>WPCJ01099064.1_pt1 | contig 319319 bp, 289 predicted proteins | sample 5399831 | NCBI WGS metagenome assembly WPCJ01 (sample SAMN12869470, study PRJNA574797) | sludge metagenome | isolation source: wastewater treatment of pH10 | place: China:Beijing | collected 2019-05-20 | reverse complement strand
GGCATCCGCCACCGTCACCTCGAGCCCCCAGCCGGCGAACAGCGGCGCGATGGGCAACGGCGCCTCGACGCCGCGCCCGATGACCTGGCCATCGACGGTGAAGCGGCCCTGGTCCGGAATGGCCGGGGCGATGAGGATGCGATCGAAGCCGAGCGCTTCGGCCAGCGCGGCGGTTTCGGCCCCGACATTGCCCTTGAGCCGCGAGTCGATCTTCTTGAACAGGATCGGCGGCGCCACGGCCAGCGCTGCCTCGCCGAGGGCGGTGACCCGGCGCGCTGCCTCATCGGCACCGAGCGCCCGCGAGGCCGTACTCACCACCACGATCTCGGCGCCGCTGGCGAGGGCAGCCGGCAGCGCCTCGGGCCGCGTGGCACAGGCCACCGTCCGGCCGGCCAGGGCGAACGGCGTCGAAGTGTCGAGGGCTCCGGTCAGGTCGTCGGCAACGATGATCGCTTCGATATGCATCAACCCGCAACTGCGTGACAGGCAACGAAATGTCCAGCCCCACGATCGTGCCATTCGGGCACCACCGAGCGACATTGTTCCATGGCAATGGGGCAGCGCGTGTGGAACCGGCAGCCCGACGGCGGATCGAGCGGGCTCGGCACGTCGCCGGTGAGGATCTGCCGCTGCCGCGTGCGCTCGGCGACGGGATCGGCCTCGGGCACCGCCGACATCAGCGCCTTGGTGTAGGGATGGAGCGGGTTCGAGAACACCTGCTGGCGGGTGCCGAGCTCGGCGAAACGGCCCAGATACATGACGCCGACGCGATCGGAGATATGACGGACCACCGCCAGGTCGTGCGCTATGAACAGGTAGGTGAGGCCGTATTTCGCCTGCAGGTCGACCAGGAGGTTGATGATCTGCGCCTGGATCGACACGTCGAGCGCCGAGATGGCCTCGTCGCAGACGATGAACCTGGGTTCGCACGCCAGCGCCCGGGCGATGGCGACGCGCTGGCGCTGGCCACCGGAAAGCTCGTGCGGATAGCGCTGGGCAAAACGGGCATTGAGGCCGACATCGCCCAGCAGCCGCTCGATGCGTCCGGGCAGTTCGGCCCGGGTCGCGAGTTTGTGGAACAGGATGGGCTCGCCCACCGCCTCGCCGACCGTCATCCGCGGGTTGAGCGTCGAATAGGGGTCCTGGAACACGATCTGCAGATCGCGCCGGATCGGCCGCATCCGCTTTTCATCGAACACCGCGATGTCCTCGCCCTTGTAGACGACGCGGCCGGAGGTGGGCTTGTGGAGGTTGAGGATGGCGAAGCCGGTGGTCGACTTGCCGCAGCCGCTTTCGCCCACGAGGCTCAGCGTCTCGCCTTCGGCGATCTCGAAACTGACATCGTCGAGCGCATGCACCACGGCTTGCTTTTCGCCGAAGGCGCCGAGCCGCACCGGAAAGTGCTTCCTCAGATTCTCGATACGGAGCAGGGCGGTGCTCATGCGGCCTCCAGCACGCGGTTGGCGACATGGCAGGCGACGCGATGCGGGGTGGTCTCGCCGCGCAGCGGCTGCAACTCGGGCACCGTGGTTCGGCAGATCTCCTGCGCCATCGGGCAGCGCGGCGCGAACGGACAACCCGCCGGGCGGCGGCCGGGTTCGGGTGGCGTGCCGCCGATTGAATTGAGCCGCTCGGCGTCCTCGCCGTCCATGCGCGGGATCGAGGCGAGCAGGCCCCGCGTATAGGGATGCGCCGGCTCGGCGAACAGCTGCTCGACCGGCGCGTCTTCGACCACCGTGCCGGCATAGAGCACGCAGATGCGGTCGGCGAGGCCGGCGATCAGCGCCAGGTCATGGGTGATCCAGACCACCGACATGCCCAGCCGCTTGCGCAGGTCCTTCACCAGGTCGACGATCTGCGCCTGGATGGTGACGTCGAGCGCCGTGGTCGGCTCGTCGGCGATCAGCAGCTCCGGCTCGCAGGCGAGCCCGATGGCGATCATGACGCGCTGCCGCATGCCGCCCGACAGTTCATGCGGATAGGAGTCGAGGCGCTGCTCGGCGCCGGGAATGCCGACCAGGCGCAGCAGTTCGCCGGCCCGCTTGCGCGCCTCGGCCTTGCTCATCTCGCGGTGGTAGAGCAGCGGCTCGATCAATTGCTCGCCGATCTTCATCACCGGGTTCAGCGAGGTCATCGGGTCCTGGAACACGAAACCGATCTTGCCGCCGCGCACCTCGCGCAGTTCGCGGCTGGAAAGCTGCAGCAGGTCGCGGCCCGCAAACGCCGCCGTGCCGCTGCTGACGCGGATCTTGTTGGGCAACAGGCGCACCAGGCTCAGCATGGTGAGGCTCTTGCCGCAGCCGCTTTCGCCGACGATGCCGAGCGTCTCGCCCTTGTCGACATAGAGGTCGATGCCATCGACGATGGTGGCAGGTCCGCGCCGCGTGGCGATCTCGATGGAGAGGTCTTTGACCTCGAGCAGCCGTTCGCTCATTTGCTGCCTTTGGGGTTGAGGGCGTCGTTGAGGCCGTCGCCGAGGAAGCTGAAGGCCACCGTGGCGAGGCCGAGGACGATGGCCGGGGCGGCGAGCAGATGGGCGTGGTTGCGCCACACCTGCAGACCGTCCGAGATCATGTTGCCCCAGCTCGGGATCGGCGGATTGACGCCGACGCCGAGAAAGCTGAAGGCGCTCTCCAGCACCATGGCATTGCCCAGCCCGGCGCTGATCGCGACGATCAGCGGGCCGATGGAGTTGGGGATGACGTAGCGGCTGATGATGATCGGGGTGGAGAGCCCCAGCGCCCGCGCCGCCGTCACGTAGGGCCGGTTGCGGATCGACAGCACCTGGGCGCGGATCAGCCGGGCATAAGGCGGCCACAGGATCAGCGCCATCGAACCGAACACCAGCACGAAATCGACGATGATCGAGTTGCGGAAGAACGGGTTCCGGGTCAGCTCGTACTGAGCCTCCATGAAGTTCACCAGCGGCGGCTTCAGCGAGGCATTGATGACCACCACCAGCAGCAGTTGCGGCACCGACATGGTGGTGTCGGTGCACCACATGACGAAGCGGTCGATGAGGCCGCCGAAATAGCCGGCGACGGCGCCGAGCACGACGCCCAGCGTTGCGGCGATCCCGGTGACCACGATGGCGACGACGAAGGCGGTGCGGGTGCCGTAGATGACGCGGGAGAACACGTCACGCCCCAGCTCGTCGGTGCCGAACGGATGCGCCCAGTTGGGCGACAGGTTCCGCGCCTCGAGGTCCTGGCTGAGGAAGTCATAGGGGGTGAGCCAGGGCCCGAAGATGGCGACCAGCGCGAGGATGGCGATCACAGCGAGGCTGGCGACGGCCAGCTTGTTGCGGCTGAGCCGGGTCCAGGCGTCGCGCCACAGGCTGACGGTGGCCTCGTCTGTGGCTGCGAGCGGGGCGATAGCGGGCTGATCGGTCATCAGCGGCTCCTCATGGCATCGGCGGCGCGCGGATCGAGGATCGGATAGAGCACGTCGACCAAAAGGTTCGAGGCCATCACCAGGAATGAACCGATCACCGTGATGGCGAGCACGATCGGATAGTCCGAACTGGTCAGCGCCCCCACCGTCAGGCGGCCGAGGCCGGGCAGGCCGAACACCAGCTCGACGAAGATCGCGCCGTTGATGATCGAGATCATGATCAGGCCCAGCTGCGTGACGATCGGCGTCAGCACCGGACGGAGGATGTGGCGCAGCGCCACCACCGTTTCGGGCAGACCCTTGGAGCGGGCGGTGCGCACGAAATCCTCACTCAGCACCTCGATGACCGCGGCGCGGGTCTGGCGCACGATCAGCGCGATGGGCTGGAAGCTGAGGACGAGCAGCGGCAGGATGATCTTGGCATCGAAGATACCGCCCCATCCATAGGGCACCGCCGAGCCGGGGAGGATGGTGATCAGCAGCACCATCAGCAGCGGGCCGGCGACATAGGCGGGGATGGCCCAGACCAGCAGCGCGGTGCCGAGGATGACGTAATCGGTCTTGCTGTTCTGCTTCATGCCGGCGACCATGCCGAGCGGGATGGCGACGACGGCGGTCAGGACGATGGCGAGCAGCCCGAGCTGGAACGAGACCGGCGCCGCGGCGGCGATCATGCTCCACACCGAGCGGCCATTGACCAGCGAGTTGCCGAAATTGCCGTGCAGCGCGTTCCACAGATAGTTGCCGAACTGCTGGATGAAGGGCTGGTTGAGCCCCGCCTGCTCGCGGATGGCCTCGATGCGCACCGGATCGTAGGCGACATCGCCGGGCGCGCGCATGAAGATCAGCTTGATCGGATCGCCGGCGCCGTAAAAGGCCAGCGCGTAGACCCCGAGGATGACGACGATGACCGTCGGTATCCAGATCCCAAGGCGCTTGAGGACAAACAACAGCATCGCGGCTAACTCCCCGTCGGACGCGAGAAAACCAGATCCCGGCAGCCGGGATGGGGAGGCAGGGTACTGCCTCCCCGAGGGGTGGCCGTCAGGCGATCTCGATGGCCCAAGGCTCAGCGACCTGCCAGTCGAGGTTCTTGTCCATGCCCTTCACCGTCGGCAGGGCCCAGCGCGACATCGCCTCGTGGTACCACGGGATGAAGGCGAAGTCGTTGTGGAACAACTGCTGGGCCTGCTGCGCCTTGGCGATGCGCTGCGGATCGTCGGCGGCGAGCAGTGCCGCATCGGCGAGCAAGGTGTCGATATCGGCGTTCTTGTAGCCGCCCAGCTTGTTGATGGCGTTCGACGAGGTCGAGGCGATCGAGCCGGCGAGGTACGACACGGCATCCGGCACGCGGGTGCCGACGTCGTCGCGGACGATCTGCACGTTGTTGCCTTCGGCGCCGAACTCTTCCTGGCTGGGCTTCATGTCGAAGGCCTGGATGCCCAGGTTCTTGCGCCACTGTTCGGCAATATACTGCGCCGCCACCGAGCGAGCCGGAGACGAGATGCCGGCGAACAGCAGCTTGGGCAGGTTGTCCGGCCCGCCATAGCTCGACTCGGCCAGCAGCGCCTTGGCCTTTTCCGGATCATAGGCATAGGGGGCAAAGCCCGAATCCTCCGAACCCGGAACCGGGTAGATGATCTGGTCGGCCTTCATGTGCGGCCCATCGGGGAAGCTGGCCTTGATCAGCCCGTCGCGGTCCACCGCCAGCACCAGGGCCTCGCGGACCTTGGGATCGTCGAACGGCTTCTTGCTCAGGTTGAACCAGAAATGCTGGCCGGTCGGAATGATCGGCCCGGCCGAGAATTCGGGGCCCAGGTCCTGGATCACCGTCGGGGTGACCAGCTCGGTATGGGCATTGAACTCGCCCGACTGCAGCAGCGCCGTCGCCGCCACGTTGTCTTCCACCGTCTGCAGTTCGACCCGTGCCAGCTTGGGCGCCGTGCCGAAGAAGTTCGGGTTGGGCTCGAAGCTCGCCTTGCCGCCGTCGAAGTCGACCGAGGCCATCTTGAACGGGCCGGACGAGACGCCGCCATTCTGCGGCGTGTACCATTCGATGTTGAGGTTGCCGTCGGCATCGCGCGCCTTGGATGCCTGGATGATCGGCACGATATGGTTGGCGATCCGCATGTAGAAGATCGGGTCCGAGGCGACGAGGTTCACCACCACCGTCGTATCGTCGGGCGTGGTCACGCCCGGCAGGCTGTTGGCGCCGCCATTGGCGATCGCGTCATAGCCGTCGACGCCCGAGAGCACCTGCGGCACGCGCTGGTTCTTGGTCGCCGGCATCGCGGCGGCTTCCCACGAACCCTTCACCTCGGCTGCCGTGATCGGGCTGCCGTCGGAGAACTTGGCCCCGTCCTTGAGCTTGAATGTCCAGGTCTTGGCGTCGTTGCTCGGCTCCCACGACGTGAACAGATAGGGCTGAATCTCGCCCTTGGAGTTGAAGTACATGGGCGAGGCCCACCACAACGAGTTCCAGCGGAACGCGTGGCCGCCGCCCAGCATGGGCGACCAGTCCATGGTGAAGACCGGGTGTGCGATCTTCAGCACCTGATCGGCGGCGAAGGCGCGACCGGCGAACATGCCGAACGCGGCCGTACCGACCAGCAACCCTGCGCTGCCCTTGAGCAGCGTGCGACGCGACAGCCCAATGGGGCGATTCCAATGCGACAAGTTTCCCTCCCTCGGCATTGTGCCTGATGGTCGCCGGACTATCTCTCCGCCGATTACAACATGTCAACAAGATAGTTCGTCAAATCGCTGAGATCGCCGTGTGAGTGGTCAATTGCATTGATTTTGTTAGACAAAATGCGAAAGTCTGGCACGTACAGTCTCGATCTTTTGGTGTTTACAACTTTACCACGTTGCGGTAGGCGTCAGGTACGGAGGACCGAGAGACATGACCAATACAGAGCTTGATGATGTGCGTGGCGAGGTCGTGACGGCCACTGGCGGGCGGCGCGAAGGCTTCCTGCCGAGCGGTTCCGTTTCGACCCATGCGTCGTTCCTGCTGCGGCTGGCGAACGGCGATCTCGGCTGCGTCTGGTTCGGCGGCAGCCAGGAAGGCAAGCCCGACGTCTCGATCTATTTCTCCCGCCTGCCGGCGGGCGGCTCCAGCTGGGAGCCCGAGCAGAAGCTCTCCGACGACCCGACGCGCTCGGAGCAGAATCCGGTGCTGTTCGAGACCCCCTCGGGCGAGTTGTGGGTGCTCTACACCGCACAGATCTTCGGCGATCAGGATACCTCGATCGTCCGCCGCCGCATCTCGAGGGATGGAGGCAGGACCTGGTCGCCGATCGAGCTCTTCATCGACGAGCCGGGGACCTTCATCCGCAATCCGGTCGTCATCGCCGCCAATGGCGACTGGTTGCTGCCGATCTTCCGCTGCCGCCCGATCCCGGGCGCCAGGTGGAACGGCGCCGAGGACTATTCGGTCGTAAAAGTCTCGTCCGATCAAGGTCTTAGCTGGACCGACCGGCTGGTGCCCGACAGCGTCGGGGCGGTGCATATGAACATCGTCAGGCTGGATGACCGGCTGGTCGCCTTCTACCGCAACCGCCGCGCCGACTACATTCTCAAGTCGGAATCGCTGGACGACGGCCATACCTGGAGCGCGCCGGTCCCGACCGCCGTGCCCAACAACAATTCCTCGATCCAGGCGCGGCGCTTCAGCGACGGTCAGATCGTACTCATCTGCAACCCGATCAATGCGCAGGTGGCCGGTGCGGCCGGCCGTCCCGACCTGACCGCCAAGCTTGGCAGCAAGGTCATCTGGGGGACGCCGCGGGCGCCGGTGGCGCTGTTCTTCTCCGCCGATGGCGGCGAGACGTTCGGCGATCGGATCGACGTCGAGACCGGTCCGGGCTGGTGCCACGCCGACCTGCCGACCAAGGAGCAACCCGAGAACAGCGAGCTCAGCTATCCCTCGGTCGAGGAGAAGCCGGACGGCACCATTGCGCTGTCCTTCACCTGGCATCGCGAAGCGATCAGGTATGTCGAGCTGGCGCGCTCCGGCGGCTGAAATTTTACAAGTTGGGTCTGTTGTAAAGTCATAGGGTAGATGGAGAGGGCCGCGTGAGCAGCGATATCGAAGGCAAGCGGTGCTTTATCGTCGGGGCCAGTTCCGGCATCGGTGCCGCGGTGGCGGCCCGCTTCGGCGCGCTGGGCGCCGAACTGGTGATCCATTGCAACGGCAACCGCGAGGGCGCCGATGCGGTCGCCGACGCGATCCGCAGCCAGGGCGGCCGCATCTCGGTGCTGCAGGGCGACATCGCCGATGGCGAAATGGCGGCAGGCCTCGTCGACGAGGCGCTTGGCCTGTTGGGTGGGCTCGACATCCTGATCAACAATGCCGGCTCGATGTTCGGTCGCACCAGCATCGCCGAGGCCACCGACGAGCAGTATCATCGCGTCGTCGACGTCAATATCGGCGGCATCTTCTTTGCGTCGCGGCGTGCCTCGGTGGTGATGCGCGAGCAGAAATCCGGCACCATCATCAACACCACCTCGATCGCGGCCCGCACCGGCGGTGGCGATGGCGCGGGGCTCTATGGCTCGGCCAAGGGGTTCGTCTCCACCATCACCCGCGTCCTCGCCAAGGAGCTGGCGCCCTTCGGCGTGCGGGTCAATGCCGTGGCGCCCGGCGTCATCGCAACGCCGTTCCACGAGCGCTACTCTACCCAGGCCCAGCTCGACGCCTCGGTCCGCGGTATCCCGATGGGGCGCCTGGGCACGGCCGAGGAGTGCGTCGGGGCCTACGAGTTCCTCGCCAGCGAACGGATGAGCGGCTACATCACCGGGCAGGTCATCGAGGTGAACGGAGGGCAGTTGATGCCATGACGCCGGCTCGAACCATCGTCGTCCTGGGCGGCGACCTCGCCCCGGCTGGCCGGGCCGCCGCCGAGGCGCGCGCCGTGGCCGTCATCGCCACCGAGCCCTATCCGACGCCCGAGGTGGTGGTTGCGACGCTCGGCGAGCACCGGCCCGCGGCGATCGTCGTGCGCCTTGTCGCCGAACAGCTCGGCGAGCCGGTGATGCGGGCCGGCGGCGCGCTCGGGCTGATCGTGAAACACGGTGTCGGCACCGACGACATCGATATCGAAGCAGCGCGCCGGTTGGGCATCCCGGTCGCAATCACCGCGGGCGTCAACGCCACCTCGGTCGCCGAGCATGCCTTTGCCGGCATGCTGGCCTTCGCCAAGGATCTCGTGGGGCAGGACAGGCTGGTCCGCTCCGGCGTGTGGGACAAGGCGCGCTACCACGGCCGGGAGGTTTCCGGGCAAACGCTGGGGGTCGTCGGTTTCGGGGCGATCGGACGGAAGCTTGCCGGCTATGCGCAGGCCTTCGGCATGCGGGTGCTGGCCCATGATCCGCTGGCGAGCGCGCCGATGCACGGCGTCGACATGGCCGATCTCGATACGCTGCTGGCCGCGAGCGACTATGTCAGTCTCCATTGCCCGCTGACGCCGGCCACGCTCAACCTCATCGACCGTCGCCGCATCGGGTTGATGCGATCGCATGCGGTGCTCATCAACACCGCCCGTGGCGGTGTCGTCGACGAGGCGGCGCTGATCGACGCGCTGCGCGCCGGACGCCTCGCGGGAGCGGTCGCCGATTGCTTCGCTGCCGAGCCTCCCGCCGCCGACAACCCGCTGCTGGAACTGCCCAATACGCTGGTCAGTCCGCACATCGCCGGCGTCACCATCGACGCCAAGGCGGCCGTGTCGGTCTGCGCCGCAACTCTGGCTGCCGACTGGCTCGACGGCCGCAAGCCCGATCCCTATTACCTGGTGCGCTGAGGCATGACCGACACGCTCTACGACGCTTCGCTGCTCGAACGCTTTGCCGGCGATCTCTTCGTTGCCGCGGGGCTCGAAGCCGACAAGGCCGCGGCCGTAGCCCACTACCTCTGCGAAGCCGACCTGATGGGGCATGCCACCCACGGTCTGGCGCTGGCGGGCTGGTATCTGGACGGCATTGGATCGGGCATCATGACCAGGTCCGGAGCGCCGGACGTGGTTGCCGACAAGGGCGCGGCCGTCACCTGGCGCGGCCGGCGTCTGCCCGGCGCCTGGCTCACATCCGAGGCGGTCAAGCTCGCCGCCGACCGGGCCGCAACCTATGGGGTCGGCACCGTGGTGATCGGCGACAGCCACCATATCGGCGCCCTCGCCGCCTATCTGTCGATCGCCACCGATCGCGGGCTGATGGTCAGCATCTACAGTTCGAGTCCTTCGGGGGCGCAGGTTGCCCCGTTCGGTGGCACTCGGGGCGTCTACACGCCCGATCCGGCGGCGCACGGCATCCCCACACCCGACGACCCGATCCTGATCGACATCAGTGCTTCGATCACCACCGTGAACATGTCGCAATACATGGCCAGCCGCGGGCGGCAGTTCGAACACGACTGGCTGTTCGATGCCGAAGGGCGTCCGAGCCGTGATCCCGCCGTGCTCGAGCAAGGCGGCACGCTGGCGCCCACCGGCGGTCGCGACCACGGCCAGAAAGGCTATGGCATGGCGCTGCATGTCGAGGCGCTCACCCAGGGCCTTGCCGGCTATGGACGGGCCGATGCGCCAAAGGGCACCAATGCGTCGGTGACGGTACAGGTATTCGATCCCGCGCTTTTCGGCGGCGCGGAGGCCTATCTCCGCCAGACCGGCTGGCTCGCCGACGCCTGCCTCGCCAACCCGCCAGTTCCCGGCGGCGATCCGGTGCGGCTGCCGGGCCAGCGCGCGCTGGCGCTGAAGCGGCAGGCCCTTGCGAGCGGCGTTCAACTGCGCGAAGGCATCATCGAGTCCCTCAAGCCGCATGCCGAGCGCCTCGGCGTCAGCATGCCGGCCCCACACCAACAGCAACGGGCAGCGCGATGAGCAAATCCGTCATCGGAATCACCATGGGCGACCCGGCCGGGGTCGGCCCCGAGGTTATCTGCAAGGCCCTGGCCGACATGTCGCCCGACGAACGGTCGGGCATCCGGATCTTCGGCAATCGCGACGTGCTGCAACGCGCCGCCGGTGTGGTTGGAGCCGCGCTCGACTTCACCGCCGGTTCCAACTCGATCGCCGTCGAGCACGTGCCGTTCGACGGCGAGATCCCGCCTTTCGGCAAGCTCGATCGAGCGGCCGGCGACGCGAGTTTCCACTATATCGAGCGTGCCGTTCGCGCCGCGCAGTCCGGCGATATCGGCTGCATCGTCACCGCGCCGATCAACAAGGAAGCGCTGAACTCGGCCGGTCATCACTATGACGGCCATACCGGCATGCTGGCAGCGCTCACCGGGTCGAAGTCCAGCTTCATGCTGCTCGCCTCCGAACGCATGTCGGTGATTCACGTCTCGACCCATGTGGCGCTGCGCGGGGCGATCGACCGGGCGAAGACGCCGCGCATCCTCGATACCATTCGCGCCGGCTACAACCATTTCCGCCGGATCGGCATCGCCAACCCGCGTATCGCCGTCGCCGGCCTCAACCCTCATTGCGGCGAGAACGGTCTGTTCGGAACCGAAGATGACGAGCAGATCGTGCCGGCCGTCGCCGCCGCGCGCGCCGAGGGCATCGACGCGGTGGGGCCGGTTTCCGCCGATACGGTGTTCCAGAAGGCCTATAACGGCGCCTACGACCTGGTTGTCGCGCAATATCACGACCAGGGTCACATCCCGATGAAGCTGGTGGCGTTCGACACCACGGTGAACGTTTCTCTCGGCCTGCCGATCGACCGCGCCTCGGTCGACCACGGTACGGCCTTCGACATCGCCGGCACCGGCAAAGCCAATCACGTCAACATGCACGCGGCGATCGCCTACGCGCGCAAGCTCACCAGTACGCCCAAGGAGACCACATGACTTTCGCTGTTTCGGGCGTCAACTGCGCCGCCGCCACGCCACTGAACGCCGACCTTTCGCCCGATCTCGGCCTGTTTGCCGAGCACTGTCATCGCCTGCTCGCCGAGGGATGCCACGGCATCGCGCTGCTCGGCACCACCGGGGAGGCGAACTCGTTCTCCATCGCGGAACGCAAGCTGATCCTCGAGGCGGCGCTCGAGGCAGGCATTGCCGGCGATCAGTTGATCCCGGGAACGGGCGTCGCGGCGGGCCCAGAGACCGTCGAACTGACTCGCCACGCGCTCGACCACGGCGTCAGCAAGGTCGTGATGCTGCCGCCCTTCTACTACAAGGGCGTAAGCGACGAGGGGGTGTACGCCGCCTATGCGCGGATCATCGAGGCGATCGGCGACAGCCGGCTGAAGGTCATCCTCTACCACATTCCCCAGGTGTCGGCGGTGCCGCTGAGTCTGCCGCTGATCGGGCGGCTGATCGCTGCCTTCCCCGATACCGTCGTCGGCATCAAGGACTCGGCGGGAGATCTCGCCAACATGCAGGCGATCGCGGCGGCGCATCCGGGGTTTGCGGTGCTCGCGGGAGCCGATCCGCTGCTGCTGCCGCTGCTGCAGTCAGGCGGGGCAGGGTGCATCACCGCCACCTCCAACCTGATCGCGGACTCGCTGCGCACCGTCTACGACCACACCGATGATGCGGCGCTGGTTGAACCGGCGCAGGCCCGGATCAACGCCTGGCGCGCGCTGTCGAACTCCTATGTGCAGATCCCCACCATCAAGGCGATGGTCGGGCTCAAGACCGGCAATGCCGGCTGGAACCGGGTGCGGCCGCCAATGCTGCCGCTCGCGGCGGCGCAACTGGCGGAACTCGAGCAGAAGTTCGCCGCGCTGCCCTAGGGCCCTGCCAGGAAAACCTGCAGACGTTCCCGCTCGCAAGCGCGGCAAGCTCAACCGCTTCGATCCTTTTCGCCGCTTCGCCTGAACGGCGAAAAGGATGTCGTCGCGTCGGCCCGCGCCGGGCTGTCCGCTCGGTCCTGCCGATCGACAGCCCACTCCGTCTCCTCGACCTCTCATCGATCCCCGCACTTGACAGCGCTGCATCCTTGGACGTAGTGACACCGATGTCATGACATCGGTGTCACACTGAGCTTGACGGGAGGAGAGCATGGCGACGATCTACGATGTGGCCAAGGCCGCGGGCGTTTCGCCCAAGACCGTCAGCCGGGTGCTGAACGGCGATGCTCCGGTCGGCACGGCGACGCGCGACGCCGTCAACGCCGCCATTGCCTCGCTCGGCTATGTCCCCTCAAGCGCCGCCCGCATGATGCGCTCGAACCGGTCCGGACTGATCGGGCTGATCACCGGCGCCATCTCCGACCAGATCGAACCCGCCCAGCCGGCCGGCCTGCCCGAACTACTGCTGGTCCGCGGCATCCAGCAGACCATCGGGGTAACCGGCAAGACCCTGATGATCGCCGATTCCGGCAACCGTTCGGAACGCGTCCCCGAACTCATCAAGACTTTCCTCGAGCACCGGGTCGAGGGTCTCATCTACGTGGCGCCGTACCACCAGAATGTCTGGCTGCCGCCTATCCCGAGCGACACCCCGATCGTTCTGACCAACTGCTTCGATGATATCGGCACGCCCGCCGTGATTCCCGACGATCGCCGCGGCCAGCATGACCTGGTCGCCCGGCTGATCGCCGCCGGCCACGAGCGCATCGCCTACCTGACGCTGCGAGAGGATATCGTCGCGACCGGGCTGCGCCGCACCGGCTATCGCGATGCGCTGGGCGAGGCCGGTCTTTCCTACGATCCGGCGCTGGTCGAATGCGGCGAGATCGGCAGTCCCGAGGTCGAGACGCAAGTGCTGTGGACCGCGATCGACCGGATGCTGAACCTCAGCCAGCCGCCGACCGTATTCTGCTGCGGCAACGATCGGCAGGCGCTCAAGGTCTACGGCATCCTGCGCTCGCGCGGCCTTGCCGTTCCCGACGACATCTCGGTGGCCGGCTACGACAATTACCGCGTCATTGCCGAGACGCTCTATCCGCCGCTCACCACCGTCGAGCTTGCCTATACCGCCATGGGCGTTCGCGCCGCGCAGCGGCTCCTCGGTCTGATTTCGGGCGACAGCCCGGAGAACGCCGGCCCCGACATCGTCGCCGGGCCGGTCTATTGGCGCCAATCGGTCACCGAACGGCGCTCCCCCAATGTCTCACAGCTCAAACTCGTCAGGGAGGACTAAAGACAGTGAGCAAGATCGTATTCCTAACCGGTGCCCTGCTCGGCACGATGCTCTCCGCTTCCGGCGCCTTCGCCCAGACCACGCTGTCGATGTGGTATCACGGCGCCGGCAGCGAGCAGGAAGTCAAGATTCTCAACGAGATCACCGCCGACTTCAACGCCAGCCAGTCCGACTGGAAGGTCGAGCTGCAGGCGTTCCCGCAGGCAGCCTATAATGACAGCGTCGTGGCCGGTGCGCTGGCCGGCAACCTCCCCGACATCATCGACGTCGATGGTCCGGTGATGCCCAACTGGGCCTGGTCGGGCTACCTGCAGCCGCTGGCGATCGATGAGAGCAAGATCGCCAACTTCCTGCCCGGCACCAAGGGGATCTGGAACGGCAAGCTCTACTCGATCGGCCTGTGGGATGCTGCGGTGTCGCTGGTGACCCGCAAGTCGATCCTCGACGAACTCGGCCTGCGCGAGCCCACCCTCGAGCAGCCCTGGACCAAGGACGAGTTCATGGATGCGCTGGCCAAGGCCAAGGCGTCCGGCAAGTACGACTACGCCCTCGATCTCGGCACGGCCTCGACCGGCGAGTGGTACCCCTATGCCTTCTCGCCGTTCCTGCAGAGCTTCGGCGGCGACATAATCGACCGCACGACCTACACCACTGCCGAAGGCGTGCTCAACGGCGACAAGGCCATCGCGTTCGGCAACTGGTGGCAGAGCCTGTTCGCCGACGGCTATGCCGAAGCGACGCAGGATCCGGCGGCCCGCGATGCCGGCTTCAACTCGGGCAAGTATGCCTTCTCGTGGAACGGCAACTGGGCGGCCCTCGGCACCCTGGCGGCGTTCGACGACGTGCTGTTCCTGCCCGCGCCCGATTTCGGCAATGGGCCCAAGATCGGCGCCGCCTCCTGGCAGTTCGGCGTCTCGGCCAAGTCGGCGCACCCCGATGGGGCATCGAAGTTCATCGAGTTCGCCCTGCAGGACAAGTATCTCGCGGCTTACTCCAACGGCATCGGCCTGATCCCTGCCACGGCGACGGCGGCGGCCATGACCGAGAACTACAAGGCAGGCGGCAAGCTCGCGGTCTTCTATGACCTGTCGGCCAAGCAGGCGCTGGTCCGTCCGGTCACCCCGGGCTACGTCGTCGCCGCCAAGGTGTTCGAGAAGGCGCTGGCCGATATCGCCAAGGGCGCCGATGTGGGGGCGACCCTTGATGCGGCGGTCGACGAGATCAACGCCGACATCCAGAAGAACGGCAATTACGGCTTCTAGGCTCCCCTCTGACTCCTGAGGGATCCCGGCCATGCGCCGGGATCTCATGCATCCACGCGCCCGCGAGGTTACGATGGCGTCCAAGTTCACACGCTCAAACCGGATTGGCTGGCTGATGGCCGGGCCGGCGGCGTTTCTCATCGCCGTGTTCGTGGTCCTGCCGTTCATCTTCGCCGTGGGGCTGAGCTTCACCAATCAGCGCTTGATCTCGCCGAACCCGACACAGTTCGTCGGCCTCGCCAACTACGAGCAACTGCTCGGGCTCGGCCTGCTGACGCTGGAGCCGGAGCGCGATGCCGCCGGCCAGCTGGCGCGCGACGATGCCGGTGCGCCGAAATACCCCGCCTTGCGCGGCTATACCCGCAACAATCCCGACTACCCCCAGTTCGCCGGCATGCGCGAGTGGTTCAGTTTCCAGCAGGGCGACAGTCGCACCTACGTGCTGGCGCGCGACGTCGTGTTCATGAAGGCGATCGTCAACACCTTCGTCTTCGTGCTGGTGGTTGCCCCCGTGCAGGCAGGCCTGGCGCTGGTCCTCGCGCTGCTGATCAACCAGCGGCTCCGGGGCATCAACCTGTTCCGCGCCATCTACTTCATGCCGGTGGTGGTCTCGATCGTCGTCGTCTCCCTGCTCTGGCGCTTCATCTATGACGGCAATAGCGGGCTGCTGAACAACCTGCTCGGCGCCCTGAGCTTCGGGGCGTTTCCCAAGGTCGACTGGCTGGGCAATCCGTCCACGGCGCTCGGCGCCATCATCGCCATGTCGATCTGGCAGGCGGTCGGCTTCCATATGGTGATCTGGCTTTCGGGCCTGCAGACCATCAGCCCGACCCTCTACGAGGCCGCGGCGATCGAAGGCTCGAGCCGCTGGCAGGTGTTCCGCTACGTCACCTGGCCCGGGCTTCGCAACACCGCCGTCCTCATCCTCATCGTCATCACCATGCAAGCCTTCGCGCTGTTCTCGCAGATCGACGTGATGACCGGCGGCGGACCGCTCGATTCCACCCAGACCGTGGTGTTCCAGGCGGTGGAGCGCGGTTACGGCAAGCAGGACATTTCGGGCGGCTCGACCATCTCGGTGATCCTGTTCGTCATCGTGCTGTCGATCTCGCTGCTGCAGCGCTGGCTCACCCGGGAGAAGAACTGATGGCCATGATTACCGCCGACAATCGCGGCCTGCGGCTGGCCGTGCGCTATGCCGTGCTGATCCTGATCGCGGCGATCTTCGTTTTCCCGCTGGTCTTCATGCTGATGTCGAGCTTCAAGCCCGACCAGCAGCTGCTGCGCGACACCAGCAGCTTTGCCGCCTTCCTGCCGATCGGCGATATCTCGCTGGACAATTACTTCGATGCCTTCAAGCGGGCGCCGGTGGGGCTGTTCATCTTCAACTCGGTGCTGGTCACCGGGGTCACCGTGCTGCTGACGCTGCTGGTCTGCTCGGCCGCCGCTTTCGCCTTCGTCTTCATCGACTGGCGCGGTCGCGAACTGGTGCTGACGGCGATCCTCGCGACCTTGATCGTGCCGTTCGAGACCATCGCCATTCCGCTGCTGCTGATCGCGTCCAAGCTGCCCTGGTTCGGCCTCGACGGGCTGACCTTCGGCTGGCTCAACTCGTACCAGGTGCAGATCGTCCCGTTCATCGCCGACGGGCTGACGATTTTCCTGTTCGTGCAGTATTTCAAGGATCTGCCGGGTGAACTGATCGAAGCCGCCCGCGTCGAGGGCGCCACCTGGGGGCAGGTCTATCGCCGCGTGGTGATGCCGTTGGCCGGACCGGTCCTGGCCACCGCGGCGATCCTGAAATTCCTCGTCATGTACAACCAGTACCTGTGGCCGCTGATGGTGGTGCAGCAGGAGGGGTACCGGCCGGTGATGGTCGGGCTGCAGTACTTCTTCCAGCTTAACCGGGCCTGGGGCGAGATCATGGCGTACCTGTCGCTGATCACCCTGCCGGTGCTCGCCTTCTACCTCGTTCTGCAACGCGCATTCATTGCCTCGATCGCCTCGACCGGCGTCAAGGGTTAGCGGAGTTATCTATGGTCATCGCACTCGACAAGAAATGGATCTGGGACAGCTGGTACGTCAATGATGGCCAGCGCTGGCAGGGGTACTTCCTCCAGGCCGACAAGAGCCTGGGCGACCCCGACCTCAGGCACTTCAACGTCTCCCAGGGCCATGCCGTCTCCGACAACCTCGTCGACTGGCAGCATCTGGGCACCACTTTTGCCCCGAGCGCCGGCCCCGCCTGGGACGATTACACCACCTGGACCGGCTCGGTGATCCGGGGCGACGACGACCTGTGGCACCTGTTCTACACCGGTACCACCCGCGCCGAGCAGGGCCTCTACCAGCGCATCGGCCACGCCACCTCCACCGACCTGCACAACTGGCAGCGCGTCGGCACCGGCTTCTGCCTCGACCTCGAAGGCCCCGCTGCCGAGCACTATGAGGTGCCGCACGCCATCGGGCACTGGCACGACCGGGCCATGCGCGACCCGTGGGTGATGCGCGATCCCCGCGGCGAGGGCTGGCTGATGTACTTCACCGCCCGCGTGCCGGGCGTCGCCGAGCCCAATGCCGGCGGCGCCATCGGCTTCGCCACCTCCCCCGACCTGATGACCTGGACGCTGCAGCCTCCCGTGTTCGTCGGCGGCTTCGGCCAGCTCGAGGTGCCGCAGGTATTCCAGCACGACGGCAGGTGGTACTGCCTGTTCTGCACCTCCGGGCAGCACTGGTCCGAGGCTTACCGTCGCTTCAACCCGCAGCGCCCGGTGACCGGCACGCACTACCTCGTCGCCGATGATCCGCGCGGCCCCTGGCAGATCGCTCCAGGCCCGTTCCTCGATGGCAGCGAGCCCTGCCGTCGCTATGCGGCGCGCATCGTCGAGACCGCCGATGGCCTGCGCATCCTCGGCTTCGCCGACAAGGCCAAGGCCAATTTCGGCGGTTACATCACCGATCCCGATCCGGTGGTCGTCGGTCCCGACGGCCTTCTCAGCGTGGTCCCCATCAGAGACGCAGCGGAGTAACGAAATGGCGCGCGTGTCGCTTGCTGGCATCAAGAAGACCTATGGCTCGACCGAGGTGATCAAGGGCGTCGACATCGACATTGCCGATGGCGAGTTCGTCGTCTTTGTCGGCCCCTCGGGGTGCGGCAAGTCGACCTTGCTGCGGATGATCGCCGGGCTCGAGGATATCTCGGGCGGCACGCTCACCATCGGCGACCGGGTGGTCAACGACCTGCCGCCCAAGGATCGCTCGATCGCCATGGTGTTCCAGTCCTACGCCATCTTCCCCCATATGACGGTGCGCGAGAACCTGGCCTTCGGGCTCACCATCGCCAAGGCGCCCAAGGCCGAGAAGGAGGCCAAGGTCGCCGAGGCTGCCCGGATCCTGCAGATGGAGCATCTGCTGGATCGGCGGCCCAGCCAGCTCTCGGGCGGGCAACGTCAGCGCGTCGCCATCGGCCGCGCCATCGTCCGGCACCCGGGCGTGTTTCTGTTCGACGAGCCGCTGAGCAATCTCGATGCGGCGCTGCGCGTCGACATGCGCATGGAGCTGGCCAAGCTCCACGCCGATCTCGGGGCGACGATGATCTATGTCACCCACGACCAGGTCGAGGCGATGACGCTCGCCGACAAGATCGTGGTGCTGAACGCCGGCGTGGTGCAGCAGGTCGGCTCGCCCCTCGAGCTCTACCACAAGCCGGCCAACCTGTTCGTCGCCGGCTTCATCGGCTCGCCCAAGATGAACTTTCTCAAGGCGCGCGTCGATGCTGTCGACGCCACCGGGGTCAAGCTGTCGTCGCCCGATATCGGGTCGCTGGTGCTGCCCAAGCCAGGGGTCGACGCCAGGGTCGGCGACGAGTTGACGCTTGGCGTCCGGCCGCACCACCTCGCGGCCGAGCCGGGCGCCGACCTGCATGGCAAGGTGGTGCTGGTCGAGCGCCTCGGCAACGAGACGCTGACAGTGATCGGCACGCCATCGGGCCAGCAGATCGTCGCTGCCCTTCCGGGCGATATCGACATCACTCCCGGTGCCGACCTTGGCCTCGTGCCGCATGCGGCCAAGGCCAGCCTGTTCCTGCCGTCGGGCCTCGCCGCCTGAGCGGCGGCGAGCGCCTTACTTCAGGCTGATGAAGGCCAGCCCGTTATTGGCGTTCATCGGCACGACCAGCTGTTCGGCGCCGGCGTCGTAGCACATCGAGGCCGCACTCGGGATGTTCTCGGCGATCAGCGACGCCGTGCCGTCCGGCGTCAGTTTGGTGATGCCGCCGTTCATCACGCTGCTGATATATTTGGTGCCGTCGGGCAGCACCACGATGCCGTCATTGCCGGGTTGGGCGGCCTTTTCGGTCTTCAGCAGTTTGGCGTCGGCGGCGGCGAAGGTCAGCACCTCGTCGTTGCCGATATTGACCACCACCACATTGCCCTCGGTATCGAAGGCGATGCCGTTGGGCTGGTTGAGCGGCGCCCCCTGGATCCATACCGAGGCCACGCCGTCGGGCGTCACCTTCCAGATCTGCCAGCTGTCGGGCTGGGGCTCCTTGCCGCCAACCCCGGTATTGCTGGCATAGATGGTGCCGTCCGGCGCCACTTCGATGTCGTTGATCCAGGGCGAGCCCTCGATCTTCACCTCGCCCATCGGCTCGCCGGTCTTCATGCTGAACTTGCGGATCACCGCCATGCTCGGCGTCGTCTTGCTCGGGTCGGCGGGGTCGGCCGTGCCGCCGTCGCGATCGGCGAGGTAGAGCACGCCGCCCTCGATATCGCTGCCGAACGGCTCGTTGAGGATCAGCGGCGGCTGCAGGTCGGCGCGTTGCTGCGGGTTCTGCACCCCGATCCAGCGCGCCGTGTTGACCGAGCCGTCATGGTTGATCAGCGCGACGAAGGCGTTGTTCTCCTGGATGGCCTGGTTCACGCCGCGCGCCGGCGCCACGATCAGGTCGCGCTCCGCGTCGTAGGAGCAGCTTTCGGTGGCGTAGATCGCGCCGAACACCTTGACGTTGCTCGACATCGGCGCAAATGCGCCATCGGCGGCGGGGTTGACCGGCAGCCCCAGTGGGTTGCCGACGAAGTAGGGTTGCGGGCCTGGTGTTTGCTGCGCAAAGGCAGGGGGCGCGGCGATCCCGGCGACAAGGACCAGGCTGGCGATCGAAACAGGCTTCATCGACTTTCTCCACTTTGTTGCAGGCAACAGACTGGAGGCTCGCCCGACGTTCAGGCGCCCCCATACATGGCTTTCGTCGCTGTCGGCCGCGAGAGGCTCAGGCCGTCTCGTCCGGCGCTCGGCTGGCCGCCGCAAAGGTCGACGTGATGATCTCGAGCGTCTGCCGATAATGCTTCATCAGCAGCGCCACCGCGGTATCCCGGTCTCCCGCCAGTGCCGCATCGGCAATCAGCCGATGCTCGTCCGGACGGGCCTCGAACGGCGCCGGATTGGCGCTCTCGGTGATGAACCGGTACGAATCCACCCGATCGCGGATCTCCTGGCAGTAGCGCAGCAGCAGCGATGAGCCGCAGGCGCTGATCAGCACCTGATGAAACTGCTTGTGCCGCTCATCCCAGGCCGGGTTGAGCTGCTGGCGCGTGGCATCCACATAGCGATCGGTCCGCGACAGCCAGTAGAGCGCCAGCACCAGGTTTTCCTCCCACTCCACGGTGCGGTTGGCGATGCTCTCCGACAGGGCCCTTTCCTCCAGCCAGCATCGAGTCTTGATCAACTCCTCCAGCACCTCTGTCGTGAACGCAGCCACGAAGAACCCTCGTCGTTCCTCGCGTTTGACCAGCCCTTCCGACACCAGTCCGATCAGCGCTTCGCGGATCGGGATATGCGATGTCTCGTAGCGGTCGGCGAGGTCCTCAATATTCACCTTGGTGCCAGGCCGCAGCTTGCCCGTGAGGATGTCGCCCCTCAGCGTGGCTCGGATGCGGGTGGCCGAAACGATCGCACTGTCCGGAACGCGATCACCGTTCTTTGGCAGAGTTGACACTGTTGGGTCCCTTGCGAGCTGCGGACCGTCCAATAACTCCAAAAACAAGAAAAAATCAGAGGCTAACTACGGCGATGCGCTTGCCGCAGCGTCGCAGGGCGGAAACTCGCCCTTCGGGCCGGCGCCATCCTTGAGCGCCACCGTGAGTTTGCTGCCATCGGCGCTCTCGATCACATCGAGGGTGCCGCGCACGACTTCGTCGTGGCCGCTCTCACAGGCAATCTTGACCTCGTAGGCCTTGTCGCCGGTCTCGCTGACGCTGGTATAGGGGCAGACATTGCCTTCGAAACGTACATCGTCGGCGCTGAGCAGCACCTTCTCGCCGTTGCCGCCGGCGGTTCCGGCATGCGCCGCGCATCCGGCCGGCGTGCCGTAGCTGCCGGTAATCGGCAGGCTGGCGGCCAGCACGGCCGTGGGCAGCACGACCAGCAGGGCCGCGAGGGTCAGTTTGAGTGTCACTGCGTCGCTCCTCTCCTGGAGCACTGCACCCGTTTCCTTGAACCGGTGCAGAGCTCTAAGTGTTTGATTTGGTAGCGCGTTCGAGCCGGGAAGCCTGCGGCTCTAGCGGTCGTCTTCGCCCATCATGTCGCCGCCGACGCGCGAGTCGAAGGCTTCCGCCACCACCAGCTTGCCATCCTGGATGGCAAGACCGAGCTGCGGAAGCTTCCGCACTGCCGGGCCATTCGCCACTTCGCCGTTCTTGGTCGGGTCGAACCGCGAGCCGTGGCAATCGCAGGCCAGCAGCTTGTTCTTCAGCGTGTCGCCGAGCGGGCAACCGGCATGGGTACAGATGATGGTGTAGCCGAGCACGCCCTCGGCCGATCGGGCCGCGGTTTCCGCCGGCAGCGTCGCAGGGTCGTAGCGCAGCAGCAGCACGGTGTTCTCGTACTCGGCATTGCGCACCACGCCGCCTGGCGACATCGCCACCGCCTCGAACGGCTTGCTGTCGAGCTTGATGCTGTCGAGCGTCAGCGGCGTGTTGCCGGCCGGCGAGACGAGGAAATCGCCGACCTGCGGTGGCATCGCGTCCTCACCGGCAGCCATCGCCGTTCCGCCGAGGCCGGCAAAGGCGCCGGCTGCCGCCAGGCCGCCCAGCACTGTCCGCCGGCTGACCCTGGTGCACTGGCACCCGCATGTCGTCTCGATCGCCGGGTCGGCCGCAGTGCCCTGTTTCATCAGCTGTTTCTCCTCAAGCCGCCTTTGGCGGTCCACTGCGCGGTCGATATCACCGCGCCCCTATTCGAGCCGAATATAGAAAGCAGCGGTCAATGCTTGTTCCTATATTTCGTATTGGCTTTTGTGGGTCGCGTACATTCTGGCGACCAAACGCCGCATTGCGATAACGTCGCAGCGCCACGATCCCATCGGGTCGGCGGCCGAATTTTCGAATTGAGAGGGATGAGGAAGATGGCACGCTTGCGCTTAGGCGCCGGCCTCCTGGCCTTGGCGGTGACGATGGCGTCATCGGCCTGGTCGGCCGAGGTAACCAGTGATCGGCTTGTGGCGGCCGACAAAGAATCCGGCAACTGGCTGATGGTCCACCGGACCTATGATGCCCACCGCTACAGCCCGCTGGACGGCATCAACAAGGACAATGTCGACAAGCTGTCGCTGGCCTTCGTTACCCAGTTCGACCAGGCCTCGGCCGGTGGCCGCTATGCCAGCGCCCGCAATGAAGGCACCCCGCTGGTCGAAGACGGCTTCATGTACGTGCAGGCCGGCTGGAGCCGTGTCTACAAGGTCGACGTTCGCGACGGCCGCTTCGGCAAGATCGTCTGGAAGGTCGACCCCGAGGTCGACAAGCAGTGGATTTCCGACGCCACCTGCTGTGGCGCCGAAAACCGCGGCATTGCGCTGTGGAAGAACGACGTCATCGCCCTGACCCTCGATGGCCGGGTGATGTCGATCAACAAGGATACCGGCGAACTCAACTGGGAAACCCAGCAGGCCGACAAGGCCCGCGCCGAGAGTTTCACCGTCGCTCCGCTGGTCATCGGCGACGTCGCCCTCTATGGCCCGGCCGGCGGCGAATACGGCATCCGCGGCTGGATCGAGGCGATCGACCTCAATACCGGCAAGCCCAAGTGGCGCACCTATACCATTCCGGCACCCGGCGAGCCCGGCAACGAGACCTGGAAGCGCGAAGGGACCTGGGAAACCGGTGGCGGCTCCATCTGGGCGACCGGCAGTTACGATCCCAAGCTCGGCCTGACCTATTGGGGCACCGGCAATCCGGCGCCGCAGATCGACGCCGAATACCGTCCTGGCGACAACCTCTATGCGTCGAGCCTCGTCGCGCTCGACACCGAGACCGGCGCCATCAAGTGGCACTTCCAGTTCACCCCCAACGACCCCTATGACTACGACGAGATCGGGGAAACCCAGCTCATCGACAATGGCGACAGCAACCTCGCCTTCCGTGCGGCCCGCAACGGCTTCGGCTACTCGTTCGACCGCACCAACGGCGCGCTGCAGCATGCCACGCAATATGTCGACGACCTGAACTGGACCACCGGCATCGACCAGAAGACCGGCTTGCCGCTGAGCTACGATCCGGCGGCCGACCTGCAGAAATACGTTGCCGGCACCGTCGGCTCGCGTGACGATCTGCCGGGCATCTATTGCCCCACCCTGGGTGGCGGCAAGAACTGGCAGCCGGCCTCGTATAGCGCCAAGACCAAGCTGGTCTATCTCACCTCCAACGAAGGCTGCTCGGCCTACGTGCCGACCGAGGCGCCGAACCCGACCATCACCGGTGGCGACTACGACGTCGTGACCGCACAGAAGGAATGGAACGGTCGCCTGCCCGCTCCCGAGGGCACCGAACTGCCGGCCGAACAGTCTGGTTCGGTCGTGGCAATCGATCCGGTCACCGGCAAGATCGCCGCCAAGACCCACCTGATCGCCCGCGGCAACGGCATGCTGGCAACCGCCGGCGGCCTGGTATTCGGCTCCGATCGTGCTGGTTGGATCTACGCCTATGACGACGAGACGCTGAAAGAAGTCTGGAAGTTCAACGTCGGCACCTCGCTCGGCTCCCCGCCGATGGCCTATGCCGTCGACGGCAAGCAGTACATCGCGGTGCTCGCCGGTGCGGCTCCCAGCACGGTGCAGATCAATGCTGACCCGTCGCTGAAGTACTTCGTCCCGACGGACGCCATGTACGTCTTCGCGATAAACTGATCTCTCCTGTGGCACGGCGGCGAAAGCTGCCGTGCCATCCCTTTTCGCCTTGCGTGACGGTACCATTATGAAACTCGCCAGAGTGCTGCCGGCCCTTTTGCTGCTCGGCCTTGCCGCCCAGGCACTGGCGGCGCCGCTCCCGCCCGAATTCCGCACCCTCGCCATCGGCGAGACCGCCGCTTCGCTCCCCAACGAGGGGTATGAGGCCTTCGCCTGCGGCTCCAACGGCGGCCCACCGCTGCAGCACCTGACCGGCTGGACTGACTTCGCCCAGTGCGCCCCTGACGCGCGCGGCCTCCACGAGGTCTATGTCGAGTTCGGCCGGCGGGTCGGCAAACTCGCCGAGCGTTTCCACGATCAGTATGGCGAGGAACTCTGGCTGCAGCGCTTCGGCGGCACCCGGCTCGCCAACTTCCCGGTCGTCCTGTCGTTGCTGTTCGACGACGCCGGCGTGGTGCGCGGCTTTCGCGCCGTCACCGATGACCGCGCACATGTCGAGGACCGAGGCCGCGCCTACCTGTTCCGGCTGCCGGTGTTCCAGCGCTATGGCGCGCGCGACTGGACCTGCACCGATTTGCCCAGAGCGCCGGGCGAAACCGGCGTCGGCGAGATGTTCATCAAGGAAGTCTGCACCAAGGACGTCGAGGGGCGGCACATCCGGGTGGAAACCCACTACTTCCGCAAGCCCGGCCAGACCGGCCTCGATATCCATGGCATGTTCGAGCCGGGCCAGTACGAATCCTCGACCCGCTGGGAGGCGTTCGACGTCACTCTCGATGCGGCAAAGGCCGCGCCATGAGGCCGGTCGTCGGCACGGCGCTCGCCCTGCTGCTCGCGACACTGCTGATGCCGGCCGTCGCGCAAGCCTCTGAGGCGTCGGCTTTCCTCGCCGGCGAAACGACCTCCTGTCCGCGCTGCGCGCTCGTCGGCGCCGACCTCAGCGACCGGAATCTCGCCGGCGCCGATCTCAGCGGTGCCGATCTCAGCGGCGCCTTCTTCTTTCAGTCCGATCTGAGCGGGGCGAACCTCAAGGGCGCCAATCTCGAGGCGGCCGACCTCACCGCCGCCAAGCTCGGCAATGCCGACCTCGCCGATGCCCGCCTCGACAATGCCGTGTTCTTTCGGGCGACGCTCAGCGGGGCGTCCTTCGCCGGCGCCAGGGGAGAGAGCGTCAACTTTCGTCGCGCCATTATGACCAACGTCCGGCTCGATGGCGCCAGCCTGCGCTTCGCCCAGTTCGAGGATGCCCGCTTCGGCGGCGTGAAGGCGCCCAACGCCGATTTCTCCGGCGCCAGCTTCCGCCAGTTGAACATGCAGCGAGTGGATTTCACCGGCAGCACCATCGAGGGCGCCGATTTCACGGCCAGCAACCTCGAGGCCGGCATCCTGCGTGGCGCCAACCTCGCCCATTCCGACCTGTTCGGCGCCCGCCTGATTGCCGCCGATCTCAGCAACGCCAACCTCTCCGGCACCCGCCTCGTCTCTGCCAATCTCCGCAACGCCATCACCGAGGGCACCAACTGGCAGGACGCGCTGATGCCGGACGGAAGCTACTACAAGCCGTAATGCGCCGCTGCGTCGGCCGCGCGGACCTGCCTGGTTGCCCTCATTCTGCCGCCAGCGCTCGAAGCTCCGCCAGCGCCGCCGCATCGACCGCTATGCCGTTGGCGAGGCTGTCGCGGCGGGTGGCATAGCGCCGATCACCGGGAAGGCGCGATTGGCCGGCATCATGGATCTCGTCGATCAGCATTTCCAGCCGATCGGCAAAGCTGTTCACCGCGCCCCGTTGTGGATCGATCAGGATATAGGTCTGCCCGCCATGCGGGGTGGCGGCGCCGGGATAGGCGCTCCAGTCGATCTCGAACGAATAGTCGCCCCCGGCCAGCGCCGCGCCCATGATCTCGATCATCATGGCGATCGACGAGCCCTTGTGCCCGCCGAACGGCAGCAGCGCCCCGCCATCGAGGATGGCCGCAGGATCGGTGGTCGGGGCGCCGTGTCGGTCGACCCCGGTGCCAGGCGGCAGTCGCCGGCCTTCGCGTCGGGCGATCTGCACGTCGCCATTGGCCATGGCGCTCGAGGCCTGGTCGAACACCAGCGGATCCATGCCGTCGCGCGGCGCGGCAAAGCCGAACGGGTTGGTGCCGTAGACCTTGCGGTGGCCGCCATGCGGCACCACTGAGGCCATCGAGTTGATCATGGCAAGCGCCACGAACCCCTCGCGCGCGAACGGCTCGATATCGGGCCAGACGGCGCTGAAGTGATGTGCCTTGCGCACGCTGAGCATCGCGATGCCGTTGGCGCGCGCCTTGGCCATCAGCGGCTGGCGCGCCAGTTCCAGCACCGGCAGCGAGAAGCCGTTGCGGCCATCTGCCCTGAGCATGCCGGGCGCCACGTCGTCGAGCACCGGTTGGGCCTTGCCGTCCACCCAGCCGGTATCGAGCGAAGCGAGGTTGCCCCTGATGCGGAAAATACCGTGGCTATGCGCGCCGTCGCGCTCGGCGCCAGCCATGTTCTCGGCGAGGAGGCTGGCAACGGTTTCCGAACAGCCGTGCCTGAGGAAGATCGCTCGCAGCAAGGCTGCGAGTTCGTCATATGCGATAGTGGTGGTCACTTGCCGATCCGTGGCCAGGTGTCGGAGAGCCGATAGCCGCCCGGCCAGGGGTCGGATGGATCGAGCATTTCGGTGCGGGTGCCGGTGATCCAGGCGCGGCCGGAGATCGAGGGGATGATCGCCGGCCGGCCGCCCAGCGTCGTATCCGCCTCGATACGACCGAGGAATTCCGAACCGATGATCGAGCGCGCCAGATAGCGGTCGCCGACCTGCATCTCACCTTTGGCGCGCAGCACCGCCATGCGGGCCGAAGCGCCGGTGCCGGTGGGCGAACGGTCGATCTTGCCGGGCTGGATGGCGACGGCATTGGCGGCGGTCAAAAGGCCGTCGCGACGCTCGAGTGGTGCCGCGATCTGGCAGAATGAGAAATGCCTCCAGTCCGGATTGGTCGGGTGGGTGAAGCCGAGCTGCTCATTGGCGGCGCGGGTAATGCGGATGCCGGTCTCGGCGAGCTCACGGGCTTCATCCGGGGCGATGCTGAAGCCGAGTGCATTGGCGTCGACGATGACGAAGCTGTCGCCGCCATAGGCGGTATCGACGGTCAGCGTGCCGACGCCCTCGACCTCGAGTTTCGCCCCCAGCTTGTCGGCAAAGCTCGGCACGTTTGTCACCGTGATCCGTTCCGCTTTGCCGTTCCGGCATTCGGCCACCACCTCGACGATACCACCCGGCGCTTCGAGCACCAGCCGGGTTTCAGGCTCGGTCATCGGCACGATGCCGGTATCGAGCAGCACGGTCGAAACGCAGATCGAGTTCGAACCCGACATCGGCGGCGTGTCCTCGGGCTCCATGATGATGAAGCCCATCTGCGCCCTGGGGTCCTTGGGCGGAACCAGCAGGTTGACGTGCCGGAACACCCCGCCGCGCGGCTCGTTCAGCACCAGGTTGCGCAGGGTCTGGTCGCGCGCAATGAAGCGCGACTGCTCCCACAGCGTGTCGCCCGGCGGCGGTGCGACGCCACCGACGATCACGTCTCCGACCTCGCCCTCGGCATGGCAGCCGACGATCTGAATGGCGCGGGTAGTTCTCATTTGGTCGTCCAGAGTGAGGTGTTGCAGTCGGGTGCCCTCTCCCGCTTGCGGGGGAGGGGGGACCAGCCGATAGGCTGGTGGGAGGGGGGAGCCACAAACACTGGCCTCCACCCAGTCCGCCTACGATCAGTGCGTGGGGCACCCCCCTCCCACCACGCTTTCGCGCGGTCCCCCCTCCCCCGTAAACGTGAGAGGGACGCTGACTGAGAGACTGGAGTCTTCACCTGATCACCTGCACCGGCTCGCCCAGCACATCCCATCTGGGCTCTACTCCGAGGCCCGGTGCGTTGCTCGAGCTCATGAAGCCGTTCTCGCGCCTGGGCGCGCCTTCGGCGATCGACACGGTGACATACGAGTTGAAGTCGGTCGCCGTGAAGCAGAACTTCTGCGGCGTCGAGCGCGCCAGATGCGCGATGGTGGCGGTGACGATATCGCCGCCCCAGGTATCCTCGATGGTCATCGGAATGCCCGAGGAGACGCAGAGATCGCGCATCTGCCGCGCCTTGGTCAGGCCGCCGACCTTGCTGATCTTCAAATTGATCACGTCGAACGCATCTTCGGAAATGCCTTTCATCAGGTCGCCGACGGTGCCGATATTCTCGTCCAGCACGAATGGCAGGCTGGTGCGGCGGCGCACCGAAAGGCTCTCCTCGTAGCTCATGCAGGGCTGTTCGATATAGACATCGAGGTCGGCCACGGCGTTCACCACGCGCGCCGCGTCGGCCATGGTCCAGCCGGTATTGGCATCGGCGACGAGGATGTCGGTGTCGGCGAGGATTGCGCGACAGGCCCGGATGCGCCGGATGTCGTCATTGGGGTCGCCCCCGACCTTGAGCTGGAATTTCGTGTAGCCCTCGGCGCGATAGCCGGCGATCTTTTCGGCCATGACGGAGGAATCTTCCTGGCTGATCGCCCGGTAGAGCGCGATCTTTTCCTGTTCGGCGCCGCCGAGCAGCTTATAGACCGGCAACCCGGCGACCTTCCCCAGGATGTCCCAGCAGGCGATGTCGATCGGCGCCTTCACATAGGGATGGCCGCGCAGCACCGCGTCCATGTGATGGTTGAGCGGCCACAGATCCGTCGGATCATGCCCGATCAGCTTGGGGCCAATCTCCGCGATGCCGGCCCGTACCCCCTTGGCATAGGACGGCAGGTACGCCGAGCCAAGCGGGCAGCACTCGGCATAACCGGTAATGCCCGCGTCGGTCTCGACCGCCACCACGGTCGAGTCGAACACCTCCATGAAGTTGCCGCCACTCCAGTTGTAGCGCCCTTCGCGCAGCGGCAGATCGACCTGGTAGACCGTTATGGCGGTGATTTTCATTCTTGCCTCGCAGCAGTCGTAGAAAAGGCCCCCTCACCCGCTGCTGCGCAGCGACCTCTCCCCCAAGGGAGAGGTAACGAGGTGGAGCGATCTCGCCCATGCACCACCTCTCCCTCTGGGGGAGAGGTCGGCGCGCAGCGCCGGGTGAGGGGGCCTTTTGTCAGGTCCATCGTCACACCAGTGAGAAGCCGTGGGCGAAGGGGTCGCGGTCGTCGATATAGATGGTGTTGAGGCCGGTCTGCCGCGCCCAGCCGGCGATCGAGGGGACGATCCCGTCGTAATTGCCGACCTTCACCGCGCGCTCGACCCGGCCGTTGAACACCGAGCCGATGATCGACTCGTGGTTGAACGCCTCGCCGACCTTCAGCTTGCCGCGTCCATACCACTGCGCCATGCGCGCCGAGGTGCCGGTGCCGCAGGGCGAGCGGTCGATCGCCTTGTCGCCGTAGAACACCGCGTTGCGCGCGGTGTTGGCGGCATTGGTCGGTTTGCCGGTCCACAGGATATGGGTGCAGCCGCGAATGTTGTCGTTCTCCGGGTGCACGAACTCGTAGCGTTCGTTCATCGCCGTGCGCAGCGCCGGGCTCCAGCGTAAGAGGTCACCGACCGACACGTCGGCGATATCGGAGAAATTCTCCTGCGCGTCGACGATGCAGTAGAAATTGCCGCCATAGGCCACGTCGACCTTGAGCTTGCCGAGCCCTGGAGCTTCGATCTCGAGGTCGGTGGAGTGGAGGAAGCTCGGCACGTTGGTGATCCGCACCTTGTCGACATACTCGCCATCCATGGTGTACTCGGCCACCACCTTGCCGGCCGGCACGTCGAGGTTCACCACGCCCGGGGTCTTCGGCGTCATCAGTCCGTTCTCGATCGCCATGGTCACGGTGCCGATGGTGCCGTGCCCGCACATGTAGAGGCAGCCCGAGGTTTCGATGAACAGGATCGCGATATCGCAATCCTCGCGCGTCGGCGGATAGAGGATCGAGCCACTCATCACGTCATGGCCGCGCGGCTCGAACATCAGCCCTTTGCGGATCCAGTCGTGGTTCTCGAGGAAATCGGCGCGCCGCTCCATCATCGAGTTGCCCTTGAGCAGCGGGCCGCCGCCGGCGACGAGGCGGACCGGGTTGCCGCAGGTGTGACCGTCGATGCAGGTGAAGATATGCCGGGACATGGGAAGGCTCGTTCTAGAAGCGTTGCGGAGAGAAGGGGGTGAGGTCGAGGGAGGGGGCGGCGCCGGTGGCGAGTTCCGCCACCAGCTTGCCGGTCGCGGCCGACTGGGTCAGCCCCAGGTGGCCGTGCCCGAAGGCATAGACGATGTTGCGCGAGCGGCGCGAGAAGCCGATAGCCGGCAGGCTGTCGGGCAGCGACGGGCGGAACCCCATCCACTGTTTGCCGCCTGAGGTGACGAGGCCGGGCATGAAGGCGGCCGCCTTGGTCAGCATGGCGTCGGCGCGCTTGAAGTTGGGCGGCAGGCTCAAGCCACCAAGTTCCACCGCGCCGCCGATGCGGATGCCGCTGGCGAGCGGCGTCACCACGAAGCCGTGGCCGCCGAACACCAGCTGGCGCCTGAGGTCGAAGCTGTAGCCGTCGAGCGTGGTGTTGTAGCCGCGCTCGGTTTCGAGCGGCACGGCATCGCCGAGCGGAGCGGTGAGCCGTTTCGACCAGGCCCCGCCGGCCACCACCACCTGGCGCGCCCGCAACGAGCTGCCGTCGCTGAACACCACGGTGACGCCGGCTTCGTCGGGGCGCAACTCTGCCACCTCGCCGCGGCGGAAGCTGGCGCCGCGCGCCATTGCTGCCTTGCCCACGGCAACGGCATAGTCATAGGGGTCGCTGACCGTCTGCCATTTCGGGATGAAGGTGGCGCAGGTGATCCGCGGCGACAGCCCCGGCTGCAGTTCGGCCAGTTCGGCTCCCCGCACGTGGCGGAACTCAATGCCCTCGGCGGATTTCGCGGCGTCGTCCCGCGCGGTTTTGCGCAGTTCGTCTTCGCTCTCGTAGAGCTCGAGCACCCCATCGCGGCGGATCATCTCGTCGAGGCCGGCGCTGGCTATCAGGGCGTCTGCCTCGGTTCGGGCCAGACGCATCATGGCGCTCTGCGCCTTGAGGCTTGCCGCCACCCGATCGGGCCAGCCGGCGCGCCAGAAGCGCAACAGCCAGGGCGTGATCTGCGGCAGGTATTCCGGCCGGATGGTCAGCGGGCCAAGCGGGTCGCTCAGCCAGCGCGGCAGCTTGCCGAGGACGCCGGAGGTGGCCATCGGGATCACGTCCGAGAAGGCAAAGGCTCCGGCATTGCCGCGGCTGGTCTCTTCGGCAATGCCCTTGCGATCGATCAGCACGGCGGTGCGCCCTGCCTCCTGCAGCTTGAAGGCGGTGGAAACACCGATGATGCCGGCGCCGATAATGGCGACGTCGATGCTGGTTGGTTCGGTCAAGTCAGATGGCCTTTGAACTTACTGGGGAGTCGCTTGGGAGTTTCATTCAGCTGCCGAGATAGGCCTGAACGATCGAGGGATCGGCGCTCAGTTTCGAGGCCTCGCCCTCCAGCCGAATGACGCCGCTTTCGAGGACATAGCCGTAATGGGCGAGTCGCAGCGCCAGCCTGGCGTTCTGCTCGACGAGGAGGATGGTGGTGCCGGCCTCGTTGAGCCGTTTGACGATCCGCATCGTCTCCAGCACCAGCTTGGGCGCGAGGCCCATCGAGGGCTCGTCGAGCAGGAGGATCTTGGGGCCGTGCATCAGCGCCCGGCCGATGGCCAGCATCTGCTGCTCGCCGCCCGACAGCAGCGAACCGTCCGAATTGGCCCGCGTCCTGAGGATCGGGAACTGCGTGAACACCTGTTCGAGCCGGTCGCGGCGCAGTGTCGTGTCCTTCACCGTGAAGGCGCCCAGCTCGAGGTTTTCGCGCACGCTCAACCCGCGCAGCACGTGCCGGCCCTCCGGCACATGCACCACCCCGGCGCGCGCGATCTGGTGCGCGGCCATGCCGGTGATGTCGTTGCCCTCGAACAGCACCCGGCCGGCCTTGGCGCGGACGAGGCCCGAGATGGTTTTCAGCGTCGTGGTCTTGCCGGCCCCATTGGCGCCCAGCAGCGTCACGATCTGTCCGCGCTTCACCTCGAGATCGATGCCCTTGACCGCATCGATCTTGCCATAGGCGCTGGCAATGCCCTCGAGCTGGAGGATCACATCAGAGGTCAAGTACATCCTCCTCGACCCCGAGATAGGCCTCGATCACCTTCGGATTGGACTGGATTTCCTTCGGCATCCCCTCGGCGATCATCACGCCGTGGTCGAGCACGCTGATCCGCTCCGAGATGCGCATCACCAGCCCGGTATCGTGTTCGATCAGCAGCACGGCAATGCCGCGCTCGTCGCGGATGCGCCCGATGAGGCCGATCAGGTCTTCCTTTTCGCCCGAGGTGAGCCCCGCCGCCGGCTCGTCGAGCAGCAGCAGCTTGGGCTCGGTCGCCAGCGCCCGGGCGATCTCGACCCGCCGCTGCCAGCCATAGGGCAGGGTGGTGGCCTCGCGCTCCCAGCCTTCCCTGATGCCGACGAAGTCGAGGCAATCCTCGGCGAACGCCCGGATCCTCGCTTCTTCGCGCCGCTGCCCGGGCAGGCGCAGGATGGCATCGATGATTCCGGCGCTGCTGCGGCTGTGCTGGCCGGACATCACGTTCTCGACCACGCTCATCTCGCGGAACAGCCGCACGTTCTGGAAGGTTCGGGCAATGCCGAGCTCCGTCACCTGGTGCGGCTTCATCCGGATGGTCTCGGTGCCGTCGAGGCGGATCGAGCCCTGCTGCGGCTTGTAGAAGCCGGTAATGCTGTTGAACAGCGAGGTCTTGCCGGCGCCGTTGGGGCCGATGAGGCTGACGATGCTGCCGGCCGGAACGTCGAAATCGACCCCGTCCAGCACCATGGATCCGGAAAAGCTGAGGCTGATGCCCTTGAGTTCGAGCAGGCTCATTTCTGCTTGCTCCGCGCCGGCCAGATACCGCTGGGTCGGAACAGCATGATGAGCAGCAGGCCCACTGCGAAGATGAGCAGGCGCATGTCGCCCGCATCGCGCAGCAATTCGGGCGCGAGGATTACGATGAAGGCACCGAGGATCACGCCGGGAATCTTGCCCATGCCGCCCAGGATCACCGCCATCAGGATCAGCACCGATTGCCGGAACGAAAAGCTCTCCGGCGAGATCGCGCCGAGGTTTGCGGCAAAGAACGCGCCGCCGATCGAACCGTAAATGGCGCCCACCACATAGGCCGCGAGCTTCACCTTGACCCGGTTGATGCCCATCGCCTCGGCCGCATCCTCATCGTGCCGGACATAGAGCCAGGCACGGCCGAGCCGCGAGTTGGCAAGGCGCGCCGAGGCGATGACGCCGATGATCGCGAGGACGCAGAACACATAGTAGAAATCGAGCGGGGTGCGGATGTGCCAGCCGAATAGCCAGGGCGAGTCGATGCCGATCAGCCCGCTGGCGCCGCCGGTTTCGCGGAGGTTCCGTGCGGTGATGCGGACGATCTCGCCGAACCCCAGCGTGACGATAGCGAGGTAATCCGACCGGAGCCGCAGCGTCGGGGCGCCGATGACGATGCCGGCGATGATGGCGATCAGCACCGCCAGCGGCAGCGCCAGCCAGAAGCTGAGGCCGAAATGCAGCGTCGTGATGCCCACCGTATAGGCGCCGACCGCGAAGAACGCCGCAAAGCCCAGGTCGAGCAGGCCGGCGTAACCGACCACGATATTGAGCCCCAGCGCCAGCAGCACGTAGAGCAGCGCGTTGGTGAGGATCACCGTGCCATAGGTGCCGAAGGCGAATGGCGCCACCGCCATGGCGACAAGGATCACCCCGATCGCCGCCGCGCGCTTGGCCGGCGTATCGAGAATGGCGGAGAGCCCGCCCCAGGCGCTGGGTCGTTCCGGGAACCCTGCCATCACATGCGCTCCTGTTCAGGCTTGCCGAGCAGCCCGGTGGGCTTGAGCACCAGCACCAGGATCAGAACCGAGAACGAGAACACGTCCTTCCACTCGCTGCCCACTCCGGGCAGCTGCGTGCCAAAACTTTCGAGCAGCCCCAGGATCAGTCCGCCCAGCATGGCGCCGGGGATCGAGCCGATGCCGCCAATCACCGCTGCAGTGAACGCCTTGAGGCCGATCAGGAAACCCATGAAGTACCAGAGCGAGCCATAATAGGCCCCGGCCATCGTCCCCGCCGCGGCCGCCAGCGCCGAGCCGAGAAAGAAGGTGATGGCGATCACCGCATTGACGTTGATCCCCATCAGCCGCGCCATGTCCTTGTCGACGGCCACGGCGCGCATCGCCCGCCCATACTGGGTCCGCGACACGAACAGTTCGAGCCCCAGCATCAGCGCCGCCGCGACGCCGACCAGGATCATCTGGTTGTAGCTGATGAACAGGTTGCCGAGCCGGACGCCGCCGAAACCGAGCGCCGCGCCGAACGGCACATACTGCCCCTTGGTCAGCGTCAGCATGCCGTTCTGCAGCACCAGCGACACCGCCAGCGCGGTGATCAGGATCGAGAGGCGCGGCGCCGACAGCATCGGCGCATAGGCGACGCGCTCGATGACCACGCCGAGAAAGCCCACCGCCACCATCGCCAGCAGCATCGACACGGCAACGCCGAGCCAGCCCGGACCGATATAGGGGGCGAGAAAGGACAGCACCAGGAAGCCTGCAAAGCCGCCCACCATGTAGAGCTCGCCATGGGCGAAGTTGAGGAGCTTCACCACCCCGAACACCATGGTGTAGCCGAGCGCCACCAGGGCGTAGAACGAGCCGAGCACGATGCCGTTCAGCAACTGGTTCGTGAAGATGTCGAAAATGCTCACCGGCCGCCTCGCCCCTCAGCCCATCTTGCGTGGGTCGGCGCGCCCGCCGACCCACAGGGTTGTCAGCTCTCGTTACTGTGCCAGGGTCCAGGCGCCGCCCTTGCCCTCGAGCACCACGAAGTTGGAGCGCGCCAGGGTCTTTTCCGGCGTGAACGAGATCGGGCCCGAGATGGTGTCGGTGAAGTTGGCGCCCTGCAGCGTCTCGATCACCTTGGCGGAATCAGTGGTGCCGGCCGTGGTCAGGGCCCAGGCGAGCAGCTTCATGGCGTCATAGCTGAGCGTCGAGTAGGGCCCCGGCGCGGCATTGTACTTGGCCTGGTAGGCATCGGCGAAGGCCTTGGCCTGCGGCAGGAACTCGGCCGTGGGGTTCGAGAAGGCGATCACCCCTTCGGCGGCCGGGCCGGCGATCTTGAACAGCTCGGGCGAGTTCGAGCCGTCACCCACCGCGATCAGTCCCTGGTAGCCGCGCTCGCGCAGCTGCCGGATCAACAGGCCGCCATCCGCATAATAGGCGGTCCAGAACACCGCGTCCGGGTTGGCCGAGGTGATGGCCGTCACCACGGCGGAGTAATCCTGCTCGCCCTTGTTGGTGACTTCGAAGTTGGTGACCTTGTTGCCGGCCGCTTCCCAGTTCTTCTTGGTGAGGTCGGCCAGGTCCTGCGAGTACGCATCGCCCTGGTTGATGATGGCGATCGACTTGATGCCCTTGCCGTTGAAGTACTCGATCGCCTTGGCCACCTGGTCGTTGCCGGTCGAGTTGATCATGAAGGCGTTGCCCGGGTTTTCCGGGATCAGCTTGGTCGAGTTCGCCGCCGGGATGATCAGCGGGATCTTGGCATCGCCGTAGATCTTCAGCGTCGGGATCGTCGCGCCCGAGCAATAGCCGCCGACCACGCCGACCACGCCCGAGGCCGCCAGCTTGCTGGCCGCGTTGACCGCCAGCTGCGCATCGCACCCGTCGTCGCCGATCGTCGAGGTCAGCTGCTTGCCCAGCACGCCGCCGGCCTTGTTGATCTCGTCGATGGCGAGGTTCACCGCATTGGCCATGTCCTGGCCATAGGTGGCCTCGGAGCCGGTGGTGGGGACCATGATGCCGATGGTCAAGGTGTCCTGCGCCACGGCAGGCATGCCAAAGGCGATGGCGAGTGCGAGACCCGCTGCTGTCTTGATGACGTTTCGCATGTTGTTCCGTCTCCCTTTTCCTCAGACGCATCCCTGCATGCATCTTGTCGGCAGAATGCAGCCGCGTTAACATTTCGTCAATGCGGAGCGGACGGGAGCAGAACGATGAGTGGATCGCTGCGCGCGACACTCCAGCTTGCGCCGCGAGTCAAAGGCTCGGGCGTCCAGCAGGTCTACGAGCAGTTGAAGGCCTCGATCCTCGAACTGACGCTGGATCCGGGCGCCCCGCTCGATGAGGTGACGCTCGCCGAGGCCTTCGGCATGTCGCGCACGCCGGTGCGCGAGGCGCTGGTGCGGCTGGCGGCCGAAGGGCTGGTGAGCCAGCTGCCCAACCGCAACACCATCGTGGCGCCGATCGATTTCGGCGCCTTGCCGGTCTATTTCGAGGCGCTGACGCTGATGTACCGGGTGACCACCCGATTGGCGGCCGGGGCCCGGACGCGAGCGCATCTCGACGCCATGCGTCGCCACCAGGCGGCCTATGCCAGGGCGGTAAGCGACAATGACGTGCTCGGCATGATCGGGCATAACCGGGATTTCCACGCCACCATCGCCGAAGCCGGCGGCAACCCCTACTTCACCGGCCTGTTCTCCCGGCTGCTCGACGAGGGCCGGCGCATCCTCAGGCTCTATTACTACAAGAGCTTCAACGACCACCTGCCGCGCCGCTATGTCGATGAGCACGACGCCATCATTGCCGCTATCGAAGCCGAGGACGCCGAGCTCTGCGACCGCCTCGCCGCCCAGCATGCCGGCCAGATCGTCGCCCAGATCCAGCGCTACATCGCCGTCGACCGCACCGGCGACCTGTCGCTTGCCGGCCTCTAGCGCCGGTGCGGGCGCTACTCCTTCACCGCTCCGGCGAGAATGCCCTCCACCAGCTGCTTCTGGATGCGCAGCAGGATCGGCACCAGCGGCAGCAGGATCAGCACTCCGCCGGCGGCAATCAGGTCATAGGGGATACGGTTGATATCGCCCGGGCTCGGCACTTCGAACAGCCGCACGGTCAGGAGCCGCACGTCGGGCGAAGCGGTGAGGATGAAGGCAAACAGGAAGTCGTTCCACACCGCGATGAAGATCAGCAGGAACGTCACCGAGAAGCCGGGCAGGGCGATAGGCAGGATGATGCGGAAGAACGTGCCGACGATCGAACTGCCATCAATCGATGCGGCTTCGTCGAGTTCCCTCGGGATCGCCTTGAAGTACGAGAACAGCGTCAACAACGCGATCGGCAGCGTCTCGGCGACGAATACCAGCACCAGGCCGATATGGGTGTCGATGAGCTTCAGGTCCTTGTAGGCCAGAAAGATCGGCCCCACCGTCACCATGCCGGGAATGGCGATGGTGGCGACGAACAGGCTGTAGAGCAGCGTTCGCCCCTTGAAGGTGAGTCTGGTGATGGCATAGGCGGCGAGGCCGCCGAGCACGGTCGAGATGAACGCCGATACGCCCGCCACCACGACGGTATTGAACAAGGTACGCCAGTATCCCCACGCTTCCAGCATGTAGGGGAAGGCGTTGAACTGGATGTTCTGCGGCCACAGCGTCGGCGGCACCCGATAGGCTTCGCTCGGTGTCTTCAGCGACGTGATGACCATGTAGTAGATCGGAAACGCCAGAAACAGCAGGAACACCAGCAACAGCAGCGTGAGCACCGTCTGCCGGGCAAAGCCCCGCGGCAGCAGGCTGGGGCGGAAGGTCAGGGTACCGGACATCAGCGGTTCGCCTTGTAGAGGCGCCAGGCGAAATAGCCGCCAATGGCTGCCGTGAGCAGGAGCAGCAGCACGGCGATGGCCGAGCCGTAGCCGTAACGGGTTTCGGTGAAGAAGCGCTGATAGGCATAGACGGCGAGCGTCGTCGTCGCGGTGCCCGGTCCGCCCTGCGTGAGGCCGGCGATCTGCTCGAAAGTCTGCACCTCGCCCATGCCGCGGAACATCAGCACCAGGTAGATCGAAGGCCTGAGCTGCGGCAGCGTCACATACCAGAAGCGCTGCAACGGATTGGCGCCGTCGACGCGGGCCGCCTCCTGCAGCTCTCCGGGTATGGCGGCGAGACCGGCCATGAAGATCAGCGCGACCCAGGGCAGGTTCTTCCACACGCTGGTGACGATGACCGAGATCCGGGCAAGGTCGGGCGAACTCAGCCAGCGCACCGGCCCCTCGATCAGTCCGAACGTGCGCAGCAGCTCATTGAGAATGCCGCCATCCTCCAGGTAGAGGATTTTCCACACCGTGGCGGCGAGCAGCGGCGCCATCACCCAGGGGAGCAGCATCAAGGTGTTGGTGAGCCATTTGAATCGCGTCACCTGCATCAGCAGCATGGCGATCAGCAGGCCCAGCACGGTCTCGAGAATGGTCGCGGCGGCGGTGTAGCCCAGGGTGAAGCCGAACGAGTTGATCAGCGTCTCGTCGCTCAGCATCCGCACATAGTTCTGAATGCCGACGAAGCGCCCCTCGTTGGTCAGGTTCTTGTTGGTGAAGCTCAGGAAGATGCTCTGGAACATCGGTCCGATGACGAAAGCGGCCCTGAGCGCAATCGCCGGCAACACCAGCGCATAGGCAACCAACGCCAGTGTCGGCAGCCTGAAAAACCGTTCGCGGGCGGATCTGACGCCGCCCGAAGCTGAAATGTCCACTTGGCAATAGTCTCCATACGAAGGGGTGGCCCCGGCCTGCGCCGGGACCACGTGACGAGGGTCAGGCCTCGTCCTTGATCGTCTGGTATTCGGACATCGCCCAGGCCTGCGCATCGGCCGGATTCTTCTGGCCCGACAGGATGTAAGCGCCGAGCTTGTCGATCATCGTCCACAGCTGGGTGACCTGCCGGTGGTTGACGATCGGCTCGCGGAACTTGGCGCCGCGGATGGTGTTTTCCCAGCCGCCATTGGCCATGATCAGCGGCACTTTGGCCTGGATCTCGGGGGCGGCCAGCAACGACTTGAGCGGCGGCGGCGCATTGGTCTTGAGCACCAGGTTGCGAACCTGCTCGGGCTGCCCGAGATAGTTCAGCAGCTCATGCGCCGCCGCCTTGTTGGCCGAGGCCTTGGGCGAGAGGAACCCCCAGCCGTGCACCAATCCGATGTCGCTGGCGGGGCCGGCCGGATAGCGCGCAACGCCGATATCGTCGATGCTGAGGGTCGAGCCGTCGATGCTCGGGACGTTCTTGAGCGAGCCGCCATAGCTCCACCACATCGCCGCCTTGCCGGCGGCAGCGAGGGCCTCGACGGTGGTGTTGTCCTCGTTGACGGTCGAGGGTGGGGTGATCTTCGACGTCTGCACCCAGTCGTACATGTATTGCAGCGCCGCGAGCGTTCCCGGGTCGGAAAGCGACTCGAGGTCGGCGCCGGCCTGGTTGAGCATCAGCAGCACGGTGTTGAAGGCATGGCCATTGCCGCCCAGCGGCCGCCAGCCCCATACGTCGCCGCCGGTAACGCTCTGCGCTACCGTGGTCATCTCGTCCCAGGTCTTGGGCGCCGTCGGCACCAGTTTCTTGTTGTAGTAGAAGGGCTCCGCATCGAGCAGGAAGAACTGCCGGTAGATGCCGCCCGCCGCGCTGTTCAGCGCCGCGATGTTGTCGACGAGGTCGCCCTGCACCTTGGACGAAACATCGAGCCCGCTGAGGTCGTCGGCCCAGCCATTCATCCCCCACAGCCCGCCGATCAGGTCGTCGGCGAACAGGATGTCCACCCCGTCATAGCCGCTTTGGCCCCACAGCGTGATCTTCTGCATCACGTCGTTCCAGGCGGCCGGCAGCACGTCGTATTTCACCGTGATGCCGAGTTCCTTGCCGGCGTTGAGCAGGATCTCCTGGTGGTCCGGGCTGTTCCAGCCCACGACGTTGACGGTCCGCGCCGCTTCCTGTGCGACAGTGGTCCGAACGCCCAGCGACAGGGCAGCACCGGTCGCTGCCGCGCTCTTCAGGAAAGAGCGCCTTGAAAGTCCGATAGTCATGTGTCCCCTCCTCTCGGGTAGCAATGCCCTCAGGGCACGCTGTCCAGCTCCATCTCGAAGTCTGGAACCTCGACCGCTTCCCCGTCGCGCATGGCGGAAAGGTGGGCGGCGATGCCTGGCGCGGTCCAGTTGGCCGCGGTAATGGCGTCGATGGCCGGCTTGCGCCCCTCCACCATCGAACTCACGAATTCATGCACCAGATGCGGGTGCGAGCCGGAATGGCCGCCGCCCTGGACGAATGACAGATGCTTGCCGTCTGAGAACACCGACCGCTTGGTGAAGGGCGCCACCTCCGGCGGCAACAGGTCCTGCCGATCTGGCGGCACCACCATCTCGTGGTGGATCTTGCGGCCGCGACTGAAGGCAGCCTGCGGCATCGAGAAGATCATCGGATCCTCCTCCTCGATCTGCTGCCACTCGAAGCCGAGCTTGTCGCCGTAGATCGAGAACGCCTCGGTATAGGGGCGCACCGTCTGGAACAGCGAGCGGGTCACCTCGACTGCCACCGGGCTGTCATCGAGCCGGAAGATCGCCGTCTCGACCGGGTAGGGATTGCCGTAGCGCTTCTGCCGCTCCTGCGGCAGCAGGCCCGAACCGAAGCAGTGGACCTTCTTCACCCGCTTGCCGAGGAGCTTCAGCACCGGGGCGATGGCGTGGGTCATGTAGTGGTGCGGCGGCAGGCCCATCCAGTACTCGGGCCAGCCCTCCATATCCTGCATGTGGCTGCCGCGGGCGAACGAGATGGTGCCGAACTCGCCGCGCTTGTAGTGCTCCTCGACCATCAGGAACTCTCGGGTATAGGCCGCGGTCTCCATCATCATGTAGTTCTTGCCCGACCTGCGCTGGGCATCGATGATGCGGCGGATGTCCTCGAGGCTGGTCGCCATCGGCACGGTGCAGGCGCAGTGCTTGCCGGCTTCGAGCACACGCACGGCCTGCTCGGCGTGCAGCGGGATCGGCGTCACCAGATGCACGGCATCGACCTGATCGTCGCTCAGGATCGCCTCGAAGCTGGGATAGCTCCGCTCGATACCGAAGCGGCCGCCGGCCGCCGCCAGCTTTTCGGGGTTGGTATCGCTGAGCGCCACCCATTCCACATTCGGATGCGCTTTGTAGATGGGGGCGAACTCCGCGCCGAAACCTACTCCAACCAGCGCGATCCTGAGCTTCCGCTCCGTCCCGACCATCCGCCACTCCTCCCGGCTTGCACGACGATGCTTTAGCGATTAATCGTTTTTTCGATAGCTGTAAACGATTAATCGCGATAGTTCATGGCCGACACGTTTGAGGGCAGTGATTTGGCTGGTGGCGGCAAAGGTGCCGGATCGCGTGTGTCGATGCAGAACGTTGCGGCCTATGCCGGCGTCTCCATCGCCACCGTTTCCAAGGTGATGCAGGGCGTTTCGACGGTGCTGCCGGAGAACGTCACCAAGGTGCAGAACGCCATCGAGGCGCTGGGCTACCGGATCAACCCGCTGGGAGCCGAACTGCGTCGCGGCCGGCGCAACCTGGTGGGCCTGATCGTTCCTACATTCGACGATCCGGCGCTGGCCAGGCTGGTCATGGCGCTGGAGCTCGAAGTCGAGCGGCGCGGTCACGTGCTGTTCGTCGGTTCGAGCCACGGCTCGGAAAAGCGCGAGGCCGACATCGCCGGCCGTATGCTCGACTGGCGGGTCGGTGGCATTATCGTGCTGCCGGTGAAAGGCCAGAAGAGCGCGGCGGCCATGCTGCTCGACGATGCGGCCGTTCCGGCGGTCTTCGTCCAGGCCCGCCATGCGGCTTCCCAGCGCGACACCGTGCTGGCGCCTCCCGGCTTCAGCGCCGGCGGGGTTGCCGCCGAGGCCGTCCAGCTGCTGTTCCTGCGGATCGGCACGCCTTAGCGTTCTGCAAGGGAATGCCGCACCTCGTTGCGACTTTCGACGTATCGCCGACGGCGTGATCGCCGGTTGCCACCGCGCCTGTCGCCTGTAACCTGACCTTGTCCACGCGGAGGAGCGTGGAGGACAGCGAGGGAGAGGCGACGTGAAGATCACTTCGGTGAAGACGGCGGCGACGAGCGGCCATTGCATGCATCTGTGGGTGAGGATCGAGACCGACGCCGGCATTACCGGGCTGGGCGAATGCGTGCATGGCGGCTACCAGGCCATCGCCATCATCAAGGAGCTGGAGGAGCGCCTGATCGGCCGCGACCCCTTCGCCATCGACGCGATCTTCGAGGAAATCCGCCGCAGCCTGGTGTTCGAAGGCGGCTTCGCCGGCGCCCTGATCACCGCGCTCACCGGTATCGAGATCGCGCTGTGGGATCTGAAGGGCAAGGCGCTGAAGGTACCGATCTACGAGCTGATGGGCGGCAAGTTCCGCGACGACATCCGCGTCTATTGCGACTGCGAAGTCTCGCCCGGCATGAACATGGATGAGGTGCAGGCCGAGGTCGACAAGGTGCTGGCGGCCGGGTTCTCGGCGCTCAAGGTCGACCTCGATATCCGCGCCTATGGCCATACCGGCTCGGAAACCGGCTGGTACGAGAAGGACAGGTTCAACATGACTCCCAACAAGTGGGAGCATGACCGCATGGTGCAGTTGGCCGAGATGGTGGTGAAGGCCGCCGGCAAGGAAGTCGAGGTGGCGTGCGACCTGCACACCAGGCTCGACAAGCATTCCGCCATCCGTCTCGCCAAGGATCTGGAGCATCTGCAGCTGATGTGGCTGGAAGAGCCGATCCCGCCCGAGAATATCGACGCCATGGCCGAGATCACCCGCTCGACCAGCGTGCCGATCTGCGGCGGCGAGAACCTCTACCTGCGGCACGGCTTCCGGAAAGTGTTCGAGCAGCAGGCGCTCGACATCATCATGCCCGACATCCCGAAATGCGGCGGGCTCTCCGAATGCCGCAAGATCGCCGAGATGGCCGACCTCTATTCGATCCCGTTCGCCCCGCACAACGTCTCGTCGCCGATCGGCACCATGGCCTCGGCGCAGGTTTGCGCCACGGTGCCGAACTTTCTGGTGCTGGAGTTCCACTGGTTCCACCGCGACTACTGGTCGACCATCACCGATGGTGGCGAGATCATCGAGAACGGCCGCATCAAGCTGACCGATCGGCCGGGCATCGGGCTCGAACTGAACGAGGACGTGGCGCGCCAGCACCAGTACCCGGGGACGACCTGGTTCGAATGAGGGGGGACGGCCACGACGCTCGGAGCGTGTGGCCACCCCCACCCTTGATCCCTCCCCACAAGGGGACGCGGTAGCGCCCTGTGGGGAAGGAGACGCATACTGATGGTGCGGCGTTCGCTCTCCCTCCCCTTGATGGGGAGGGCAGCGCAGCTTGGCGGCTCAGCCGCCTAGCGAAGCTGGGTGGGGTGGGGCCGCAGGACTCGGCTTAGCCCACCCACGGCCACCGCCTGCTACCCCTTCACCGCCCCGACGGTCAGCCCGCCCACGAGGAAGCGCTGGGCGTACATGTAAAGCACCGCCACGGGGATCGCCGTCAGCAGCGAGGCCGCCATCAGTTCGCCCCAGGGCAGGATGTCGCCCACCACCATCGATTGCAGGCCGATCGGCAGCGTCCTCAGCGATTCCGAGGTGATGAACACGAAGGCGAACAGGAACTCGTTCCACGCATTGGTGAAGGCGAACAGCGCCACCGACAGCAGGGCCGGCGCCGCCAGCGGCAGGGTGATGCGGATGAAGGCGTAGAGCCGGCTCGCGCCGTCGATCATCGCCGCCTCTTCGAGTTCCACCGGGATCGAGCGGAAATAGCCGATCAGCACCCAGGTGGCGAACGGGACGAGGAAGGTCGGGTAGGTGGTCAGCAAGGCGCCGTAGCTGTTGATCAGCCCCAGGTCGCTCAGCGTCTGGTAGAGCGGGATGAAGATCAGCGTGCCCGGCAGCAGGTAGGTGATGAGGATGGCGGTGGTGAGCAATCCGGCGCCGAGGAATTTGAGCCGGGTCAGCGCATAGGCGGCGAGCGCCGCGATCGCCACGGAGATGACCGTGCTCAACGCCGCGACGAGGATCGAGTTGCCCAGCCAGTGCAGGAACGGCGAGCCGAAGATCAGCTCCTGATACTGGTTGAGCGTCGGCGGATCCGGCCAGAAGATCGACTGGCGCTGGCTGATCTGCGTCGTCGTTTTGAACGAGGTGATCAGCACCCAGTAGAACGGGAACAGGACGAACGCCATGATCGGCAGGAGGATCAGGATGCGGATGCCGATCCCCATGCGTTCCCGGCCTTGCGGCTTGAACACCGGCTTCTCGCTCGAGCCGGTCATCCGCTTGCGCAGCGCCCGGCCCACCACCTCGATGCCGCGGTTCAGCATGTCGAACGGCCAGAAGAAGATATCGAGCACGAAGCTGAACAGCCCGCCGAAGAACTTGCCGATACCGAGCCCCTTCTTCTGCACGCCTGCGGCGCGCTCGTCATGCCGCATGTATTTGGAGAGCAGGTAGATGAGGAACGCCATGAGCGGCGCCACTGAGAGCGCAATGGCGCTGCCCGGGCCGTACTGCAGGGAGCCGATCGCCTTCTCGTAGGCGAGGATCGAATAGAGGCGCGTCGCGCCGCTTGGGCCCCCGCCGGTCATCAGGAAGATCAGCCCGAACTGGTTGAAGGTGGAAATGAAGCTGAGGAGCAGCACCACCAGGATGACGTAGCGCATGCCCGGCAGGGTGATGTAGCGGAAGCGCTGCACCGCATTGGCGCCGTCGACCTCGGCCGATTCATAGAGTTCCGTATCGATCGCCTTGAGGCCCGCGAGCAGCAGCAGCGTGAAGAACGGGATGCCCTTCCAGACGTTCACCGCGATGACGCTGCCCAGTGCCAGGTTCGAATCCGACAGCCAGCCCAGCGGCTTGTTGATAAGCCCGGCGCCCTGCAGGATGGGGTTGAGGCCACCGAACAGCGGGTCGTAGATCGATTTCCAGGCCAGCGCCGTGACGATCTCGGGCACGATCCAGGGCAGCAGCATGATCGCCGACATCAGGTTGCGCCACGGCAACTTGGAATGGAGGATCATGGCGATCGTCATGCCGGTGACGAACTTGATGCTGAGCGACCAGAAGGTGAAATTGATCGTGTTGGACAGCGACAGCAGGTAGTCGGAGTTGGTGTAGAGCCGCTGATAATTCCTGAGGCCCACCTGCACCGTCTCGCCGGTGTTGAAGTTGAATGTCGTCATCGACATCAGGATGGCGCTGATGAACGGCCAGAAGATCAGCCCCGCCATCAGCAGCACCATCGGCAGCACGAACAGATAGGCGATCCGCCAGTCGCGGCCGAGGATGTTCTTGAGCTTGAAACGCGGACGTACGGCGGTGGTGGCGGCGCCGACCGGCATGTCGAGACTGATGCGCTTGTCCAAGGTCAAGCCTCCTTCCAGCTGAGCACCCCGGGTCGAGGTGCAGGAGTTGGGCGCAGCCGGGTGTCACAATGTGACGGTCCCGGCCGCGCATCGGGGGACCGGAGGGCAGCGCTGCAGCCCTCCGGCCGGAAGCAGTGCAGCCTCAGGGCTGCATGATCCCGCCTTCTTCGAACAGGTCCACCATCTTCTGGTGCGCGTCCTTCACCGCATCGGCGGGCGACATGCGGCCCGAGATGACGTTGCCGACCGATTGCTCCAGCACGCCCTGGGCGCGGATGGCATCGACGCCGGCATTGGGGTTCGCCGGCCACGACTGGCCGAGGAACGGATCGGTGACGCTGACCGCCTCCTTGATGGTCTTGAGGTTCGGTTCGGCCGACATCAGCTCGTCGGTCCACAGGTTTGCATAGGCCGGCGTGAACAGCACGCTGCCCAACGAGGCGATCTTGTTGAAGTTCGTCGGATCGAGCAGGTCGAGCGCCAGCTGCTTGGCCAGCGCCGCGTTTGGCGCCCCCTTGAACACGGTCATCCAGCCGCCGACATTGCCGCCGTCGCGGCTGTCGCCGTTGATCGCCGTCGGCGCCCGCAGCAGCAGGGTATTGGGATAGACCGGGTTGTTGTCGCGCTTACTCTGGGCGTAGATCGAGAAGGCGTTCTGCGTGAACCCGATCTGCCCGGCGAGATAGGCCTCGTTGTTGCCGGTGTCGTTCCAGCTCTCGATCCCCGGCGGCAGCATGGCGGCATACTTGCCGTTGCGGTCGTAGGTTTCGCGGAGGAATTCGAACGCCTGCACGGTTTCCGGCGAGTTGAACTTGACCACCTGTCCGGTCTGGTCGGTGAACGAGCCGCCATAGGCCTGCACCACCGAAATCAGGAAGCCGAAGCCGTCGCCGGATTGGTTCGGGGTAAAGCCCCAGCCGTAGAAATCGGGGCCCGAAATGGCGAGCGCCGCTTCACGGCGATCGACGATGGTCTTGAGCGAGGCCGGGTCGATGCCCTTTTCCTTCAGCTTGTCGCCGCGGGCGTAGTAGCCCGTGGTGGTGCCGATCAGCGGTACCGCCCACCACTTGCCGTCGATCTGCGCTGTCTTGGCAGCATTGAGGCCCGGCATGATCTCGCCGTAGAGCTTGACCGCCTCGTCGACCACGTCGGTCATGTCCTCGACCAGGTCGAGCAGGTGCAGCTGCGAGATCGAGACGTTGGACGTATAGGCGAAATCCGGCGGGTTGCCGGCCTTCACCGCCGCCGTCATCTTGCCCATGAAATCGCCAAAGGACTCGGGGTTGGTGGTCGAGATGTCGAGCTGCACGCCCTTCTTGTCGGCAAACGACTGTACGGTGTCGCGGAACGCCGTCTGCGCCGCTTCGAAATACTCGGTGCGGTGGATGACGGTGAGTTTTCCCGAACCGCCGACCGGTAGCGCCTCGTCGGGCTTGGGCGCAGCGTCCTGCGCGAAAACCGGAAGTCCGCTTCCCGCGGCAATCAGTCCGGCGCCGGTAGCAACGGTCCCCCTCAGGACGTCGCGACGGCTCAACTTCTTGATAGTCATGCTGGATTCTCCTCCTCGTTGGGCAGTCTCTCCTAGTCACGGCTCGTTGGCGGCTCGTGGCGTCCGCCTTATTGATGTTGACCTGTGCAGCATTGAACAGAAATCGTCCCGCCGCAACACGTACCTCAGGGTTCGCTCGGCCGAGGGTCTTGCGAGCCCATGCCGCAGTGCCTACCTTGGTGCGGGTATCGCGTGCCGACCGGGTCGCGTTCCCCTCCGCAACATCAGGACAAGAGCATGGATATCGATCCGACCTTGCGGTCAGTCGTGGCCGTCCGATCAACAATTCCCGACGATGCCTTCACCGCCGCAGCGCTGGGCACCCTGCGCGAAGGCAGCGGCGTCGTCATTCGCGAGAGCGGGCTGGTGCTCACCATCGGCTATCTGATCACCGAGGCAGAAGAGGTGTGGATAACCACGCATGACGGCCGGGTCGTCGCCGCGCACGCGCTCGCCTATGACCAGGAAACCGGCTTCGGCCTGGTGCAGGCGCTCGGGTCGCTCGATCTGCCGGCGCTCGAGCTGGGCAGCTCCGCCGACGCCCGGCTCGGCGATGCAGTCGTCTTTGCCGACGGCACCGGCCGCTCCATCCGTGCCACCATCGTCGCCAAGCAGGAATTCGCCGGTTACTGGGAATACCTGCTCGACGAGGCGATCTTCACTGCCCCGGCGCATCCGTCCTGGGGTGGCGCTGCGCTGATCGGCGCCGACGGCACGCTGCTGGGTGTCGGCTCTCTCCGCCTGCAGATGATGCGGGCCGGCGAAACCGCCGATATCAACATGGTCGTCCCGATCGACCTGCTGCGCCCCATTCTCGACGACCTGCTCACCCGCGGCGAAGCGAACCGTCCGCCGCGTCCGTGGCTCGGGGTGTTTTCCGCCGAGAGCGACGGCGAGGTGGTGGTGATGAGCGTCGCCGACGGCGGCCCGGCCGCCAAGGCCGGCCTGCGCCAGGGCGACGTGATCTCCGACGTCCGCGACGGCGAGGTCGAAAGCCTTGCCGATTTCTACAGGAAGGTCTGGAGCGCCGGCCCGGTCGGCGCCGAGTTTCCGATGCGCGTCGTGCGCGATGGCCGCGATACCTGGGTGCGCATCAAATCCGCCGACCGCAACAGCTTCCTGCGCAAGCCGCACCTGCAATAGGGCTTGGGGGCCACGCACCGTCGGTGCGTGGCCCCTCGCTTCAGTTGATGGTCGGGACCTTCAGTCCCGGCCGCAGCGGCTGCAGGTCGAGCGTCGGGGCGGTGCACCGGCCGGGCTCGCCTTGCAGTCCCCGATTGCAGACGCAGGCGTTGCGACGCTTGTCGAAGTGGCTGTCGTCCGGGCAGCCGGGCTGCTCGGTGACGGCCGGCGGCGCGCATTGCCCGGGCACCCCCTGCAGCGGCGGACGGCAGACGCAGGCTCCGCCGCGCAGCCGGCTGTCATCGGGGCAGCTTGGCTGTTCGACCACATCCGGCCGGCATTTACCCGGCGTGCCATGCGTGTTCGGCAGGCAGACGCATTGCCCGCCACGCAGCCGGCTGTCATCCGGGCAAGTCGGCGGTTGCACCACGTCGGGCCGGCAATTGCCCGGCGTGCCATGCGTGTTCGGCAGGCAGACACATTCTCCACGACGCAGCCGGCTATCGTCCGGACAGCTCGGCGGTTGCACCACGTCCGGCCGGCAGTTGCCGGGCTGGCCGTGTGTGCCCTGCAGGCAGACGCATTCTCCACGACGCAGGCGGCTGTCATCGGGGCAGCTCGGCGGTTGCACCACATCGGGCCGGCACTGGCCGGGGGTGCCGTGCGTGCCGGGCTGGCAAACGCATTCGCCATTGATCAGGCGGCTGTCGCGGAAGTCGCAGCTTGGCCTCGACTGGTTGGGCACGCATTGACCGGGGTCGCCGTGGCTCCCCTTGTCGCAGACACACGCACCGTTATCGGTCAGATGGCTGTCGGCGGGGCACTTGGGCACCACCGGACGGGGCTTGGCACACTGCTTGCCGTTCCATTGTAGCCCGGCTTCGCAGCAGCTGCCGTCAGGTTTCACCTGCTGCGTCGGGCATTGCTGCGGTACTGGCGTGCTTTGCGGCCGGCACAGCTCCGCCGGCAGTTGCGCCGCCGCCGAGGCGCTGTACTGCACCCCTTCGGCGCTGTGCAGCACCTCGGCCGAAATCGCAGCCGTCACGGTATTGACCACGTTGCAGCTGGCCTTGGTCGCCACATCGGCCGGGATGTGGATGACGATCGTCATCTGCGTGTACTTGCCCACCGGAATGGTCTTGCTCGGCGACGAGCAGTGCATGTCGTTGCCGGTTGTGGGCACGCACGCCCAGTTGCTGGACACGAAGCTGGTGCCATCGGGCAGCAGCTCCTCGAGTTCGACCGTTCCGATATAGGGGTCCGGGCCGGTCGAGGTGGCGCGCACGGTGAATGTGGCGTCGTAACCATCGCCTGCCTTCACCGTCGCGACGGCCGTCTTGGTCAGCTTGAGGCTCGGCGGGTCGCAATACACCGCCACCGGTCCTGGTCCGAGATTGATGAACAGCTGCGGCACCTTCTGCGATGCCTGCGCCAGATAGCCGGGGTCGCCCGACGCCGGGTTGGTGATCAGCACCGTGTTGACCACGCTGCAATCCGCCAGCGTCACGCTGTTCGGGTTGACGTGCGAGGTCGCCTGGAAGGTCCAGCTGTCCAGCGCGTTCAGCGCTGCCGGCCGCGTGCACAGCCACTGGTCGACGCCCGAAGGCACGCACGCCGCCCCGCTGAAGGTCGTGGGCTTGTCGTTGAAGTCCTTGACCTCGATCGGCCCCGGCTGCGCCCCGCCACCATAGTTGAACACGGTAATGTCGAAGTCGCACAGCCAATCCGAACTCGCGGGATCGGACGCGCAGCCGGTTGCCGTCTTCTGGATGTTGAGTTTGGGGGCGCCCGGCGCGAAACAGGCCGGGTTGGGCAGCGCCTGCCCCACGGTGGCGGAGTCGTTGCCGGCAGGGTTCTGTGGCGATCCGGGGTTGGGCACGAGGATCGACAGGTTGTTGGTCACCGAGCAGACCGCCGGCCCATCCGGAACAAACGTGTGGAACGGGATCGCCACCGGCACGCCCGGCGCCAGCCCGACCCCCGGCAGCGTACAGGTCACCACGGCCGTGCCGGTGCAGAACGGATAAAGGAAGGTCAGCTCATTGGCCGTCACCCCGGCCGAATTGTCGACAAAGCTCAGCGGGCCGGCATAGGGGTCCGGTCCGAGATTGGTGAGCGTCATCTGCCATTTGCAGAGGTAGCCGTTGACGCCATAGAAATACGGCGAGCAGCCCAGGGCGGTCTTCTGCATTTCGAGATCGGTCTGCGGCTGCGCCACGAGGCACGCCGGATCCGGGATGTGGTCGGTGACCGCATCGTGGTCATTGCCGGCCAACTGGTTCATCGGTGAGCCCGCGGCGGGCGCGCTGATATTGGCCTTGTTGTCGAGGTCGCACAGCGGTGGCCCGACATTCTTGGGCACATGCGCCGTGACCACGAAGCCCGAGGCCCAGCCCGGCGGTACGTTGACCGGCGGCGCGAGGATGTTGCAGGTCAGCACCGGCCCGGCCTGGACGCACCCCCACGGCCCGACGACGGTTGCCGGGGCATTGACGCCCAGCGTGTCGGTCACGCTGATCGGTCCGCTGAAATTGCCCGGTCCGGCATTCTGCACCAGCACAGCATACGAGCAGTTCCAGTTCGCGCCGGCATCGACGCAGTTTGGCGCCGCGATCTTGTCGAGCAGCAGGTCGGTGCCGGCGGCCGGCATGCAGCCCGGCGCCTTGATGCCGGCGATGCCGACGCCGAAATCGTCGCTCGGATCGGCATCGCCGCCCCAGCCCCAGTTCAGCCCCGCCACATTGGCGATGCTGCAATAGTTCACCAGCGCCTTGGGTAGCGTCACCACCTCGTGCAGCACCACGCCGTCGCCGGGGTAGAGCAGCACCGGCCCAGCGACGCACTGATAGGCCGTCGGTCCGGTCGAGGCGCACGACCATGGCGGCTGCGGCCAGAAGCTCATGCTGGCGCCGGGATTGCCGGCCGGCAGGTGGTCGTCGATCACCACCGGGCCCCAATAGGGCACCGTGCCGGTGTTCTCGACCCGGATGGTGAAGTGGCACAGCCAGTCGGCGCCCGCATCGGCGCAGAAGAACGGCTTCGCCCACTTTTCCAGTGTCAGGTTGCCATAGGCTCCCGGCTCGCCGGTTTCCTCATGCGGCGGCCCGAAGCTGGGCGGCACGTAACCGGGCGGCGGCAGCACCGGCGGCGGCACGTAGCTCTCCGGCGCGTTCTCGCAGCGCTGCCAGATCGCCACCGCGCCGACATGGCCCTCGGCCGCCGCCTGATCGTCGGCGGTATCGCCATCGTAATCGGCGAAGAATGAGAGCGTCGGCGGATCGTTCTGCGGCCGCACCAGGGCGCGGGAGTTGCCTTGCAGGCCATGCACCTGGGTCGGTCCCGCGAGTGGCGCATCGACATTGCCATTGTCGCGCAGCGCATCGCCGGTCGACCACAGATAAGCATCGCAGGCGCCGCTGAACGTCCCCGTCTCCGTGTCGAAATCTGGACCAAGGGCAATGCCGCCTGCGGCGCCGAGGCCGTCCGGCGCCATGCCGATGGCGTAACTGTCGGGTGTCTCGATCCAGGTGCCGGGCGTTGCCGGATCATTGGGGAATTCGCGCTCGTAGCGCACCACCGACGATCTCCTGGCCTCGGCGAACACCGAATAGTCGTAGCTGCCGGCCTGCGGGCCACGCTGCGCCAGGATCATCCTGCCCTGCGGGTCGAAGGCGATGCTGGCAATCTCGCTGTTCGAGGGCAGCCCGGTGATGTCGAGTTCCCACCGCGCCGTGCCGAAGCTGCCATCGGCATTGATGCGCACCGACCAGACCGCTTGCCCCACGGCATAGAACAGCCGGCCACCATTGACCGCGAGGCCATAGACTTTGCGCTCGGGCTGGGTGAAGCCCCAGGTTTCCGGATCCTCGCTGTTGAATGCCGGATCGGTAACGGCCATCTCGCTGCCGTCATCGGCGACCGGCGCGAGACCATGCGTCGGTCGGCCGGTGACGCCGTGGTCGAACGTATCGATGATGATGCCGTCCGCCGCCAGCCGGTAGATCAGCCCGGTGTCGAGGTCGGAAACAAAGAACTGCGCGCTGGCCGGATCGTACACCAGGTTGCCGAGCCCGGCCCCGCTATTGGCGGCGATGGTGGTGAACAACGAAATCTCGCCGGTGCTGCCATCGACCTTCCAGATGCTGCCGGGATAACCCTCAACCCCGCCGGCGCTGCCCCACTGGCCGGGCATGAACGTCGCCCCGGGCGCGCCATGCTTGCTGCGCACCGGCTTGCCGTCGGCATCGGGCACCACGATGTTGAGGCCGAAGGCCGAGGTGGCCGCGAGGTAGATGTTTGGCGCCGCCGCGCCGCTGAACTCAGGCGCATCGTCGAGCGCCACACCGAAGGTCTGCCCGACATCGGCCGCGCTGGCCGAAAACACCGGCTTGGCCGCAATCAGCTGGCCGGTCGGCGGCCCGTCCGGCTGCAGCTGCTGGATGACCATGGAGCTGCCGGCCGGATCGATGAAGGTGTAGTCGAGCGCCTTGCCGCTGGCCGGCGGCGTCGCCGGTGGGACGACGCCCGAGAAGCCGGTGATCACAGGCTCGCCGGGCGCGAAGATGGCCTCGTCCGCCGCTAGGGTGAAGGATGTGGGGACAAAAGCAATGACAGTTGCGACAAGTACGCCGACGAACTGATCCCGGGTGGTCCGCAGACCGCAAAACGACGCCATGGCCTCTCCTCGCCATTAACGCCCCTAAGCTCACGCGTTCCCCTCGCGTGCACTCCGCCCGACAACAATAACACGCCGCCGTGCCGACAGCACTAGTCTTGTGCGGCCGGCGAACGACTGGTCGTCTCCGGCCATTCCGGGCCTTCAACCGCTGTGAGTCTTGAAGATCTTCAGCACCACCACTGCCGCCGAGAGCGCGATGGCGATGCCCATCGCCGGGTGCAGCATCGAGGACATGCTGGCCTCGGGATTGGTGCGCAGCAGGTACTGCACCAGCGGGATGGCGTAGAGCAGGGCGGTCAGCCCGCTCCACCAGCGCAGCGCCCGAACGCGCCTGTCGGTCCAGCTGCCCCAGGTCATCAGCGCTACCGGCACTGCGGCGATGAGGGCCCAGCCGGTCAGCACCAGCACAGGGGCGACAATGGCCGACCAGGTGACATAGCGCGGCGCAATCTTCTGCGACTTGTCCTGGCGTCGCGCGGTGAAAGTGTCGGTGGTCATTTGCAGTACTCCTTGGGAAAGGGCACCGGCGCGCCATTGCGCCGGTGCTGGTGTCACTTGCGGGTGGCGAAAGCGGCGATCAGGGCGCCGAGCAGTGCCAGCCCGGCCGCGCCCAGATAGGCGGCCGAGTAGCCACCGGCGAGCGCTGCGATCTCGTTCGCGCCGCCGGCCCCGAGGCTGTTGGTGAGCGTTGTCGCGAGGGTAAACAGCACCGCCAGCCCGAGCGCACCGCCGATCTGCTGGCTGGTGTTCACCAGCCCGCTGGCGAGCCCGCTATCGGCTTCGGTGACCCCCTGCACGGCGAGTTCGGTGCCGGCGACGAATGCCCCGCCGAGCGCCGCGCCGATGATGATCGTCGGCCCCAGCAGGTGCAGCACGAAGTCCGCGTCGACCGGAGCCAGCGCCAGCCAGACGAGGCCGCCGGCCAGAACGACCAGCGACGCCGCCAGCGTCGGCGCCGAGCCGACCTTTGCCATCAGCGGCGGCAACACGCCGGCGGCGGCGATCAATGCCAGGGCCAGCGGCACCTGGGTAAGGCCGGTGAGCATCGCGTCATAGCCGAGGACGTTCTGCATGTGCAGCGACAGCACGAAGAAAAGCCCGACCACCGCCCCGCCGATCAGCAGCACCACGAGGTTGCCCAGCGTGACCGAGCGGTTGGCGAAAATCGAGAACGACACCAGCGGTTCGGGCGAGCGGAGCTCGATCACCGCGAACAGCCCGAGCAGCGCCACGCCGGCTGCGCCCAGCCCCAGCGTCACCGGCGACAGGAAGCCCGCTTCGAGCACCATCGAGGCGGCCGCCACCAGCGCCACCACGCCCAGCGTGATGGTGATGGCGCCCCACAGGTCGAGCCGCGCCCGGCTCCGCACCACATCGCGGCTCAGCAGCGCCGGGATGGCGGCGAGCACCAGGAGGCCCACCGGCACGTTGATGAAAAAGATCGCCGACCAGCCGATACTGGCGGTCAGCACGCCGCCCAGCAGCACTCCGGCAACGCTGCCGAGCCCCGCTACGGCGCCCCAGATGCCGAGCGCCTTGGCCCGTCCATCGGTCGCCGGGAACAGCTGCATAAGCAGGGCCAGCGCCGCCGGCGCGAGGAGCGCCGCCGAGGCGCCCTGCACGGCGCGGGCCATCAGCAGCATCGGCCCGTTGAGCGACAGCCCGGCAGCGAGCGACGCGACGATGAAGCCGAACACCCCGGCGAGGAACACCCTGCGGTGCCCGTAACGGTCGGCCAGCCGTCCGCCCAGCATCAGCAGCCCGCCGAACGGCAGCACATAGGCGGTGATCACCCAGGTGAGGAGGTTGTGGTCGAGCCCGAGTCCCGCGCCGAGACTGGGCAACGCGATGTTGACGATCGAGGCGTCGAGCACCACGAGAAACTGCGCCAGCGCCAGGATGGTGAGGGCGAGCCAGCGATTGCGGCTGCGCTCGGCCGGTGCTGCTGCCTCGGCAGCGGTTGCCATTAAGGTGGTCATTTGCATTCTCCTGTCGATAGAGTGACTGATCACTCACCGTTGAGTTTCAAGGAATGGCGCCGTGTTCCCGCAGGCGAGCGGGGCAGGGCGCCAGGATGGACGTCGTCATGAATCGCCGGTCGGGGCTGGCCCGGCCGGATCAGATGGCCGGCACGTGCCGGATTCCGCGGGCCACGAGGCGGGCCCAGTCTTCACCGAGTTCGTCGATATCGGTGGTGGTAATCAGGTGGCAGAGCTGGCCGAAGGCGATGAAGCGCTGCACCGCTTCGTCGCTGGCGCCGGTGCGCTGCTTCACATAGGTGACGATCCGCTTGAGCCCGCCCCGCATCGTGGCGCGGATCGCGGGCACATCCGAGGCGCTTTGCGCATGCACCTGGATCATCAATATGCTGCGGTCGGCAATCAGGCTGGCATAGCCGTCGCCCATCGCGTAGAGCATCGCATCGGCATCGCCGCTGCTCACCGTCTGCGCGCTCTTTTCGAGTGTTTCTTCGATCCGTGTGAAGCAGCGCTCCACCGCGGCAATGAACAGCTCCTCCTTGGTGGGAAACAGCTTGAACACGTAGGCCTGGCTGATCCCGGCCCGTGCCGCCACCGCCGTTACCGGCGTCGCCTGAAACCCCGCATCGGCGAACGCCAGCAGCGCCGCCTCGATTATGGCCTCTCGTCTGGTGTCCGCGTCGGACAGGTTGGTGCGTGTCTGCTTCATAGTGAGTGTGTGAATACTCACTATCTTCCGGCCTGTCAATATCCAGATAATCGCCGAGGCGATGGCATCGAAACCGGCGCCGGCTCGTTAGGGCTGCATCGAGAGGGTGACATCATGTCCAGCAACGACATCGCCGACCGCCTCAACCACTTCGGCAGGAACATCGAGCGTTGGCGCACTGAAGCGGCGCGCCTGACCCTGCTCGCCGCCCAGGCGCGGGAGCAGAAGCCCGACGAGGCGCAACTGGTTCGTCTCGAAGAAACGGCCACCGCCGTCTACGACGATATCGCCGAGTTTCAGCGCACGGTCGAAGAGATCGCCGCCACCAGCCCCACTGCCGCAGCGCAGCTCGCCCCGGTCAGCGACGCCATCCACTTGGTGCTGCTGGAGATCACCGAACTGGGGATCAAGCTCTACAGCTCCCGCACCGAACTGCCTGAGGTGACCTGAGGACGGCGACGCCCCACGTCCGCTGTCGATGAAGGGCAGGACGGTCAGGCGTCCGGTGCTTCGGCCGCACGCCGGCCGCTACTGGGCGGAGACCTCCGCCAGGATCCCTTTGGTCAAACTGCCGGTCGCCGGATAGAGCGGGATCAGGCACGCCTGCAGCGCGTGGTAGATGTCGCCCTTGCCGCCGAACAGCGTGTAGCTCGGCTGCAGGTCCTCGGTCAGCTGCTCGTGCCAGCCGCCGTTTTGCTCGTCGATAAACGAACGCGCGATCACGTCCCAGATATGGCGGTACCATTCCTCGTGGAAGGCGCTCGGCCGGTGCTCGCAGAGGAACGCCGCAGCGCCGGCCCCTTCCGAGGCCGGCCACCACAGCTTGTCACGCATGTCCGGCTTGTCGTTCCAGTCGAGGTTGTAGAAGAAGCCGCCCTTCTGCTTGTCCCAGCCGAGCGTGATCGACTGCTTGAACAGCGCTTCTGCGGCATCCGGCATCCAGGCGTGCTGCTTGCCGCCCAGCGCCCAGAGCTGCAGCACCAGGCGCGCCCATTCCAGCCAGTGGCCGGGCGTGGTGCCGGGCGGCCGGAACATCTGGTCGCCGAGATAGCCTTTGTCGACCTGCCAGTTGCCGTCGAAATGCTCGGCCACGCGGAAGCCGTTCTCGCCCGCCTTGCGCCGGATGATCAGGTCGGCGATGCGCTCCGCCTTGTCGAGATAGCTGCGCTCGCCGGTCGCCTCGAACGCCGCCATCAGCGCCTCGGTCAGGTGCATGTTGGAGTTCTGCCCGTGATAGGGCGCGATCGGCGACCAGTCGGCGTTGAACTCCTCGGCAATGGCGCCGTGCTGGTCTTCCCAGAATTTGGTCTCGAGGATCTCGGTCACGTCGGCCAGCATCCTGTCGGCCAGGGGGTGCCCGAGCAGCTTGCCGCTCGAGGCGGCGAGCAGCACGAAGGCGTGGCCATAGCCTTGCTTGCGGCCATCGCGCGGCCCGTCATTGTCGACGGTCCAGAAATAGCCGCCGGCCTTGGCATCGCGATGCCGCTCCCACAGGAATTTCATGCCGTGGTCGACGATCAGGTCCGAGCCCGGCCGCCCGAGCAGGCTGCCGATGACGAAGCAGTGCACCATCCGCGCCGTCGAATGGATGCCGCGCACCGGGTTGACGGTGTTCAATGGCCGGCCGGTCGGGTCGAGGTCGAAGAAGCCGCCGCCGGGGTTGAACGCCCGATTCTGGAAGAACCCGAACAGCCCGTCAGCCTGATCGAGGAGCCAGCGCCGGTGATAGCTGCGGTTGCGCCAGGGTTGGGTGGTCGTCGCCGGCATATTCAGCTCCCTCATCTTGTTGCGCCTTTTCTACCCAGCGGGCGGCGCAGCGTCGAGGGCTACCATACGAGTATCAAGCCGCTCGTGACGGTTCCACTGTTCCCACGGTATCCATTGGCGACTTGCCACCTGGCAGCGCCCCAAAACTCGGTGTCATCGCTGCGAAAGCAGGGACCCAACTCACCGCAGCACAAGTGGATGGATGGGTCCCTGCTTTCGCAGGGATGACAGCCGGTGGGTGGGCACGACCGTAGCTAAGCGCCCATGCACGGGCTCGGCGGTGCGGTTTGGCTTACAGCAAAATGGCCTAAGCCTCGAGCCGCGCCCGGATCGTCGCCTTGGTCGCGTCGTCGGCGAACGCCCGGTCGATCGCTGCGAGATTGGCCGCCCGGAACCGCTCGGCATCCCAGCCGAACACCTGCTGCAGGCGCCCATATTCTTCAGTCAGCGTCAGGTCGGTCGGCCCCCGCGCATCGGTATTGATCCCCACCGACACGCCGCGTCGCACCAAAGCGTCGACCGGGTGATCTTCATAGCGGTCGAACACATCGATCTGGATGTTGCACGACGGACAAACCTCGAGATGCACGTCGCGCTCCAGCAGCAGCGCGATCACCGCGTCGTCCTCGATCGAGCGCACCCCGTGTCCGACGCGCCGCACCCCCAACTGCTCCACCACCTCGCGCACCTTCTCGGCGCCGCCCGCCTCGCCGGCATGCGCCGTGACGTTGAGCCCGCGCTCGGCGGCCTTCCTGAACACCGGGATGTGCTCACTCAGCCCATAGCCCGTCTCGTCGCCGGCGAGGTCGACGCCGCCAACCCCTTGCGCACGGTACGTCTCCGCGATCCGCACCAGATCGAGCCCCTGCGCCGTATCGTCGGGCCGGAGCGTGCAGAGGATCAGTCGCGCGTCCACCGGATAGGTCTTGCGTCCCTCCACCAGCGCCGCCAGCACCGTCTCCACCACCTCATCGGTGGTGAGCCCGGTCTGCCGGTGCAGCTGCGGCGCGAAGCGGATTTCAGCATAGACCACGCCATCCTCGTGGAGCTGCCGCAACAGGTCGATCGTCGAAACCGTCAGCGCCCGCCGGCTCTGCAGCAGCGCCAAAGGCGGCGCGAGGTAGCGGAAATAGTCGACGAGGTTGATGCATTTGGAAGGCGCGAGGAACTCGGCCCGGTAACGCTCCGGCGTGACGCTCGGATCGAGCGCATTCACCGAGGCGAAGCTCATCGAGCAATCGAGATGGAGATGCAATTCGACCTTGGGCAGCGCCCTGAGTTGGCTCTCGCTCAGCATGTTCATCGGATCCGCTGTCCCGTGGCCTTGTCGAACAGGAAGGCTCGCGCCGGGTCGAACCCGGTATTGAGCTCCGAGCCTGCGGCGGTGTGCCGGCTGTCGCGCAGCTCGATGGTCAGCGGGTGCTCCTCTTCCGAGCGCGCATAAGCGAACGATGCTCCCCCGAGATGTTCGATCACCTCGACCACCGCTGTCAGCTGCACCTCGCCCTTGGCATCGAAATGCTCCGGCCGGATGCCGAGCAGCAGCTCCGTCCCTGGCGCCGGCTCGGCCATCACGGCCAATGGGGCCGCGACATCGCCGAACTCCGGCAGCGTCACCGTGAGCTCGCCATTGCCGCTCTTTGCCGCCACGGCGCGGAGGAAGTTCATTCGCGGTGAGCCGATGAAGCCAGCGACGAACAGGTTGTCGGGGTTGTCGTAGAGATCGAGCGGCGTGCCCACCTGTTCCACCCGCCCGGCGCGCAGCACCACGATCTTGTCGGCCAGCGTCATCGCCTCGACCTGGTCGTGCGTGACATAGATCATCGTCGCGCCGAGCGTCTTGTGCAGCTTGGCGATCTCGAGCCGCATCTGCACCCGCAGTTCCGCGTCGAGGTTGGAGAGCGGCTCGTCGAACAGGAACACTTCCGGGTTGCGGACGATCGCCCGCCCGATGGCGACGCGCTGCCGCTGCCCGCCCGAGAGCTGCCGCGGCTTGCGGTCGAGCAGTTCATCGAGATGGAGGATCGCCGCGGCCTCGGCGACCTTCTTGTTCACCTCGGCCTTCGGCATGCCGTTCATCCGCAGCCCGAAGCCGATATTGTCTCTGACGCTCATATGCGGGTAGAGCGCGTAGGACTGGAACACCATGGCGACGCCGCGCTGCGAGGGGTCGAGCTCGGTGACCTCGCGCGCCCCGATATCGATCCGTCCGGCGCTGGTGGTCTCGAGCCCGGCGATCAGCCGCAACAGGGTGGATTTGCCGCAACCGGACGGACCGACGAACACGACGAACTCACCGTCCTCGATCCTGAGGTCGACGCCGTGGATGATGTCGGTGGCGCCGAACGATTTCTTGACGCCAGAGAGTGCGAGGCCGGACATAAACTTCTCCGAAACTAGCCTTTGATGCCCGCGCCGGCGAGGCCCTGGACATAGTAGCGCTGCAGCGGCAGCAGCAAGGCGATGGGGATGAGCGCGGTGATCACCGAGACCGCGAACAGCTGGTTCCAGATCGTCTGGTACTGCTGCTGGAACGCCGCCATGCCGACCTGGATCACCTTGAACTGCTGGCTCGGCATGGCCAGCAGCGGCCACAGGAAGGCCTCCCACTGGAACACGAACAGTAGCAGCCCGGCGCTGATGCAGGTGGGGATCGACAGCGGCACGTAGATGCGGATGAGGATGTTGAACCAGCTGACCCCCTCGAGCCGGGCGGCTTCGAGGTAGTCCTTCGGCACCTGGCTGAAGAACTGGTAGAACAGGAACACCGCCAGCCCGTTGGCAACGCTGGGGACGATCAACGCTGCCACGTGATCGAGCCAGCCCAACTGCAGCGTGACGGTGTAGAGCGGCAGCGCGATCGCTTCGAAGGGCAGCATGAAGCTGATGATGATCAGCGTCAGGATGATCTTCTTGCCCTTGAAGTCGAACACCGCGAAAGCGAATCCCGCCGCGCCGTTGACGATCATCCCGCCGATCATGGTGACGATGGCGACGAACATCGTGTTGGCGATGATCAGCCCGAAACCGCGCTCGAACACCCCGGTATAGGCTTCGAACGACAGCGGCGAAGGGAGCAGCGCATTGACCGTGAACGGGAAGATGTCGGCGAACACCTCGGTGTTCGGCCGCAGCGACGAAACGATTGCCCACCACAGCGGCAACACGAAGATGAAGGCGATCACCGCATAGACCAGGTGCTTGGCACCCAGCGTGAAGCCGCGGCGGAGTTTCAGCTGAGGGGCGGCCATCACTTGCCCTCCGGTTTGCCTGCGAGCAGGCGGAACTGCAGCCCGACGATCAACAGGAGGATCACCACCACCACGACGATGATCGCCATCGCCCGGCCCATGTCGCCGAAGATGAAGCCGGATTTGAAGGCCTCGTACATCAGCACGTTGGTGGAATCGGCCGGCCCGCCCTGGGTCAGCATGAAGATCGGCGCAAAGAGCAGGAAATTGATCGAGACATCCGCCACGAGCACGAATAGCAGTGTCGGCCTGAGCAGCGGCACGGTGATGAACAGCAAGCGCTGCCACGGCTTGATGCCGTCGACCCGCGCCGCGTCATAGATCTCGGGTGAAATGTTCTGCAGCCCGCCGATGATGAAGATCATCCAGTACGAGATGCCCTTCCAGGTGGCGATGGCGATGATCGAATAGAGTGCCAGGCTCTCCGAGGTCAGCCAGGGCTGGCCGGGAATGCCGGCAATGTTGAGCACGCCGTTGGCCAGCCCGTCGGGGCTCAGCATGATGCGCCAGATGATTACCGCGGTGGGCAGCGACACCCCGATGGGGATGAGGAACAGCACCCGGTAGAACGCCACGCCCTTGAACTTCTGCACGTAGAGCAGCGCCAGCCCCAGCGCCAAGGCGATCTGGATCGGGTTGATCAGCAGGTTGAACCACAGCGTCACCTGCAGCGATTTCCAGAAGGCGGAATCGGTGAACAGCGCAACGTAGTTGTCGAGCCCGACAAACACCTGGTTGCCGCGCAGCATGTTGAAGAAGCTGTCGCTGACCGCCAGCGCGATCGGATAGAGGCGGAACACCACGAGGCCAACCAGCGCCGGCGCCAAAAGCACCGCGAGCAGGAACAGGGGAGTCTTGCTTCTGACCATTTAGAGCGGTTCACCGGGGCTTGAGAGTCACGGGCACAATTGCTTCGGTTGTCGCCTTCTCCCCTTGTGGGAGAAGGTGGCCGAAGGCCGGATGAGGGGGCCGCGCAACGAAGTGTAGCGCGATCCGAGCGTAAGCGAGGAGCGACCGAGTACGCGGAGAGATACCCCTCATCCGCCCTTCGGGCACCTTCTCCCACAAGGGGAGAAGGCCACCCGGCCACCGCCGGTGGCTGTTCACGCCAAGACTAGCCCCTAGTGAAAATTCCGTCCCGAAGGCATGGCGGCGTACGCCTCGCGGTCGAGTTGTTCGCGGCGGCGGCGCTCGCCTTCGTCGCGGCCGGGTTGCGGGCCGGAGCGGCCTTCATCGCCATGCGCCAATACGGCATTGCCGATGTCGAGGCCTTGCGCCAGGTCGAGCAGGCTGGGGGTGAAATCGGTGAAGCTGCGCGAGACGAGGTGCGTGACGAGGCCTTCGCGCTGCAGCTGCCCGCGCACCGCGAGGAGGCGTGAGCTCAAGACGACGCGGCGGTTTTTGTCGAAGGTCTTGTTCCACACGATGATGTTGGCGATGCCGGTTTCATCCTCCAGCGTCATGAAGATCACGCCGCTCGCGGTGCCCGGCTGCTGGCGCACCAGCACCAGGCCGGCGGCTTCGACGATGGCGCCGTTCGGTCTGTCGATCAGGTCGGCGCAGCGCAGCGTACCGCGTCGGTCGAGCTCGGGGCGGAGGAATCCGACCGGGTGTCCTTTGAGCGACAGCGACAGCGTGCGGTAGTCGTGCACCACCGACTCTCCGGGAGCCATCACCGGTAGGTCGGTTTCGGCATCATCGGGTTTCGAGAGCTTCTTCGAGATTGCGAACAGCGGCAGCTGTTCGGCCCCTGCCACGCCGTTGAGCCCGCGGACCACCCACAGTGCCTCGCGCCGGCTGAGTCCCAGCGAACCGAACGCATCGGCCTCAGCCAGCTTCTCCAGCGTCGCCACCGGAATGCCCGTTCGCACCCAGAGGTCGCGGATCGAGGCATAGCCATTCTCGCGGCGGGCGACGATCAGGTTGGCATGATCCTGCTTCAGCCCGATCACCTGCCGGAGCCCCAGCCGGATTGCCTTGGTCGACAGGATATCGTCACGCATTTCGGCGTGCTGCTTGGCGAGCCGTTCGCGCGCCGGAGTCCCATCTTCCAGCACATGCAGCCAGTCCGAGCGGTTGACATCGGCGACCCGCAGCTCGACCCCGTGCTCGACGGCATCACGAACGATCTGCGCCGGCGAGTAAAACCCCATCGGCTGGCTGTTGAGCAGGGCGCAGGCGAAGACGTCGGGGTAGTGGCACTTCATCCAGCACGAGGCATAGACCAGCAGCGCGAACGAGGCGGCGTGGCTTTCCGGAAAACCGTAATCGCCAAACCCCTCGATCTGGGCGAAGCAGCGCTGGGCGAAATCGTCAGGATATCCATTTTTCTTCATGCCGCTCAGAAACCGGTCCTTGAGGGTATGGATGGTGCCATTGCGGCGGAACGTGGCCATGGCGCGCCGCAGTTTGTCGGCTTCACCCGGGGTGAAGCCGGCGGCGACGATGGCGATCTGCATCGCCTGTTCCTGGAACAGCGGGATGCCTTTGGTGCGATGGAGCACGGCATCCAGCTCTGGCGATAGCGACTCAACTGGCTCGAGTTTCTGCCGACGCTTCAGGTAGGGATGCACCATGCCGCCCTGGATCGGGCCGGGGCGGACGATCGCGACTTCGATGACGAGGTCGTAGAATTCCTCGGGCTGCAGCCGCGGCAGCATCGACATCTGGGCCCGGCTCTCGATCTGGAACACCCCGATGGTGTCGGCCCGGTGGGTCATCCGGTAGACCGGCGCCTTCACTGCGGGCTGGGTTTCCTCGGCCATCAGCTGCGGCAGCGTGACGTCGCGCTCATAGTGCTGGTGCAGCAGCTCGAACGAACGGCGGAGGCAAGTGAGCATGCCGAGCGCCAGGATATCGACCTTGAGGATGCCCAGCGCGTCGATATCGTCCTTGTCCCACTCGACAATGGTGCGGCTCTCCATCGCCGTCTTCGAGATCGGCACCAGGCTTTCGAGCGAGTCGCGGGTGATGACGAAGCCGCCGACATGCTGGCTGAGGTGGCGGGGGAAGGATTTCAGCACCGGCACGACGTTGAACATCTGCGTCAGGGTCGGATCGTCCGGATCGAGCCCCAGCATCTTGATGCCTTTGAGGTCGGCGGCATTGCCCCAGCCCCAGTGCAGTTGGTTGAGCGCCCCGATGGTGTCGTCGGAAATGCCGAATACCTTGGCGGTTTCGCGGATGGCGCTCTTGGAACGGTAGGAGATGACGGTGGCGGTGAGCCCGGTCCGCTCGCCACCATATTTGTTGTAGACATACTGCATCACCTCTTCGCGCCGCTCATGCTCGAAATCGACATCGATATCCGGCGGCTCGCCGCGCTCGGCGGAGATGAAGCGCTCGAACACCATCAGCGTGGTGCCGGGCTTTACCTCGGTGATGCCAAGCGCGTAGCAGACGATGGAATTGGCCGCCGACCCGCGCCCCTGGCACAGGATGTTTCGGCTGCGGGCAAATTGCACGATGTCATGCACGGTGAGGAAATAGGGCGCATAGGCCTTGAGGCGGATGAGCACCAGCTCCCTTTCCACCTTGGAAAGCGTGTCCGCATCCGGCCCGCCGGGAAAGCGCTCGCGGCTTTCGAGCCCGGCCCGCACCAGCCGCTCCAGCCGGCCTTGCGCATCCTCGCCGCCGCTCACTTCCTCCGGGTACTGATAGCTGAGATCATCCAGTGAAAAGGCGCAGCGGGCGGCAATCTCCAGCGTGCGGCGGAGCGCTGCCGGATAACGGGCGAAGAGGCGGGCCATGCCGGCCCCGTCCTTCAGCCGCCTTTCGCCATTGGGCAGGGCGCGGCGGCCGAGGGTGGCAATGGTGCAGCCCTCGCGCAGGCAGGTCAGCACATCGGCGAGCGCCCGGCGGCCCGCCCGGTGCATCAGCACATCGCCAACGGCGACCAGAGGCGCGGCCGTTGCCAGCGACAGGCGGTACAGCGCATCGAAGCGGGCCTGATCCTGCCCGTCATAGCCGGGCACCGCGCCGGTGTAGACATGGCTGGGGAACTGCTGGATGAGCCGGTTCAGCACGCTTTTCACCTCCTGTGCCGTTTCCGGCCTTGCGGAGAGAAGATCCGGCGGCAGGGCGATGAGAATGAGGCCGCGGCCCCACTCCATCAGATCGGCGGGATAGAGCGTGCAGGCGCCCTTGACCGCACGGCGCTTGCCGAGGGTCAGCAGCCGCGACAGTCTTGCATAGGCGGCTTTGTCCACCGGCAGAGCTACAAACTCCACCGGGCTCTCCTCCAGCACCAGCCGTGATCCGGTGATCAGCTTCGGCAGGGTGGGGCCTGCGGGCTTTCGTGGCTCGCCGGATTCGGGCGCCTGAATGTCCTGCTTTCCCATGTCCTGGCGGCTGGACGGGTCAATGCGCCGGTGGGAGCGGACGGGCGGATGCGGGCGGCCCGTCATCGGGTGTAGCGGTGTTTCTTCCGGCCTTTCCGGCGCGGGTTCGGCAACAGGGGCTGCCTCCGGCGCGCCTGCCTGTTCCGCCAGTTGCCGCCGCAGCTCGCGCAGGGCCACATGGGCCCGCACCACGCCTGCAAGGCTGTTGCGGTCGGTGATGGCAATCGCCTGCAGCCCCAGTTCCGCCGCCCGCAACACCAGTTCCTCCGGATGCGAGGCGCCGGTCAGGAAGGTGAAGTTGCTGGTGACGCAAAGCTCGGCATAGCCGCCCGCTGCCGTTTCAGGCAAATTCGCCATGGACGTACCATCCCGGATCCTGCGGTGTATGAAACAGCCAGAGGCGGCGGCCCTCGCGGGTTTCGACGAACCAGTAATCGCGCAGGCCCCGGCGCCAGGCGGGATCATCCAGCCACCATTCCGGCGACAGGCGCTCCGGCCCCGAGGCGCGGCCAAGGGTGAAGCGCATGCGCCGCCAGGAGAAACGGGCGGGCGGGCTTGCCCCTTGTGCCGTCAGCGGCTCGGGTGGAAACAGGATGAGCGGGCGGCGCGGGCCACTCTGGGGAAAAGGCTCCGGCCGGCTGAAGGCGGCGGGGGCGGCCAGATAGCTGCGTTCCGGAATGTGGCTGTCCGCAGGCAGGTGGCGGCGCACGGCATCAAAGCCCAGCCGGTTGCCGATGCGGGTGATGAGATCGGCGAGCTTGCCCTCCGCTTCGCCCTCTCCGGCGCTGGTCAGCTGCTGCGGCTGCATCTCCTCCACGATGCTGACGGTCATGCGCAGCTGGTCGAAGCCGAAACCGGCATCCAGCTTTTCGATCGAGCGGGCAAACAGGCGGGCGATGGCGACGGGGTCGCGCATGGGCCGGGCAAGGCCCACGTCCAGCTGCGCCAGATCGCCGTCCACCCGCCGCAGCTCCACATGCAGCCGCCGGGCGCCGAGATTGACGGCCGCCAGCTTTTCGCACAGCCGCTCCAGCAGGCGGGTCAGGCCGGCCATCACGTCATCGACAAGGCCTACCGGCTCCGGCAGGGTGATGCGGGCGCCGAAATGCGGCGGCGGGCCATCGGGAGAAACGGGCTCTCCGGCAAGGCCGAGCGCCTGATCGAGCCGCAGCATCAGCGAGGCGCCGAAGCGGCGCGCCAGTGGCGCACGCGGCACCTGCGTGAGATCACGGATACTGCGCAGGCCCATTTGCTGCAGGCCGCTGGCCGTCTCCCCATCGATCCGCAGGGCCGAGGGCGGCAGCGCGCCGATGGCGGCGAGCGCCTCACCCGGCGGAGCAATGCCGCCGCCATGGCGCGAGAGCGCATAGGCCGCCCCGCGCGTACCGGCAATGGCGGCGGCGGCTGTCAGTCCGGCATGGCTGAAGCGGCCATGGAGATCGGCGAGAAGCCCTTCCTCGCCGCCGAAAAGATGCGGCACGCCGGTGATGTCGGCCACCAGCCCATCGGCGCCATCGCGCCCCACCATGGGGCCATAGCGCCCGGCCCAGCGGCCAAGGGCGGCCAGAAACTGCCGTTCGCCGGGCAGGTCCGCCGGTTCGCTGACAAGCTGCGGGCACAGGGCTCTTGCATCGGCAAGGCTCATGCCCCGGTGCAGGCCGCGTGTTTCTGCCGCCCTGTTCAGGCAGTGGATATGCTCGCTGTTGCTGCGGTTGAGGCTGATGGCAAACGGCCCGTCATGAGGCCGCAGCCGCAGGATACGGTCGCTCGCCAGTCTGGGAAACCAGATGCACAACACCCGCCGGGCCAGAGCTCTTGTCATTGAGGCGCACCATCCAGTTGCCGTTCGTTCCTCTTTTGTTCTTTATAAGCGACCAGGCCTGCAGAGTCGAGTCCGCCTCATCCCACAAGGGCACGCAGTGCCAGCGGGTTTCGCTGGCGTTGCTGCCGCCCTCCTGTCCGGTGACGAGCAGGCCCAGCGTGCGCCCGCTTTCTGCGGCCAGCTGCAGGCGGCGGCCCTGCGTCAGGGTCAGGGGTTTTTCCGTCAGGGTGATCACCGCATGCACCGCGCCGGAGCGCAGCGCCTCCTCCATGCTCCACAGCTGATCCGTCTGCGTGGGAGCCAGCACGGTGATGACGCGGCTCGGGTCGATCAGCGGCGCAACGCCTGAGGGCAGAAGTCCGCCGCGCAGATGGGTGGGCGCTATCAGCAGCACCGCCTTGTCCGTTCCCTTGCCTTCCCGCAGTTGCGCCGCCTGCAGCAGCGCAAAAGCCAGCGCTGCCGGGCCGGAGGCTTCATGCACCCGGTCCGGGGCCAGAACGGGAAGGGAGACTGACGGACTGTTGCTCATCACTTGGCGGGTTTGGGGTAAAACATGAACATACCCACCTATAGCCTGAAAGCTGCAGCGAGTCTCCCTGTTGAATCTGGCAAGGCGTCTCCGGACCTTCGCCACGAGAGGTGGGCTCTTCAGGATGGCCAGCCAAGCAACAGTTCCAGCTTCAGTGCTGGCTGGCGGGAAGCTCCACCACTAGGCCATCCATGGCCTCGCTGACGGTGACCTGACAGGTGAGGCGGCTGTGCGGGCGGGGATCAATGACGCATTCGATCATCGCCAGTTCCATCTCTTCCGCCTCCGGCAGAGCGATGCCCTGTCCCTCGGGGATGTAGCAGTGGCAGGTGCCGCAGGCGCAGGCACCGCCGCATTCGGCGGCGATTTCCTCGATGCCATGGGCAACGGCAGCACTCATCAGGCTCTGGCCGCTTGCGGCCTCCACTTCGGTGCAGGTGCCATCGGCGGACTGGAAGATGATACGGGGCATGGGGGCGTGTCCGGTTGGAAGCTGAAGGCTCAGGCCGGAGCCAGAAGCAGGTTAAGGCGCTTGGGCCCGCGCACGGAAAGGCCGCGTTTGTAGTCCACCTGGTCTTCGGCCAGCTCCAGCCTTGCGCAGCGGCGCAGCAGGGTGGCGAAGATGATTTCCATGTCCAGCCGCGCCAGATGGTTGCCCAGGCAGAAATGCGTGCCGCCGCCAAAGGCCAGATGCCGGTTGGGCTTGCGGCCTGCGTCAAACCGGTCCGCATCGGCAAAGGCCGCCGGGTCGCGGTTGGCCGCGCCATAGAGCAGGCCGAATTTCGTCCCGCGCGGATAGGCAGTGCCGGCGATGGTCACGTCTTCCGTGGCGTAGCGGTGGAAGAAGGGCAGGGGCGATTCGAAGCGGAACATCTCCTGCACGGCGGTGGGCAGCAGGCCGGGATCGGCCTTCAGCTTCTCCCGCTCGTTCGGAAAGCGGAACAGGCAGTGCATGCCTGAGCCCAGCACGTCGATGGTGGAGCCATGCCCGGCCATGAGGATCAGCATGCAGGTGGAGATGAACTCGTCCTCGGTGAACTGTCCCGAGGCTTCGGCGCGGATCAGCTCGGAAATCAGGTCTTCGCGCGGGGCCTTCTGCCGCTCTGCCTTCAGCGCGGTAAGATAGGTGTAGAACTCGGTGGTCGCGGTTTCGGCCAGCTGCTTGCGGGCGTCCGACCGGTCGATATCGAAGAACTGGACGATATTCTCGGACCAGATGCGCAGCTGCGGACAGTCCTCATCCGGCACGCCGAGCAGCCGCCCGATGATGTGGCCGGGCACCTGCGCCGCCAGATCTTCCACGAAGTCGATGTCCCGCTGGTCCAGCAGGCGGTCCACCAGCCCGTCCACGTAGGACTGGATGCTGTCGCGCAGCCTGGCGATCATCGCCGGGGTGAACAGGCGGAACACGGCCTTGCGCAACCGGTCATGCACCTCGCCATCGCTGTCCAGCAGGCTGAACTGCACGAAGCGGGAATGGTGGGGCATGTCGTGCCAGTTTCCGGCGCGCTTTTCAGCGGCGATCTCCTCGGGGCTCACCAGCCCGTCCAGCGAGCGCACCATGCGCTTGTCCATGACGATGGCGGACACATCCTCGAAGCGGGAGGCGAGATGGATCTTGAAATCGGGGAACCATGTCAGCCCCTCGCGCGCCCGCAGCTGCGCATAGGCGGCATAGGGATCTGCCGCAAAGGCAGGCTCCAGCGGCGCAAAGACAAACTCACCCTGTGACGGCGCTGCGCCGGCTGCGGAACCTGACATGACAAAATCTCCCTCAAGGGGCGGAAGATAGCTTCATAAAATCCGGGCGGAAATGCAGGATCAACGCAAAAGCTGGACAAAACTCGCAAGACCCCGCATCGTCGGCGCATGATGGACGAGCGTGAAGAGATTGCCTTTCACACCCCCGGTGCGCTGGCGGCGGTGCTGCCCTATGCGTTGCAGGCGGCCGGTCACGGGCTGGCGCTGCCCGGCGCCGAGCCGACGCGCAAGCGCTACCGTGATCACGTGCTGCTCATCGCCACGCAAGGGCAGGGCTGGATCGAGACGGGCGGCGCCACACACGCGGTCCTGCCGGGCATGGTGGCCTGGCTCGACACCTCAAGGCCTTATGCGCATGGCGCGGCGGGGGAGGACCGCTGGCGCTATTACTGGATGGGCCTGCGCGGCGCCGGGCTTGATGCGCTGCACCGGGTGCTGGATGTGCCGCGCCAGCCGCTGTTTCTGCCTGAGGCCTGCAGGGACATGGAAGCTGCCTTTGCGGCTGTGCTTCGGCTGGCACAGCAGGGCGGGCCTGCGGTGGATGCCCTGGTGAATGCGCAAGTGGCGCTCATCGTCTCGCAGCTGGCGGCCGGGCGCCCGGCGGATGAAGGACGCACGCAGGATCCCCGTATCGCTGCGCTGATGGAGCGCCTGCGCGCCAGTCTTTCCCATCCCTGGCGGATCGGGGACATGGCGGCGCTGACAGGGCTCAGCCCCTCCCAGCTTTTCCGGGCCTTCCGGGCGGCGGCGGGCACGACGCCGATGGATTTCCTGCGCCATGAGCGCATCACCGCCGCCAAGCGGGCGCTGATGGAAAGTTCCGGAACCGTGGCAGAAGTTGCCGCCGCCTGCGGCTATGCCGATCCCTATCATTTCTCCCGCGACTTCCGCCGCCTCACCGGGCTTCCGCCTGCGCGGTTCCGCAAGGGCGCCGGTTTCTGACGGGCGGCAGCTGCGGCTTTGGCTTGCCATTGGAAACCTCCGCCTGCCACGGTATCTTCTGCCCGAAGAGGACCTGACCTGATGGCGGATGCAATATCTCCTGAAAGACGCATCATTGCAGCGCGGCGGATGATTGCGGCGCTGATCGTGCTGCTGGGGCTTTCGGCCCTGGCGCTTGTGACGATCGGCGACAGGACCCTGACACGGCATTTCATGCAGGAGGCCTCGCTGCAGGCCGGCAGTGCCTTGCGTCTGGCGGTCGCAGCCCTCAGCGGCCATCTCAGCCGCTATGAGCCGCTGCCAACCCTGATCGCCGATCATCAGGACATGAAGGATCTGCTGATGGATCCGGACAATGCCGGCCTGCGCCAGCTGGCAAACCAGTATCTCAAGGACATCAACACGCTGCTGGAATCCTCCGACATCTATGTCATGACAACGGACGGAACGACGATTGCCGCCAGCAACTTTGACGGGCCGGCGAGTTTCGTCGGCGAGAATTTCAGCTACCGCCCTTACTTCCAGGAGGCCGCAGCCGGGCGGCCGGCGCGCTTCTACGCCCTTGGCACCACTTCGGCCAAACGCGGCTATTATTTTTCGGCACCGGTCCGGGTCTCGGGAGCAATCCGCGGGGTAATCGTCTTCAAGGTCGATATCGAAGGCATCGAAAGCTCCTGGCAGGGCGGTGAATACAAGATCCTCGTTTCGGATCCGGAAGGCATCATCTTCATGACCGGCAATCCCGAATGGCTCTATGCCTCGGTGCTGCCGCTGACCCAGGAGCGGCTAAGCCGGACAGAAGAATCCCGCCGCTATTCCGACGCCATCCTGCGGGAGCTGCCGGTGGCGCGCAGCAGTTTTGCCGGCCATGACCTGATGACTATCAGTCAAACCGGCAGCCAGACCGGTGGCCAGTCCGGCGGCAGCCGTGAATATCTGATGCTCGAGCATTACATGCCCGGAGCCGACTGGACCGTGAAGGTGCTGCTCGACACCGCCTCGATCCACACCCAGGCGCGCACCAGCCTTGTCGCCATTCTCCTGTTCCTCTGCCTGTCCGTGCTCGGGGGCTCCGCCGTCATCCAGCGCCGCGCCCGGCTGCAGGAGCGCATGTTCATGCAGATCGAGGCGCAGGCGGAACTGGAGCGGCGGGTGGAGGAGCGCACGGCCGACCTTGCAAGGGTGAACCTGCAGCTGCGCCAGACCCAGGCCGATCTGATCCAGGCCGGCAAGCTCGCCGGGCTCGGCCAGATGTCGGCGGCCCTCTCGCATGAGTTCAACCAGCCGCTGGCTGCCGCCAAGACCTATGCGGACAGTGCCGCCCTGCTGATCGAGCGGAACCGCATCGCGGAGGCGCAGGACAATCTCGGCCGCATCTCCAAGCTCATCGACCGGATGGCGTCGATTTCACGGCATCTGCGCAATTTTGCCCGCAAGCCGAACGAGCGGCTTGGGGCGGTGCGGATCGAGGATGCTGTCCGTGATACTCTGGAGATTGTTTCCGCCCGGCTGGCTTCGGCCGGTGCAACCGTGAATGCCAGCATTCCAGCGGGCCTTCCGCCGGTGCGCGGCGGTCCGGTGCGCCTGCAGCAGGTGCTCGTCAACATCCTGACCAATGCCTGTGATGCAGTCGAGGAGCTGGAGGACCGGGAGATCATGCTCCGCGCCCGCGAGGAGGGGAGCCATATCATCATAGAAATCGGCGACCGGGGGCCCGGTGTGCCGCCGGCAATCATCGAGCGCATTTTCGATCCCTTTTTCACCACCAAGGGTGTCGGCAAGGGGCTTGGTCTGGGCCTTTCGATTTCCTATAACATCATCAAGGACTTCGGCGGCAGTCTCGCCGTTCTGCCAAGGCCGGGGGGCGGAGCGCTGTTCCGCATCGGGCTCATACAGGCGCAGGTGGAAGCGGGCGCCGGGACTTTGCAAGAGGTGGCCGTATGAACTCCGGCGTGGTGCTGCTTGTTGATGATGAGGAGGATCTGCGCCTCTCCACCAGTCAGGCGCTGGAGCTCTACGGGCTGCAGGTCAAGACATTCTCCTCCGCAGAAGAAGTGCTGGCACGCACCGGCTTCGGCTTCGACGGGATTGTGGTCAGCGACATACGCATGCCGGGCATGGACGGCATGACGCTGCTGCAACGGATCCGGGAGCTGGATCACGAGATCCCGGTGATCCTGGTGACCGGCCATGGGGATGTGCAGCTGGCCGTGAAGGCCATGCGCGAAGGGGCTTATGACTTCATCGAGAAGCCTTTTGCTACTCAAGCGCTTGCGGGCGTGGTGCGCCATGCGCTGGACCGGCGGGCACTGGTGCTGGAGAACCGCCGCCTCAGGGCCGTTGCGGGCAAGCGCGACGATGTCGAGACGCGCCTGCCGGGCCGTACCCCGGTGATGGTCGACCTGCGCTACCGGTTGCGGGCCATCGGCGCCAGCGATGCGGATGCGCTGATCATTGGCGAGACGGGGGCGGGCAAGGAAGTCGTCGCCCGCAGTCTGCATGACATCAGCGCCCGCGCCAAAGGGCCGTTCATTGCCATCAATTGCGCGGCGCTGCCGGAAACGCTGATCGAGAGCGAGCTGTTCGGCCATGAGGCGGGAGCCTTTCCCGGGGCGCTGCGCGCGCGTTACGGCAAGTTCGAGCATGCGCGGGGCGGCACAATCCTGCTGGATGAAATCGGCTCCATGCCGGTGGACCTGCAGGCCAAGTTTCTCAGGGTGCTGCAGGAGCGCACGATCACCCGGCTCGGCTCCAATGAGGCCGTGCCGCTGGACCTGCGGTTTCTGGCGACCAGCAAGGTGGATCTGGCGGCGGAAGTGGCGGCCGGGCGCTTCCGCGCCGACCTGTTCTACCGGCTGAATGTGGCGACCATCCGTGTTCCGTCCCTGGCGCAGCGGCGGGCGGATATTCCGCTCCTGTTCCTGCATCTGGTGCGGGAGGCCTGTGCACGCTATGGCCGCGAGGATCTGGAAGTGGCGCCGGAGGTCCTGTCGGAAATCGCCGAGCGTGACTGGCCGGGCAATGTGCGCGAGCTGCGCAATGCGGCGGACCGGCTGGTGCTGGGGCTGGAGACCGGACTGGACAGCGCCGGGGCTCAGGATGCGCCCTCGACCCGGCTGGCCGACAAGGTGGCCGCCTATGAGCGGCAGCTCATTGCCAATGCCATCACGGCTCATGGCGGGGCTTTGAAACCGGTCTACGAACAGCTCGGCATTTCGCGCAAGACGCTTTACGAAAAGATGCAGAAATACGGGCTCGACAAGAGTCTTGCTCTGGATGCCCGCGAGTAGGGCAAGGCTTCAGTTCTGTTCAGATGGGCCGGATGACCTGCGCATGTGTGGAATTCCACACATGCCAACTGGGCAATGTTACGGATTCCTCCCATCCCTTAACGGAAAATGAAAGAATCCAGCCATCTGGAGGACCTCCCGGCGTTGCCATGCGTCCCGGCAGGCGCTTAGGTCCGGTCAAGTCCGGCCCAGAGGAGGCGCCGGGCGGACCATACCGGAAGACCGTTGGGAGGATTCCATGAAGAAGCTGATGATTGCCATGGCTGGTGCCATGGCGCTTTGCGTTGCTGCCCCGGCCGTTGCTCAGGACAAGACCGGCTGGCCCGGCAGCATGACCATTGGAACGGCAAGCCAGGGTGGCACTTATTTCATCTACGGCACGGGCCTTGCCGGCCTGATCACCGAGAAGCTTGGCGTCAATTCTTCGGCTGAAGTGACCGGCGGACCGGTGCAGAACGCCACGCTGGTGGAAACGGGCGACCATCTGATGGGCCTCGTCACCATGGGCCCGGCCTATCAGGCCTGGATGGGTGAAAGCGAACTGGCACCGGGTGTCGAGCACAAGAGCCTGCGCGCCCTGTTCCCGATGTATCAGACGCCGTTCCAGGTTGTTGCGCTGAAGTCGTCGGGCATCACGAAGGTGGCCGATCTTGACGGCAAGCGCGTGTCGGTCGGTCCGGCTGGCGGTACGGCCGCAACCTACTGGCCCCGCTACTTTGAAACCGTCGGCGTGAAGCCGGTGATTTCCTATTCCGGCGCCAATGATGCGACCAGCCAGGTCAAGGACGGCCTGATCGACGCCTTCGCTTTCGCAGCCGGCGTTCCGATCTCCGCCTTCGCCCAGATTGCAGCTGAAAACCCGGTCAACATCTTCGGCTTCAGTGAAGACGAGCAGACGAAGATCCTCGAAGCCATGCCGGAACTGGCTGCCTTCGAAGTCCCCGGTGGCCTCTATCAGGGCTTCCCGGACCCGCAGGGCACCGTCAGCCTGTGGAACTTCGCCGTTGCCAATGCCGAAATGCCGGAAACGCTGGCCTATGAAATCACCAAGCTGGTGATGGAAAACAACGACCGCATGGTGCAGATCCACGCCACCGCTGCCGAGACGATCGCAGAGAACATCGACAAGAACTCGTTCCTGCCGTTCCATCCGGGAGCCGTGCGCTACTATGAAGAAAAGGGCATCACCATTCCCGATGCCCTGAAGGGTCAGTAAGACCAAGGCTATAGATGCTGACGCATCAAGCCCTGAGATGAGCCCCCGGCCCTCGTGCCGGGTGGCCAAACTCCGGAGGGCGGCAGCTGCCGGCTGCCGCCATTCTTCGTGAATGATCCGGTATCCATTCGGGACGAACACCATGACACAAGCTGACAACGCCTCAGCGCCCAAGGGCAGCGGGCCGATTCTGGCCCAGAATGTCGATGAAGAACCGGTTGCCAGCAACCAGCGCCTGCATGGCAGCTGGATCAACCTGACAATCACGGTTCTCTGCATTGCCTATACGGCCTTTCACATCGGGGTCATGAACCTCTACCCGCTGGAGACCTGGACCTACCGCCTGATCCACGTCTGCGGGGGCCTTCTGCTCGGGTTCCTGATCTATTCCGCCGTGCAGCTGCCGCATACGGCGCCCGCCGGTGCGCGCCGCAATCCGCTCGACTGGCTGTTCATGGCCGTGGGGGTCGGCGGCATCGGTTATGGATTTGCCATGGTGGCCTATGCCTGGGGCGGCTACTGGCTTGCCGGCATTCCGCGTCCGCCGGCGTTCGTTTTCGCCAATTTCGGTCTGCCGCTTCTGGTTGGCACGCTTGCGGCTCTGGCCGGGGCCTGGTTCCTGCCGAACCGGGACCGTGCCCGCATCGGCTGGGCGGATTATGCCCTCGGCATCGCGTCCATCGCGGTTCTGGGCTACATCCTCTTCAACGTCGGGCCGATCCGCCTGCGCGCCGGAACGGCCATGGCGCAGCCTGCGGATTATTATGCAGCTCTCGTCGGCGTCATTCTCATTCTGGAAGTGACACGGCGCGTGGCGGGCCTTGCCCTGGTGGCGATTGCCTCGATCTTCATCCTCTATTCCTTCGCAGGCCCCTATCTGCCCGGTTTCCTCAACCACCGCGGATATGAAGCGCGGCGTTTCTTCACCTATATATTCACCGATCAGGGCATCCTGAGCGATCCGGTGGCGGTGTCCTCCACCTACATCATCCTGTTCATCACCTTCGCCGCCTTCCTGCAGGCCTCCAAAGTGGGCGACTATTTCGTCAACTTCGCCTTTGCAGCGGCAGGCCGCGCCCGTGGCGGACCGGCCAAGGTGGCGGTGCTGGCCTCGGGCCTGATGGGCATGATCAACGGCACATCGGCCGGCAACGTGGTGTCGACCGGCTCGCTCACCATCCCGCTGATGAAGAAGGTCGGCTATCCGGCCAAGACCTCGGCTGCCGTGGAAGCGGCTGCCTCTTCCGGCGGACAGATCATGCCGCCGATCATGGGCGCCGGCGCCTTCATCATGGCCGAAGTGACGGGCATCCCCTACACGGATATTGTCATTGCGGCGATCATCCCCTCGGTGCTCTATTTCGCCTCGGTTTACTTCATGGTCGATCTTCAGGCGACGAAGATGGGCATGAAGGGCCTTCCCAAGGAAGAGCTGCCGGTCTTCAAGGAACTGCTGAAGCAGGTCTATCTCTTCATCCCGATCATCATGCTGATCTACACGCTGTTTGCCGGCTATTCGGTGATCCGTGCCGGTACGGTGTCGATGATGGCCGCAGCCGTTGTCAGCTGGCTGACGCCGCACCGGATGGGGCCGCGCCTTCTCGCCAAGGCCTTTGATCTGGCGGCGCGCATGTCGATCCAGCTGGTGGCGGTGTGTGCCTGCGCCGGTATCATCGTCGGCGTGATCGCGCTCACCGGTGTCGGCGCCCGCTTCTCCAGCCTGCTGCTTGGCATTGCCGAACAGAACCAGCTTCTGGCGCTGTTCTTTGCCATGTGCATTTCCATCGTGCTGGGCATGGGCATGCCGACGACGGCTGCCTATGCGGTCGCCGCCGCTGTCGTGGCTCCGGGCCTCGTCAACCTCGGCATCCCGGTGCTGACGGCGCATTTCTTCGTGTTCTACTTCGCGGTCATGTCCGCCATCACACCGCCGGTGGCGCTTGCCGCCTATGCGGGGGCGGCCTTGTCGGGGTCGGATCCGATGAAGACGTCGGTCGAAAGCTTCAAGATCGGTCTTGCCGCTTTCGTCGTGCCCTTCATGTTCTTCTATTCGCAGGCGCTGCTGATGCAGGGCACCTGGATGGAAGTCCTGCATGTCTTCGTCACGGCCAGCATCGGCATCTACATGCTCGCGGCGGCCGTGCAGGGCTGGTACTTCGGCAAACTCGCCTCTGTCCTGCGCGTGGTGCTGCTGATCGGCGCCCTGTGCATGATCCAGGGCGGCCTGATCTCCGATCTCGCCGGCCTTGCCATCGGTGTGGCGCTGCTTGCCTATCAGAAGCGCTTCGTCACGCCGGGCATGCTCGCCCGCGGCTCGGACTGATACGAACTCTCCATGAGCCTGGCTCATGGAGAACAGGCCAAATGCAAGCGGCGCCATCCATCCGATGGCGCCGCTTCTTCTTTGTGCGCCATAGCGCCGGAATGGCGATTTTCAGGGCGTGATGGCGATTTTCAGAACGCCGTCGCGCTGATTGGCGAAGAGGTCATAGGCCGCTTCAATGTCATCCAGCTTGAACCGGTGCGTCACCAGCGAGCTGGTGTCGAGGCGGCCGGAGGCAATGACATCCATCAGCCGGCGCATGCGCTCCTTGCCGCCGGGGCACAGGGATGTGACCAGCTTGTGGTCTCCAAGTCCGGCGAGGAAGGGGCCGAGCGGGATGGTGAGGTCGCTGGAATAGACGCCGAGCGAGGAGAGGGTCCCGCCGGGGCGCAGCACCCGCAGCGCGGCTTCAAAGGTCTCCTGCCGGCCGAGGGCCTCGATGGCAACATCCACGCCGCGCCCATCCGTCAGCCGCATGATTTCGTCCACCGGGTCGCCCTTGCTGAAGTCGACGATGTGGTCCGCGCCCATGCGGCGGGAGATTTCCATGCGGGCAGGGACGGATTCCACCCCGATGATGGTCGTTGCGCCCATCAGCCGCGCACCCGCCGTGGCGCACAGGCCGATGGGGCCTTGCGCAAACACCGCCACCGTGTCGCCGATCTTGATGGCGCCGCTTTCCGCCCCGGAGAAGCCGGTGGACATGATGTCCGGGCACATCAGAACCTGCTCGTCCGTCAGCCCGTCGGGGATGGGTGCCAGATTGACCATCGCGTCGGGGACCAGAAGATATTCGGCCTGAGCGCCATCAATCGTGTTGCCGAAGCGCCAGCCGCCCATGGCCTTGAAGCCATGTTTCGTGCCGGCGCCATCCTGGGACATGCAGCCGCACAGGCAGGCCGCGCTGTGGCCGCTGGGTGTGATCGCGCCGGCAATCACCCGCTGTCCTTCCTGGTAGCCCTTCACGGCGGAGCCCAGTTTCTCGATGATGCCGACCGGCTCATGCCCGATGGTCAGCCCCCGCTCCACCGGGTATTCACCCTTGAGAATATGCACGTCCGTGCCGCAGATCGTCGTGGTGGTGATGCGGATCAGCGCGTCCAGCGGGCCCACATCCGGCACCGGCTTTTCATCAAGAACGATGCGGTTGGGTCCGGCGAAGATCGCTGCCTTCATCATCTGTGCCATTGTGTCCTCCTTCTGCCCCCATGCGGGATGCCGGAACAGGCCTGCCGGGCAGGTCCCGGACGTCCGGCAAGCCATCCTGCCGCCTGGCGGCTTCCCGATCACCTTGGTTGAAACCCTGACGTTTCACGGTGGCGCTTCACGCTCTGTGGACCGGTCCGGAAAGGCTCGCCGCCCGGCTGATGCTGCGCTACAAGCAGCGTCTGCGGACAGGGAAGGCAGGCCCGATGAAGACACAGGTTTCCACCCATCTCATCCATGAGAAAGACGGCAGGCACCTGATGATCCGGCGTGCGGGCAGTGCTTATTATCCCGGCTTCCTGAGCCTTGTGGCGGGTCACGTGGAGCCGCCCGAGACCCCGCTGGAAGCCCTGCTGCGCGAGGCCGCGGAGGAAATCGGCGTGAAGCTTGCGCCCGGCGATGTATCTTTTGCCAAGGTGCTGCACCGCCGCCTGCCGGACCGGATCTATATCGATTATTTCTTCAAGGCGGAGCACATGCCCGATGCCTTGCAGATCTGCGAGCCTGACAAGATTTCCGAAATCGGCATGTTTGACCTTCAGGCCGTGCGGGACCAGATCGTGCCCTATGTCTGGGCCGTCCTCACCAGCCCGCAGACCTATCAGGAGTTTGAAGAGGGCGGCCTTATGCCAAGGCTTTAGATGCTGACGCATCACACCTTGAAATGGCTCAGGCGCCGCACGGGCTTGACCAACTCTTGATCGGCCATGCCGTTTCCCTATGAGACAGGCCCATCGGGAAACGGTGTCAGTCCGGGCTGGCGGGGAAGACGAGGACGTCCACCGGGGCGGATTGCAGCACCTTGGCCGTGACGCTGCCAAGGATCATCCGTGCCAGCATGCCCTTGCCGTGGTTGGCCATGACAATGAGATCAGCTCCCGCTTCATCTGCCGCCTGCAGGATTTCATGCGCCTGGGTGGTTTCATCGTGCCGGACCATCAGCCCGGCCTGCAGGCCGCTGATCCCCTGGACGAAGGCGGCAAGGCGGCTGCGGGCGGCGCTTGCCTGATCCGACAGGTAGAGATCCCGGTCTTCCTTGTGCAGCGTGCCGGACATGGTCAGCCGGAGGGCCGGCACATCAAACACATGCAGCACGCTGGCCGGTGTTGCGGTGAGGCCAAGTGAGACAAAGCGGGAAAGCGCTGCGCGGGACTGGTCCGTCAGATCCGTGGTCAGCAGCGCATGGCGCCAGGGGGCGGCCGGAGGGCCGTTGACCATCAGAACCGGGCAATTTGTGGTGCGGATCGTGCGTTCTGCCGTGGTGCCGGCGAAAGCATCACGCAGGACCTGCCGGCGGTGAGGGCCGAGCACCAGCAGGTCCGGCCGCCGCTGTTCCGCTGCCTGCACGATGCCGGAAAACGGATCAGCCAGAACCGTATCAACCGTGCAGGCGATGCCATCGGCCGCCCGCAGGGACTGGGCAAGGTCCATGAGAAGACTGCGCGTGTCGGACAATTCCCGGTCCACGATCCGCCGCGGCCGGTCGTCATCAACCACGTGGACCAGATCCAGGGCCGCGCCATGGGCCCGGGCCAGCAGCACGGCGCGGCGCAGCGCCCGGTCGGACCGTTCGGAAAAATCTGTCGCCAGCATGATCCGCTGAAGCACGGGCTGTCTCCCTTGGCTGTTCAGGTCGTCTTTCCATCATACGAGCACGCATTGGCAGCTTCTGAATTGATCCATCTCAATCAAACGATGTCAAACGCCGCTATGCTTCACCGAACTGAAGTCAGGGACAGTCAGGATGCCTTGCGAAACCTATCAGACCGTCCGGGAGGTCGCTGACCGCCTGAAGATTGCCGAAGCCACGGTCCGGCACTGGATCAAGGCCGGAGAACTCAGGGCCATCGATATCGGCAAGGGCTGGCGGATCGCGGATGCGGATCTGGCCGAGTTCCTGCGCCGCCATGAAACCGTGCCAAGGACCTGCGGACCGTCTGAAACGCCGCATGCGGAGGGGCAAAGCGAATGAGCGTTTTCACCGAAGTCTCGCTGCTTCTTGTGCTGGCTGCCGCCGTCGGCCTTGCCGGCACGCTGCTGCGCCAGCCGCTGATCGTCAGCTTCATTGCTGTCGGGCTGGTCGCCGGGCCATCGGCGCTGGATGTCGTTCACTCCGGGGAGCAGATCAAGCTGCTGTCCGAACTCGGCATTGCGGTTCTGCTGTTCCTCGTCGGCATCAAGCTGGATGTGAAGCTGGTCCGGTCCCTTGGCCTTGTTTCGGTCATGACCGGCCTGGGGCAGGTGCTCTTCACCGCCTTCTTCGGCTATCTGATCGGCCTTGCGCTGGGCCTTGGCCATGTTACCAGCCTCTATGTGGCGGTGGCCCTGACGTTCTCCTCCACCATCATCATCGTCAAGCTGCTGTCCGACAAGCGCGAGATCGATGCGTTGCATGGCCAGATCGCCCTTGGTTTCCTCATCGTGCAGGATCTGTTCGTGGTCTTTGCCATGATCGTGCTGTCGGCCATCGGCATCGGTGCTGCCGGAGAAGGCGGGCATGGGGATGGCTCCATCGTCACCATCATGGGCGCGGGGCTTGCCATGGTGGCAGCGGTGGCTTTGTTCGTGCGCTATCTTGCCAATCCGCTCACCGCATGGCTGGCCCGGGTGCCGGAGCTGCTGGTGATCTTCGCGCTTGCGCTGGCGGCCATGTTTGCAGCCATCGGTGATCAGATCGGCCTTGGCAAGGAAGTGGGCGGCCTGCTGGCCGGTGTGGCGCTGGCCTCCACCGCCTACCGGGAAACCATTGCAGCCCGGCTCGGGCCGCTGCGCGATTTCCTGTTGCTCTTCTTCTTCATTGCGCTCGGTGCCACGCTGGATCTGTCGCAGCTGGGCAGTCATGTGACCGGGGCCGTGGTGTTCTCCCTGTTCGTGCTCATCGGCAATCCGCTGATCGTTCTGGCGATCATGGGGGCACTCGGCTACCGCAAGCGCACCGGCTTTCTGGCCGGCCTGACGGTGGCGCAGATCAGCGAATTCTCGCTGATCTTCATCGCCATGGGCGTGACGCTGGGCCATGTGCCGGACGAGGCGCTGGGGCTGGTGACCATGGTTGGCCTCGTCACCATCGCCGCCTCGACCTACATGATCACCTATTCCCATCAGCTCTATGCCCTGTGCGAGCCCTGGCTCGGCCTGTTCGAGCGGCGCAATGCCCACCGGGAGGCCGGGGAGACGGCGGCTCTGCCCAAGGGGCGGTTCCAGATCATTCTCTTCGGCCTCGGGCGCTTCGGCACGGCCATCGGCATGCGGCTGCAGCGGCGGGGCATCCGGGTGCTGGGCATCGATTTCAATCCGCAGGCGGTGCAGCGCTGGAAGGAACTGGGCCTTGCCGCCGAATTCGGGGATGCGACCGATCCGGAATTCGTCGCCGAACTGCCATTGCGTGAGGCGGTCTGGATTGTCTCCACGGTGCCGATCCACCCGGCCGGGATCAGCCATGAGGATGCCCGCCGGACATTGATCCAGCTGACGCGGGCGGCTGGCTTTACCGGGCGCATCGCGGCGGCCTCCCACACCGCCCATGATACGGGCGTCCTGTCCGGTTCGGGCGTCAATCTGGTGCTGGAGCCGTTCCAGGATGCGGCGGACCGGGCAGCAGAGCTGCTGTGCGGTGCCGAGGAGGAGGAGCGGACCGAGATCCCTGAAATTGCCTCGGAAGGCCGCGCCACGGCCTGAGAAAGGATCTGAAAAGAGAATCGCATGGGGGCAAGGCCCTCTGACATCTGATGACGAAGGAGCCAGAGACTGCATGACCCTGACCTCTCCGCACAGCCAGACCGCACAGGCCTGCCTTGATCAATTGTCCGCAGGCCCCGGGGGGCTGTCCCCGGAAGAGGCGGCCAGCCGCCTGGAAACCCACGGCCCCAACCGCCTGCCCGAGGCGCCAGGCCGCAGCGCGCTTGTCCGTTTCCTCTCCCAGTTCCGCAATGTGCTGATCTATGTGCTGCTGGGGGCGGCTGTGGTGACGGCCCTGCTGCAGCACTGGATCGACACCGCCGTCATTCTGGCAGTGGTGGCGGGCAATGCCATGATCGGCTTCCTGCAGGAAGGCAAGGCGGAGGCGGCGATGGCCGCCATCCGCAGCATGCTGGCGCCGCGGGCGGCTGTCCTGCGCGGCGGGCAGCGCGTTTCGGTGGATGGCACGACGCTGGTGCCAGGCGATGTCGTGTTGCTGGAGGCCGGGGACAAGGTGCCTGCGGATCTGCGGCTGCTGCAGGCCCATGGGCTGAGCGCGCAGGAAGCCATCCTGACCGGCGAATCGGTTCCCACGGACAAGACCGCCGCCCCGGTGGCGGAGAATGCACCGCTGGGGGACCGGCGGTCCATGCTCTGGTCCGGCACGCTGGTGACGCAAGGTTCCGGGCGCGGCCTCGTGGTGGCAACGGGTACGCATACGGAAATCGGCCGCATCGGCGGGCTTCTGTCCGGCGTGGAGACCCTGAAGACGCCGCTCGTGGAGCAGATGGATCACTTTGCCCGCTGGCTCTCGCTGCTGATCGTTCTGGCCGCCGCGATCCTGCTGGCCTGGGGGTATTTCCTCGGCGGCCATCCTTTTGCATCCCTGTTCATGGCGGTTGTCGGCGTGGCTGTGGCCGCCATTCCGGAAGGCCTGCCGGCGGTCACCACCATCACGCTGGCCATCGGCGTCAGGGCCATGGCGCAGCGCCATGCCATCATCCGCCGCCTTCCGGCCATCGAGGCCATCGGTTCGGTCTCGGTGATCTGCACCGACAAGACCGGAACCCTGACCCGCAACGAGATGGCGGTTGTCTGCGTCGAGACACCGGACGGCGTGTTCGAGGTGGAAGGCGACGGCTATGCCCCCTCCGGGGCGATCCAGCCGCGCGGAGATCTCTCGCAGCTCGCCCGGACGGCGGCGCTTTGCAACGATGCGGCCCTTGCCTGCAAGGCCGGGCACTGGATCGTCGAGGGCGATCCGATGGAAGGGGCGCTGCTTGCGCTGGCGGGCAAGGCTGCGGGCGAGATCAATGCCGAGCGGCTGGATGTCATCCCGTTCGACAGCCGCCACCGCTATATGGCGGTCCTGGCGGAGGCCGGCGGCGAGCGCGTCACCCATGTGAAGGGAGCGCCGGAGCGGGTGCTGCGCATGTGCCACGGGATTGACCTGCCGCACTGGCATGACCGGGCCGAAGCCATGGCAAAACGGGGTCTGCGTGTTCTGGCCCTTGCCATGCGGCACGAGACGGGTCCGGAAATCGACCGGAACAACCTTGACGGAAGCCTGACGTTCCTGGGCCTGGCCGGGCTGATCGACCCGCCGCGTCCGGAGGCGATCGAGGCCGTGGCCGAATGCCGGACGGCCGGAATCCGGGTGAAGATGATCACCGGCGACCACGCCGGAACGGCGGCGGCCATCGCCCGGCAGATCGGACTTGAAAATCCGCACCGGGTGCTCACCGGCGCGGATCTCGACAGGCTGGATGACCCTCAGCTTGCCATGGAAGTGGTGGATTGCGATGTCTTCGCCCGCACCAGCCCCGAGCACAAGCTGCGGCTGGTTGCGGCCCTGCAGGCGCGGGGCCTCTCCGTGGCCATGACGGGAGACGGGGTGAATGATGCCCCGGCCCTGAAGCGTGCCGATGCGGGCATTGCCATGGGGCTGAAGGGCTCGGAAGCGGCCAAGGAAGCCGCCGATCTGGTGCTTGCCGACGACAATTTCGCCTCCATCGCCGCCGCTGTGCGCGAAGGGCGCACGGTGTGGGACAATCTGAAGAAGGTGATCAGCTGGACGCTGCCGACCAATGCCGGTCAGGCCCTGCCGATCATTCTGGCGCTGTTTCTCGGCCTTGCCCTGCCGATCACGGCCGTGCAGGTGCTGTGGATCAATCTGGTCAGCAGCGTGACACTGGGGCTGGCGCTGGCCTTTGAACCCTCGGAGTCCGGCACAATGGCGCGCCCGCCGCGCCGCCGTGATGCGCCGCTGCTGACGGGGGATCTGGTCTGGCACATCGTGCTGGTCGGCAGCCTTTTCGTTGCAACCGTTTTCGGCATGTTCAACTATGCGCTGGCGCGCGGCTACTCGCTGGAACTGGCGCAGACCATCTCGGTCAACACCGTTGTCGTGCTCGAGATTTTCCACCTCTTCTTCATCCGCAACATCTACGGCACCTCCCTCACATGGGCGGCGGTGAAAGGGACGAAGGTGGTCTGGACGGTGGTTCTGGCGGTCACCGCCGCGCAATTCGCCGTCACCTATCTGCCACCCTTGCAGATGCTGCTGGGGACTGAGGCCGTGCCTTTCCTGGACGGGCTTCTGATTGTCGGGGCCGGGGTGGTTTTCTTTGCCCTGGCGGAGATCGAAAAGCAGATCCGGCTCGGGCTGAAAGTCCGGCCGGGCAAGGCTTGACCGGCCCGTGCAGCGGCGGGTTTGCTGCGCCAGCCCGCCGCTCACCTGAACGTGTTCGTATCCTTAACGCACCGGTAATAACTTCGGTTGATCTTGACGCATATCCATGCAACCACCCGCTCCGGGGGGCTCAGGACCGGAAGCTGAAGATACTGCCAGAATGAGTTCGTTGTTCCATCTGCCCGGCACATCCATCCAACCCCAAGGCCGTTCGAGACAGGGTTTGCGGCCCTTGCGCAGGCTCATCCTTGCGGGCGTCATGGCGCTTGCCCTCGCCGGCTGTGCCGGGTCGGACTACGAAAACCTGTCGCGCAATGCGCCGCGCCTTTCCAGCGCCACGATCTCCGAAATGGCGAAGAAGGACATGAAGCCGGAAAGCCCGGTGCTGGTCCGCATCTTCAAGCAGGAGAGCGAGCTGGAGGTGTGGAAGGTGGACAAGACCGGGCGTTATGCCCTGTTCAAGACCTACCCCATGTGCCGCTGGTCCGGGAAGCTGGGGCCGAAGCGCAAGCAGGGAGACCGTCAGGCGCCCGAGGGCTTCTATCATGTGTCGGCGGGGATGCTGAACCCGCAGTCGCAGTATTACGTCTCCTTCAATCTGGGTTATCCGAACCGGCTGGAATCGGCACTGGGCTACACGGGTGATGCGCTCATGGTGCATGGTGCCTGTTCGTCCTCAGGTTGCTATGCGATGACAGATCAGGCGGCGGGTGAGATTTATGCCATCGTGGCCAAGGCGCTGGCCTCCGGTCAGGCCGCGTTCCAGGTGCAGGCCTTTCCTTTCCGCATGACGGCGGAGAACATGGCGCTGCACCGGTCCGATCCGGAAATGCCGTTCTGGCGGACGCTCAAGGAAGGCTATGACAGCTTCGAACTGACGAAGCAGCAGCCGAAGGTGGCCGCCTGCGGCAGGCGCTATGTCTTCAACACCGAGTTCAAGGATGGCACGCCGCGCAATCCGCTGGCGCCGTGCCCGGAGGTGGCCGTTCCGCCGGAACCGGAACTGGTGGCCCAGCTGGACGCGGAAAAGCTGAAGGTGGACGAGGCGATTGCCTCAAGCCGCAGAAACCATGTGGTGTCCTATGTGGACGGCGGCATGCACCCGAGCTTCCGCGCGCTGCTGCGCCGCGACGGGCCGGAACAGCTGGCCGCCCGCACCTCGAACCGCGCCTATCCGGTCAGCCGCCCGGAAGCCGCGCTGGCCGACCCCTTCAAGATGCTGGTGGAGCCGGAAGACCGGCACGTGAGCAAGGACTGAGCGCAATCCGAATGTACGAACGGGGAGCCTTGGCTCCCCGTTGTTATTTTATGCTGGTACCTGCCGCAGCTGGCGGCCGGCGGTGAGGCTGGAGACGGCGGCAACGATCGAGGCCGTGTCGATGCCGAAGTGGCGGTAAAGATCGCCGATGGTGCCGGTCTGGCCGAAATGCTCCACCCCGAGTGCCAGCAACTGGTGGCCGCAGACACTGCCGAGCCAGGAGAGCGTGGCCGGGTGGCCGTCGATCACCGTGACGAGCTTGCAATGGCGCGGCAGGTTCCACAGCAGGCGTTCTGCATGGCTTGCCGGGCCGAAGGGCGGCAGTTCGCCCTTGCGGCGCAGACGCTGGGCCGCCGTCCAGCCCGCATGCAGGCGTCCGGCAGAGGTGACCGCCAGCACCGCCACATCGCGGCGGCCTTCACCGATATAGCCCGCAGCTGCAATGGCTTCCGGCGCCACGGCGCCCTGATAGGCAATCACCACCTCGCAGTTCGGCCCCGGCGGGCGCAGCCAGTAGGCGCCGTTGATGACATCGCCGGCGAAGCCTTCCCCCGCCGGAAGGGCGGCCTGTTCGATGGGCCGGGTGGTCAGGCGCAGATAGACCGCACCGCCTTTGGCATCCGGCAGGAGATTCACCGGATCGGGTGTGGCCTCTCCCTCGCGTTGCATGTAGTCGAAGGCCCAGCCCATGATCAGCGCCAGCTCGGCGGCAAAGGCAGGCTCGAAGGCGGCCAGCCCGTCCTGCGACATGCCGATCAGCGGGGTGTTGATCGACTGATGCGCGCCGCCTTCGGGGGCAAGCGTCACCCCTGAGGGCGTTCCGGCGATGAGGAAGCGGGCATCCTGATAGCAGGCATAGTTGAGGGCATCGAGGCCACGGCAGACGAAGGGATCGTAGACCGTGCCGACCGGCAGCAACCGCTTGCCGAAGAGGGGCGAGGCGAGCCCCGCCGCTGCAAGCTGCAGGAAGAGGTTCATCTCCGCAATGCCCAGCTCGATGTGCTGGCCTTCCGGGGCGAAGTCCCACTTCGCGGTGGAAGGAATGTTCTGGGCGCGGAAGAGATCGGCCCTGGCGTTCCGGGCCCAGAGCTTGCGCCGGTTCACCCAGGGGCCGAGACCGGTGGTGCCGGTCACATCCGGCGACAGGGTGACGATACGCTCCGCCAGATCGCTCTTCTGGCGGCCGATGTCATCCAGAATGCGGCTGAAGGCCATCTGGGTGGAGGTCTCGCGTTCGCCGGACGGGGCGGGCAGGGCAGGGACGCTGACCCTGTCACTGCTGTGACGGCGGCGGCCTGCGGCGAAGAAGGGCGCGGATTTCAGGAAGGCCTGCAGTCCGGCTTTGTCCTCTACACCGGCAAGAGGCTCCCATTCCTGCCCTTCCGGCACACCCATATGGCCCTGCCAGTCCTGCATCTGTGCCTTGGTCATCAGGCCGCCGTGGTTGTCCTTGTGCCCGGCAATCGGCGTGCCCCAGCCCTTCACCGTATAGGCAAGGAAGCAGACCGGCCGGTCATGGGTGATGCCGGCGAAGGTCTGTGCCATGGTCTCGACGCAGTTGCCGCCGAGGTTTTCCATCAGCGCGGCGAGGTCTGCGTCGCTGCGCCGGCCGATGAGCGCGGAAACATCGCCCTGATCGCCCAGATCATCCATCAGCCGCTGGCGCCAGACGGCGCCGCCGCTGAAGGTGAGGGCGGAGTAAAGCTGGTTCGGACAGGCGTCGATCCAGGCGCGCAGGCGCTCGCCGCCCGGCTCGGCAAAGGCGGCACGCTGCAGCACGCCATATTTCACCTTCACCACATCCCAGCCGAAGGCCTCGAAGATTTTTTCGATGCGCGCCCACAGGCCCTCATGCACCACGCCGTCGAGGGACTGGCGGTTATAGTCGATGATCCACCAGACATTGCGCAGGTCGTGCTTCCAGCCTTCCTGCAGGCACTCATGCACATTGCCTTCGTCCACCTCCGCATCGCCCATCAGCGCGATCATGCGGCCCTGGCGCAGATCCTTGCCCCAGGGCTTGCCGGAGATGTAGTCCTGCACGATGGAGGCAAAGGAGGTGATGGCGACGCCAAGGCCGACGGAGCCGGTGGAGAAATCCACGTCATCCACGTCCTTGGTGCGGCTCGGATAGCTTTGCACTCCGCCATAACCGCGAAAATTCTCCAGCTTCTCGCGGGCGATGTTGCCCATCAGGTAGTGCATCGCATGGAACACCGGCCCCGCATGGGGCTTCACCGCCACTCTGTCTTCCGGCCGCAGGGCCGAGAAATAGAGCGCCGTCATGATCGACACCATTGAGGCGGAGGAAGCCTGATGGCCACCGATCTTGATGCCGTCCGCCTTGGGCCGCAGATGGTTGGCGTTGTGGATCATCCAATGCGACAGCCAGAGCAGGCGCTGCTCGATGGTCTTGAGATGCTGATGGGACATGATTGTTCTCTCCTTCCGGCATCCCATCATGGGATGAAGCGGGGGAGTGTGTCCTTGCTATTTCCGCCTTTCAGGCGCAGTGTTTTGCCGGTTTTCTCCAATTCTGGAGTTTGAGTGGTGGAAACAGCCAGAATTGATGAATTTGATGTCCGTATCCTGCGGGAGTTGGGCGCCAATGGCCGCCTGAGTGTGCAGGAGCTGAGCGAGCGGGTGGGCCTGAGCCCCACGCCCGTGGCAAGGCGCGTGCGCCAGCTGGAGGCGGCGGGCATCATCACCGGTTATGCGGCGCTGATCGACGAGGCGGCGCTGGGCTTTTCCGTTTCCGTTTTCGTGTCGGTGAAGCTCGACCGGCAGGTGGATCAGGCGCTGGCCCAGTTCGAGGAGGCGGTGCGCACCTTCCCTGAAGTTGTGGATTGCTGGCTGATGACGGGCAACCGGGACTATCTGCTGCGGGTGGTGACGGATGGGCTGGCCGGATTCGAGGCGTTTCTCACCGGCCGCCTGACAAAGCTTGCCTGCGTCTCCAGCATCGAAAGCTCCATCCCCCTGCGCCGCGTCAAGTCCGGCATCAGTCGCACGCCGTGACGCCTGCCTCCCGAAGCTGCATCGATTTCGGGCGGCGGTTCGAAAAGCGCGCTGCACTTTCCGCCGAATTGATCTACAACGCTCGCCCACTGACTGGAAAACAAGATTGGTCCTCAAAATGAAGTCCTTTGTCCTGACCCTGTCCTGCGAAGACCGTCCGGGAATCGTGGCCGCCATCACCACCGAGCTGGCTGATCTTGGCGCCAATATCGCCGAGAGCGATCAGTTCTGGGACCGGGTGACCAACCGCTTCTTCATGCGGATCGAATTCATCGTGCCGGATGAGACCAGCCGGGACGCGATTGCCAATGCCATCTCGCCCGTGGTGAACCGCTTCGACCTGAAGACCGAACTCACCGACATGTCGCGCCGCAAGAAGATGATCATCATGGTCTCGAAGTTCGACCATGCGCTGTTACATCTTCTCTATCAGATCCGCGTCGGCTGGATGGATGCGGAGGTCGTCGCCATTGTCTCCAACCACGAGGACAGCGCCCGCACCGCCACCCACGAAGGCATCCCGTTCCACTACTGGCCGGTGACCAAGGCCAACAAGGCCGAGCAGGAAGACAAGCTGCTGGCGCTGGTGAAGGAGACCGGTGCCGATCTGGTGGTGCTGGCCCGCTACATGCAGATCCTGTCCGACACCCTGTCCAAGCGGCTGTTCGGCAAGGTGATCAACATCCACCACTCGTTCCTGCCGAGCTTCAAGGGCGCGCGGCCCTATCATCAGGCGCATGAGCGCGGCGTGAAGATGATCGGCGCGACAGCTCACTACGTAACGGCGGATCTCGACGAGGGTCCGATCATCGAGCAGGACGCGGAGCGGGTGAACCACTCGTTGTCGGCCAATGATTTCACGGCCCGCGGCCGCGACATCGAGGCGCGGGTGCTGGCCCGTGCCGTGAAGTTCCACCTGGAAAACCGGGTGATCATCGTCGGCAACAAGACCATCGTCTTCAACCGCTGAGGTTCAGGCCTTCAAGCCGGAAAGCCGGTCCACCGCCTGCAGGAGCAAGTCCACATCCTGCGGGCGGGACAGGCGGTGATCGCCATCGGGGATCAGCGTGAAGGTGACGTCATCTTCCGCCAGCGCCTCCAGAAGGCGGCTCGCATGCTGCCATGGCACGTCCGGGTCCTCGCGCCCCTGCAGGATGGTGACCGGGCAGCCCGTGGCGAGGCGCTTGTCCAGCAGCAGGTGATTGCGGCCATCCTCGATCAGCTGGCGGGTGATGGCGTAAGGCCCGTCCCCATAGGCGGAGGGGCGCTCGATCCGGCCCTCGCGCATCAGCTGCTCCCGGCCTTGCTCGTCCAGCCGCTTCTTCCAGATGAGTTCCTCGGTGAAGTCCGTGGCCGGAGCAATGAGCACGAGGCCGCGAATGCGGCTCGGCTGCCCGGCGGCCAGTGCGGCCTTGCGATGCTCCTGTGTCAGCCGCAGCGCGAGCCAGCCGCCCATGGACGAGCCGATGAGAACCTGCGGGCCGCTCGTGCACCTGTCAAACACGGCCAGCGCCTCTTCCAGCCAGCGCGAGATGGTGCCGTCCTCGAAAGCGCCGCCCGACAGGCCGTGGCCGGAGTAATCCATGCGCGTCACCGCCTGCCCGCGCGCCTTCGCATGGGCCGCGAGCGCTTCGGCCTTGGAGCCGTTCATGTGGGACTTGAAGCCGGAGAGCCAGAACAGGCCGGGCTGCCTGCCCGGTTCCGCCTTCACCGCGATCTGCCGTTCATCCGCGCCATGGCCGAGGGTGAGGAATTGAAGGCCGTCCTGATCCAATGTAAGGCTCCGTTGTAACAGTCCTGCTGCGGGCCGGTGTGGCACAGGCGGGCGGCAAATTGAAGGGCCCAGCCTGTGAAGAGCGACACCACCACCCGCCCGGCCGTGCTTCAGGTCATCCCGGATCTCAACACCGGCGGCGCCGAGCGCACCACGGTGGATGTGGCCGCCGCGCTGGTGGCGAAGGGCTGGCGGGCGGTTGTCGTCAGCGAAGGCGGGCGGCTGGTGCCGGAGCTGGAGGCTCTGGGGGCAAAGCACATCATCCTGCCGGTGAAATCCAAGAACCCCCTGACGATTCTGGTCAATGCGAGGCGCCTCAAGCAGGTGGCGCGGGCGGAGAACATCTCGCTCATCCATGCCCGCAGCCGGGCGCCGGCCTGGTCGGCGCTGATGGCTGCGCGCGGGCTCGGGCTTCCTTTCGTCACCACCTATCACGGCATCTACAAGCAGAAGGGCGTGCTGAAGTCCTGGTATAATTCCGTGATGGCGCGGGGCGACTGTGTCATCGCCAATTCCCGCTACACGGCAGACCTCATTGCCGCCCGTCATGAATTTGCGCGCGGCAAGATCACGGTCATCTACCGGGGCTCGGACATCGCCGCGCTGGCACCCGAAGCGGTGACGCCTGAGCGGCGCGCGGCGCTGGTGGCGGCCTGGGGCGTGGACGGGTCCCGGCCCATTCTATTGCAGCTGGCCCGGCTGACCGGCTGGAAGGGGCAGAAGGTGCTGATTGCCGCCATGGCGGAGCTGAAGGCGCGGGGCGCGGCCCTGCCGCTCGCCATCATTGCCGGGGATGATCAGGGCCGCAGCGGCTATCTGGCCGAACTGAAGGCGCAGATCGCCGCTGCCGGTCTGGAAGGCGACGTGCGGCTGGTGGGGCACTGTGCCGATGTGCCCGCCGCACTTTCCCTCTCCTCCCTCTCCGTGGTGGCGTCGATTGAGCCTGAAGCCTTCGGCCGGGCGGCGGTGGAGGCGCAGGCGGCCCGCGTGCCGGTGATCGTGTCGGATCTGGGCGCCGTGCCGGAAACGGTGCTGGCCCCGCCGGAAGTGCCGGAAGACGCGCGCACCGGCTGGCGCGTGCCGCCGGGGGATGCCGCCGCGCTGGCCGGTGCCATTGCCGGCGTTCTGACGCTTGCCCCTGATGCAAGGGCGGCGCTGGTGGAGCGGGCGCAGGGGCATGTGGCACGGCATTTCACGGTGGAAGCCATGTGCGCTTCCACGCTTGAAGCTTATGCCGGGCTGCTTGGCCGCAGGGCAGAATGATCGCCGGCTTGCAAGAAAGGTTGACTTTCTCTGCGCTTCGGCCAATGCTTTGTCCGTTCCTGCCACACTGGATGTGGCCGCGGCCCCGGCGCAAGCGCGCGGGGCTGAAGCGCATTGGAGTGGTGCTCTGTTCCTGTTCTGGAATGGTGCTCTGTGCCCTTGCGGGAACAGTCAAACGACCGTGCTGCAACGATAGAGGAGATAGCGACCATTCGCCGTCCGTTCCGCGCCCCGCCTCCCACGAAGGATGGCCCGCGCACCAATGACGAAATTCGCGTTCGCGAAGTCCAGCTGATTGATCACGAAGGCCAGAACCGCGGCATTGTCCCGACCGGTGAAGCCCTCGAAATCGCGATGGAGGCCGGTCTCGACCTGGTCGAGATTCAGCCGAATGCGCAGCCGCCCGTATGCAAGATCCTTGACTACGGCCGGTTCAAGTATCAGTCGCAGAAGAAGGCTGCTGAAACGCGCAAGAAGCAGAAGACCGTCGAGATCAAGGAGATCAAGATGCGTCCGAACATCGACACTCATGACTATGAAGTGAAGATGAAGGCGATGATGCGTTTCTTCTCTGAAGGCGACAAGGTGAAGGTCACGCTCCGGTTCCGCGGCCGTGAAATGGCTCACCAGGATCTCGGCATGAAGCTGCTGATGCAGGTGCGCGACGAGACGGCGGAAATCGCCAAGGTCGAGTCCTCGCCCCGCCTCGAAGGCCGCCAGATGGTGATGGTTCTGTCGCCGATCCAGCGCTGAGCCTTTTTCCGGCAAAAGATTTCGTGCGGCGGCTGCGGAGCAATCCGTGGCCGCCTTGCTTTTTTGATGCAGGTGATTCTGTACCCGCATGAATCCGGTTGCAAAGGCGGCAGGCTGTCCCTATAAGCCTCCGGTCCAGAGTCGTCCGGCTCTCCGTGGACCAATCGTCTGTTGCCGTTTTCTGACCTGTTTTCCTGAAACAAGTCAGACTGCGCAGGCGGGTCCCAAGAGAACCAGGGCATGCCGTGGCGGCTTCTCGATGCACCAACAAACGAGCGGGCTTTGGCCCGCGCCAATGAAAGGATGCAAAATGCCCAAGCTGAAGACCAAGTCTGGAGCCAAGAAGCGCTTCAAGCTGACCGCGACCGGTAAGGTCAAGACCGGTCAGGCTGGCAAGCGTCATGGTATGATCAAGCGCACGGCCAAGTTCGTCCGCAACGCACGTGGCACCACCACGCTGTCGCCGCAGGACGCCCGGATCGTGAAGCAGTACATGCCGAACGCCTAACGCCACCTGACAATCAAGGAGACTACCAATGGCGCGTGTCAAGCGGGGCGTAACGGCCCATGCCCGTCATAAGAAGGTTATCAAGGCAGCCAAGGGTTACTATGGCCGCCGCAAGAACACCATCCGCGTGGCCAAGCAGGCCGTCGAGAAGGCAGCACAATATGCCTATCGCGACCGCAAGGTCAGGAAGAGGAACTTCCGCTCGCTCTGGATCCAGCGCATCAACGCTGCCACCCGTGAGCTGGGCCTGACCTACGGCCGCTTCATCGACGGCCTCAACAAGGCTGGCATCGAAGTCGACCGCAAGGTTCTGTCCGATCTCGCCATCCATCAGCCGGAAGCCTTCAAGGCTCTGGTCGAGAAGGCTCAGGGCGCTCTGGCTGCCTAAGCAGCCCGGCCCTCGCGGCATGATCGCAAGGCGCTCCCGGAAACGGGGGCGCCTTTTTCTTTTGGGGGGTGGGGGTGCATAATACCGAGGCTTCGATGCTGACGTATCGCACCTTGAAAATGCTCAAGCCCCTCCATCGTCATACCGGACGCAGCGAAGCGGAGGTCCGGTAGCGGTGAGTCCCGGACCACCGGCTCTGGCGCAAGGGAGTAACATCATGCGCCCCGGCTCACCGGTCCTAGCTCTCGCTCTGCTCGGCCGGGATGACGCCGGAAAGGGCGTGCTTGACGGATGGCTGCTCCATCCCCCAGCCATCCCGTCCCATTTCACGTCCCCATTCTGTGCCAAAGCGGGGCCGGGTACCGGGACGGGACAGGCTGGTGCGCCGGAGGCATGGGCCGGACCGGCGCAGTATGCCCGGCCCAGGGCGCTTGGACGGCGAAAGGGGCCTGCGGATGGGGCAGGCGGGGGCGGGAAGATTCAGACGGAATCTCAGTGCCTTGAACGCTTCAGGTCTGCCTGCGGCTTGCGGCGTTAACCATTAAATGAAATTTCTCAATAAATTCAATGTCAAAAAGTTAACGCGATCCGGCCTGCTGGCACATGCCTTGCGACTTTCAGGACAAGCCCCGTGAGGGCGTCCCGAAGTGAGACAGGCAGAGGCAGATCCGTTGCGTATCGATCCTATCCGAGCCCAAGAACGTTCCGCCGCCCGCCGCAGTGCGAGGGCCAGAGCCAAGGCCGAAGCTGCCACCGCCGCGCAGGCCGAAGAGCTGCGCCGCACGCCGCCCTCCGTCCCCGTGCCCATGGTGCTGCGCACCGAGGAGCGCACCGCCAGCTTCACCATGTACCGGCCCGATGCGGCGTTTCTGGCCCAGCTCATCGCCATGCGTGATGCCGGTGCGCTGAATGATGACGCGGGAAGCGATGCGGCGGTGAGCTACCGCCGCACGGCAGCCAGCCCGCGCCGCCGGCCGGCCGGTTTCGTGGTGTCAGCCAGTTTCTGAAGACAGGCATCAGTGCTGATACGAGGTCCCCGGGTGGGGACTTCAGGAGGGGGCGGTTTCGGGGGGAGCCGCCCTCTCGCCTTTTCGGGTCAGTATCCCGCCGCGTGGCCATCCTTGCGCGGGTCGGAACCGCCGATGAACAGGCCGCGCTTGCGGTCGATGCGGATGGCCTGCGAGCCGCCAATCGGTGCCGGTGCCTGCTTCACGATATGGCCCTTGGCGCGCAGCACGTCGAGGCTTGCTGCCGGAATGCCGCTCTCGGCCTGCAGGAAGCTGAAGCCGTCATCCATGAAGATGCGCGGGAAGTCGATCGCCTGCTGCACGTCCATGCCATAGTCGATCATGTTGGTCAGCACATGGGTGTGGCCGCAGGCCTGATACTGGCCGCCCATGACGCCGAAGGACATCCACGGCGCACCATCCTTCAGCACGAAGGCGGGAATGATGGTGTGCATGGGCCGCTTGCCGCCCTCGATGGTGTTGGGATGACCCGGCGCCACCTTGAAGCTGGCGCCCCGGTTGTGCAGCAGCACGCCGGAGTTGGGCGCCAGAATGCCCGATCCGAAGCTGTGGAAGATGGAATTGATGAAGGACACCGTCAGCCCGCTGCTGTCGGCGACGGTCAGATAGACCGTATCCGTTTGCGGCGGGGCGCTGGGCAGGGGCAGGTCCTGCGTGCGGGCCGAAGGGTTCAGCAGCGGCGACAGCCTTTCGATCATGTCATCGGCGAAGAGGGACATGTGGCAGGCATCCATATGTCCCGGATCGGCGACGAACCGGTCGCGCATGGCATAGGCGATGCGGGCCGCCTCCATTTCCAGATGCAGCCGCTCGCCGCCCAGCGGATCGAGGCTGGAAAGGTCATAGCGCTCCAGCAGACCCAGCATGATCAGCGCAACAATGCCCTGACCGTTGGGCGGCAGTTCGGCCACGGTATAGCCGCGGTAGTCGCGGGTGACGGGGGCAACGGCGGTGGTGTGGCAGGCGGCCAGATCCTCCAGCGTCATATAGCTGCCGCGCGCCTTCAGCGTTGCAACGATGTCCTCGGCCACCGGGCCGGTGTAGAAGGCATCCGCGCCCCCGCTGGAGATGGCGGCCAGCGTATCGGCCAGAGCCGGGAACCGCATGATGTCACCGGCCTGTGGTGCCTTGCCGCCGGGCAGGTAGGTCTTGGCCGCTGCTTCATCGGCTGAAAGCTTGGCGATGGAGGCCGGCCAGTCGAGCGCGACGCGCGGCGCCACGGCAAAGCCGTCGCGGGCATAGGCAATGGCGCGCTTGAACAGGGTGGCGAAGGAGCGGGTGCCGTGGGCCTTCAGCAGGGTCTCCCAGGCGCGTACCGCGCCGGGCACCGTCACCGCGTGGGCGCTCTCGAGGGGAATGCTTGTCAGTCCTGCATCGCGCAAGGCTGCAGATGAAACGCCCCTGGGCGCTGCGCCGGAACCGTTGAATCCCGCCATGCGGCCATCAGCCTCGGTGACGATGGCAAAGCAATCGCCACCGATGCCGGTCATATGCGGTTCGACCACGCATTGCACGGCGACGGCGGCAATGGCCGCGTCCACCGCGTTGCCGCCATCCTGCAGCACCTCCAGAGCGGCGGCCGTCGCCAGCGGGTGGGATGTGGCGGCAAGGCCGTTGGTGGCATAGACCGGCGAGCGGCCGGGCATTTCAAAGTTTCGCGCCAAGATCGTATTCTCCCTCGCCCATTGTTTCCCTCCCGGCGCAGATCTTTACCCGCTGCTGCCGCTGTGTCCCGTCCGTAAGATCTGGTAGCCAGATGGAAGGGCAGGGCGATGATGCCCTGCATTGAGCAAGTCTAGAGGAGAAGCCGGCCCATGAGCAAACTGACACTTTCGTCCGCACAGACAATCATCTCTGCCGCTCTGGCAAAGGCGGAGAGCCTGAAGCTGAAGCCGCTGACCGTGGCGGTGATCGATGCCGGCGGGCATCTGGTCGCCATGGTCCGGCAGGACAATTCCTCGATCCTGCGGCCGCAGATTGCCTTCGGCAAGGCTTATGGTGCTGTCGGTGTCGGCGCGGGCTCGCGCTGGCTCAACACGGCAGCTGCCGAGCGGCCGCATTTCGTCCAGGCGCTCAACGGCATTTCGGGCGGTGCCATCGTGCCGGTGCCCGGCGGCGTGCTGATCCGCGATGGCGCAGGGGAAATCCTCGGCGCCGTGGGCATCTCCGGCGACACTTCGGACAATGATGAAGCCTGCGCCGTAGCAGGCATCGAAGCAGCCGGTTTCAAGCCGGATTGCGGCTGAGAGGCCGGCTCTTACCATCGGACGCAAGGGGGAGCACCGGCATGATGGCAGTGCGCCTCCGCCCCCCTCCCCCTGGTGGGGAGGGGTAAGGGGTGGGGGGCTCTGAGCCTGCAAGGGATTGAAAAGCTAAAATTTTCCTGAAGAGGCATCAGGGGAGCTGCTGCCCGGGATCAATGGAAGCTCCGCCAGATGGAAAGGTTTCCCCCCACCCCTAACCCCTCCCCACGAGGGGGAGGGGGGCTGAAACGCTGTGCGGGAGTGACCAGACTGCAGGCTTTCCCCAAGCCTTACCCTGCTTCAAGCACGATGTGTGCATGCAGTAGCTCAAAGGGGAGAGGGGCGGAGAGATGGTGCCAGGGTGACTGGCCCGCATGTCTCTCGTGCTGCTTGCTGCCTCAGTCCTTGCTGCCGCTGATGGCGTCGAGCTTTTTCTGCATGGCGGCCAGCTGCTTCTTCATGTCGTCCAGATCCGATCCGGCGGAGGCAGCCGGTTTTTCCGGTGCGGCGGCGGGCGCTGCGGCCGTGCCGGGGGCGGCGGCGCCGGGCAGCGAGAAGGGCATGAACATCTTCATCGCCCGCTCGAACATTTCGGTGTTGCGCTTGACCTGCTCTTCCATCATCTCGAAGGCGCTGGCGCCGAAGGCTTCGCTCATCTGGGCGCGCAGCTTGTCCTGCTCCTTGGTCAGGGAGGAGATCGAGAATTCCAGGTAGCTCGGCACCAGTCCCTGCATGCTGTCGCCGTAGAAGCGGATCAGTTGGCGCAGGAAAGTGATCGGCAGCAGATTCTGCCCGCCCTTGCCTTCCTGCTCGAAAATGATCTGGGTGAGGACGGAGCGGGTAATGTCTTCGCCGGTCTTGGCGTCAAAAACCACAAAATCCTCTTCGCCCTTCACCATCACGGCCAGATCCTCAAGGGTCACATAGGTGCTGGTGCCCGTGTTGTAGAGGCGGCGGTTGGCGTATTTCTTGATGATCGTGGGCTCGGTCGTCTTGGCCATCTCGTCTGTCGCTCCCGGTTGCCTTTCCTGCCTGCCCGGACATGCGGGGCCGGTGGCGGCAAGTTCCTCTTTTGCTGCAACATCTTCCCCGTGTTGCAGCGTCCTCCGCGACAAGACTATGCCAAAGCCGGGCACCCATGCCAGCCTTTTCCTGCTGCGGGGCGAAAGCGGGTGTGCGGTGCACGCTATACGGGTTGTTGCGGGCGCGAAGGGCGGTTGACTTGTCGCGTTTCACAGTCTCTAGTCTGACAGAGCGGGGAGTGTGGTCCTGTCAGAAAAAACAAGCGGCGGACCCGCCATATCCCGGGAGGAATCAGTTTCAGGAGGTCTTCATGAGCGCTTCTACAGACGTCGTTATTGTCAGTGCCACCCGCACGGCCGTGGGTTCATTCAACGGGTCTTTCGCCAATACACCGGCCCATGAGCTGGGTGCCACCGTCATCAAGGCAGCGCTGGCAAAGGCAGGCGTGGATGCCGCCGACGTCAACGAACTGATCTTCGGCCAGGTGCTCACCGCCGGTCAGGGGCAGAACCCGGCCCGTCAGGCCGCCATTGCCGCCGGCCTCTCCCAGGATTCCACCGCCTGGCTGCTCAACCAGGTCTGCGGCTCCGGCCTGCGCACGGTGGCCATTGCTGCCCAGCAGATCATGTGCGGCGACGCCAGCATCGTGATTGCAGGCGGCCAGGAAAACATGTCGCTCTCGCCGCACTGCGCACCGATGCGCGCCGGCTACAAGATGGGCGACTACAAGATGATCGACACCATGATCAAGGACGGCCTGTGGGATGCCTTCAACGGCTACCACATGGGCCAGACGGCGGAAAACGTCGCCCAGAAGTGGCAGATCAGCCGTGACGAGCAGGACGCCTTCGCCCTCGCCTCGCAGAACAAGGCGGAAGCTGCCCAGAAGGCCGGCCGCTTCAAGGACGAGATCACGCCCGTCACCATCGCCGACCGCAAGGGCGACAAGGTGATCGAGGATGACGAATACATCCGCCATGGCGCAACGCTGGAAAGCATGTCCAAGCTGCGCCCGGCCTTCAACAAGGAAGGCTCCGTCACCGCAGGCAATGCCTCGGGCATCAATGACGGCGCTGCGGCGCTGGTGGTGATGAGCGCGGCCGAAGCTGCCCGCCGCGGCCTTACCCCGCTCGCCCGCATTGCGTCGTGGGCAACGGCAGGCGTTGATCCGGCCGTCATGGGCTCCGGCCCGATCCCGGCCTCGCGCAAGGCGCTGGAGAAAGCCGGCTGGAGCGTTGCCGACCTCGATCTGGTGGAAGCCAACGAAGCCTTCGCGGCGCAGGCCTGTGCCGTCAACAAGGACATGGGCTGGAACCCGGACATCGTCAATGTCAACGGCGGTGCCATCGCCATCGGTCATCCGATTGGTGCATCGGGTGCGCGCGTTCTCGTCACGCTGCTGCACGAAATGGGCCGCCGTGACGCCAAGAAGGGCCTTGCGACGCTCTGCATCGGCGGCGGCATGGGCGTGGCGCTCTGCGTCGAGCGCTAAGCCTTTGCTGTGAAGCAGGCCGCAAGAGCCTGCATGTCCAGTTTCTTCCCGGCGGGCTATCTGCCGGGAAGTTCAATCGGGAACAGGGCTGAAGAAACAGGCCCGTAGTCTGGGGAGAGATGAATGAGCAAGGTTGCGTTGGTCACCGGTGGCACCCGCGGTATCGGTGAGGCCATTTCTCTGGGTTTGAAGGCTGCCGGTTACACGGTGGCCGCCACCTATGCCGGCAACACGGAAAAGGCCGAAGCCTTCAAGGCGGCCACGGGCATTCACGTCTACAAGTGGGACGTGGCCAATGAGCAGGAATGCGCCGAAGGCATTGCCAAGGTGGAAGCAGAGCTCGGCCCGGTCGAGATCCTGGTGAACAACGCCGGGATCACCCGTGACGGCATGTTCCACAAGATGACGTTCGAGCAGTGGCGCGCGGTGATGTCCACCAACCTCGACAGCATGTTCACCATGACCCGTCCGGTCATCGAAGGCATGCGCAACCGGGGCTGGGGCCGCATCATCAACATTTCCTCGATCAACGGCCAGAAGGGCCAGATGGGCCAGGCCAACTACTCCGCCGCCAAGGCCGGTGTGATCGGCTTCAGCAAGGCGCTGGCGCAGGAAAATGCCTTCAAGGGCATCACCGTCAACACGGTCTGCCCGGGCTACATCAACACGGACATGGTTGCCGCCATGCCGGAAAAGGTGCTGCAGCAGATCGTCGCCGGCATCCCGGTCGGCCGTCTCGGCCACCCGGAGGAAATCGCCCAGACGGTGGTCTATCTCGCTTCCGACGCGGCTGCCTTCATGACCGGCGCGGTGATGACCATCAACGGCGGCCAGTACATCGCCAACGGCTGATAGAGCGTGATGTTTTGATTGAGCCCCGCCGTGGCCCGGAAGGCTGCGGCGGGGTTTTCTATTCCGAAACTCCACCGGCAGGGCGCTACGCCCTTGACCTCGTGACCCTGCTGTCCCTATCTGCAGGCAGGCGCAACGGCAGCACTTGATGAGCCTCTATCATCGAGTGCTGCCCAAGCCCGTGCGGCGCTTGAGCAATTTCAAGGCGCGATGCGTCAGCATCTTGCGCCTTGGCACAATGACAGCCTGCGGCTGGTGGAGTGAACATGGAATTTGAACGGGCCCCGAACGACCCTGCACACAAGGACATGGCGCCGCTGCTGAAGCTGGCGCTGGAACTGGGGCCGCTGGCGGTCTTTTTTCTGTTCAACACGCGCGGCGAGCAGATCGCAGCGGCCTTTCCGGCGCTCAGCGTCTTTGGTGCGCCGATCTTTCTGGCGACCGCCGCCTTCATGGTGGCCATTGCCATTTCGCTGGCCGTGTCGCTCTATCTGACGCGCCGCCTGCCCATCATGCCGCTCGTCTCCGGCATCATCGTTTTCGTCTTTGGTGCGCTGACCCTGTGGCTGCATGATGATCTCTTCATCAAGCTGAAGCCGACGATCATCAATACCCTGTTCGGCGTCATCCTGCTGGGCGGGCTTTTCTTCGGCAAATCGCTGCTGGGTTATGTCTTCGACAGCGCCTTCCGCCTGACGGACGAGGGCTGGCGCATTCTCACCCTGCGCTGGGGGCTGTTCTTTCTGGCGCTGGCGGTGCTGAACGAAGTGATCTGGCGCAGCTTCTCGACGGATTTCTGGGTCAGCTTCAAGGTGTTCGGGATGATGCCGATCACGCTCATCTTCACCATGACCCAGCTGCCGCTGATCCAGCGCCATGCCTTGCCCGAAGAGGGCAGCGGCAAGACGGACGCCTGACAGCCGGCGCGGAGCCGTTCTGACGGTTTATACCAAGGCTCCGAGATGCTGACGCATCACGCCTTGAAAATGCTCAAACGCCGCACGGGCTTAACCAACGCTCGACAAGTCAAGCTCTCATCGAGCGTTGGTGTTAGTCCCGCCCGTCGAGGCTGATGTCCCGGCGGGCGCCGGCGAGGCTGACGGTAAAGCCTGCAATCACGTCGATCATCGAGATCACCGTGAGGATGAAGAAGACCGAGCTGGCGGCCTGCGGCACGGTCAGGAACTCCACCAGATAGACGGCAAAGACCAACATCGACAGGATGTGGTCGGACAGGGCTGCCGTGCCGGTGCGCGTGGCCTTGAGGATTTCGGCGAACAGCACGACCAGCCCGCAGAGGATCATCAGGTCGCCCGAGACCAGCGAGAACCTTGCGCCCGATACCAGCTCCAGCGTCAGCATCGGCTGAAACCACGGATCCCCGGCAGGGCTTCCGAAGAAGCCGAAGGCGGTCAGATTGTAGAGCGCGAGGGGGATGAGCGTCAGCGGAAGGGACAGAAACCTGGACATGCGCCTCTCCTTGGAGACTCGATTCTGCGGTGATGCTGCCTGTCTTATATCAAGTCTTTCGATGCCGGCGCATCATGGCTTGCACTTGCTGGCGTCACGCCGGCCTGATCCGCTCTCCGGTGCACACGAAAAAGGCCGGTGTTGCCACCAGCCTTGATCTTGAGATCGCAGTCGCGATCCTTTGCCTCAGACGTCGGCCTTCGGCTGCAGGATCTGACGGCCCCGGTACATGCCGGTCTTCAGGTCAACGTGATGCGGGCGGCGCAGTTCGCCCGAATCCTTGTCCTCGACGTAGGTCGGCTGCTTCAGGGCGTCCGCGGAACGGCGAAAACCGCGCTTCATGCGCGAGGTTTTTCTCTTCGGAACGGCCATTTTTTTGTTCTCCGTGGTCCATAGTCAGCGCGGCCCGGACCGGGATTGCCCGGGGCGTGGCATCACGCAGCGTGTAAGAATGGGCGGGGTTATACAGGCAACTGAAGGCTTTTGCCAGTCCATAACAGAATTTTTCTTCACCGCCTCAGCGGCTGGCCAGAACGCAGCCGAAAATGTTGCCCGCGTTCGCGATCCGGCGCTGATTCGTGTCGGCCAAGCGGGCGTGTCCCCGGCCGGGTCTGGCGGGATTCCTGAGGATCGGATTGGGCAGGGCCGTGGCAAGGCGCGAGGCCTCGGCCTGCGTCAGATCTGCGGCTGACTTGCCGAACCAGGCCTGAGCCGCCGCTTCCGCCCCGAAGATGCCTTCGCCCCATTCGGCGACATTGAGATAAAGCTCCATGATCCGGCGCTTGGTCAGGATCTGGTCGATCATCAGCGCGGTGGGCAGTTCCAGCCCCTTGCGGATGAAGCTGCGGTCGCCCCAGAGAAACAGGTTCTTGGCCAGCTGCATGGTGATGGTGGAAGCCCCGCGTGCTTCCTGGCCGGCATTGAGTTTCTGGATCTGCCCATGCAGGGCATCCCAGTCCACGCCGCGGTGCTCGCAGAAGCGGGCGTCCTCGGAGGTGATCACGGCCCGCACCAGATGCGGGGAAATCTGATCGAGAGACCGCCATTGCCGGTCCACCCAGAGGCCTTGCGCATAGCGGCCGATCATCAGCGTGCTGATGGGCGGGACAACGGAATAAATGACTGTCAGCAGCGGCGGCGCCAGGACAAGCAGCAACAGCGTCCAGACGATGATCCGGGTGATCTTCAGGCTGCGTCTTGTCCGGTTGCGCGGCATTCTTGCGGCCTCATCCCCATCGCTGGTTCCGGGCGCGTCTGTCTCGCGCACACCCGTGTCCAGCGTGCCCGGATGCCGCGTTTCCGGCGGACTGGTCGTGCTGCCTGGCAAGCCATCTTCCTGGGCCAAAGGAACGCTGCTCCTCACCATTGCGGCGGGTGCATGCCGCCTCGTGCCTTCCTGCCGTTTCTACATGCGGTTGGGTCCTGCGTCAAAGCCGGGCGGAAGATGTGCAAGCCGTCTTGACGGCGGACCGGTTTCGGGTGACGAGGGCATCCGGTTGGAGCCTTGCGTGAAGGGCAGATGCAATGACGTGGCTTGAGGACAGCCTGCGCCAGATGGTGCAGCAGATGGATGCGGTTCTGGGCAAGGTGCTGTCGGACGCGCCGCGGCCAGGCGAGGTTCTGCGGCCGGAGCGCCTGCTTGCGGCCATGCGCCATGGCTCGCTCAACGGAGGCAAGCGTCTGCGTCCGCTGCTGGTTGCCGAAACCGCCGCTGCCTTCGGCCGCAGGGACGAGGGCGTGCTGCTGGCGGCTGCCGCGCTGGAATGTGTGCATTGCTATTCACTGGTGCATGACGATCTTCCGGCGATGGATGATGACGACCTGCGCCGGGGCCAGCCGACCGTTCACAAGGCCTTTGACGAGGCAACCGCCATTCTGGCGGGCGATGCGCTGCTGACCCTGGCCTTTGATCTGATCGCGGAGCCGGAGGTCCATGCCGACCCGGCCGTGCGGCTGCAGCTGTCGCAGGAACTCGCGCGCGCGTCCGGTGTTGGCGGCATGGCGGGCGGGCAGATGCTGGATCTGGCGGCAGAGCACCGGCAGTTGTCCGAAGACGAGATCCGCACCCTGCAGGCGATGAAGACCGGCGCGCTGCTGCGCTATGCCTGCCGTGCCGGTGCCATTCTGGCCGGGGCTGCCCCTGACGATATGGCGCGCATGACCCGGTTCGGGGAGATCATCGGCCTGGCCTTCCAGCTGGCGGATGATCTTCTGGACCTGGAGGCCTCGCCGGAGGTGATGGGCAAGGCGACGGGCAAGGATGCCGAGGCGGGCAAGGCCACCTTGGTCAGCCTCTATGGGCCCGAGCGCACCCGCGCCATTCTCAAAGGCCTTGTCGCCGAGGCGGAGCAGCTGGTGGCGGGCGCCGGCGAGGGCGGCAGGCGTCTGGCGGAAGTCGCAGCTTTCGTTGCCTTCCGCGACCGCTGATCGTCAGGCCTGAGCCGTGCCCGGCCCCCGCAGGTTGCGGGGCCTCAGCTTGAGGCCGTTTTGGGGCAGGCTTTTGGGCCGGGCGCGGCGCTGGAGGCCGTATCCTGACCCGTGTTCATCGCCTTGGCCATGTCCCGCAGCATCACACCGGGAATTTCCGCTGCGGTGACGGGCCTGCCGAACAGGTAGCCCTGCACATTGTCGATCTCCAGATCCCGGATGACACGGGCCTGAAATACGGTCTCGATGCCTTCGATCGTCACCTGCAGCTTCAAGGCCCGGCCAAGGGCCACGATGGCCTTGAGGATCTGCTGGATGGTCTCGCCCGAATGGGAATAGGCCTCCATGAAGCTGCGGTCGATCTTGAGTTTGTCGAAGGGGAAGCGCCACAGATAGCTGAGGCTGGAATATCCGGTGCCGAAATCATCCATGACGATGCTGACACCGAGCGCTTTCAGGTCGGTCAGCTGCTGCAGGATGGCGCCGGTGTCTTGCAGCAGGATGCCTTCGGTGATTTCCAGTTCCAGCCGGCTGGCCTGAAGCCCGGAGGCCTGAAGAGCGTCAGCCACCTTCTGCGGCAGGTTGCCAGAGGCAAACTGCGTGGGAGACAGGTTCACGGCGACGGCAATGTCACCGCCCCAGCCCACCGCTGCTCCGCAGGCCTGCCGCAGGGCCCACTCGCCAAACTCCGGCAGCAGGCCCAGTTCTTCTGCAACGGGAATGAAGAGTGCAGGCGAGACAGGGGCGCCGCTCCCGTCGCTCATCCGCATCAGGGCTTCAAAGCCTGAGATCCGGTTCTGTGACAGACTGAGGATCGGCTGGAAATTGAGGCTGAGGAGATTGTTCTGGATTGCGGAGCGCAACAGCTGCTCCAGCTGGCGGCGGCTGTTCAGCTCCTCTTCCATCGTGTCGCTGAAGAAGCCCGAGCCACGGCTGCCGGTGGACTTGACGAACTGCAGCGCCATGCTTGCCTTTGTCATCAGCTCATTGGCAACAGTCGTGTCCGCCGGGGCGAGGCTGGTTCCGGCGCTGACAGAGATCTGAACTTCACGGCCCTCCAGGGCGTAAACTTCAGAAAGCTGTTCAACGAGCCGCGCGGCCATGGCCTCTGCCTGTTGCGCCGACGTGATGCCGCATTGGGCCACGATCAGTTCATCACCGCCCAGACGGGCAACGAAGTCGCCCGGCCGAACCATTTCGCTCAGGCGCAGCGCCACCAGCCGGATCAGCCCATCGGCGCCATCTTCCCCCAGTTCGTCGTTGATCCGCTTGAACCGGTCGATGTCGAGATGATGCAGCGCGATTGAACGGCCCCGGTCCAGTTCCGACAAGGCTGTTTCCAGGCGGGCCTGGAAGGCCGTGCGGTTCAACAACCCGGTCAGCCGGTCGTGGCTGGCCAGGAATTCGGCCCGTTCTTCCGAGGCATTGCGGGCGCGCACCGCAGTCATGATCCAGGAAAAGCAGATGGCAAAGGCCAGCCCCAGCAGGCATGCCAGCACGAGGCTTGCAAGGATCAGATCCTTGCGGAAGCCTGCCGCCAGTTCGGATTCGTCGATGACTGTCTCAAGCAATGCAACCGTCCGGCCTTCCTGCTGAACGGGCAAGGTCGTTACCGCCGTGATCGATATCCGGCCTGCCAGCAAATTCCTTTCAACCGTTGTGTGAAGACGGTCCGGGGTATTGGCGGCCGTCAGCCGGGTCTCTGGCGCGGATGGGCCACGCAGAAGCTCGACCCGCCGGTCTTCGACCCGCAGGACAGGATCTCCATCCGGCGTTGCCAGAATGATACGTGTGGTCCGGCCGAGAGCCTGCATCAGCGCAAGGGCTTGAGTTTCCTGTTGTGAGGGTGCCGTGCCACTGACAATTCCGGCAAGATCAGGCAGCTTACCGGCCAGTGCTTCTGCAAGTGCTGCGCTCTGGATCCTGGCATCCTGCCGGACCCAGTGGCTGACCGCCGTTCCCAGCACAGACATCGCGATTGCGACAAAGATGAGTGCAATAAGTATAGATCCGCCAATCAGCTGAAAATCTGCAGATCTTTCCGGCTTTCTCATCATTACCCCCGCTCCACCCCGGAAGAAGCTAGACAGAAACTCCCTAATTTTTCCTATCCAGAGCGTGATGCCTAGAGTGGTAAATGCCGAGGCCTTCCTCTGCCCATGGTTGTAAAAAGTTAATGCTTTGTTAAGAATTGGATTGATACAATTCAAGATGGTTTCAGTTGCCGGGTTAGCGCAGATTTCTGCTGTTGCGCCGGAATTATGACTGGTCCTGCTTCCATCCTCCAGCCGCAGCCTTTGGATGAATGAACGCGGTTCCAAGGAGAAGACGCAATGCTTGCATCTCTCGCCGCCACTGCCAGCCCGGCGGCTGGGCTTTCTCAGCGGGCACCGTCCAGGCCTCAGTCCATGACGATCATGGAGCAAAAGGGCGGGACGTCCAGCAATGTGGCGCAGGGCCGTCTCGACAAGCAGGATGCAAAGCTCCTGTCGATCGCCAAGGATGGGATTCTTGGTGAGTTCTCCGAGGAGTTCCTCAAGGAGGTCGAGGGCTCCCTGCAACTCGGCAACTCGCTGCAAGACGCCATGGCCAAGGCCAAGGACGACCAGCGTGCGGACAAGATCGCCCGATTGCAGCAGCGCATCGATGCCCTCAAGGAACGGCTGAAGTTTGCAAGCCCGGCGCAGGCCAAGGCCCTGATCCGCGAGTTGAAGAAACTGGGCCAGGATTTCAAGCTGGCCGCCCAGTCCCTGTCGGATGGCGGCAGCAAGGCGGTGGCCGGACAGGCCACGGCCGGTTCTTCCATCACCCTGTCTGCATCCTCTTCCGAAGCTTCTTACTCCGAAGCATCGGCTTCAGCTGTCCTGCTGGAGGGCTCTGCCGCATTGGAAGTGGCGTCCGTTCTGACGGGAAAGCCCATAGAACAGAGTGCTTCTGCGAAGGCGCAATCCGGCACGGCTGCTGCAACCGGCAAACCGGCGGAGCAGGCAGATGCAGCATCCGGGCAGGACGCTCCGGCCACGGACAAGACTTCCGGCCATGCCGCCGCTGGCCAGCAAGCCGCCGGGGAAGATTCTGCAGAAGATTCGGGAGAAGAGTCTGGCGCAGAACAGGAGCCCTCGGCCCGGCTTTTGCTGGAAGTGCGCGAGGCCATCGCCTCCTACAACAGCACGCAGGTGACGGTGAAGGCCTATGGCAGCGCCTATGACGGCAGCGCCCGCAAGCAGGCCGACTATGACAAGCTGCGCGACATGGAAAAACAGATCGATCTTCTGGCGAAGCAGATCGAAGGCCTTGCCGACAAGAATGACAGGGAAGAGCGCAAGGAACTGGCCAAGGCCAAGCGCGAGATCGAGGAAGGCCGCAAGGCGCTGAACGAGTTCCGCGCGTCGCAGCTTCAGGAGCAGGGCATGCCGGGCGTCGAGGGAAGCGCGGGCGGCATTGCCAATCTCTTCCCCGGAATGGGCACACCTGCGGACAGTGCGATGCCGGCCGGAACGGTGGGCGTTTCGGTGTCCATCAACACGACGGCCGTCAGCCTGTCGTCCACATCCGTCAGCCTTGTGCTGCAGACGGATGTGACGGTCTGAGGACGTGCCCTTAGACCAAGTCTGACGATGCTGACGCATCACGCCTTGAAAATGCTCACACGCCGCACGGGCTTGACCAAACCTGGATGAGACATCTTATCAAGGTCTGGTCTTATTCGCCTGCGCCGGGGGCTGCGGCCTGACGGCCGAAGTCCGGCGCCGGGGTTTCCTGGCCGGCCTCGATGATCGAGCGGCGGATGCCGCGCGTGCGGGTGAACAGGTCGAACAGAGCCTGCCCGTCGCCCCAGCGGATCGCCCGCTGCAGGGCGGACAGATCCTCCGAAAACCGCGACAGCATTTCAAGGATTGCATCCTTGTTGTGCAGGCACACGTCGCGCCACATGGTCGGGTCGGACGCAGCCAGACGGGTGAAGTCGCGGAAGCCGGAAGCGGAATATTTGATCACTTCCGACTTGGTAACCGTCTGGAGATCATCGGCGGTGCCGACGATGTTGTAGGCGATGATATGCGGCAGGTGCGACACGATGGCGAGCACCAGGTCATGGTGCTGCGGGTCCATGGTGTCCACGTTGGAGCCGCAGGCGGTCCAGAAGGCCGCGAGCTTCTCAATCGCCCCGGCATCCGTGTCCGGCATCGGCGTCAGAATGCACCAGCGGTTCTGGAACAGCGCCGCAAAGCCTGCATCCGGGCCGGAATGCTCCGTACCCGCAATCGGGTGGCCGGGGATGAAATGCACCCCCTCCGGCACATGCGGGGCCATCTGCGAGACGACCGAGCCCTTGGTGGAGCCCACGTCCGTCAGGATCGCGCCCGGCTTCAGATGCGGTGCGATGGTCTTCGCCACCTCTTCCGAAGCGCCGACCGGCACGCTGATCACCACCAGATCCGCATCCTTCACCGCATCCGCTGCCGAGAGGCAGTATCGGTCCCCAAGCCCCAGCTCTTCCGCACGGGCCAGCGTCGGCGCCGAGCGGGTCGAGATGGTGATGGTCTCCGCCAGGCCCTTCTCGCGGATGACGCGGGCGAGGGAGGAGCCGATGAGGCCGATGCCGATCAGGGCAACGCGCTGAAAATGGGGATCTGACATGTTTCGTCTGGTGTCTTCAAATGGGTTTGGCCCGGCTGCCGCTGGGGCTGGGCCGGGCCATCAGGGGCTTGGCGCTCTCAGCGCGCCATGAAACCGGCAAGAGCGGCAACCACCGCCTTGTTGGCCTCCCCGGTGCCGATGGACAGGCGCAGCGCGCCCGGCAGGCCGTAATTGGCGACCATCCGCAGGATCAGGCCATGCTCCGACAGATAGGCATCGGCATCGGCGGCGCGCTTGCCGTCCTCATCCGGGAAGTGGATGAGCAGGAAGTTGCCGACGCTGGGCGTGGTCTTGAGGCCGAGCTTTTCGATCTCTGCCGCCGTCCAGGCCATCCAGGTCTCGTTGTGGGCGATGGCTGCCTCCACGAAGGTACGGTCGCGGATCGCGGCAATGCCGGCGGCCATGGCCGGTCCCGAGACGTTGAACGGCCCGCGGATGCGGTTCATGGCGTCGATCATCTCCGCCGGGCCAAAGCACCAGCCGAGGCGCAGATTGGCCAGGCCATAGATCTTGGAGAAGGTGCGCGTCATGATGACATTGTTCGATGTCGCCACCAGTTCGATGCCGCTCTCGTAGTCATTGCGCCGCACATATTCCGCATAGGCCGCGTCCAGCACCAGCACCACATGGGAGGGCAGGCCCGCGTGCAGGCGGCGCACCTCGTCAAAGGGAATGTAGGTGCCGGTCGGATTGTTCGGGTTGGCGAGGAAGACCATCTTGGTCTTCTCCGTGACGCGGGCAAGGATCGCGTCCACATCCGTCGTCAGGTTCTTTTCCGGGGCGACAACGGGCGTTGCACCGGCAGCGCGGATGGCAATCGGATAGACGAGGAAGCCGAACTCGGAATAGATCGCCTCATCGCCCGGCGCCAGATAGGTGTTGGCGATGAGCGTCAGGATCTCGTCCGATCCGGCGCCGCAGATGATGCGCTCCGGATTGATGCCCACCACCTCGCCGATGGCGTCACGCAGGGCCGTCGAGGCGCCGTCCGGATAAAGCTCCAGCTTGGAGGCGGCTTCCGCATAGGCCTTCTTTGCCGCTTCGCTGGCGCCCAGCGGGGATTCGTTCGAGGACAGCTTGTGCACCTTGCCGGTGCCCGAGGCCTTGGACTTGCCGGGAACATAAGGGGCAATGTCGAGAATGCCTGCGCGCGGTTGGGGGCGGGATTTGCTGGCGCTGTCCATGGAAGTTGTCTCTGTCTCTCGTGTGTTTGGCCGCTGTCTGTGAAAGGCCTGCGGGGCAGGATATCAGTCTTGGTCTTCGCTGAAATCGTCAAGCTCGTCCGCCTCGCCCTCATCGATGTCGATGGGAGCGGCATAGCCGCCGACAAAGCGCAGCACGTCCGGCTCGGCCCCGGCCTCTCGGCAGAGCGTCAGAACCTCGTCTTCGCTGATGTCGCCGGAGGCGGCCAGCAGGGCGTCAACGCCGTCAGCATGGCGGAAGAAACTCAGGATTTCGAGGCCCGAATCCATCAGGCTGCCGGGCAGAACGCCGCGCCAGCGGGCATCATAGACCGCCGTGTCCGGCGTGCCGGAACCCGGAATGGGACGGCTGATGACCATGGAAGCCAGATCCGCCGGGCGCTCCTCGGCCACAAAGAAGGGCAGGCGGGCGATGATCTGTGCCCCGTCCTGTCCCAGACCGCGCCACCAGGGCAGTTCAGCCCGCTCGGTCAGGGCGATGACGCCAAGGTCCGAATGGGAGGCGGCAACCGTGCCGACCACATCCGCCGGATCGCCTGCTGTTTCCATCTCCACGGCAAAGCCGAAGTAGAAGCGCGCGGCATCGCGCATGGCAGCAATGTCGGCGGATCCGTCCAGATGCACCTGAAACTCGCCCTGAAGGCGGGTGCAGGCAGTGATGATCTCGCGCCAAAGATGCTCGGCGCTGGTCAGCGGCAGGCTGCCTTCGTGGCGCTCGACCATGCGGCGCATCATGTCGGCTTCCCGGTCCGGGCGGAACATCACGCCGTCTGCGCCGCTGGCGCGCTTGGCCGCAACGATGCCGTCGATGACGCGCACCCGCTCCATCAGCAGACGGTGCAGCTCGGCGTCGAGCACGTCGATGCGCTGGCGCAGGCTGTCGAGAGCGGTGCCTTGGGTGTGGTCACTGGCCATGGGCGGGAAATGCCTTCCTGAAACATGCGATGCATTCGGCGATAGTCATAGGCAGCAAGCGGGCGGAAAGCAAAAGAAAACGTTGACACCATGGCCCCGCGAACCCTAGCTAACAACCCCTTGAAGATGGTGGCGCGCTGTTGCCGCAGCGAGGCTTCCGCCGCCCGGCAGGGCAGGCCTCTCTCGGGAAAATGGCGCGTGAGAACGGCCCTTGAAGCGGCCAGTGAAAACGGGATGATGCGTCCGGCATGACCGATACACCTCAGACTTCGATCCCGCAGGACGGTGCAGCTGCCGGTGCTGCCGCCGTGGTCGCGAGCCTTGCCGATCTGGAAAAGGCACAGCGCCGGGAAATCGACACGCCCAGCAGCCAGTGCCTGCGCTTCGGGCCGGATCAGGCACTGCCGCTGGATGCCGGCGGCACGCTGGCCAACTGGCAGATTGCCTATGAGACTTACGGCACGCTCAATGCGGACCGCAGCAACGCCATTCTCATCTGCCACGCGCTGACCGGCGACCAGTATGTCGCCTCGCGCAATCCGGTGACCGGCAAGCCCGGCTGGTGGACGATGCTGGTGGGGTCCGGCAAGCCGGTGGACACGGACCGGTTCTTCGTCATCTGCGCCAATGTGCTGGGCGGCTGCATGGGCACCACGGGCCCGGCCTCCACCAATCCGGAAACCGGCCAGCCCTATGCGCTGACCATGCCGGTGGTGACCATCCGCGACATGGTGCGGGCGCAGGCGCGGCTGGTGGATCATCTGGGCATCGAAACCCTGTTTGCCGTGGTCGGCGGCTCCATGGGCGGCATGCAGGTGCTGCAATGGGCGGCGCTTTTCCCCGAGCGGGTCTTCTCCGCTGTGCCGATTGCCACCGGCGCCCGCCATTCCTCGCAGAACATTGCCTTCCATGAAGTGGGCCGTCAGGCCGTGATGGCCGATCCCGACTGGCGCGGCGGCAGCTACCTTGCCGATGGCACCCGCCCCAGCAAGGGGCTGGCAGTGGCGCGCATGGCCGCCCATATCACCTACATGTCCGACATGTCGCTGCATCAGAAATTCGGCCGCAACCTGCAGGACCGCGAGGCGCTGACCTTCGGCTTCGATGCGGATTTCCAGATCGAAAGCTACCTGCGCCATCAGGGCATGACCTTTGTCGACCGGTTCGATGCCAATTCCTATCTCTATGTGACGAGGGCGATGGATTACTTCGATCTGGCGGCCGAGCATGACGGCATTCTCAGCAAGGCCTTCCTGCACACGCCGACCCGCTTCTGCGTCATGTCCTTCACCTCGGACTGGCTGTTCCCGACATCGGAAAGCAAGGCGGTGGTGCGGGCGCTGAATGCGGCTGCGGCCAACGTTTCCTTCGTGGAGATCAGCAGTGACCGCGGCCATGATGCCTTCCTGCTGGATGAGCCGGAAATGTTCCGCACCGTGCGCGGCTTCCTGACGGGAGCAGCAGCTGCACGCGGCATCGCCGGACCGGGAGGAGCGTAAGATGGCAAACGGCAACACGGGCGGAACACTGAACCAGCCGCGCGGCGATCACCTCGTCATGTGCGACCTTGTGCCCGAGGGCGCGCGGGTGCTGGACGTGGGCTGTGAGGATGGGGCGCTGCTGCAGCTCCTGGCCGAGCGGCGGCGTGTCGACGGGCGCGGCATGGAACTGTCGCAGGGCGGCGTGAACAAGGCCGTGGCACGCGGGCTGTCCGTGGTGCAGGGCGATGCCGATACGGATCTTGCCGATTATCCGGACAATGCCTTCGACGTGGTGATCCTCAGCCAGACGCTGCAGGCCACCCGCGATCCGAAGGGCGTGATGGAGCAGCTGCTGCGCATCGGCGGGCAGGTGGTCGTCTCGATCCCGAATTTCGCCTATTGGCGCAACCGCATGCAGCTTCTGCTGCGCGGGCGTATGCCGGTGACCAAGTATCTGTCCTACCAGTGGTATGACACGCCCAACATCCACTTCTGTTCCATCCGCGACTTCGTGGCGCTGGTGGAGGAGATGGATGCCACGGTGGTGAAGGCCGTTGCGCTCGACGGGCAGGGCGCGCGCATCACCTTCAATGCGCCCTGGTGGCTGTGGAATCTGGTGGGCGAGCAGGCCGTGTTCCTGCTGCGGCGCTGAGCTTCAGCGGGGACGCGGCGGCGTTCTGTCGCGCCGGTTCGGATTGAGGCCGGGGGTGACACCGGCCTCCGGCACGAAGACGGGCCTCAGCACCCTGAGCACGCTGCGCTTGCCGCCATCGGCCTGGGCAGGCTTGTAGAGCCGTTTCTGCGCCTCGATCACCAGAAGACCTGCAAAGGCCGGCCAGAGCGCGCGGCCCACGGTTTCCCAGGTGCGGGCCGAGCGCAGGATGACCTTCGACTTCACCGGCGGAATGTAGAGCGTTTCTTCCCTCGAGATCACGTCGAACTGGCAGCTCTGCAGCAGTGCCTGGATCTGGCTCTTGGAGAACGGGCGGCCATAGCCGAAGGGCGAGGTTTCCGCCCGTGCCCAGACACCGCGCCGGTTCGGCACGATGACGATCAGCTTGCCGCCCGGCACCAGCACGCGCCAGGCCTCGCGCAGCAGGGCGGCAGGATCGCCCGCCATGTCCAGCGCATGCACCATGATGGCGCGCTGGAAGAAACTGTCGGAAAAGGGCAGCTGATCCGCTTCCACCAGCACCGAGGCATTGGCCCGCTCGCGCGGCCAGTGGACGACGCCCTGCGCCGCCGGCATGGCTGCAACGCAGCGCTCCGCCTCATCCATGTAGGGGCGCAGGAATGGTCCCGCATAGCCGATGCCGAGCAGGCTTTCGCCCTTTGCGCTGGGCCAGAGGGAGCGCACGCGCGCGCCGATGAGGCTGCGCAGCAGGCGGCCAAGCGGCAGGTCGTAAAAGGTTCTGAGATCAGCAACGTCGAGATACATGGCCTGCCCGGTTCAATTCGGCGCGATTGAACCTTGCCTTGACCCAAGACGCAAGGGCTGATGACCCGATCGCCCTTGCCCCTGCCTGCGGCATTTGCCACTCTGCAGGCCGGATTCATCAACGGGAGAGACAAGATGGCGCGGCTTCAGATCAGGCAGTTTCCCTGCCTGTCCGACAATTACGGTGTGCTGGCACGCGATCCGGAGAGCGGATCGGTGATCGCCATCGATGTGCCGGACGCCGCGCCTTATCTGGCGGAACTGGCCGAAACCGGCTGGCGCCTCACGCATATTCTCATCACCCACCATCACTGGGACCATGTGCAAGGGCTGGTGCCGCTGAAGGAAGCCACGGGCGCGCGCGTCATCGGCCCCGGCCTGTCGCGCGACAAGATTTCCGGCCTCGATGAAGTGGTGGAAGACGGAGACATCTTTCATATCGCAGAGCTGAAGGTGGAGGCCATATCGACGCCGGGCCATACGCTGGACCAGATCTCCTGGTGGTTCGAACAGGCAGGGGTTATCCACACGGGCGACACTCTGTTCTCGCTGGGCTGCGGGCGCGTCTTCGAGGGCGACATGGAAATGATGTGGGCCTCGCTCGACAAGCTGAACCGCCGCCTGCCGGATGATGCGGTTGTCTACTGCGGCCACGAGTATACTCTGTCCAATGCCCGTTTCGCGCTGAGTGTTGATCCGGATAACGCTGCGCTCAAGGAAAGGGTAGCAGAGGTTGAGCGGCTGCGGGCGGAGCATATGGCCACCCTGCCCACCACGATGGGGCGGGAGCGGGCCACCAATCCGTTCCTGCGGGCGGGTGATCCGGCCCTCGCCGCAGCCCTCGGCATGGCAGGGGCCAGCCCTGCCGAAGTCTTCGCGGAGCTGCGGGGACGCAAGGACAGGTTCTGAGCCATGAGACCGCTGACCGGATTCACTGCCGCCGAAATCATCGAAACGCTGGGCATGCAGCCGCATCCCGAGGGCGGCTACTATGCCGAGACCTTCCGCGATCCGGCCTGCGATGCATCAGGCCGTCCGGCCTCGACGGCGATCTATTTCCTGCTGCCGGAGGGCGTGCTGTCGCGCTGGCACAAGGTGGATGCAGTGGAGGTGTGGCACTGGTACGGCGGCGCGCCGCTGGAGCTTCTGATCAGCACAGGTGAGGGCCCGGTTGAGCTTGTGACCCTCGGGTCCGATCTCGCCGCGGGTCAGCGCCCGCAGGCGGTGGTGCCGCGCCACGCCTGGCAGCAGGCGCAAAGCCTCGGTGACTTCACCCTCGTGGGCTGCACGGTCGCCCCCGGCTTCACCTTCGACGGCTTCGAAATGGCCCCGGAAGGCTGGCAGCCGTGAGGGGGGATGGGGGGAACTAAGACCCTTCCGTGCTGTTTCACACCCCTCCATCGTCATCCCGGACGCGCCCTGCGCGATCCGGGACCGGTGAGCCAAGGTCTGCTGGCTCTGGCTCTTGGGACAACCAACTTACACCTCTGCTCACCGGTCCCGGATCTCCGCTGCGCTTCGTCCGGGATGACGATTGAGAGGTGGAAAATCAGGCGTTGCCCGGCTCACACGCCCGCTTCAAAGGCCTCGACCAGATCGATGATCTGCGAGCCGTAGCGGTCGAGTTTCGACTGGCCGACGCCGGAGACGGCGAGAAGGGCATGGGAGGTCACGGGCCGGGCGATGGCGATGCCGGCAAGGGTCGCGTCCGGGAACACCACATAGGGCGGCACTTCGTTTTCCCGGGCGATCTGGGTGCGCAGGCGGCGCAGGCGCTCGAACAGCAGCCGGTCTTCCGGATCAAGATCATCGGCAAGACTGGCCGACCGTTCCCCGCGGGAGGCCTTGAGGCTGGCGGCGGCGCGGTCGCGGCGCAGCAGCACCTTGCGCTCGTTGCGGAACACGGCGCGGCATTCGTCCGTCAGCACCAGTGCGCCGTAATTGGCATGATCGACGCCGACAAGGCCCATGGCGACCAGCTGGCGCGCCACCGACTGCCAGGTCTTGGGTGAAAGCTCCTTGCCGATGCCATAAACCGACAGCTTGTCGTGGCCGAAGCGGGAGATTTTGTCGTTTTCCTTGCCCAGCAGCACGTCGATCACATGGCCCGCGCCAAAGCGCTGGCCGGTGCGGTAGATGGCGGAGAGGAACTTGGCGGCAGCTTCCGTTCCGTCCCAGGTTTCCACCGGTGACAGGCAGGTGTCGCAGTTGCCGCAAGGCTTGGGATAGGTCTCGCCGAAATGGGCCAGCAGCGCCTGACGGCGGCATCCGGCGGTCTCGCAGATGCCGACAAGGGCGTTGAGCTTGGCGGTTTCTGCCCGCTTCACCTCTTCCGGCGCTTCGCCTTCGGCAATCATGCGCCGGCGCTGCACCATGTCGGCCATGCCATAGGCCATCCACGCCTCGGCCGGCGCGCCATCACGGCCGGCACGTCCGGTTTCCTGATAATAGGCCTCGACGGAAGACGGCAGGTCGAGATGGGCGACGAAACGCACATCCGGCTTGTCGATGCCCATGCCGAAAGCAACGGTCGCCACCAGCACGAGGTTTTCCTCCAGCAGGAAAGCGTCCTGATTGGCCTCGCGGATCTCCCGGTCGAGCCCGGCGTGATAGGGCAGGGCGCGGATGCCCTTCTCCGTCAGCCAATTGGCGATGTCCTCCACCTTGGCGCGGGACAGGCAATAGACGATGCCGCTCTCGCCCTTGTGGCGCTTGAGGAAATCCAGCAGCTGCTGGCGCTGGTTCACCCGCTCGACAATCTCGTAGCGGATGTTGGGCCGGTCGAAGGAGGTGGTGAAGACCTGCGCCGTCTCCAGCTTCAGCCGGACGCGGATGTCCTCCTGCGTATGCGGATCGGCGGTGGCGGTCAGCGCCACACGCGGCACGCCGGGATAGCGGTCCGCAAGGCTCGCCAGCTGCAGATATTCGGGCCGGAAATCATGCCCCCACTGGCTGACGCAATGGGCCTCGTCGATGGCAAAGAGCGAGATGGCCGCACCATCCAGGAGGCGGGAGAAACCGGCCGTCGCCACCCGTTCGGGCGTCACATAGAGAAAATCCAGCGTGCCGTTGCGCAGGTCTGCGGCAATGCGCGCCTGCTCTTCAGGTGGAACGGAGGAATTGAGCGCGGCAGCGCGCACGCCCGCACCCGTCAGCGCACCCACCTGATCCTTCATCAGCGCAATGAGGGGAGAGATCACCACACCTGTGCCGGGGCGGCAGAGCGCGGGGATCTGGAAGCACATGGATTTGCCCGCGCCTGTGGGGAACAGCACCACCGCATCGTCCCCGGCGATCAGCGTGTCCACCACCTCGCGCTGGCGGCCGCGGAAACTGGGGTAGCCGAACACGTCCGCCAGAACCTGTGCAGGGTCCGTCGCTGCGGGCCTTGCTGTGCCCTCAGACGCTGCTGTGTACTCTGTCCCGGCGAGACGAGGCTGTGCTTGCGGCATGAACAGGTGATTCCTTCGTCGCCGCACCATCCCCTATTCGCCCGCCCCGGGCAATGTCAGCCTGTGGATGACCTGTGCAAGACCGCGAGGTTTTTTGCAGCGGGAGGGGCTTCACAGGCTGAACCGCGCATCCGGGTTCTGCGCGAGCGTCTCGGCGCAGTGGATGCGGAGCTTGTTGGTGACTTCGGCAAGGTCGCCGTTCAGCTGGCCGGGTGCCAGCGGCTCGCCCACGTGGAAACGGAAGTGGGCGTGCTTCTTGTTCAGAAGCTCGTTGAAGACGGTCATGTCGCGCAGTTCGATCGAGACCTTTGCGAGGAAATAGAACAGGCGGGAGTTGCGCGCGCCCATGTGAATGGGGATGACCGGCACCTGATGGCGGCGGGCCAGGGCCAGGGCCGAGGTCATCCATGGCCGCTCTGTCAGTTTGCCCTTGTTCATGTAGGCAAGGCGGCCGGAAGGGAACAGCACCACGGCGCGGTTGCGCTCGAAGGCGGAGGCGGCGTTCTTCAGGGTTTCACGCGTTTTTTCGCGGGTCTTGAAGTTTGCGCGCCATTCCACCGGCACGATCATGCCGGCAAGGCGCGGGTTGACGCGCACCGCATCCCGGTTGGCGAAAATGGAAATGTCCCGGCGGCGGTTCTTCACTGCGTCATAGAGCGCCACACCATCGGCGATGCCTGTCGGATGGTTGGAGACGAGGATGCAGGGCCCGTCAGCCGGAATGCGCTCCAGTCCCTCCACGGTCAGCTGCAGCTGCAGCAGATTGGACAGATGGGTGAAAACCTCTTCTGCCGGAAGGTTGGAGATAGCGTCAGCCATCTCCAATGCATCGAAGTACCGCAGCATCCTGTAGGCGAGGGGGCGGAACAGCGGCCACCACGGGGCAGCCATCACGTGCTTGCCCCGTTCGGCAATCAGCACATCAACGATATGGCGGGCGGAGCCGCTGGTCTCATCTGTGTGGCTCTGTGTCAGGAGGGCCGAATCAGGGTGCTGGAAACGCGGCACGGGCACAATCCTCAAGGCGGGCGAAATATGCCCTTAATGGCCTGATGGTTACAGATCCAGACGGCAACCTGCAATGGCCATGAACCGTCAGCCTCGCAGAGCCCTGTGACAGCATTCTGTCACAAAGCGGGCATTTTTTGTCGCGGTGGGCGCCGGTCCGCCCATCAGCTCCAGACGGGACTGGTGAAGATGGCAACTGCACAGGCTGTTGCCGCAATCCATACGAGCGAGCGCAGGGTGGCCTTGTCCATCCAGTAACAAAGCACATAAAGGACGCGCAGCCCGATGAAGGCCGCCGCCAGCACATCGATCCAGAACGGGTCGCCGCCCTGCTGATAAGCCACGAGTACGGCAACGGCAAAGAGTGGAAAGGCCTCGAAGCCATTGGCTTGCGCGCCTTGCGCCCGTGCCCTGAAGCCTTCTGCCCAGAAGGCCGGGTCACGCGGGCGGGCATTGCTGAAGTCTCTGGTGAGCTTGGCGGGAAACACCGACAGGATGGGCAGGAATGCGGCAACGAGCACGCACCAGATTGCGACGGGCATGGGATGATCCTTTTGGCGTTTGCTGGAATTTCTGTGTGGAGAGGTAACGTTTTAAGCGGCCCGGTCAATCTCTCAAGGTGTCACGCAGCACATCGCCAATGAACCCGGCGAAGGCGCGAACCTTGGCCGGGACGTGGCGGCGCGAGGGATAGACGGCGTTGATCGTTACCTCGCTCATGCCCCACTCCGGCAGCAGCCGGACAAGCGTTCCCGCTGCCAGGTCCGCCGCCACATAGGCCTGCGGAATGAGGCTGAGGCCGAAGCCGGCGCGCAGGGCATCCATGACGGCTAGGCTGGAGGAAACCTTGTAGCGCCCGGCCACCCGCTGCCGGTGCTCCTTGCCATTGCGGAAGAAGGTCCATTCGTCCGCGTGGCCGGACAAGGTGAAACGGATGCACTCGTGCCGGGCAAGGTCGGCAGGCTCTTGCGGCGTGCCGGCGCGGGCAAGGTATGCGGGCGAAGCGCAGAGAACGTGTTTCAGCGCCCCGAGCCTCTTGACGATCAGCTCCCGGTCCTCATCCCGGCGTCCGCCGCGCAGGGCCATGTCAAAGCCGTCTCGGACAAGGTCCACGCGCCGGTCGTCCAGGTCAAGGTCGAGCGAGACTTTCGGGTAGCGTGCCAGAAACTCCGGGATGCGGCTGGTGAGGAGCACAAGGCTGGATGTCATGGGCGCGCTCACCCGCAGCAGGCCGGAAGGTTCTGAACTGAGATTGCCGACAGACTGCTGCGCTTCTTCCAGATCCTCCAGCACCCGGCGGATCTGGTCGAGATAGAGCGTGCCTGCCTCCGTCAGGCTGAGACGGCGGGTGGTGCGGTGGAAGAGCCTTGCCCCCAGATCGCCTTCCAGTTCCGACATGGCCTTGCTGACGGCGGCGGGAGACAGGCTGTGGCTGCGGGCCGCGGCGGCAAAGCTGCCGAGCGTGGCGATGCTGCGGAACAGGCGGAGGCGGAGAATGCCATCCATTGATTATTCACTTCAGGTTACGGATGAATGGTTCAACTTGCGTATTATCATCTTCTGCCGGGTGAATTACCACTGATCTCCAGCGGCGGCCATCCCGGGCCGGGCCGCTCTGCACTGGACCTGACATGATTTCCCGCCTGAACTCACGCCTGAACGCCCACATGACGCTGCTTCTCACCGCGCTTGCCCCGGCCATCTGGGGCAGCAGCTATATCGTCATCACCGAGATGCTGCCGCCGGACCGGCCTTTGACGCTGGCTTTGCTCAGGGCGCTGCCTGCGGCCATTCTCCTGCTTCTGATTGTGCGGCAGCTGCCGCGCGGGCGCTGGATCTTCCGGGTGCTGGTGCTGGGCGCGCTCAACTTCTCCATCTTCTGGGCGCTGATGAATGTGGGGGCCTACCGCCTGCCGGGCGGTGTGGCGGCAACGCTGGGGGCGATGCAGCCGCTCATCGTGCTGGTGCTGGCGCGCTTCCTGCTCAACGGGCGGCTGACGTGGCTCGCCGTGCTGGCGGGTGTTGCCGGGGTTGTCGGCGTCGGCATGCTGATGCTGAAGCCTGCGGCGGCGCTCGACCCCATCGGCCTTCTGGCGGCAGGCGCCGCCGCGGTCTCCATGGCGCTGGGCACGGTGATGACCCGCTACTGGAAGCCGGAGGTGAGCCCGCTCACCCTGACTGCCTGGCAGCTGGCTGCCGGTGCCCTGCTGCTTGCTCCTGCAGCGCTCCTGACGGAACCGGCCCTGCCGCCGCTGACGGGCTGGAACATTGCGGGCTTTGCCTACATGACCTTCATTGGCGCAGGCCTGACCTATCTTCTGTGGTTCCGGGGCATTGGGCTGCTTGGCCCTTCGGCAATCGCGCCGCTGGGCCTGCTCAGCCCATTGATGGCGGTAATCCTCGGTTGGGCCATTCTGGATCAGACCCTCAGCGCGGTGCAGATCGCAGGGATGGTTCTGGTGCTGGGCAGCGTTCTCGTTGGCCAGCATGCCGGGCAGCTGGCCCAGCGGCGTCCGGTTTCCCGTCCTGAGGGTACGCCTGCAAACGAGCCAGGCTGAAGGTCAGCCCGGCAGCTGGCTCTCGCGGCTGGTGCGGGAGATGCGCGCTTCCTCGTGCAGCCAGGCGCGGAAGGCGGCGACCACCGGGCGTAAGGTGCGGTCCTGCGGATAGACGAAGTGATAGGCGGTCTTCTGGTCCAGCGGCTGGCCAAACAGGCGCACCAGCCGGCCGCTCGCCAGTTCCTCGTCGATGAAGAGCCGGGGCATCAGCGCCACGCCCAGATGATGGGCGGCGGCTTCCGCGATCATGCCGAACTGCTCGAAGCGCGGGCCCTGATAGGCGCTGTCCGTCTCCACCCCCATGGCGGCGAACCAGTCGCGCCAGGCCATGGGCCGCGTCGAGAGCTGCAGGCGCGGCACCTTCAGCAGGTCACGCGGCTCGCTGATCATGTGCCGGTCGCGGAACGTGCGCGAGGCCACGACCACGGATTCTTCGGGAAACAGCGGCTCGACAATGGCCCCCGCCCAGATCGGGTCGCCGTGGTGGATCGCGCCGTCGAAGGGCTCTTCGGCAAAATCGAAGGGCCGCAGGCGGATGGAGATGTTGAGCGCAGCTTTCGGCGTCCGCCGCAGGAATTCGGCCAAACGCGGCGCCAGCCAGCGGGTGCCGAAGGTGGGCAGAACCGCCAGATTGAGCACATCGGCACTTCCGGCAAAGGACATCACCTGCCGTGTGGCATCCCCCAGCTGGTCCAGTGCGCCCCGGACTTCATGAAGATAGAGCCGCCCGGCATCGGTCAGCACCACGCGCTGGCGAACGCGGGCAAACAGCGGCACGCCCAGCCGCTGCTCCAGATGGCGGATCTGCTTGGAGATCGCGCCCTGCGTCAGATGCAGCTCTTCCGCTGCGCGGGTGAAGCTTTCATGCCGGGCGGCGCATTCGAAGGCGATGAGGGCATCGGCGGGCGGCAGGAAGGCGCGTTTGACCATCAGGTTCATTCCGTTGTCTCATGACTTGCGGAGAACTTATCTCTTCCCGTGTCTCCTGTCAGCAGGCATAGTCCGCGCAATTCCGGCGTTTACCCCGGCTTCGGGCTGGATGCTGATGACTGATACATGAGACGGAGGAATGTGATGGCAGCTCTCAAGTCCGATCCCACCGGCGGCGGTACCTTTGCCTGGGAAGATCCCTTCCTGCTGCGCGAGCAGCTGAGCGAGGACGAGATCCTCATCATGGAAACCGCCCGCGCCTATGCGCAGGACAAGCTGCAGCCGCGCGTGCTGGAAGCCTATGCCCACGAGAAGACCGACCGCGAGATCTTCAACGAAATGGGTGAGCTTGGCCTGCTCGGCGTTACCCTGCCGGAAGACTACGGCTGTGCCGGTGCATCCTACGTTTCCTATGGTCTCGTTGCCCGCGAGATCGAGCGCGTTGACAGTGGCTACCGCTCGATGAACTCGGTGCAGTCCTCGCTGGTGATGTACCCGATCTATGCCTATGGCTCGGAAGAGCAGCGCAAGAAGTATCTGCCCAAGCTTGCTTCGGGCGAGTTCGTCGGCTGCTTCGGCCTGACCGAGCCGGATGCAGGCTCCGATCCGGCCGGCATGCGCACCCGCGCCGAGAAGATCGACGGCGGCTACCGGCTCAAGGGCTCCAAGATGTGGATCTCCAACTCGCCGATCGCTGATGTCTTCGTGGTCTGGGCCAAGTCCGAAGCCCATGACGGAGCCATCCGCGGCTTTGTGCTGGAGAAGGGCATGAAGGGTCTGTCTGCGCCGAAGATCGGCGGCAAGCTGTCCCTGCGTGCGTCCATCACTGGCGAAATCGTCATGGACGGCGTGGAAGTGTCCGAAGACGCGCTGCTGCCGAATGTCTCGGGCCTCAAGGGGCCGTTCGGCTGCCTCAACCGCGCCCGCTACGGCATTTCCTGGGGCGCAATGGGGGCTGCTGAAGATTGCTGGCACCGCGCCCGCCAGTATGGCCTTGACCGCAAGCAGTTTGGCCGCCCGCTGGCCCAGACGCAGCTGTTCCAGAAGAAGCTCGCCGACATGCAGACGGAAATCTCCCTCGGCCTGCTGGGCTCGCTGCGGGTCGGGCGTCTGTTTGACGAGGGCAAGGTGGCGCCGGAGATGATCTCCATCATCAAGCGCAACAACTGCGGCAAGGCGCTGGATATCGCCCGTCAGGCCCGCGACATGCACGGCGGCAACGGCATTCAGGAAGAATATCACGTGATGCGTCACGCGCAGAACCTGGAAACCGTCAATACCTATGAAGGCACGCACGATGTGCATGCCCTCATCCTGGGCCGCGCCCAGACCGGTCTTCAGGCTTTCTTCTGAGGGCTGGTCTCAGAATTCACACGGAGAGCGGCACTTTCCGTGCCGCTTGCCTCATTCCGGCCGGACGGCCCTGTGTTCTGGTCCCCACCACCGGAACCCGGACTGCTCCGGCCGGAAGCTTTTTCCGTTCATGGACCGGCCGGGCGGGCTTTCAGTCCTCCAGAAGGTCCGGCAGATGGTCCAGCAGCACGCGGGCGGGGGCCTTGCGCTTGCCATTGGCCCATTCGATCAGCTTCTGGCAGAAATTGCGCAGGGCAAGGCGGGTCTGGCGGCAGCGTTCCCGGTCCATCTCGAAGGGCGGGTTTTCGTGGCGGATATAGGACCGGAGCGCCAGCGCCAGCGTCAGCACATGCACGCCGCCCGAGGGGTTGCCATAGGTCTGGGCGATGTAGCCGCCGCCCACCGCATCATTTTCCGAAAATGTCTTGTCGGTGAAGTCATGCAGCATGGTCATGCTGAGGCTGGCCACATCCTCGTGGCAGCTGCGGCCGTGCAGCGTGCCGATGTTGACTAGCGGTAGATCGCCCGGATGGCGGCCCTTGATGCGGCTGCGCATGGATTGCAGGCTGATCACCGTGATGCGGCCATGGATGGCGCGCAGCCGCCGGATTTGTGCACTCAGCGCATCGTGGAACGGCGCATGATAGAGCCGCCGCCGCTCGTCCATCTCGAAGCGGCCCGGATCTTCGTCGGGTAGATAGACGCGCTTGCCCTCCAGTGTCAGCACCGGGCAGATGGACAGGGCGCCATCCTCGAACGGGCGGCCAAAGCTGGCCGGGTCGCCATCCACATCCACGACAAGCCGGGAAATGGGGGTTGAGACCACCGTCGCCTGAATGTCTTCGGCAAAATCCACCAGCTGGTCCATGTGCCAGGAGGCATCGGCCTGCAGCCGTCCCGTTGCCGAAAGACGCTTGTCGATAGCCGGTGGAATCCGCAGGCCGGAATGGCCAATGCAGAGGATCAGCGGTGCAGAACGTTCCTTTACGGCAATCATGGGTGATGGGCCTGCCGGGATGGGGTCACCACAGCGCCGTGATGCGCGGGGCACTGCGGGCAAGGGTGTTTATTTTAAGCTTTTTTTAACTTTTGCCACGTCTGCCGCAAACCGTCGCAGGTGAGCTTGATTTCCCGCAGCGTAATCCCCAGAAACTTCGCGCGCGGCAGATCTGTATGATTTTACCGGTCTCTCGCCGGACGGATGACATGCAGCTTGAGTTCGCCGGGCGGAAAGTTATTCTGCCTGTCTCACCTTCCGGATAATTTCTTCAAGGCAAATAAAAATGACGCTGCGTTATGGCAAGGAATTCCTCATGATCCCGGGTCCGACAAACGTGCCGGACGAAGTTCTGAGGGCCATGCACCGCCCGGCTGTCGATATCTATGAAGGCCCGCTGCTGCAGACGACGGATGATTGCCTCAAGGGCATTTCCCGCGTGTTCCGCAGCACCTCGGGCAAACCCTATATCTACATCGCCAATGGCCACGGCACCTGGGATGCGGCGCTGTCCAACACCCTGTCGCGCGGCGACAAGGTGCTGGTGCTCGAATCGGGCCGCTTTGCCATCGGCTGGGGCGAGGCGGCAGAGCTGATCGGCATCGAGGTTGAAATCCTGCCCGGCCACTGGCGCAAGGCGGTCGATCCGGCGGCGCTGGAAGCGCGGCTGCGGGCTGATACGGAGGGCGCAATCAAGGCCGTTCTGGTGGTGCAGGTGGACACGGCCTCCGGCGTGCTCAACGACATTCCGGCTCTGCGCCGTGCCATGGACGCCAGCGGCCACGGGGCCTTGTTGATGGTGGACTGCATGGCCTCGCTCGGCTGCGTGCCGTTCGAGATGGAGGCCTGGGGCGTGGATGTCGCCATGGCCGGTTCGCAGAAGGGGCTGATGTCGCCTCCGGGCCTTGCCTTTGTGGTGGCTGGCCAGAAGGCGCTGGCTGCCCACAAGACCGCCGGGCTGCGTAATTCCTACATGGACTGGACCTTCCGCGATGGTCCGGAACATTACATGAAATATTGCGGCACGCCGCCGGAGCATCTGCTCTTCGCGTTCCAGAAGTCGCTGGAGCTGATCGAGGAGGAAACGCTGGAAGGCGTCTGGCGCCGCCATGCGATCCTCGCCGAAGCAGTGCGCGCCGCTGTCGAGGTCTGGGGCCGCAAGGGCGTGCTGGAGATGAACATTCTCAAGCCGGAAGAGCGTTCGGACAGCGTGTCTGTCATCTGCTTCAACGGGGTTGATCCGGCGCCGCTGCGCAGCTTCGTCAAGGACGTGTGCGGCATCACCATAGGCATCGCCATTGGCGACCTCGCCGGCAAGGGCATCCGCATCGGCCACATGGGCCATGTGAATGCGGCGATGGTGCTGGGCACGCTTTCCGCCATGGAACTGGGTCTGCGGCGCCTCGGCATCCCGCATGAAAGCGGCGGTGTGGAGGCGGCCATTGCCGTGATCGACAGGGCGCTGGGCGGAAGCTGAGCTGTTTCATCCCTGTAACTCATTGTCTAGAAAGGATATATTTCTTTCCGGACACGAAGTTTGCCCCTTTGGCATATGAGGCCTTGCCAAAGGGGCGTGTGCTTCTGATATAAGGGGCTCGGGAGGTTGGTGGTGGACGAGCCACTCGCCAACCGGGTCAGGTCCGGAAGGAAGCAGCCCCAACGAGTTCCGGCACGGGTCGCCGTGCCAGCCTCCCACCCTTTTCCCCCGCGCAGATGCACCACGGCGTCGCGTCGCGTGCCTCAGGCGCGGCGGGGCTTCCGGCTGTCTTTCGTGAAGGCGCCGGCTTCATGAATTCAAGACGGGGACAGGCGGGCTGGATGAGCGGCATGGACGGTGACAGCCCCGGAGGCAACGGCCCCGAGCACGCAGCAGAGCATGAGCGGGATGATCTGACGATCTCCATGTTTGGCGATGCTCCGGCTGAACCTGCCCCTTCTGCTCCCGCACCTGCGCCTGCTGGCGAAGGGAAGCAGTCCGGCGCCTACCGGGTGCTGGCGCGCAAGTACCGCCCCCAGACCTTTGACGATCTCGTCGGCCAGGAGCCGATGGTCCAGACGCTGGAAAACGCCTTTGCAACGGGGCGCATTGCGCAGGCCTGGATGCTGACCGGCGTGCGCGGGGTTGGCAAGACGACCACCGCCCGCATTCTGGCGCGCGGCCTCAACTATGAGATCCCCGGCGAGGTGGAGCGCCCGACGGTGCAGCTCACCCGCGAGGGCACCCATTGCCGCGCCATCATGGAAGGCCGCCATGTCGATGTGATCGAAATGGACGCCGCCTCGCACACCGGCATCAACGATATCCGCGAGATCACGGACGCAGCGCGCTACCGCCCCGCTTCGGCGCGCTACAAGGTCTACATCATCGACGAAGTGCACATGCTCTCCAACGCGGCTTTCAACGGCCTGCTGAAGACGCTGGAAGAGCCGCCGGAGCATGTGAAGTTCATCTTCGCCACCACGGAAATCCGCAAGGTTCCGGTGACGGTGCTGTCCCGCTGCCAGCGCTTTGACCTGCGCCGCATCGAGCAGCCCAAGCTCGTTGGCCTGTTGCGGCGCATTTCCAACGCCGAATCCATCGACATTTCCGATGATGCGCTGACGCTGATTGCCCGCGCCGGCGAAGGCTCGGCGCGTGACAGCCTGTCGCTGCTGGATCAGGCGATTGCCCATGGCGGCGGTCACATTGATGCAGGGCAGGTGCGGCAGATGCTGGGCCTTGCCGACCGGGCGCGGGTGATCGACCTCTTCGGTCATCTCATGTCCGGCCGCATTGCCGAGGCGATGGAAGAGCTGGCCGGGCAATATGCCATTGGCGCAGACCCCGCCGTCGTGCTGACGGATCTGGCTGATTTCACCCATCTTGTGACCCGGCTGAAGATCGTGCCCAAGGCGGGTGAGGAAGTTTCCGTCACCGAAACCGAGCGTCTGCGCGGGCGGGAATTTGCCGAAAAGCTGTCGATGCGCGCCCTGTCCCGGGCGTGGCAGATCCTGCTGAAGGGCATTTCCGAGGTCCAGGCCGCGCCCAAGCCGCTGGCGGCTGCCGACATGGTGCTGGTGCGCCTTGCCTATGCGGCGGACTTGCCGGACCCGGAAGAGGCGCTGAAGCTGCTGAAAAGCGGTGGCTTCCCTGCCCTGCCGGCAGGCGGTGCGCCGCAGGGGGCAGGTCAGCAAGGTTCTGGCCAAAGTGGTGGCCAAAATGGCGGCATGCAGCCGCAGGCCGGTGGCCAGATGGGGCAGCCGGGCGGCCAGAATGGTCCTGCAGGGCAGGGCGGTTATTCCGGCTCCACGATGAGCGGCAACGGCCCGCGCCTTTCGGCCATTGCCGGTGGCGCAGCCCAGTCCGTGGCCCAGTCTGCGGCTCAGCCGTCTCCCCAGCCTGTCCAGCAGCCTGCCGTGCAGCAGGCACCTGCCGTCCAGTTGCGCTCGCTGGCCGATTGCGCGGCGCTTGCCTCCGAGCGGCGTGACATTCCGCTGAAGGTCTCCATCGAGCGGCAGATGCGGCTGGTGAAGTTCGAGCCGGGGCGGATCGAAATCCAGCCGACGAAGGACGCTGGCGCGGATCTTGCCGGTGAGTTTGGCCGCAAGCTGACCGAATGGACCGGCATGCGCTGGATCGTTTCCGTCAGCCGCGAGCAGGGCCGCCCGACGATCCATGAGGAGCGCGAGGCAACGCAGGCCCAGCTTCTCTCCGATGCCCGCTCGCATCCGACCGTCGCCGCGCTTCTGGCCGAATTCCCCGGCGCCCGCGTCGTCGATGTGCGCGTCAACGAGGAAGAGGACAGCATCGACGATCCGCTTCTGGCCGAAGCCCTCGGCACGGATGACGACGACCTGTGATAGGGGACATCGCGCCGGTGCCGCAGCAGACCCAAGCTCTGCCGGGTATTGACGAAGCCGGGCTGTCGGTCTTCCCCGTCACGCAGGCGACACGGGCGACCTTCACCGGCCTTTATTTCAGGCTGACGTTCCTCTTCTTCATTCAGGCCGGCTCGAAACGGGTCATCTGTCCCCGGAACGGCGAGCTGACCGGCGAGGCGGGAGACGTGATGATTTTTCCGGCCGGTTCCGTGGTCAACATGGAGAACCGGCCGGTTGCGGATGCGGACTACCGGGCCGAGGGCGTCAGCATCGCCCGCAATCTTGTGGACACGGTTTTCGGGGACCATCCGGCGCGCAATGCTGCGCCTGGCATTCAGGTGTTGCGGGCGGTTCCCCATCATCCCTCGGACATGCTTGCGCTGATCAAGGATACGCTCTCCCGCGAGGGGCTGCCGGAACCGTTGCGCGCGCACAGGCTTCTGGAACCGCTGCTCTGGCTGCGCCACAATGGTGTCAAGCTTCCGGCAGGGGATGAGGAGCAGCCCTGGAGCAAGGTGCGCCACCTGATCGAGGGCGATATCAGTTACCCTTGGCGGCTTGCCGAGGTGGCCCGGCATTTCGCCATGAGCGAGGCAACGTTCCGGCGCTGGCTGGCAAGGTCCGGGCCCGGCTTCGCGCAGCTGCTGCTGCACACGCGGCTCGAGAGAGGTCTCTCCCTGTTGCAGGCAACGGACCTTCCGGTATCGCGCATCGCGCTCGACTGCGGCTTCCAGACGCCCTCGCATTTTTCAGATGCCTTTCGAAAAAGATTCGGAATCAAGCCTAGACAGATCCAGCAGCGCGAGGATTGATCGTTTTTCGATAGTTTTTGAGCGTGAGCCGGAAGCTGGCAGGGCTTTGCGGGGCTACTCCTGCGCACATGATCAACCGTCAAGAAAGGACACCGGATCATGTTTGCCAAGCTTTCTCTTTCCGGCCTGATGCTGGCCGCCGCCATGGTGACGGCCGCCAGCGCGCAGGATTTCAGGCTCACGAGCACGTCGATTGCCGAAGGCGCGCAACTGGCGCCCGCACATGTCTTTGCCGGGTTCGGCTGCGAAGGCGGCAACACCTCCCCGCAGCTGTCCTGGACCGGTGCGCCGGCCGGCACGCAAAGCTTTGCCATCACCGCCTATGATCCGGACGCACCGACCGGATCGGGCTGGTGGCACTGGACTGCGGTGAACATTCCCGCCTCCGTCACCTCGCTTGAGGCTGGCGCAAGTGGCACCGGCAAGATGCCAGCGGGCACCACCGAGCTTGCCAATGATTATGGCGCGGCGGAATTTGGCGGCGCCTGCCCGCCTCCCGGCGAAGTGCACCGCTATATCTTCACCGTTCATGCCCTGCCGGTGGAACGGCTCGATCTGCCGGAAAACGCCAGCAACGCCCTGGCCGGCTTCATGATCCGCGCCAACGCGATTGCCTCTGCAAAGATCACGGCGGTCTATAACCGTTGATGCAAAGAGCATCTGCCCGGTGATGAAAACGAAAAGGGCAGCCGGTGAAGGCTGCCCTTTGCTATTTTTAACGGCTGAAAGGCTCAGCTGCCCTTGGATGCAGCGCGTTCGGCGCGCTTGCGGTCGTTCGGGTCCAGCAGGGCCTTGCGCAGGCGGATGTTCTTCGGCGTCACTTCCACCAGCTCGTCGTCGGCGATGTAGGACAGCGCCGCTTCGAGGGACAGGCGGATCGGGGTGGTCAGCTTGACGGCTTCATCCTTGCCGGCGGCGCGGATGTTGGTCAGCTGCTTGCCCTTCAGCACGTTCACTTCCAGGTCATTGCCACGGGTGTGCTCGCCGATGATCATGCCCTGATACACCTTGACGCCCGGGTCGATCATCATCGGGCCACGGTCTTCCAGGTTGAACATGGCATAGGCCACGGCCTCACCGTCGCCGTTGGAGATCAGCACGCCGGTGTGACGGGTCGGAATGTCGCCCTTGTAGGGGGCGTATTCGTGGAACACGCGGTTGAAGATCGCCGTGCCGCGGGTGTCGGACAGCAGCTCGCCCTGATAGCCGATGAGGCCACGGGTGGGGGCGAGGAACTGCAGACGGGTGCGGCCGCCGCCGGAGGGGCGCATTTCGCGCAGCTCGGCCTTGCGCTCGGACAGCTTCTGCACCACGACGCCGGAATGCTCCTCATCCACGTCGATAGTGACTTCCTCGATCGGCTCCAGGCGGTTGCCCTTCTCGTCGAACTGGAAGACCACGCGCGGACGGCCGACGCAGATCTCGAAGCCTTCGCGGCGCATGTTTTCGATCAGGATGGCGAGCTGAAGTTCACCACGGCCGGACACGATGAAGGCGTCGCCTTCCGGGGTGTCCTCGATCTTCAGCGCAACGTTGCCTTCCGCCTCGTCCATCAGGCGCTTGCGGATGACGCGCGACTGCACCTTGTCGCCTTCGGTGCCGGCCAGCGGGCTGTCGTTGACGAAGAAGGTCATGGACAGGGTCGGCGGATCGATCGGCTGAGCCATGATCGGGGTGTTCACGTCCATCGAGCAGAGCGTGTCAGCCACGGTTGCTTCCTGCAGGCCTGCGATGGAGACGATGTCACCGGCCTCGCCCTTCTCAATGGGCTGGCGCTCAAGGCCACGGAACGCAAGCACCTTGGAGATGCGGCCGCTCTCAACCACCTTGCCTTCACGCGACAGGGCCTTGATGGGCATGTTCGGAATGGCTTCACCGGCAACGATGCGGCCCGTCAGGATGCGGCCCAGGAACGGGTTGCTCTCGATGGTGGTCGCCAGCATGCGGAAGGAGCCTTCCTCTGCCGTCGGTGCCGGAACGTGGCTGATGATCAGGTCGAACAGCGGGCCCATGGATTCAGCCGGACCGGTCGGGTCATTGGCCATCCATTCCTGCTTGGCAGAGCCATAGACGACCGGGAAGTCGAGCTGTTCTTCGTTGGCGTCGAGGGCGGCGAAGAGGTCGAACACTTCGTCCAGCACTTCTTCGGCGCGCTGCTCCGGCTTGTCGATCTTGTTGATGGCGACGATCGGCTTGAGGCCGAGCTTCAGGGCCTTGCCGAGCACGAACTTGGTCTGCGGCATGGGGCCTTCGGCAGCGTCCACCAGCAGAACCACGCCGTCCACCATGTGCAGGATACGCTCGACTTCACCGCCGAAGTCGGCGTGGCCCGGGGTGTCCACGATGTTGATGCGGGTGTCGCCCCACACCAGCGAAGTCACCTTCGCCAGAATGGTGATGCCGCGCTCACGCTCCAGGTCGTTGGAGTCCATCATGCGCTCTTCCGTGCGCTGGTTCTCGCGGAAGGAGCCCGACTTCTTCAGAAGGACGTCGATTAGGGTTGTCTTGCCATGGTCGACGTGGGCGATGATGGCGATATTGCGCAGCTTCATTAAGGGCTCCAAAAGACACTGCGGGCAGGGTGCCCGCAGTGCTTGTCTTCAAATTGTGGCTGACGCCCGCTGGTGCTCACGGGCGGAAATTCGCGCCCTGTATAGTCTGCGGCGGCCATTTGTGCAACGCGGCAGCGCATCTTGACGCAAATCAGCTGCCGCTCTAATTGTAAGGTAGCCTTACTATATGTCTTTCTTATGAAATCTACGTGGTGCCTTGCGTGGCTGATCCGACCCTTGGTTTTCTTGTCGCCGACGTCGGCCGGCTGATCCGTCAGCGCTTCGAGGCGGCGCTGAGCGGCGTGGACTGCGGTCTGACGGCGGCAGAGGCCCGGACGCTTAACATGGTGCGGCAATTGCCAGATCAGCGCCAGAGCGTGCTGGCCGGCATCCTCGGCATCGAGCCGATGACGCTGGTGGGGCACCTCGACCGGCTGGAACAGGCGGGCCTGATCTGCCGGGAGGCCGACCCGCAGGACAGGCGCGCCAAGATCATCGTTCTGGGCGAAGCGGCGCAGAGTGTGCTGGCCAAGATTGACGAGGCGCTTTTGCAAGTGCGCGCGGAAATCAGCCACGGCATGACCCCGGAGGAAACCGCAGCCGCGGTGCGGGTCCTGCTTCAGGTGCGCAGCAATCTGGCGGAGGCTGCAGACCGGGCCTGAGGCCAGAAGCCTGTAGCCAGAAGCCAGAAGCCAGAAGGATGGAATTCGGATTTCCCGGGCAGGGAGGGGCCCGCACAACGGATGGATCAGATGCGGGACAGCGTGACACCTCCCATGAGCGAAAGGCGCACCGCCCTGATCGGCGCGGCGCTGGTGGCCATCGGGCCAATTTCCATGGCGCTTTATACACCGGCCATGCCGGTGCTGGCAGATGCTTTCGAGACGACGCGCTCGATGATCAAGCTGACGCTGACGGCCTATTTCACCGGCTTTGCCCTGACCCAGCTGATCTGCGGACCGCTGACGGATGCCTTCGGCCGCCGTCCGGTCACCATTGCCTTTCTGCTGCTGTATCTCGCCTCCACCCTGCTGGCGGCCTTCGCGCCAAGTGTCGAGGGCATGATTGCCGCCCGCGCGCTGCAAGGGATTGGCGCGGCCATCGGTGTTTCCGTGTCCCGCGCCATCGTGCGCGACCAGTTCACCGGGCAGACCTCGGCGCGGATCATGAACACGGTGGCGATGATGCTGGCCATCGGCCCGGCCATCTCGCCCACCATCGGCGGATTGACGCTGGAGTTCTTCGGCTGGCGGGAGATCTTCTATTTCATGATCGTCTATGGCGCCGCCCTGCTGGCGGCGGTGTGGATCTTCATGACGGAGACCAACCGCTACATCGACCGGGCCAATCTTCAGCCCGCGCGGCTTGTCATCAACTATCTGACGCTGCTGAAAACGCCCTCCTTTCTGCGGCCCAGTCTGCTGGTGGGGTTTGGCATCGGCACCATCTACACGCTGGCCACCATCCTGCCCTTCGTGCTGATCGACCACGTGAAGCTGACGCCCAGCGAATTCGGCCTCGGCATGATCGTCCAGTCCGGTTCCTTCATGGCGGCAACCATTGTCGCCTCGCGGGTGCTGCGGCGGCATGATGCGGGCCTGCTGGTGCCGCCCGCGCTCTGCGGCATGGCGCTGGCTGCCGCGGCGATCATCGTCTCCCACGCGCTGTTTGCGCCGGGCTTTCTCAGCGTGATGCTGCCGGTGGGCCTGTTCTCCTTCTCGCTGGCCTGCCTTCTGCCCGCTGCCACCACGGCGGCGCTGCAGGGCTTTCCGCAGCTTGCCGGGTCGGCCTCCTCGCTGACCGGGTTTTTGCAGTTCGGCACCGGAATTCTCGGCAGTCTGGTGGCGGCGTGGCTGGGGGATCCGGTGCTGGCGCTGATCATCGTTGCGCCGGGCATGATGCTGCTGGGGGCGGGGCTCTACCTGGCTCTGACGCCGCTGGCGAGGGCGAAGGATGGAGACGGCGAAAGCTGACCGGCGTCTTTGCGGCGTTTTCTGTGCCGCAACCGTCCTGCAGCTTGACCTCTCCCCGGCAAAGCGCGACATAGCGCCTTCGATCTTGCGGGAGCTTCCTCAATGACACAGGCTGCCTATCAGCTGCCGGACCTTGCCGGTCCTGCCCGCCCTGCCCGCCCGCATGTGATGGGCATTCTCAATGTCACGCCGGACAGTTTCTCCGACGGCGGGCAGCACGCGGCAGCGGAAGCGGCCATCGCCCATGCCCGGCAGATGATTGCCGAAGGCGCCGATATCATCGACATCGGCGGCGAAAGCACGCGGCCGGGGGCGGCTCCTGTTTCGCTCGACGACGAGTGGGCCCGCCTTGCTCCGGTTCTCGAGCCCGTCGTGGCGCTGGGCTGCCCGGTCTCCATCGACACCTACAAGGCGGAAACCGCCCGCCGCGCCTGCCGCGCCGGGGCGGTCATCGTCAATGACGTCTGGGGCCTGCAGAAAGATCCGGCCATGGCCGGTGCCGTGGCAGAAGCGGGCGTCCATGTGGTGATGATGCACAACCGCGAGGCCGCAGATCCCGCCATCGACATTCTCGCCGACATCGACCGCTTCTTCGAACGCTCGATGGAGCTGGCAGAGCGCGCCGGGATTGCGAGAGAAAAGATGATCCTCGATCCGGGCTTCGGCTTCGGCAAGACGGTGGACCAGAATTTCCTCGTCCTCAACCGCTTCGCAAGCTTGCGCAAGCATGGCCTGCCGCTGCTGAGCGGCGCCTCGCGCAAGCGCATGATCGGCGCTGTGCTGGATGTGCCGCCGCAGGAGCGGCTTTACGGCTCGCTGGCGGTGCATCTTCTGTCGCTGGAACGGGGCGCGGCGATCCTGCGCGCCCACGATGTCCGCCCGCATGTGGAGGCGGCGAAGATCTTTGCCGCGATGAAAAGGGAAGCCGTCTGAATGAGCCTTGCTGACAACGCGGTGCGCGCGGCGCTGGGCCTCGGCTCCAACATGGGCGACCCGAAGGCCAATCTGGCCGCCGCCATCGCCCGGCTCGATGCGAGCGAGGGGATCTCCGTTCTGGCCGTTTCTTCCGCTTACCGCACACCGCCGTGGGGGCCGATCCCGCAGGATGACTACCGCAACATCTGCCTCGTCATCGAGACGGTGCTGAGCCCGCGTGACCTGCTGGGCCGGTGCCTTGAGATCGAACGGGAACTGGGCCGGGTGCGGGACGTGCGCTGGGGCCCGCGCATCATCGACATCGACGTGCTGATCTATGGCGGTGAACAGGTGGAGGAGGAGCATCTCTCCATCCCCCATCCGCGCATGGGCGAAAGGGCCTTCGTGCTGGTGCCGCTGGCCGAAATCTGGCCGGATGCCCCGATCGGCGGCGGCCGCACCGCCGCGCAGGCCCTCACCACCTGCGAAGGCCGCGAGGAAATTGTCCTGCTGGCGGATTGAGCCTATGCGGCCCGGGGACTGATCTGAGCCAGATCTTCTGCGATTTCACGGCGCCGCTGCATCAGGTCATAGTCTGCCTGAAGGCCAAGGAAAAACCCTTCCGAGATGCCGAAATAGCGCGCAAGCCGCAGATCCGTGTCAGCGCTTATGGACCGCTTGCCGAGCACGATTTCATTGATGCGCCGCGGCGGCACATCCAGCGCGCGCGCAAGGGCATTCTGGCTGAGATCCATCGGCTTGAGAAAGTCCTCAAGCAGAACTTCGCCCGGATGCGGGTTCGGCAAAAGATCAGCTGTGGTAGCCGGTGATGGTGACATGTGCCGGACCTCCTTCCTGCCAGACAAAACAGATGCGCCACTGATCATTGATGCGGATGCTGAACTGGCCGGTTCTATCGCCCTTCAGGGCCTCCAGACGATTGCCCGGTGGCACGCGCAGGTCATTGATGACCCTTGCCTGATTCAGCATGCGGAGCTTGCGCAATGCAACGGACTGTATGGCGGACGGAAGGCGCCGGCTCACGCGCCCCGACCAGATGAGTTCCGTTTCAGGATCGGCAAAGCTCTGGATCATGGGCAACTATAACGCATGGCGTTATATAACGCCATGCGTTATTTCAGGCTGCGATCACTTGCGCCGCAGTTCGCCGCGCAGCCACTGCTGCCATTGGGACCGGGTGCCGAAGAAGACATTGCGGTCGACGGGGCCCTTGATGCCCTTGATGGTGCCTTGCGCGGTGTATTGCCAGAAAACCCAGTTGTCGCGCCGGTCGTATTTGTAGCTCGGATGGCTGGCGACCGACCTGAGCCAGAAGTCGTGGGCGGTGTATTTGCCGACCAGAACGTCCCGGTGGAAGTCGATGGTGGTGTAGACGATCGGGCGCTTGCCGTAATGGGCTTCGACGGCATCCAGGAACACGCCAACATCTGCGGCAATCTTGTCGGCCGGGGGCGGTTTCGGGCAGTTCTTCGAGATGTGGTTCCACTCCATGTCGAGCACCGGCGGCAGGGCCTGGGGATCGCGCGGAACATTCTGGATGAACCAGGCGATCTGTTCTTCGACAGGGCGGCAGAAATAATAGAAGTGGTAGGCACCGCGCGGCACGCCGGCCTCCTTGGCCGCATACCAGTTGGTCACGAACATCGGGTCGATGAAATCACCGCCCTCGGTCGCCTTGATGAAGGCAAATTCGACACCGTCCCGTTTGACCTCATGCCAGTTGATCTCCGCCTGCCAGCGGGACACGTCGATGCCGTGGACCGGGAAGTCCTGCGGCATGGGATCGCGGTACTCCACCCCCGAACAGGAGGACAGAAGCGCGGTAAGGGCAAGCATGGCAAGGAAGCGCGGGCGCCGGAACACGTGTTCCTCCGGGTTAACGAATTACAAACACCTAGCGTCAAATTGCGCGAAAAGTCCTAACGGATCGTAGAAAAATCGTGGCGGGAATGGGGCATTTGCGGTTACCCCGCCTGTGGTGCACCGTCTTTGCGCTCTGAAACCGGCTTGACGGGCGGGGCAACACCGGGTCACGTGCTTGTCCAGACTTGTCCCGCCCGCCGCACAGCCTGTCCCGGCTCACACCTACGGACCTCTTCATGACCGAACGCCTGACCCTCGCCACCTGGAACATCAACTCCGTCCGGCTGCGCATGCCGATTGTCGAGACCTTCCTCATCACCCATGCGCCGGATGTGCTGTGCCTGCAGGAAACCAAGTGCCCGGATGCCAACTTTCCGTTCGGGGCCTTCCGCAAGCTGGGCTATGAGCATGTGGAGATCAGCGGTCAGAAGGGCTACCACGGCGTTGCCATCGTCTCGCGCCGCCCCTTGGAGGCCGTGGAACGGCGGGATTTCTGCGGCAAGGGCGATGCCCGGCACATTGCCGCCAGCGTGCCGTTCAATGGCGGCTCGTTCCGCCTGCATAACTTTTATGTGCCGGCGGGCGGCGACGAGCCGGACCGGACGATCAACGAGAAATTCGGTCACAAGCTGGACTTCATGGCCGAGATGAAGGCGATGCTGGCCGGGGACGAGGCGTCGCGTCCGGCCGTTGTCGTGGGTGATCTCAACGTCGCGCCCTATGAGCATGACGTGTGGTCGCACAAGGCGCTGCTGAAGATCGTCAGCCATACGCCGGTGGAGACGGAACTGCTGGAAGCCATCCGCACCGGCGGCAACTGGGTGGATGTGATGCGCCAGCACGTGCCCATGTCCGACAAGCTCTACACCTGGTGGAGCTACCGGGCGAAGGACTGGGATGCAGCCGACAAGGGCCGCCGTCTCGATCACATCTGGATGACTCAGAGCCTTGCGCCGCACGCCCGCGGCATCGAAGTGCTGCGTGCTGCGAGAGGCTGGGAAAAGCCCTCCGACCACGTTCCGGTGATTGCGCGGCTGGAGGTCTGACGCCGGATAGAAAATCCGGCCTTGGCATAATCTTAAGTCCGCCGTGGCAGGATCGTGCGGTCAATGGATGTGCAATGGGGCTGGGACTGGGGGCTGGATCTGGTGCAGGCGCAAGACGGCGGCGGAAAGGCCGGGCAACAGGCAACGGGTCTTCAGCGGCTCTGGTTGCGCCTTGCAGGCGGGGGCGCCCGCAAGGCCGCGCTGGTGACGCTGGCCATCCGCGTTGCCGGTGCTGCGCTCGCCTATGTGGCACAAGTGCTGATGGCCCGCTGGATGGGCGCATTTGACTACGGCATCTATTCGGTCGTCTGGACCGTGGTGATGATCCTCGCCCTGTTCGCCTGCCTCGGCTTTTCCTCGTCACCCGGCCGTTTCATCCCGCTTTACCGGGGTGAGGGCGCGCTGGCGCTGTTGCGCGGTTATCTCACGGCCAGCCGGGTGATTGTCTTTCTGGCGGCCTGCGTCATCGGCGCGGCCGTGGCGCTGATGGTGCTGCTGCTGCGTCCCATCCTCGATCCGGCCTATGTGCAGCCCCTCATGCTGGCAATGCTGGCCCTGCCGTTCTTTGCGCTCGCAGGTGTGCAGGATGGCATTGCACGAGCGCATGACCGGCCGGATCTGGGCCTGATGCCCAGCTTCATCTGGCGGCCCTTGCTGATCCTGCTGCTGCTGTTCCTCGCCCTTCAGGCGGGGTTTGCGGTGGATGCTGCCACCGCGGTGCTGGCCGGGGCCGTTGCCAGTGCTCTGGTGGCACTGGACCAGCTGTGGCGGCTGAACCGGGTGATTGGCCGGCAGCTGCCCGCGGGCCCGCGGGCCCATGCGCCGCGCCTGTGGCTGGCGGTTTCCCTGCCCATGCTGCTGGTGGAGGGCTTTCTGCAGCTTGTCACCAGCGCCGATGTGATCATGGTCAGCTTCTGGCAGAGCCCGGACGAGGTGGCGGTTTACTTTGCCGCCTCAAAAACTCTGGCGCTGGTGCATTTCATCTATTTCGCCGTGCGTGCCGCCTCCGCCCACCGCTTCGCCGCCCTGCATGGCGCCTCTCATGAGGCCGCGGGCCGCAGCGCCTTCGAGGCCTATGTGCGCCGGGCCGGGTTCTGGACCTTCTGGCCCTCGGTGGCGGCCGCTGCCGTGCTGATCGCCGCAGCGCCCTTTCTGCTGGCGCTGTTCGGGCCGGGGTTCGAGGCGGGCACGCCGCTGATTGCCGTGCTGCTCATCGGCGTGCTGGCGCGGGCCAGCGCCGGGCCTGCGGATGTGCTGCTCACCATGTGCGGCCTGCAGAAGGCCTGCGCGGCGATCTATTCCGGCGTCTTCATCCTCAATGTGGGGCTGAACCTGCTGCTGATCCCGCCTTTCGGGCTGATGGGCGCGGCTGTTGCGACGTCCCTTGCCATCACCGGCGAGGCGCTGGCGCTCATCTTCGTCGCCCGCCGCCGTCTGGGCGTGCTGCCCTTTGCGCCCTTCGCCTTCTCCCTCGCGCTGCGCCGGGAGGGCCGCAATGGTTGAAACGGCTGAAAAACTGGAAGGCCTGCTGCTGCCGGTGGCCGATGCGCCGGAATGGGAAGCACTTGCCGGCGAGGCGCTGAGCCCCAACCCCTTCTTCTCCCCGGCCTTTCTTGTGCCTTATGCCGCCCATCTCGGGCCGTCTGACCTGAGGCTTGCCGTGGTGCGCGAAAGGGGTGGCGGGCACTGGCTGGCAGCGGCTCCCGTTGCGCTACGGCGCTGCGGTTTCCTCTTCCGGGAGCGGACGTTCTGGGCGGCAGAATATGGCCCGCTTGGTGTTCCTCTGGTGCATCCGCAGGCGCCGGATGAAGCGCTGGCCTTGCTGCTGGAGACAGCCGCCGCCGGGTCCCCGGTCCTGCGCCTGCCGTTTCTGCCCGTGGCCGGTGCCGTGACGCAGCGGCTGAAGGCGGCGGCCGTCAGTTGGCGCTGGCTGGAAGGGCAGGTGGAAGAGCGCGCGTCCCATGATGGCGGGGCAGACGGCGAGGCCCAGCTTGCCGCCGCCCTGACCACCAAGCGCCGCAAGGAGATGGAGCGGCTGAAGCGCCGTCTCTCGGAAGACGGTGAACTGGTCTTCGACAGCCTGCGAGGTGCCGAAGCCTTGACCGCCATGGCAGAGTTTCTGGCGTTGGAGCGTTCCGGCTGGAAGGGCAGGGGCGCGACGGCGCTGGCGAGCCGCGAGGCGACGCGCCGCTTTGCCGAAGGATTTGCCGCCCGGCTCGCGGGCCTGGATGGATTGCGGCTGGACCGGATGCGGCTTGATGGCAAGCCGCTGGCGATGCTCGCGGTTATCAAGGCAGGCGGCCGGGCCTTTGCCTGGAAGATTGGCTTTGACGAGGACTTTGCCCGCTTTTCGCCCGGCCAGCATCTGGCGCTGCATGCCATGCGGACGACGCTTGCCGATCCGGCGCTGCCGCTCGGCGGCGATTCCCTTGCGGTGCCTGGCCATCCGATGATCGAGCCCCTGTGGCGCGGGCGCATGGCCTATGCCCATCCCGTGCTGATGCGCGGTGCGGCGGGCGCGCTGATGCTCCGGCTCCAAAGGCTGGATGCCTTCGCCTTCCGCGCCGCCAAGGCGCTGGCGCGGCGGGTTCTGCGGCGGCGTTAGAGCATCCGGAAAGCGGACCTGAAATATGGATCATAAGCCGGCAAAATATATGCTGGCGGACGTCACATGCGCTGTGTCATGGCATGCACCTGCCTGAACAGGGCGGCCATCTCCAGAAAGATTGCCGAATGGGGAGAGCCGGGCCGCCATGCCAGCACCACCTGACGCGGGCAGGTGCCGGGCAGTGGAAGCAATGCAAGCTCATGGCCCTGTGTCACTCCGGCATCAACCGCCAGATTGGGCAGCAGGGTGATGCCGAGCCCTTCCTCGACCATTGAGACCAGCGTGGGCAGACTGGTTGCCGCGAAGCTTTCGTCCGGTCGCAGATCGATGCCGGGAAAGGCTGAAAGTGCATGGCGCTGCAGGCAGTGGCCGCGCTCAAGCAGCAGCAGCGGAGTTTGGGACAGATCCTCTGGGCTGGCCGGTCCTTGCGCCGCCAGAGGATGGCTTGTGCTGACTGCAAGCTGATAGCCGTCCTGGAACAGGGGCTCGACAACCGCATCACCGAGATCGTGTGGAAGGGCAGCCAGGATCACGTCAAGCCGGCCGTCGGCAAGCCCTGCTGCAAGGCTCTCCGTGAGTTCTTCGCGCAGGAAAACCCTCAAGTCCGGCCATTTGCGGCGGATCTGCGGCAAGGCGCGGGGCAGAAGAAAAGGACCGACCGTCGGGATGGCACCCAGATGGACTTCTCCCTGCAGGGCGCCGCTGCGCTGCTGTGCCGCGGTCTCGATATCCTTGATCCCGGCGAGCACGATCCTCGCCCGGGCTGCAATGTCTTTGCCTGCGGGCGTCAGCATCACGGACTGGCGGGTCCGTTCGGCCAGGACCACGCCAAGGCGCCCTTCAAGCTCCTTCAGGCCCGTGGACAGGGTTGGCTGCGTGACGTGGCATATTTCGGCTGCACGCGAGAAATTCAGCGTATCGGCAAGAGCGGTCAGGAAGCGGAGCTGGCGGAGGCTGGGCATATCATTGAAAATCTCAATAAGGCTTAGTCATATAATCAATTTCATATATTAGTGGGGGCCGTCTACCTCTTTGTCATCGACAGCATGAAACAGAGAGGTTCCCAGATGTCTTCCACCACCACGACGCAAGGCCTGCCCCGTCTCAACGAGCCTGCCCCGGATTTTGATGCCCCGACGACCCACGGGCGCAAGACGCTGGCGGATTTCCGGGGCAAGTGGCTGGTTCTGTTCTCGCATCCGGCCGATTTCACGCCGGTCTGCACCACCGAGTTCATCGGCTTTGCCAAACTGCAGGACCAGTTCGACGCGATTGACACCCAGCTCCTGGGCCTGTCCATCGACAGCACCCATTCGCACATCGCCTGGACGCGCAACATCAAGCAGAACTTCGGCACGGATATCGGCTTTCCCATCATTGCCGACCTCAGCATGAAGGTTGCCCATGACTACGGCATGATCATGCCGGGGGCCTCTGACACGGCGGCGGTGCGGGCCACCTTCGTGATCGACCCCGAAGGCATCCTGCGGGCCATGCTGTATTACCCGATGAACGCGGGCCGCGCGGTCGCGGAAATTCACCGCCTTGTCGTGGCCCTGCAGACGGCCGATGCAAACAGCTGCGCCATGCCCGAGGGCTGGGTACCGGGACAGCCGGTCATTGTGCCCGCTCCGAAAACGCCGGAAGAAGCCGAAGCCCGCGCTGGCGAAGGCTACAACACCGTCGACTGGTACTTCTCGACCCGCAGCCTTTGATCTTGATGCGGAGGCGGTTCCGCCTCCGCCAGCCATCCGCCTTTCCGTGAGAACCCGAGAAATGACCCCAATCCGCATCACCAGCAAATTGTCTGTTGCAGGCCAGATCTCTGCCGCAGACATCCCCGAAATCCGGCGCCTCGGGTTTGTTGCCATAGTCAACAACCGGCCGGACGGTGAGGAAGCCGGTCAGCCCGCACAGGACGAAATTGGCCGTGCAGCCACGGCAGCCGGGCTTGGCTATGTCTACCTGCCGGTGACGGACGCCACCTTGAGCGCAGAAGCGGCGCTTGGTTTTGGCGCCGCGCTCGACGCTGCATCCGGTCCTGTGCTGGCGCATTGCCGCTCGGGCGCAAGATCCTTCACCCTTTGGGCCATCGGCGAAGTCCTGTCCGGACGCATGAGCACCGGAGAACTGGCGGATCTGGCGGGCCGCGCTGGCTGCGATCCGACTGGCGCCTTGAACTGGCTCGCCGCCAGCACCGCCGCCCATCCCTGAGCTTTTCCCGAAAGGAGCCTTTCCATGACCGTAAAACCCGAAGTGACCGGCTTTTTCGATCCCCGGACCTGGTCGGTGCAATATGTCGCCGCTGATCCCGTCACAAAAGACTGCGTCATCATCGACCCGGTCTATGACTATGACGAAAAGTCCGGACAGACCGGCACAGACCATGCCGATGAGATCCTGCGCTTTGTGGCTGACAAGGGCTACCGCGTAACCTGGATCCTCGACACTCATCCGCATGCTGACCATCTTTCTGCCGCCCATTATCTCAAGCAAAAGACCGGAGCGCCCACCGCCATCGGCGAAAAGGTGACCGCGGTGCAGAACCTCTGGAAAGGCTTCTACAACTGGCCGGATTTCCCTGCCGATGGCCATCAGTGGGACAGGCTGTTTGCCGATGGGGACACATTCATGGTGGGCTCAATCCCGGCCAGAGTGATGTTCTCGCCGGGGCATACGCTGGCTTCGGTCACCTATGTGATCGGGGATGCAGCCTTCGTGCATGACACGCTGTTCCAGCCGGACAGCGGCACCGCACGGGCCGATTTCCCCGGTGGCAACGCGGAGGCGCTGTGGGACACGATCCAGGCAATTCTGGCGCTTCCGGACGAGACGCGGATCTTCACCGGCCATGACTATCAGCCGGGCGGGCGTGAGCCGCAGTGGGAGTCCACGGTGGCAGCGCAGAAGGCCGCGAATATTCACATGGCGAAGTACCGGTCCAAGGCCGGGTTCGTGGCTGCCCGTGAAGCGCGGGATGCAACATTGCCGATGCCCAAGCTGATCCTGCATGCCTTGCAGGTCAACATGAATGGCGGGCGCCTGCCCGAGCCGGAAGCAAACGGCCGACGCTACATGAAACTGCCGCTTGATGTGCTTTCGGGCGCAGACTGGGGCTGATACCGGCCTTCAATGAGCCTGACACATCGCGCCTTGACCTTGCTTAACCGCCGTTCCTTGCCAGATCCCGCAGGGTGCGGCGGATGATCTTGCCGGTGGTGGTCATCGGCAATTCCTTGATGAAGGCGATCTCGCGCGGATATTCATGCGCCGAGAGGCGGTCACGCACGTGGATGCGGATGGCCTCTTCCAGCTCTGGCGACGGCTTGTGGCCATCGGCCAGCACCACATAGGCCTTGACGATTTCCGTGCGCAGCGGATCCGGTTTGCCGATGACGGCAGCCAGCGCCACCGCCGGATGGGTCAAAAGACAGTCTTCGATCTCGCCGGGGCCGATGCGGTAGCTGGCGGAGGTGATGAGGTCATCATCGCGCCCGGTGAAATGGACATAGCCGTCTGCGTCCATTTCGCCCTGATCGCCGGTGGTCATCCAGTCGCCGATGAATTTTTCCGCCGTGGCCTCCGGCTTGTTCCAGTAGCTGAGGAACATCACCGGATCGGGGCGGCGGATGGCGATCTGTCCCAGCGTGCCAGGCGGCAGGGGATTGCCCGCCCCGTCGATCACCGCCACCTCATGGCCGGGAATGGCAACGCCGATGGCGCCCGCCCGGCTGATGCCCAGCCCGGCGCAGGAGCCGAGCACCGCGTTGCATTCGGTCTGGCCGTAGAATTCATTCACCGGCAGGCCCAGCTCAGCCTTCGCCCAGTCATAGGCCTCGCGGCCCAGCGACTCGCCTGCCGAGCCAATGCTGCGCAGGGCAAGGCGGAAGCGCTTGGCGGGGCTGTCCACCGCCCGCAGCATCTTCAGCGCCGTGGGCGGGATGAAGGCATTGCGCACGCCCTCCCGCTGCATCAGGGCGAAGGCGGCTTCCGGGTCAAACTTGCGCGCCGCATTGGCAACCACCGGAACACCCAGATGCAGGGCGGGGAACAGCGCATTCAGCAGCCCGCCCGCCCAGGCCCAGTCGGCCGGCGTCCACAGCAGGTCGCCCGGCTGGCCGAGAAATTCCTGTGACAGCTCGATGCCCGGCAGATGGCCCAAGAGCACCCGGTGGCCATGCAGCACGCCCTTGGGCTGGCCGGTGGTGCCGGAGGTGTAGATCATCAGTGCCGGATCATGGAGGCTGGTGTCCAGGGTTGCGAAACTGTCCCGTGCCCTGGCGCAAAGGGCGGAGAGGTTCTCGCTGCCGCCGTCCGGCGCGCCGGTGGTGATCAGCAGTTCCAGCCCCGGCAGATCTACCTTGAGCGGCAGCACCTTGGCAAGGCCCTGATCATTGGTGATCAGCGCCCGCGCACCGGAATCGCCCAGCCGGTAGCGCAGGGCCTCGGGGCCGAACAGGGCCGCCAGCGGCACGGCAATGCCACCCATGCGGTAGATGGCGAGATGGGCAATCGCCGTCCAGGCGCATTGCGGCAGCAGCAGGGCCACCCGGTCGCCCTGCGATATGCCTTTTGCAGACAGCGCGTTGGCAAGCTGTGCAGAGGCGCGCTCAAGCGCCGAATAGCTCCAGTCCGTGGCCTTGCCGTCCTCGCCAATCTCGCGGATGGCCAGCCGCTCTGGTTCAGCGGCGGCCCATGCCTCGCAGGTGGAAGATGCGATGTTGTAGCGCTCGGGCAGCTGCCAGGTGAACTGGCGCCGCAAGCTGCCGAAATCTGCTGCCCGCTGAAGCATGGCCTTGTCCCGTCACAAACCGGAGGCGGAGCCTATCCCCCTCCGTGCTGCGGTGCAATAACCTTGGTAAAGCTGACAGTCCATCCAGCCAAAGGCGGGGTCAGTTCAGCTGCACCAGCGCAAGATTGAGCGCCGTGGCAAAGCCGACCCAGGCGGCATAGGGCACGAAGAGCAGGGCCGCCAGCCTGTCACGACGCCAGCCCACCGCAATGAAGGCGAGGATCGCCGCCAGCAGCGCCAGGATGATGCCGAGCCCCGCATCCAGCCGGTGCAGGGTGAAGACGGTGGGGCTCCAGGCGAAGTTCAGCACCATCTGCAACGCCCACAGCCGGAACAGGGTGGAGCCTGCGCTGGCCCCAAGGCTGCGCCAGCCGGCAATGCCGATGAGGATGTAAAGCAGCGTCCAGGCGGGCGCGAACAGCCAGTTGGGCGGGGTGAAGGAGGGTTTGGCGAGGCCGGCATACCACTCGCCGGGCAGGTTCGTGGCGCCGATCAGCAGCCCGCCGCCGACGCTGACGAGAAGGAAAACGGCGAGAAGGGGGAGCGATGGCTTGCGTGTCATTGCGTGTCTCCAGAGGTTTGGAAATGGGGTTCGCGTCCCGTTCCGTCTGTTCCCTCAGATCAGTCAGCACCAGTGTGGCGGGCTGCCGCGCTCATGTCTCCTCCATGGCCTCCACATAGTACCAGCGGCCGGATTTCTTGCGGAAGCGGCTGAGTTCCCGGTGGGTGTGCAATTGTGCACAAGACAGATACCGCGCCTCGAACAGCACCGTTCCATCCCGGTCATCCGCTCCGCCGCCGGTGGTCTGCAGCACCTTCAGTCCGGTCCACCGGCTTTCCGAGGCCCAGCGGGCGGTGGCCGTCTCGTCAAAGCCCGGCTGGTATTTCGGCCAAAGCGTTTCCTTCAGATAGGTGATGTCCTGCATCACATAGGCGCTATAGCGCGAGCGCATCAGCGCCTCCGCCGTCCCAGCCACAGCCTTGCGCGCCAGCACCGGCCCGCAGCACAGCGCAAGGGTCTGGCCGGAGCCGCAGGGGCAGGGGGATGCATCAGTCATGAGGGGAGGCCCGCTATGGAAAGGATCTGAGGGCGATATTTAGCGTGGATGGGAGGGGGCGTCGAGGTGGGAGGTGTTACACTGCTCCCGTGAAGCGAAGGAGTGGTTCCATATCCATCGCATCTGCGGCCCGTAATGCCGAAATATAGGCGGTGCGGCGCCGGTTGTCTGCTTGCAGGTCGAAGCCGTTGGCCCACTCGACCGGGGGATGACCGAAACGTTTTTCCAGGTAGACATCTGTAGAGATGCGGGCGTGGCGGCCGTTGCCATTTGGAAAGGGATGGATCTGCACCAGCCGGTGGTGAAACCGCGATGCGGCTTCGAGTGGGCTGAATGTCGCATTTTCCGCCCAGTAAGCGGCGTCATCGAGCAGATAGCGCAGTTGCACGGCAATCTGCACCGGATCGATTCCAATGTTCTTCTCGCGAAGCCGGTAGGTTCCGGCCCATGACCAGACCTCCCCAAACAACCGCTTGTGAAGCGTGCGCTGGAAGTCATCGGTCAGCACATCGCCGCCGCGCCTGCGCGAAAGCCAGCGCAGACCCTGGGTGATGTTGACCTGCTCCAGTTCATCCAGCTCTCCACGCGTTGTGATATGCGTGAATTTGAGCCCTTCCATCTCGTCCGGATCGAGAGGTGTTGCGCCTTCAGGCTCCCTGAACATCAGGGTTTCTCCCAGAAGTCCGAAGGCCTTTCACGCAAGATCTCGCTGCTCAGCCGGCCGATCTCGGCCTGAATCTGATCTTGGGTGAGGGATTGCTGTTCCAGTGCCATATGCGCACTGGCGCGGCGGATGATGCTTTCCGCCTTGCTGCGGGCCTGGGCTTCGAGCATCTCTTCCACGCTGCCCTCCGGCACGATGGCATAGACGAAGCGCCCGCCCAGAGCCTTGGCCAGCTTCTCCATGTGCTGCAGGGTTACGCCGCCCTCCAGTTCCTTGCGTTCTGCCTGATAGACCGCCGCCTTTGTCACGCCCAACCGCCGTGCCAGCGCCGGAGCGGACATGCCGAGAGCCTTGCGCATGGCCGCAATCCAGCCGCCGGCAGGAGGGGTCACTTGCCCGAGTTGTTCTCCCGCCCGGTCCAGAAGCCTTGCATACTGGCGCATCGCGGTGTCTTTGACGCTTGGCACGGTATATTCATCCATATTCTTTCTGATGCTGAAAGAGTATGGATTGATATCCATTTTGTGTCAAAGGGGATATATATCGATATATGAACGGTGATTGCGCCGTGCTTGGGCGTCATAGGGCAATCAAATTTGCCCATGAGTGCTTATGGCAGGCTGCGCAGAATGGGTGCGCAGGTGGCTGGACCTGCCGCGTCACAGATTTGAAACTGAAGGGAAAATCAAAATAAAAAACCTGCTGGTGGAGCCGAGGGGAATCGAACCCCTGACCTCTGCAGTGCGATTGCAGCGCTCTCCCATCTGAGCTACGGCCCCTGAGCAGGTGGCGGAATTTAGGAGGGGCTCCGAAGATCTGTCAAGCACGTGGTTTTACGCCCTGCCGCGTCCTGCTGGTGCGGGTGGGAGCGCGGTGCTGTCTGGTGCCTCTGGCGCGCAAGCCAGGGGCAGCGCAAGTGCCCGTCACTTAATCCTGTTCAACATGATGCCTTGCGGCGGCACCTGTGCGCCGCTACATCATGGAGAACGGAACGCCATCACTAAGCGGAACTCATTATGCGTGCAATTCTGGACGTGCTCATGCTGGTCCTTCAGCTTTATACCTACGTGATCATCGCCAGCGCGATCTTCTCCTGGCTCTATGCCTTCAATGTGGTGAACATGAGCAACCAGTTCGTGGCGACCATCGGCCAGACGCTCTATGCCCTCACCGAGCCGCTGCTGCGCCCGATCCGCCGCGTGGTGCCTTCGGTCGGCGGGCTGGACCTTTCGGCCATCGTGCTGCTGCTGCTGATCTTCCTGCTGCAGAACGTCATCATCCGCTACATCTACCCCGCCGTCTTCTGATGACGGGGCCGGATAGGCCCTGGCGTCCGGTCAAAGGCGGGGTCAGCGTCGATGTGCGCCTGACGCCGCGCTCCGGTCATGACCGGGTGGATGGCCTGTCCGCCCTGTCCGATGGCCGCCAGGTGCTGGCGGCGCGTGTGCGGGCCGTGCCGGAAAAGGGCGCGGCCAATGCCGCGCTTGAGGTGCTGATGGCCAAAACCCTTGGCCTGCCCAAATCCGCCGTATCCCTCGCGGCAGGCTCCACCGCCCGCATCAAGACGCTGCATGTGACCGGTGAGCCGGACACGCTGATGGCCGCACTTGAGGCGGTGTGTGGCGGTTAAGCTATTTTCGTAGAGCCTTGATCAGTCTTCGATCTTGCGCGCTTCGTCCGGCAGCATGATCGGAATGCCGTCCTTGATCGGATAGGCCAGCTTGGCGGCGCGGGAGATCAGTTCCTGCGCATTCGCATCATATTCCAGCGTGGTCTTGGTCAGCGGGCAGACCAGAAGCTCCAGCATCTTGCGGTCGATCTGTCTGGCACTGTGTGAAGCGGCGGTTTCCGTCATCTGGGCGTTCCGGTCTTTCGGGTCTTATTGAAGGGTCGGGCCACCCTCATGGCCTGCACTGCGCGCCAGGTCAATCTCGGTGATGGCGACCAGCGTTTCGGCGCGGGTCTTGAGGTCGGCGGCTTCCAGCATGGCCTGTTTCTCCGCCGGGCCGTAGGGGCTCATCATGCACAGGGCATTGACGAGCACTTCCGTCTCGGCCCGCTCCACGCTGTCCCAGTCCGCTTCCATGTCATGGGCGTCGAGATAGGCGCGGAAGGCGCGCAGCAGGCCTTCCCGGTCCACCTCGCCTTCGCCGCGGCCGGTCTCAAGATCGGGCAGATAGGGCAGGAAGTCACAGGCCACCTGCCGGAAGGGCGTCATGGCCGGAAGCTCTTCGGCGATGCGGAAGCGGGCGATACCCTGCAGCGAGATCAGATAGCGGCCGTCGCCGCTTTCCTGAAACGACGTGATCCGCCCGGCGCAGCCGACGCGGGACAGCGCGGGCTTTGATCCGTCCTGCACGTCAGTGATGGATGGCTGCACCATGCCGATGAGCCGCTGGCCGGCAAGGGCCGCATCCACCATGGCCAGATAGCGCGGCTCGAAGATGTTCAGCGGCAGCTGGGTGCGCGGCAGCAGCAGGGCGCCGGGCAGCGGAAAGACGGGCAGCGTCGCGGGCAGGTCCTTGATACTCGTGTAGCTCGCGTTTCCCGCCTTCATCGTGTCACCTCGCATGGATTGTCCCTGGGCGGACAAACGCCCGCCAAGGGACATATAGGTCAGGAGAACAGCACTGACGACAGCTTGCGGCGGCCATAATTGGTGGCCGGCTCCTTCGGGCCCCAGGCCTCGAAGAACTGCAGCAGCTGCTTGCGCGCGCCGTCCTCGTTCCAGCTGCGGTCGCGGCGGATGATGCCGATCAGCTGATCGACGGCACCCTGATGATCACCGCGCCCGTTCAGCGCCAGCGCCAGATCGAAGCGGGCCTGATGGTCGTCGGGGTTTGCCTCCACCTTCGCCTGCAACCCGGCAAGATCGCCCAGCTGTTCGGCCTGTTCGGCCAGTTCCAGCGCGGCAAAGGCAGCTGCGACCGTCGCGTCCTTGCGGGCGTCTTCCGGGATCATCTCCAGCGCCTGCCGGGCGCGGGCCAGATCCCCGGCGCCCAGATAGCAGCGGGCAAGACCGGCAAGGGCGCGGGTGTTGGCGCTGTCCATCTGCAGCACGCCGCCGAACATCTGGGCGGCCTGCCCGTAATCCTTGGCCTCCAGCAGGGTCTCGCCCTCGGCCAGATAGGTGTCCACCGGCGAGGCAGGGGCAGGGCCCGCCACGCGCTCGATGAAGGCCTTGATCTGGCCTTCCGGTTGGGCGCCCATGAAGCCATCGACCGGCTGGCCGTTCTTGAAGGCAATGACGGCCGGGATCGACTGGATGCCGAGCTGGCCTGCCACTTCCGGATGGTCGTCAATGTTCATCTTGGCCAGCAGCACGGCGCCCTTGGCGGCCTTGACGGCGGCTTCCAGTGCCGGGGTCAGCTGGCGGCAGGGGCCGCACCAGGGGGCCCAGAAGTCCACCAGCACCGTCTGGCTGCGCGAGGCCTCCAGAACAGCCTTTGCAAAGGTGGGGGTGGTGACGTCGAAGATCAGATTGTCTGCGCCTGCCGCCTGAGCTGGCGCCTGAGACTGGCCCTGCTGGCTGCCATAGCCGGAGCCGCCGTAGCTGCCGCCAAAGGAGCCGCCGGCCTGACCGCCCATGCTGAAGTTTCCACCGCTCATCGTCGTTTTCCCTTGTCGTCACAAGGACGGCTCAACAGCATGGCGCGTGAGCCGTCAGGAGTTCGCTTTGTCTTTAACATGGCGCGGCGGCGGGGGAATTACAAACCCTGCGCCTTCGCCTCTTCCGTCACCGCCAGCACCTGCGGCTCATGCCCGCAGGCGCGGGCAAAGGCCAGCAGGCCGTCACGGGAAATGGTGGTGGTGGCGTCGTTCGACAGCGGGTGGAAGTTCAGCACCTCGTGCTGCATCATCGCCGCGTCGAAAATGGGCGTCACGCGCTGCGCTTCCCGGTCGTTGTAGAGGCCAAAGGGCGTGACGGAGCCCGGCACCACACCAAGGCATTCCATCAGCTGGTCAGCATTGCCGAAGGAGACGCGGCCCTGTCCGCCGATCAGCGTGTGGATCTGCTTCAGATCCACCGTGGCATCATGCAGCACCACCACCAGAAAGATGCGGCCCTTCTTGTCCTTCAGGAAGAGGTTGCGCGTGTGGGCGCCGGGGATCATGGCATGCACGTCTTCGGATTCCGCTACCGTGAACACCGGCCGGTGATCCGTGGTGCTGGTTTCAAGCCCAAGATCATCCAGAAATGCCAGCAGCTCGCTGCGTGTTGCCATCATGCCGTCTCCCGCTTCCCGCCCGCCGCTGGGGCCGCAAAATCTCTCTCTTTCCATGCTTCTAGCTGATCAGGGTCTTGCGCGGCAAGGCTTCCGGGGAGCAGGCAAAGGGCGCGCTGCGGCCTTCTGTCCACAGCTCGTCCACACGGCCGAAAAAGCCGTAGCCGGGTCAAAAAAGCCTGTTGCATTCGCAGGCGGCTTGGTTCATATACAGCCCACCTCAGCGGCGGGCCTTCGCAAGACGGCTTTCTGCGGCGCTTAAGCGGGCGTAGCTCAGGGGTAGAGCACAACCTTGCCAAGGTTGGGGTCGTGGGTTCGAATCCCATCGCCCGCTCCAGTTTCCGGTCAATCGGCAATCTGGTCCAGCGTCATTGAGGATACCCATCCGGCTTGCCGGATTTGTGCGGGCGTAGCTCAGGGGTAGAGCACAACCTTGCCAAGGTTGGGGTCGTGGGTTCGAATCCCATCGCCCGCTCCAGTTTCGAAAAAGGCTGCCGCAAGGCGGCCTTTTTTAATGTCTGCAGAGCGGGTTGCAAATCCGTGCGGTGCTTATTGGCAACAGCTCGTTAAAATTACCCTTTTGTTAAACTCTTTATCGCAATTTGCCTTAAGATCCGTCCCACTCAGTAGTTCGTTCAGGACAGACCCCACCCATGATGCGCAAGTTCGCTCTTCTCGCCTTGACCTCCGCTCTTGCCGGTGCCTCCCTTCCGGCGGCCGCGCAGGATTATTCCTATGGTTCCTCCAGCGGCACCTCCGGCCATCAGTATGTGCTGGATCTGGGTGTCGGTGCCCTGGTCAAGCCGCGTTATGACGGCGCGGATACCTATCTGGTGTCACCGGTTCCGCTGATCTATGTCAGCCGCTTCTATCTGCCGATTCTGGGGCAGGTGGCTGACGGCCAGGCGCGCACGGGCATCTATTTCTACCCGTCCTTCAACTTCATCGGACAGCGCCGTCCGACCGATACATCGAAGCTCAGCGGCACCCGCAAGGTGGACTGGGCGCTGGAAGCAGGGCTGGGTGCCGGTTTCCAGGGCGATGGGTTCCGGGTGTTCGGAGAGCTGCGCCAAGGCTTCAACGGTCACAAGGGGCAGACCGGTCAGATCGGCGCTGACCTGATCATGAAGCCGATGCCGAAGCTGGAGCTCAGCGCCGGTCCGCGCCTCGGTTTTGCCTCCAGCCGCTACATGGACACCTACTTCAGCGTTTCGCCGTCAGAGGCCCAGGCCAGCGGGCTCAATGAGTTCCGCGCCAGCGGCGGCTTCAAGAGCATCGGCGTTGCGTCCCGCGCCAGCTATGATCTGACGGATCAGGTGAAGCTGCATGTGGAAGGCGGTTATGACCGGCTGATCGGCGATGCGGCCCGCAGCCCCATCGTCCGCAACCGCGGCAGCCGCAATCAGTATACCATCGGCACCGGCGTGACCTACCGGTTCTCCTTCGACGCGTTCTGAGCCGCGTTATACCAAGGCGCTGAGATGCTGACGCATCACGCCTTGAAAATGCTCAAGCGCCGCACGGGCTTAACCAATGCTCGAGCAGTCAAGCTCATCGAGCATGGGTATTACCCGCTGACAGACATGAAAAAGGGCCGTCCGGAGGGGCGGCCCTTTTGATTCTATCCCTGCCACTCACGAGCAAGGTTTAAGCGGCTCGAAGCCGGCAGGCAATTCGGTGCGCGCGTCGCCGCACAGGTTGATCATGCGCTTGGGGTCAAGCCCGCGCACATCCTTCAGCTTTGCGCCGGGCAGGCGGGTGTTGCGCAGCAGTGCGCCGGTCATGTTGGCGCCCGAGAGGTCGGCATCGGTGAGGTCGCCGCTGGTGATGCGGGTGCCGCTGAGGTCCGCATTGCGGAAACTGGCATCCACCGCGATGATCCGGTCGAGGCCGGCATAGGGCAGGCGGGCATTGTCCAGCATGGCACTGCTCAGGTCCGCCCGTTCCAGACTTGCTCCGTCCATCTTGCTGCCGGAGAAATTGGCGCCGATGGCTATGCTGCGGGTCAGTTTGGCGTTGCGCAGATCCGTGTTGTCCAGCTTGGCGCTGGTCAGCACCGCGTCATTCAGATCCGCGTCCCGCATGTCTGAGCCGGACAGCCTTGCCTTGATCAGGGATGCCTTCTCCAGATCCACGCCGCGCATGGAACTGCGGGTCATGTCCGCCCCGTCGAGGTTGGCGCGCTCCAGTTCCGTGCGGCGCAGGTCAGCGCCGGCGAGCCTGGCGCCGGTGAGAATGGCTTCCTTCAGATCGGCCTCGCGCAGGTTGACGCCGGTGAAATCCGGCATGTCCAGCTTCAATGTGCGCAGGCTCTCCAGCTTCAGGTCGCAGCCGGGGCAGCCATTCTGTGCGGTGATCTGGTCGAATGTGCCTTGCGGGGCCGCCGTCTGTGCAAAGGCGCGCCCCGAGCCCTGCGGCAGCAATGCGAGGGCCGTCAGGATGAGCGCTCCTGCAAGTTTCGATGTCAATCGCAGTGCCATGTCCAACCTCCTGCGCCCCCGCGCCTCTTTTAGCCCTCACCGGGCCGGGCGGAAAGCACAGAGTTGCACAGCCGGACATCTTGTCCCGGTCTGCATTTCAAAGATGGAGGGGAAGAGTGCTGCGGGCCGGAAGGAAGTAGCGGGTCGCAGTGCCACTTCCTTCCGTCCGCAATCGCTGACGACGCACAACCTGACAATCAGCTTCCCGACATTAGGATTGGAGTGGTTTCCAAAAGGTTTTCTTTGTCGATAAAACTGATCTTCGTGCGTTTTATTTGGTTTAATGATGTTTATCTTTGTTATTGATTTTATTATGCATGGCAGAATGCAAATTCCGGTTAATTTCTATTAATCACTGGAACTCCGAGCGCAGATCGACGGTCGAGCGCTCGCCAACGGCATCGTAATTGCGCTCCACCCAGCCGGCTGCGGTCTTGCGGCCGATGGAGAACAGCTCCTCGATGAAGGCCCATTCCGCATTGGACTTGGAGGAGGCCTGCAGCGGCTTCAGGGCTTCTCCGTCGATGCGGTGGAAATTGACCTTCTTGTAGTCCTCTTCATTGAGCTTGCCTTCGTTGAGAAGGCGCAGCACGAATTCGATGGACCGCATTTCGCGCAACAGCGTGGAATTGAAGGTGATCTCGTTCATCCGGTTCTGGATTTCGCGGGCCGTCTTCGGGGTTTCCTTGCGCTCGATCGGGTTGATCTGCACCAGCAGCAGGTCCTGCGTGCCGGTCTCGTAGAACAGCGGATAGAGCGGCGGGTTGCCCATGTAGCCGCCGTCCCAGTAGGGCACGCCGTCAATCTCCACCGCCTGAAACACCTGCGGCAGGCAGGCCGAGGCCATCACGGCATCGGCCGTCAGCTCGTCACCGCTGAAAACCTTGATCTTGCCCGTGTGCACATTGGTGGCCGACACGAACACCCGCACACGCCCGCAGGCGCGAACGGAGTCAAAGTCGATGATCTCCTTCAGCACCTCGTGCAGCGGATTGATGTTGAGCGGATTGAACTCGTAGGGCGAGGCAAAGCGGGAGATCAGATCCATGGCAATGTAGCTCGGCGAGAAGTCGAGGCTCCACTGGCCAAGGGCCATGTCCAGCGGTGAGCGCCGGATCGGGCTGAGATAGGCGTGCTGGCTGACCTTCTTCCAGAAGGTCCGCAGACGCTCCCGGGCACCCTCCACGCCTCCCTCGTGCAGGCCGCAGGCCAGGGCCACCGCATTCATCGCGCCGGCCGAGGTGCCGCTGATGCCGTCGATCTCGAAGCGGTCATCTTCCAGAAGATAATCCAGCACCCCCCAGGTGAAGGCGCCATGGGCGCCGCCCCCCTGAAGGGCCAGATTGATGACCTTGCGCCCCGGCGCGGATTTGCGCGGCGGGACGTTCCGTTTTCTCGCCTCTGTCATTACTGGGCCGTCCAGCCGCCATCGACGGGCAGCAGCGTGCCTGTGATGGACTTGGCCGCATCCGAGCACAGGAAGACGGCAACAGCCGCGACTTCTTCCACGGTGACGAATTCCTTGGTGGGCTGAGCCTTCAGCAGCACCTCGCGCTTGACCTCGTCCTCGGTCATGTTGCGCGCCTTCATCGTGTCGGGGATCTGGGCCTCGACCAGCGGCGTCCAGACATAGCCCGGGCAGATGGCGTTGACGGTGACGCCATTTTCGGCAGCTTCCAGCGCAACCGTCTTGGTCAGCCCGGCAATGCCGTGTTTGGCGGCCACATAGGCGGATTTGAAGGGGGAGGCGACCAGCGCGTGAGCGGAGGCGGTGTTGATGATCCGTCCCCAGCCGCGCGCCTTCATGCCCGGCAGGGCGGCGCGGATGGTGTGGAAGGCCGAAGACAGGTTGATGGCGATGATCGCGTTCCACTTGTCGACGGGGAACTCGTCGATGGGCGAGACATGCTGGATGCCGGCGTTGTTGATCAGGATGTCGACGCTGCCGAATTCCTTCTCCGCCGTGGCGATCATGGCGGCGATCTCGTCGCCCTTGGTCATGTCGGCGGGCGAATAGAGGCAGCGGACGCCGAAGTCCTTTTCGATGCCGGAGCGCTCGGCCTCGATCTTGTCCTTGTCGCCAAAGCCGTTGATCATCACATTGGCGCCTTCGGCTGCCAGCGCCCGAGCATAGGCAAGGCCGATGCCGGAGGTGGATCCGGTGATGACGGCGTTTCTGTTCTTCAGCATGTCTTTCAGGCTCCCTGACCGAATTCCGGCCGCAGCTTCACATGAAGCTGCCTTGCACTGCAACAACGCAGTTGCGCTGATGCGGTTGCGTGACAAATCGGTAATGAAAGCCTGAGCTTTTGCAGGGCGCTGCCCCGCCTGCTTGCAGCTGTCCGTCAGTGCTGGGCGAACATGGGATTGTCCGGGTTTTCGGCCCAGAGTTTTTCCGCGACATCTTTGTAGGCCACCGTCACGACAGCAAGGCCAATGGTGGTGGTGATGATCTGCAGCAGCGTGCCGAAGACGGCCAGAACCACGAAACCGAGGATGATCGAGCCACCGGCGAGGATCTGATATCCGCCTGCAATGGCAAGGCCGAGGACCAGGATCACCGGAATGCTGAGCAGAAGCGTTGTCACGAACATCGGCCCGGCATAGCCCTTGCTGATGCGGAAGGCTTCTGCCACCGGCAGGTGGTGGCCAACGGCAGAGGCCGGGACGATGAAGCTGATGCGGTACATCAGCGCAATGGTCAGGACCGTCAGCCCGGCAAGCAGCACCACCATGATGATATGCGGCACGAAAGTGTTGAACATCATGGCAACGAGAATGATGCCGATGATCGGCCCCATCAGAATCAGGGCCGTCTGCACCATGCGCCAAAGTACCCGCCGCTCATACAGTCCAAAGCGCAGGTGGATGAGATCGGGCTGTTCCTGCAGCAGGCCAAACCGGTGCCAGCCGCTGGCGATGGAGGCGCCGCTGACCAGTGACAGCACGAAACCGGCCAGGGCCAGAATGATATTCAGGCCCGGGATGCCTTCGCTTGCATCGGTCAGGGCATTGATGACCAGCATGATCACCATCCACGATCCGGCAATACGGAAGGCGATGTTGATGTTCTGGCGGATCAGGGTCGCTGACTGATGCAGGATATCCGAATACATGGGGGCTCCAGGCTGGTCTTGTCACTTGCAGGAAATGCCAAGTGCAATCATCAGGTCTATAGGCCGGTCCGGCGGGGCGGCGCAAGTGCTCCGGATCACAGTTTGCCGCGCTGATGCGCTGCATCGCGCCTTGCGTGCGGTTCTTGATTGCCCTTATGTGAGAGCCAATTTAATCAGGCCATGAAAAGCGCCCGTCCCCGGTGCGGGCGGAGGGTGAATACGAGGTTGGCTGATCTGATGAGCGAGTATGTCCCGATGCGCCTGCCCCGGCGCCGGTCGGTTGCCGTGCAGGTGGGTTCCGTGATGGTGGGCGGCGATGCGCCCGTCGTCGTGCAATCCATGACCAACACGGACACGGCGGATGCCGATGCCACCGTGGCGCAGGTCGCCGCGCTGGCGCGGGCCGGGTCCGAGCTGGTGCGCATCACGGTGGACAGGGACGAGTCCGCCGCGGCCGTGCCGCGCATCCGCGAGCGGCTGGAGCGCATCGGCATCAATGTGCCGCTGATCGGCGATTTCCATTACATCGGCCACAAGCTGCTGGCTGACCATCCGGCCTGTGCCGAGGCTTTGGCCAAGTACCGCATCAATCCGGGCAACGTGGGCTTCAAGGCCAAGCGCGACACCCAGTTCTCGCAGATCATCGACATCGCCCAGAAATATGACAAGCCGGTGCGCATTGGCGTCAACTGGGGCTCGCTCGATCAGGAGCTTCTGACGAAGCTGATGGACGAGAACGCCTCCAGCGCCAATCCGATTGCGGCGTCTGCCGTCATGCGCGAGGCGATCATCCAGTCCGGGCTTCTCTCGGCCGAGCGGGCCGAAGGCCTCGGCATGGCCCGCAACAAGATCATCCTGTCCGCCAAGGTCAGCAATGTGCAGGACCTCATTGCCGTTTATGCGGATCTGGCGGCGCGCTGCGACTATGCGCTGCATCTGGGCCTCACCGAGGCGGGCATGGGCACCAAGGGCATCGTCGCCTCGGCGGCGTCCATGGGCATCCTGCTGCAGCAGGGCATTGGCGACACCATCCGCGTGTCGCTGACGCCGGAGCCGGGCGGTGACCGCTCGCGCGAGGTGCAGGTGGCGCAGGAGCTGCTGCAGGTGATGGGCTTCCGCGCCTTCGTGCCGGTGGTGGCGGCCTGTCCGGGGTGCGGGCGCACCACGTCGACCGTGTTCCAGGAGCTGGCCAGCGACATTCAGGAGCATATCCGCGTGTCGATGCCGGTCTGGCGCGAGCAGTATCCGGGGGTGGAGAACCTCAACGTCGCGGTGATGGGCTGCATCGTCAACGGGCCGGGCGAGTCCAAATTCGCCGACATCGGCATCTCGCTGCCGGGCACGGGCGAATCGCCTTCCGCCCCTGTGTTCATCGACGGCGAGAAGGTCATGACGCTGCGCGGGCCCTCCATCGCGGAAGACTTCAAGGCCATGGTGCTGGGCTATATCGAGCAGAAATACGGTTCGGGCAAGCCGCTGGAATTGCCCTCCGCTGCGCAGGAGTGAGTTCGCCCTCCCGGCCGCAGTGCTGAAACAGGAGTTGCCGGAATGCTGAATGCGGTGAAGGACGGCGGCACAAAGCCGGCCATTCTGGTGATCACATCACAGGTGGTGCGCGGCAGTGTGGGCGGGCGCGGTGCGGTCTTCGCGCTGGAGCGTCTGGGCTTCCCGGTGTGGTATCTGCCGACCATTCTGTTGCCCTGGCAGCCGCTGGTCGGGCGCGGTCAGCGCATCGTTGCGCCGATGACGGATTTCGACGCCATCACGGCGGATCTGGCAGCTTCCCCCTTCCTGCCGGAGATCGGCGCGGTCATCACCGGTTATCTCGGCTCGCCGGAACAGGCCGCTGCCGTCGCCCGGCTCGTCAAGGCGCTGCGCAAGCTGCGGCCCGAAGTGACCTACCTCTGCGATCCGGTGATCGGCGATCTGGAAGGCCTCTATGTGCCGGAGGCAACCGCTGCCGCCATCCGCGACGAGCTGGTGCCGCTGGCTGATATCTCGACGCCGAACCGTTACGAGCTGGCCTGGCTGACCGGGCGGCCAACCGATTCGGAGCTGCAGGCTCTGTCCGCTGCGCGGCATCTGGGGCCGGAACGGGTGGTTGTCACCTCCGCCCCGGCGCTGCGGCGCAATTCCATCTCCAACCTTCTGGTGGGCCGGCGCGGTGCCGTTGCGGCCGAACACGCGGCCATCGACAATCCGCCCCATGGCACGGGGGACTTCTTCTCCGCCCTGTTCATGGCCCGTCTGCTGGAGGGCATGGATGAGGACGAGGCGCTGGTGCGTGCTGCCGCTTCCGTGTTCGAGCTGGTTGCCCGCACGGTGAAGCAGGGTGCCAACGAGCTGCTTTACGCCGCCGAACAGCAGACGCTCTGCCGTCCCATGGCGCTGGTCAGCACCCGCCGGGTGATGGAGAGCGCCAGCGCGCGATGACCGGGCCGGGGTCCATGTCTCAGGCCAAACGGGTTGCCGGAGTTGATGGCTGCCCGGCGGGCTGGATCGCGGTGATTCTTGACGAAGGCCTGACCGCTAAGCCGCAGGTGCTGGTGACGCCCCGCTTTGCAGATCTTCTGGCGCTTCAGCCCCGGCTTGAGGTTCTGGCCGTGGACATGCCCATCGGCCTGCCGGACCGGATCGGCCCCGAGGGGCGCGGGCCGGAACGGCATGTGCGCCCGCTTCTGGGCATGCGCCAGTCCTCGGTGTTTTCCGTGCCTTCCCGTGCCGCGGTCTATTGCGAAGACTACCGGGAAGCCTGCCGCATCGCGCAGGAAACATCCGAGCCGCCGCGCAAGGTGTCAAAACAGGCCTTTCATCTCTTCCCGAAAATCCGTGAACTGGACAAGGCTCTGGCCGGTGAGCGGCAAGAGCGGGTGTTCGAAGTGCACCCGGAAGTGGCCTTCTGGCGGCTCAATGGCGGCGCGCCCATGAGCCTGCCGAAGAAGGTCAAGAGCCGCATCAACCCGGCGGGCATGGACGAGCGCCGCGCCTGTCTGGCCGTTCACGGGCTTGAGCCCGCGTTCCTGTCACAAAAGCCGCCACGCGGGGCAGGGGCGGATGATTTCCTCGATGCCTGCGTCAATGCCGTCATGGCCCTGCGCATCCTGGCAGGTGGGGCGGAGCCCTTCCCGAAGGATTTCTCCCGCGACAGCCGCGGCCACCGCATCGCCATCTGGGCCTAAGGTTCCGCGAGGTTCAGGGCTTCACCCTCGGCGCCGTGGTGACGGTGGTCAGGTCGACCTGGGGCGGGGGGGTGTCATCGTCTTGCGAGCCGCTGAAACTCAGCCAGCGTTTGAAGAAGCCGGGCTTCTGTTCACCAGCCTGAGCGTCCGGAGCGAAGGCCGTTGCGGTCACCTCCGCTGCGGGCTGCGGCTTTGCTGCGGCAGGGGTGGCCGCCTGAGGGGCTGCAGGTGATGCCGCGCCGGCGGCGGTCTGCCCGGGCTCGCCAGGTGCTGTCTCTGCCGGCTGGGCGGCTTTCGAGGCAAAAAGGCTGGCGAAGACGCCGCCGGTGGAAGCCGGTGTTGCTGGAGCCTCTTCGGCAGACGTCGCGGCAGCCGCCTGTTCGCCTGCCTCTTCCGGCTTGCTGTCGCTGCCGAACTTCGGGTTGACGATGGAGGCGATCAGGGCAGCGCGTTCCTTGGCGCGCTTTTCGCGCTCCGCCTCTTCCCGGATATTGGCCATCGCCACTTCGAAGGCCTGAGCGTCCTTCTTCTGCTTGGCCTCCACCGCAACCCGGATCGCCTGCGGCACTTCATAGGCCGGGCATTTGGCCGTGGCGCGGAAGGGCACATTGGCCATCAGCGGCGTGGCGTTGAACACATACTGCTTTTCGCAGACATCGATCTTCGGTGTCTGTTTCGTCACCTCGAAGTGGTCATAGCCCACCTTCAGCATGCGCCAGAAATCCATGTGCGGGCTGTCATTGTGCCGCGCCATGTTCTCCGCCGTCATGCGGAAGGGGAACGCCTGCACCTGGAATGACCGCTGCCCGCCCTTGAAGCTGTCCCGGGCCAGCGCATAGATGTCCTCGATCTGCGGATCGGTCATGGCATAGCAGCCGCGCGACGAGCAGGCGCCATGCACCATCAGATGTGTGCCGGTGCGGTTGTGCGACCGGTCATAGGCATTGGGAAAGCCCATGTTGAAGGCAAGGTGGTAGCTGGAGTTCGGGTTCATCAGCCCCGGCGTGATCTCGTAGAAGCCCTCCGGCGCCTGCCGGTCGCCTTCCTTGACCTTCGGCCCAAGCTCGCCGGACCACTTGCAGATATCGAAGGTTTGGAGCAGAGCAAAGCGGCCTTCCCGGTTCTGCTTCCAGACCTCAAGCGTGCTTTCTTCCTTGAAGATGCGGATCAGGATGGGCGAGCGCGCATCCATCTTCAGTTCGGTGAACTTCGCCTTGATGGCCGGGCGCACCTCGCGCAGGTGCTTGGGGCCGAAGGAAACGTATTCATCCCCCGACTGGCAGCCGGCAAGAAGCGTGGCCACAGCCAGGGCGCCAGCCAGGCGGATCACCTTGCGGCCCGGAATTTTCGGAAAGGCAATCACGCCCATCTGCCGTCACACCTGAAAGAAAAACTGCCCGCCTTCCCGCTGAGGACAGGCAAAGCCATCACCGGCACAAGGGTAAGGTGCCGTCTCTTCTTCCGCAAGATGGCAGTACCACGCTGGATCATAAATCACCGTAGAGAAAACGGGCGGATGGAGGGGATGAACCGGTCAAAACAAAAACCGGCGCAGGCATCCCTGCACCGGTTTCAGAAGGTTACATCCGCGCAGCTCTCAGAGGCTGCGGCCGATGGCGAGGAACTTGTCGCGGCGCAGCTTGCGGACCTCATCGGCGGACAGGCCCTCGAAGGACTTCAGCGCCTCGTCGATCGCCTTGCCGGCGCGGTCGATGGCCGTCTCGCGGGCGCGGTGGGCGCCGCCCGCCGGTTCCTCGATGATGCCGTCGATGATGCCGAGTTTCAGGAGGTCCTGTGCGGTGATCTTCATGTTGGTCGCCGCTTCCTGCGCCCTTGCGCTGTCGCGCCACAGGATCGAGGCTGCGCCTTCCGGCGAAATCACACTGTAAATCGCGTGTTCCAGCATCAGCACCTTGCTGGTGGCGGCAATGGCGATGGCGCCGCCCGAGCCGCCTTCACCGATGACGGTGGCGATGTTCGGCACGCCGAGGCTGAGGCAGCGGTCGGTGGAGCGGGCAATGGCTTCCGCCTGGCCCCGCTCTTCCGCGCCAAGGCCCGGATAGGCACCGGCCGTGTCGACGAAGGACAGCACCGGAATGCCGAACTGGTTGGCCAGATCCATGATGCGCACCGACTTGCGGTAGCCTTCCGGACGGGCCATGCCGAAATTGTGCTTGAGGCGGGTTTCCGTATCCGAGCCCTTTTCCTGCGCCAGAATGGCGACGGACTGGCCCCGGAAGCGGCCGAAACCGGCAATGATCGCCTGATCGTCGGAGAACTTGCGGTCGCCGGCCAGCGGCGTGAAGTCCTCGATGAGGCCCTGGATGTAATGGGCCGCATGCGGGCGGTCCGGATGGCGGGCGACCAGCGTCTTCTGCCAGGGGGTCAGCTTGGAATAGAGGTCGTTGAGGGTCTGGCTGGCCTTGGCTTCAAGGCGGCCGACTTCCTCGTCCACGTTCACCGCTTCGCCGGTCGCTGCCAGCGCACGCAGTTCCTGGGCCTTGCCGATGATGTCGGCGACGGGTTTTTCAAATTCCAGATAGCTGTGCATGAACCGTTTACCTGATGGCCGCTGCAGTCCCGCCCGCAGAGGGCTGGACCTTTCGCGCGCCGTGTGTCCCGGGTCTAATGTTGTGGCGCGACACTGGAGAGCAAGACCCCATGAGTCAAGCGGGGCTGTATCAGGAGGTTAAGGATGGTGCAAGCGATCCCCGGCAAAACCGCCGGGGCCTGTTTTGAAAAGGCCGGAAATCCGTGCCTTCAACGGGCAGCCTGATCCTGTCCGGGGCCGTTGATGTTCAGCTTCGTGGCTTCCACAACCATCTGGCCGCTCGCCGTGGGCATGACGATCCGGTAGGGAATGAGCACGTCATTACGGCCCATTGGCGCCAGCCAGGCTTCCATCTGGGCTTCTTCCATCAGCTTGACGGATTCCTTGCCCGGACGGTGGCCGGCAATCGCCTTCCAGCGCGCCCCGCAGACGACGACAGGCCCGTCATAGCCGCGGCCGGAGACTTCCTTGATCTCCTTGTATTCCATCTGGATGTCGAAGCGGGTCCAGCCGTCAAACACGGGCAGCTTGCGCTTGCAGGCGGCGGGCCCCAGCGCGTCCTTGCCCGTGGCGACCGGCATCACGGCGGCGCTCAGCGGGTCCATGGCGTTCTGCTGGTGCTTCTTGGTGATTTCGATGCGGTCCGGCACCGGCTTGAAGGGGGGCGCGGCCTCCGCTTCGCGGATGTTGCCGGAGCCCTGCGTCATCAGCACGTAGAAATCGCGGTTGGCGGCCTGCGAGGCCATGGAATATTTGGACGGCACCACCTTGCCGCCCACCAGCCAGCCGGTGGCCTCCGCGCCGCCGCGTCCGGTGGAAAACAGGCTGCCGATGCCGGCGGGCTCAAGCCCGACCTTGGCCGAATAGGCATTGCCCTGCAGCACGATGGACATGCTGCCCTTGCCGATGACAAGCCCCGCGACCGTGATGTCATAGAGCCCGCCGATGCGGGCGGTCTTGGCACCGGCGTCAGCGGAAGCCATCGAAACGGGCAGGGCGGTGGCGCAGGTCAGGGCGAGCGCACGAAGGGTGGCGGGCAAGGTTCCGGCCTTTCTGCTCAATACGTATCTCGACACGTCGAACCTCCTCGGCACCTTGTCCGGTGCCTGGTGACAACTTTTCCTGGCAGGCGCCGCCGCCCCATTGCTGCCTGTCTGGCGAATTCTTTCATGTCCTTCCGGCGCGGCTGGCGCGCAGCGAACGGCATCATCATGCCAATTGTTCGGCGGTATGGTAACCGCTTGGTTAATTTCCGGCATCCTGCATCGGATTTTGCAGCTTTCGCTTTCCTGAGGCGGTGAAGCCTTGACGCTGACCGCCAAGGCCAGTATAGGGAGCCAGATTTTTCCGAAATGAGCCGGTTTTGATGTTGCCGGACCTCGCGGTCCGCTCCATACCGGCTGTAACCGTACCGGGTCCCAGCGGCCCCGGCCAGTAGAAAAAGGGTGATCCAATGGCACGCCGTTGCGAGCTTTCCGGCAAGGACGTCATGTCCGGGAACAACGTTTCCCACGCCAACAACAAGACCCGTCGCCGGTTCCTGCCGAACCTGTGCAACGTTTCCCTCATCAGCGACACGCTGGGTGAGTCGTTCAAGCTGCGCATCAGCGCCCATGCCCTGCGCTCGGTCGAGCACCGCGGCGGCCTGGATGCCTTCCTTCTGAAGGCTGCTGACTGCGAGCTGTCCAACAAGGCACGGCTGATCAAGGCAGAAGTCAAGCGCCGTCAGACCGCAGCTGCTGCGGCCTGATACGGCCCGCTGCCGGATGAGCAAGACAAACGCCATTTCCAATGGTGATATCGCCATCGCAGTGCTTGCGATGGCGATTGTCGTTGTGGCCTCCAATTTCCTGGTTCAGTTCCCGGTCGATGGAACGGTGGGCGGCCTTCAGCTGGCCGACCTGCTGACCTGGGGCGCCTTCACCTATCCGGCTGCCTTCCTTGTCACCGATCTCACCAACCGGCGCTTCGGTCCTGCGGCTGCGCGCCGGGTGGTCTATGCCGGCTTTGTGCTGGCGGTGCTGCTTTCGGTGGTCCTTGCCACGCCGCGCCTTGCGGTGGCTTCCGGCTCGGCTTTCCTGATTGCCCAGCTTCTCGATGTGACGCTGTTCAACCGGCTGCGCCGCGCGGCCTGGTGGAAGGCGCCGCTCGTCTCGTCGGTCATCGGCTCGGTGGTCGATACGCTGATCTTCTTCTCGATTGCCTTTTCGCCGCTCTTCACCGGCCTGCTCGGCTATCACGATGACTTCGCCGTTGAAAACGCGCCGCTTTTCGGCATCTTCGCCGCGGAACTGCCGCGCTGGATTTCCTGGGCCCTGGGTGATCTGACGGTGAAGCTTTCCGTCGCCCTCTTCCTGCTGGCGCCCTACCGCATTCTCTTTGCGTTCATCCGGCCAATGCAGGACACAGGTTCCGCGCCGCTCTCCCGCTGATCTGCCGTTTCAATCATCAAGCCTGAACCGCAGCAGCAGCGTGCGCTGCAGCAGCGAGCGGTTGTTGTCCGACATCAGCGTCAGGATCACGCGCCCGCCCGCGTCCTTGTGGATGCCAAGCGCTTCCATATTGTCGATTTCGTGCGACGGGCCTGCCTCCAGCAGGATTTCCCCCTTCAGTTTTGCGCCGGGGCGGATCTCGCTGCCCTTGAAGCGGCGCAGGCGCATGCCGATCCAGTCCTGCATGTTGAAGCGCCGCTCCAGCAGCAGAAGATCGCCACCCGGCAGGAACTCGGCCTCCGTGGCATCGAACTCGCCGGAGCGCTCGATCTCGAAACTGCCCGCCAATGGCCCGCCGATGATGAAGCCGGGCAGGGTGTTCTTCGCCGCATCCGGATTGCGCTCGCCAATGGCGACGAGACCGCCCTTCAGCGGGCTGGACAGGGCCGAGCCTGCCAGTGCCTCCGGCCCCTTGTTGCCGCGCAGTTTGCGGAAGCCTTCCGGCGTTTCCACCTGCGACAGGGCCTTGGCCTTGCCTGACGTCAGCGGCCAGGCAAAGCGGTAGATGCGGTTGACCCGCTCCACGCTGACGAACAGTTCCGTCCGCTTGCCGTTGATGCCAAGCGTCATGCCTTCGGTGTCCCAAGCCTTGCTGTTTTGCAGGACGGCGCCCTTCGGATCGAGTGCAAGGGCGGTGCGGGCAGACGTGATGCCCAGCGGGCGGCCGTTGGCGTCCTGCTGCAGCTCGAAGGCGATCCAGCGGGCGTCATCGGTCACCGCCAGATGGGACGCGCCGCCCTCCAGCGTGATCAGGGCGGAGATGCCGCCATATTTCTTGGCAGGCAAGGACAGGTCCAGCCCGCCCAGAAAGGTGAGCTTGCCAAAGCGGGTTGCATCGCTGCCGCGCTGAAACTGGGTGATTGGCCGCGTGCGGATGGAGAGGCTTTCCCCGTCCTGCAGCAGCGGAGCGGCATGGGCCTCCGGAAGGCCTGCCGCACCCGTGAAGGCCAGCAGGATGGCGGCTGCCGCCGCCAGCCAGGCCTTCCTCATGCGCGCTTGCGCCGCCCGCGCTGGGGCACTGCGCCCACATTGGTGTCCTGGAACAGGTCGGCGAGCTGATCGGTCATGGCGCCGGCCAGTTCCTCCGCATCGACGATCGTCACCGCGCGCGAATAATAGCGGGTCACGTCATGGCCGATGCCGATGGCGATCAGTTCCACGGGCGACCGGTTCTCGATTTCATCAATGACGAAACGCAGGTGCCGCTCCAGATAGTTGCCCGGATTGACCGACAGGGTGCAGTCGTCCACGGGCGCGCCATCGGAGATCATCATCAGGATGCGGCGGTTTTCGGTCCGCGCCAGCAGGCGGCGGTGCGCCCAGTCCAGCGCCTCGCCGTCGATGTTTTCCTTCAAGAGGCCCTCGCGCATCATCAGGCCGAGATTGCGCCGTGCCCGCCGCCAAGGGGCATCCGCCGCCTTGTAGATGATATGGCGCAGATCGTTGAGGCGGCCCGGCTGAGCCGGCTTTCCGGCGGCAAGCCAGGCCTCGCGGGACTGGCCCCCCTTCCAGGCCTTGGTGGTGAAGCCAAGGATCTCCACCTTCACGCCGCAGCGCTCCAGCGTGCGGGCCAGAATATCGGCGCAGGCGGCAGCCACCGTGATCGGGCGGCCGCGCATGGAGCCGGAATTGTCGAGGAGCAGCGTCACCACCGTGTCGCGGAAATTGGTGTCGCGCTCCTGCTTGAAGGCGAGCGGCTGCATCGGGTCCGTCACCGCGCGCGTCAGGCGGGCGGTGTCGAGGATGCCTTCCTCAAGATCGAAGTCCCAGGAGCGGTTCTGCTGGGCCATCAGCTTGCGCTGCAGGCGGTTGGCAAGCCGGGCCACGGCGCTCTGCAGGTTGACGAGCTGCTTGTCGAGGAAGGCGCGCAGGCGGTCCAGTTCGGCCGCGTCGCACAGGTCTTCCGCCGTCACCACCTCGTCGAAGCGGGGCGTGTAGATGCGGTAATCGGAGACCGGGCGGTTGCTCAGCGGGGCTTCGCGGCGCTGGTTTTCGCCCGGCTCCTCAGCGTCGGCATCGAGGTCTTCCTGATCCATTTCCATGGAATCGGATTCGGAGGCTTCGGTGTCGCCTGCCTCCATTTCCTCGCCGGTCATCTCCGTTTCCTGCGGCATGCTTTCGTCGCCGCCGGTGTCTTCTTCAGCCTCGCCGCCGGTCTCCGCATCCTCGTTGCGGCCCTGCTCGTCGCTCTCCTCCGGATCGTCGTGCTCGTCATTCTCGTCGCCGGCCTCATCGGCCATGTCGAGCGCCTTCAGCACGTTGCGCATCTGGCCGGCAAAGGCCGCCTGATCCTCAAACCGGGTGACGAGCCGGTCGAGATCGTGCCCGGCCTTCTGCTCGATCCAGCCGCGCCACATGTCGACAAGCTTGCCTGCGCTTGGCGGGGGCGGGGCGCCGGTCAGGCGCTCGCGGATCATCAGCGACAGGGCATCGACCAGCGGCGCTTCCTCGCGGCTGGCCACATCGGCAGAGCCGAGGCGGACGTATTTGTCGTCCAGCATGGCGGCAAGATTGCTGGCAACGCCGGGCATGCGGGCCGCGCCCACCGCCTCGCAGCGGGCCTGCTCGACCGCATCATAGATCTGCCGCGCATCGGGAGCCTTCGGCGCGTGACGCTGATGCACCTTCACGTCGTGGCAGGCCATGCGCAGGGCCATGGAATCACCCAGCCCGCGGGTGATCGTCAGCTCCCGCAGACCCGGCTTGCGTGCCGGTTCGGGCAGGCGCGCCGCATTGGGGGCAAGGCCCGGGCGGTCACCGGAGAAGATGACCTCCAGTTCCGGATTGCCCGCAATGGCACGCATGGTGCCGGTGAGGGCCTGCTTGAAGGGCTCGGTGGGCGACTGCCCCTTGCCCCCGGCTCCGCTGTTGCTGCCCGGACCTGCCATTGCCTCAGCTCATGACCATGTTGACGGAAGATTCCGGCAGCTCTTCACCGAAGCAGCGCTGATAGAACTCGCTCACCAGCGTGCGCTCGGTCTCGTCGCACTTGTTGAGGAAGGTCAGGCGGAAGGAGAAGCCGACGTCGCCGAAGATCTCGCAGTTCTCGGCCCAGGTGATGACCGTACGCGGGCTCATCACGGTGGACAGGTCGCCGTTGACGAAGGCGCTGCGCGTCATGTCGGCAAGGCGGACCATGCGCGACACGGTGTTGCGGCCTTCCGCGCCCTGGAAGTGCTTGGCCTTGGCCAGCACGATCTCCACCTCGTTGTCATGCGGCAGATAGTTGAGGGTCGTCACGATGGACCAGCGGTCCATCTGCGCCTGATTGAGCTGCTGCGTGCCGTGGTAGAGGCCGGAGGTGTCGCCAAGGCCGATGGTGTTGGCGGTGGCGAACAGGCGGAAATAGGGGTGCGGGCGCAGGACGCGGTTCTGGTCGAGCAGCGTCAGGCGGCCGGAGGATTCCAGCACGCGCTGGATCACGAACATCACATCCGGGCGGCCTGCGTCATATTCGTCGAACACGAGGGCGACGTTGTTCTGGTAGGCCCAGGGCAGGATGCCGTCGCGGAATTCGGTCACCTGCTTGCCGTCACGCAGCACGATGGCGTCCTTGCCGATGAGGTCGATACGGCTGATGTGGCTGTCGAGGTTGACGCGCACGCAAGGCCAGTTGAGGCGGGCAGCGACCTGCTCGATATGGGTCGACTTGCCGGTGCCGTGGTAGCCGGTCACCATCACGCGGCGGTTGCGGGCAAAGCCGGCGAGGATCGCAAGGGTCGTGACGCGGTCGAACAGGTAGTCCGGGTCGGCTTCCGGCACATATTCGTTGGCCGTCTTGTAGGCCGGCACGCGCAGGGTGCTCTGGAAGCCGAAGACTTCCTCGACGGAGATTTCGGTGTCAGGCGTGTTTTCAGCCACGGTCTTCGTATCAGTCATCGGTCCTCCGCTGCCACGGCCGGGCCGGGGTCAGGGTCGTTGGGGGGATGCCCGCGGAACGGCGGGCTAACAGAAACCGGCTTTCTTCAGGACGTTGTAGGCCTGAATGATTTCCCGCAGGCGGTCCTCGGAAGAACGATCCCCGCCATTGGCATCCGGATGATGCAATTTCACCAATTCCTTGTAGCGCGCCTTGATTTCGTCTCCGCGTGCCTCTCCGGGAAGATTGAGCACATCAAAGGACCGCTTTTCAAGGGCCAGTAGCTTTCTTGCGCGCGACACATGTTCGGCATTTTGCCGCGCATGGGCGCGCTGGCGGCCCGTGGCCCTCGGATCGAACCCGTCCGGCCCGTCCGCCGCCTGCCGGTTGACGCCCATTTTCCACGTGGGACGGTGGCCGGTGAGCGAATCCTTCTGATAGGCGCGCACCGCATCGTCGCTCATGCCGGAGAAATAATTGTAGGACTTGTTGTACTCGCGCACATGGTCGACGCAGAAATTGAAGAACATGCCTTCCCGGTCGCGGCCTTGCGGCGCGCGGTGGGTTCCGGGGCGGTTGCACCCCGGGAACTGGCAGGTGGGATAGGTGTCCTCTTCGAGCCGGTCCCTGTCCGGCTTGACGCGTATGCGGTCGAAGATTTTGGAATCCAGTTTCATGCGGCGATTATGGACAGGGCTTGTGCCCGGAACAAGGTTGACCCGGACAATAAAGGGGAGGAATGAGTATCGGAACAGGCCTTGCGGTCCGGCGCGTGGTGCCGGTGCCACAGGGCATGAAGCCCATAACTCACACGGGATGCCATGAGTATCAAGACCCGCATGGCCGAAAGGCTGACTTCGATCTTTTCCCCCGCTGCGCTGGACGTTCTGGACGAATCGGACCGGCACAAGGGGCACGGCGGCTGGCGGGAGGGCGGCGAGACCCATTTCCGCATCCGTATCGTGGCCGAGGCTTTCTCCGGGATGAGCCGTGTGGCCCGCCACCGCGCCATCAACGAGGCGGCTGCAGAGTTCTTTGCCGAAGGGCTGCATGCCCTGGCCATCGAGGCCCGCACGCCGGATGAACCGGACCCGCGCGCCCGTCAGGTCAGCCAGCCGGCCGGCTGAGCTGCATTCAGCCCGAAGCGCTGCCGGAGGCCGCCTTTGTCTCTCGCTTCTGCGGCGCAGGGCGCTGATCCTTGGCCGACAGCGGCATGACGCGCAGACGGGTGATGCGGTTCTTCTCCCGCCGCAGCACGGTGAAGCGGAAGCCGTGGAAGGTGAAGATCTGGCGCTCTTCCGGGATCATCCGCGCCTCATGGATGACAAGCCCGGCGATGGTTGTCGCCTCGTCATCCGGCAGAGCCCAGTCATTGGCGCGGTTGAGGTCGCGGATCGTCACCGATCCGTCGACGATGACCGAGCCGTCCGCCTGCGGGCGCACGCCGCTCAGTTCCACGTCATGCTCGTCCGCGATCTCGCCGACGATTTCTTCCAGAATGTCTTCCAGCGTCACGAGGCCCATGACCTCGCCATATTCGTCGATGACGAAGGCCAGATGGGACTTGCGCTTGAGGAAGGCGTTGAGCTGGTCCTGCAGGTTTGTGGTGTCGGGCACAAACCAGGGCGGTGTGGCGATTTTCATCATGTCCAGCTTGCCGAAGTCACCATCGGCCGCCTTTAGGGCGCGCAGCAGATCCTTGGCATGCAGCACGCCGACGAAATTGTCGCTCTCCCCGCGCCACAGCGGCATGCGGGTGTAGGGCGCGGCGAGCGCAGCATCGACGATCCGGGAGACATCGTCATCCACGTTGAGCGCCATCATGTTGGTGCGGTGGACCATGACGTCGGAGACTTCCAGTTCGGCAAGGTCCAGCAGCCCGCCCAGACGGTCGCGGTCGGCCTTGACCAGCCCGCCCTCCAGATGCTGCAGGTCCACGGCGCCGCGCAGTTCCTCGTGCGGAGACAGGATCGAGGTGTTGTCGTCCACCCGGATGCCGATGGCCCGCATCAGCAGCCGGACGATGACTTCGATGCCCATGACGACCGGGCCGAAGATGGCAACGATGATCCGCACCGGCCGGGCAACGGCCAGGGCGAAGCGGTCCGGGTTGGAAATGGCCCAGGTCTTGGGCATCACTTCCGAAAGAACGACGACGAGCACGGTCATCACCAGCGTCGCCAGCGCCACGCCCGCCTCGCCGAAAAGGCTGAGGAACAGGCTGGTGGCCAGCGATGACGCCAGAATGTTGACGATGTTGTTGCCCAGAAGCAGCGCGCCGATGAGGCGCTCACGGGCGGCAATCAGCTTGCCGACGATGCCGGCGCGGCTGTCACCGGCCTTTTCCATCTGGTGCATGCGCGCGCGGGAGGCTGCCGTCAGGGCCGTCTCGGAGCCGGAGAAAAATCCGGACAGAACGAGCAGGAACAGGATGGAGCCGCCGGTGAACCAGAGGGTGGTGTCGTTCATCGCTGAAGTTTCTCCTTCAGGAATTCAAGCACGGCGGCCGGGTCCACGCCTTTTTCAACGAAGGCCTGGCCGATGCCCCGGGTCAGGATGAAGGTCAGGGCGCCGCGGCTGACCTTCTTGTCCTGGGCGATGCTGTCGAGGAGGGTTTCGGCCGGCGGCAGCTGGCCGGGGATCTGATGCATGCGGACGGGCAGGCCCACCTTGATCAGGTGGGCTTCCACCCGCTCCACATCCGCCTGCGGCAGCAGGCCAAGGCGGGCGGAGAATTCATGCGCCAGCATCATGCCGATGGACACGCCTTCGCCATGCACGAGCCGGGTGCCGTCATATTCGACCGCTGATTCCAGCGCATGGCCGAAGGTGTGGCCGAGGTTCAGCAGCGCCCGCTGGCCGCTTTCCCGCTCGTCGGCGCCGACAACGGCTGCCTTGGCGGCGCAGGAGCGCGCCACGGCTTCCTCACGGGCGGAGGTTCCGTCGAAGATGCCCTTCCAGTTGAGGTCGAGCCATTCGAAGAAGTCTGCATCGCCCAGAAGGCCGTATTTCACCACTTCGGCATAGCCGGCGCGGAATTCGCGGTCTGAAAGCGTGTCGAGAATGGCCGTATCGGCCAGCACCAGGGCGGGCTGGTGGAAGGCGCCGATCAGGTTCTTGCCGTGGCGGGAGTTGATGCCCGTCTTGCCGCCGACGGAGGAATCCACCTGGGACAGCAGCGTGGTCGGCATCTGGATGAAGGTCATGCCCCGGCGCACGGAAGCCGACACGAAGCCTGCCAGATCCCCGACGACACCGCCGCCAAAGGCGAGAACCGCGTCGCCGCGCTCCAGCCGTGCGGCCAGAACCTCGTCGCACAGACGCTCGAACTGGGCATAGCATTTGGTCTGCTCGCCCGGTGGCACGGTGATGACCGTGTGTTCCAGTCCTGCGGCCTTCAGGCTGGCCGACAGGGCCGGCAGATGGGTGCGGGCGACGGTTTCGTCGGTGATGACGGCGAGCCTTGCGCCCGGCATGAGGGCGGCAATGCGCGCACCGGCGCCCGTCAGCACATCGCGGCCGATGACGATGTCATAGGAGCGCTCGCCGAGGTTCACCGGCACGGTCACCGGCTCTGCCGTGGTCTCAAGTCTGTCAGCCATTTTGGCCCTCTTCGCTGTTCGTCCCGCCTGTGCGCAGGTTCAGATGGCTTTCGACAGCCGAAATCACGTCTTCCATCACCACTTCATGCGGCACTTCCCGGGACCAGACGGTGGTGTCCGCCAGGGCATAGACCGGCTCGCGCTTTTCCAGCAGCTGGCGCATGGTGCCTTCCGGATCGGCGTTTTGCAGCAGCGGGCGCGTCGGGCGCTTGCGGACCCTCACCATCACTGTGGCAAGATCGGCTCTCAGCCAGACAGAAACACCGTTTGCCTTGATCGCGTTGCGTGTCGCCTCGCTCATGAAGGCGCCGCCGCCGGTGGCCAGCACCTGCGGACCCTGCTGCAGCAGGCGGGCGATCACCTTTTCCTCGCCGCGGCGGAATTCCGGCTCGCCGTGCAAGGCGAAAATTTCGGAGATCGTCATGTTGGCTGCCGTCTCGATTTCGGTATCGGCATCGACGAAATCAAGGCCCAGGCGCTGGGCAAGGCGGCGCCCGACGCTGGACTTGCCGCAGCCCATGATGCCGACAAGCACGATGGAGCGGTTTCCAAGGGCGGTGACGATCCGGGCCGCACGTGCGTCCTTCACCTGTGTGCCCGATGCGGCTGCGTTCACCTTGGCCCTCCCTGAACGGTTCATGAAGCGCCTTTTAACATATTCCGGCAAAAAACAAGCGGCTTGCTAGGGGAGCCTGCCTGCCGCAAAAAGAAAGGTGAGCCGCCGCCGATTCTCCTTGCCGGTTCTCTGGGGTTTTTTGCCGTGCCGACCTTGACCCGACTGATCCTGGTTCTGGCCCTTCTGGGGGCTGCAGGCTATGGCATCGTCTTTTCGCTGGCGAATTTTGTCCATCCGAGCGAGCGGGAGATCACCGTGCGGGTGCAGAAGGATGGCTTTGCCCGCTGACGGGCGGCCACAAGGGTGCAGCCAGCATGAACAGCAGCATCGAAGCCTTTCTGGAAATGATCGCGGCCGAGCGGGGGGCGGCGCTCAACACGCTGGAAAGCTACCGGCGCGATCTGGAGGATTTTTCGGACTTTCTGGGCTCCACCGCGCCGCAGTTGGCGGGCCAGGACGATATCTCCGCCTATCTCGGCGATCTGGCAGGGCGCGGTTTTGCGCCGTCCTCGCAGGCGCGGCGGCTTTCGGCCCTGCGCCAGTATTTCAAGTTTCTGTATGCCGAAGGCATGCGCACGGATGATCCGACCCGCACGCAAGGGGCGCCGAAGCGCCGCCAGTCCCTGCCCAAGGTTCTCTCCGAAGACGAGGTGGACCGGCTGATCGAGGCCGCGCGCAGCTCTGCTGATGCGGTGCAGGCAGGGGACGATGAGGATTTGCAGACGGCCGCCAGCCGCCGCCTCAGGGCCGCGCGGCTCTACACGCTGCTCGAAGTGCTCTATGCCACGGGCCTGCGTGTGTCCGAACTCGTGGCCCTGCCGGTCAAGGCGGCGCAGCGCGATGCCCGGCTCATCGAAATCAAGGGCAAGGGCGGCAAGGAGCGGCTCGTGCCGCTGAGCTCAAGAGCGCAGGCGGCGATGAAGGACTATGTGGCCCTGCGCAACGCCGCCGGCGCCTTCACCGCTAGCCCCTGGCTGTTTCCCTCCTATGGCGAAAGCGGTCACTTCACCCGGCAGGCTTTTGCCCGCGACCTGAAGGCGCTGGCCGCCTCTATCGGTCTTGATGGGCAGAAGGTCTCGCCGCACGTGCTGCGCCATGCCTTCGCTTCGCATCTTCTGCAGAACGGCGCGGATCTGCGCGTCGTGCAGCAGCTGCTGGGCCATGCGGATATTTCCACAACGCAGATCTACACCCATGTCCTCGACGAGCGCCTGCAGGCCCTCGTCGAAGCCCATCATCCGCTGGCGAAGCGGTAAGGGGTTGGCAGGTCACTTCGGCATCAAGGCCCAGTAATCGAAGTCCAGCACCACATTGTCCACATAGACGCCATCTGCCGTGGCGTAGGGGAAGTCCGCGCAAGGGGTGTTTCTGGTGGCGACGAGCCGCAGGCGCAGCGCGCCCACATCCTCCCGGCCCTCGATCGTTGCCGTATCGATCACTTCCGACCAGGCATAGACCGTGTCGCCTGCAAACAGCGGTGCCACGTGGCGGCCGGCGTTGATGGCGGCGATGTGGAAGGCGGAGCCCAGCCCGTTGAAGGAGAGGGCGCGGGCCAGTGAAATCACGTGGCCGCCATAGATCAGCCGCTTGCCGAACCGCCCTTTGCCTTCGGTGTGCTGGTTGAAATGCACCTTGGCCGTGTTCTGGTAAAGCCGGGTGGCGAGCTGGTGCTCGGCCTCTTCCACCGTCATGCCATCCACATGGTCGATGCGCTCGCCGGGCACATAGTCATCAAAGCGGAAGCGGCTGCCGGCCAGGTCATTGTCCCAGTTGGCCGTATCGAGCAGCGGCACGGCATCGCCAAGAGCATCCGGCGCAATGCTCTCGGGTAGGGTCGGGACAACGGGCGCAGGCGCCGGATTGCCGGGGTCCCGCTTGTTGACCATGACCCAGCGCACGTAGTCCAGAACCTCGGTGCCATCGGACTTGTAGCCGGTGGAGCGCACATAGACGACGCCGGTCTTGCCGTTGGAGTTTTCCTTGAGGCCGATCACTTCCGATACGGCGGACAGGGTGTCGCCGGGATAGACGGGGGCAAGGAAGCGCCCGCCCGCATAGCCGAGGTTGGCCACCGCATTGAGGGAAATGTCCGGCACCGTCTTGCCGAAGACGATGTGGAAGGTCAGCAGGTCGTCGATGGGCGCGGCCGGATAGCCCAGTTCCTGTGCGAAGGCATTCGAGCTTTGCACCGCAAAACGCGGGCCGTAGATGGCGGTGTAGAGCGCTACGTCACCAGCGGTCACCGTGCGCGGGGTTGCATGCCGGATCACCTGGCCGATCCGGAAGTCCTCGAAGAAATTGCCCGCGCTGGTCTTGCTCACGTTCCGCCTCCCAAATCGTTGCATCTGCGGATGATTAAGACCGCTGCCCGGCTCCGGGGCAAGGGGAACCTTGGTTGAAGGCTTTGGGACAAGCCGGCGCAAGGGAGGGCAGGTGCAGGGCAGGGAAGGCGCGGGGTTGGCGGCAGCGTCCCCTGCCTTTATAACCGCCTTCCGCGCCGCATACTGGGGCCTGCCGGATGGCAAGGAGCATGACTGACATGGCAAACGAGTTTCCGCAGGACCTGATCGACGGTTATGGCCGCTATCTCCAGAAGGGCTATGTCCGCTTCCGCGAGCAGCAGGAGCAGCTGGCGATTTATGGCCAGAAGCCCGAGGTTCTGGTCATTTCCTGCTGCGACAGCCGGGTCGCGCCGGAAGGTGTGTTCCATGCAGGTCCCGGCGAGCTTTTCGTGGTGCGCAACGTTGCCAATCTGGTGCCGCCCTTTGAGCAGACCGAAGGCCAGCACGGGACCAGTGCCGCGCTGGAATATGCCGTGCGCGTTCTCAAGGTGAAGCATATCGTTGTCATGGGCCATGCCAAGTGCGGCGGTGTGCAGGCATTCCGGCAGAATGCCAATGCACCGCTGGCGACGGGCGAGTTCATCGGCCGCTGGATCAAGCTGCTGGAGCCTGCGGCCATTGCCATGGCCTGCATGCCGGTGGACCGGCTGGATGACCCGCAGCTGGCGATGGAATATGCCGGTGTGCGCCAGTCGCTGAAGAACCTGCGCACCTTCCCTTTCATCGATCAGGCCTGCACCGACGGCTCTCTCAAGGTTCACGGCGCCTGGTTCGATATCGGCAGCGGCGAGCTGCGGGTGATGGACCCGGAGACCGAGCGGTTCGAAACCTGCCCCGGCTACGAGATTATTGCGGCGCCGCAAGGCTGATGCAGCTGGAAAGAGAACGGGAAAGGGCAGGGGTGGAGAAGCCGCCGCCTGCCCTTCGTTCTTGCGCCGTCCTGACGTCAGCCCCTGGGCGAGACGAGCACGAGGCTCCAGAACACCTTGTACTTGGAGGAGGGGCTGTAGGCGGTGGCAATGCCCATGCGGGTCACGCGCTCATCCAGCATCACCTTGTTATGGGTGGGCGACTCGCGCCAGCCGGAGAAGGCCTCAGCCAGTGTGCGGTAACCGGCGCTGACGTTCTCGACGCCATAGGACTTGCTCTCGCCGATGGCATCCAGCCGGTTCTTCAGCTGGTTCTGCGGGTAGAGCGAGGCGCGGATATCATCCGCCGCTGCGATGACCCTTGCCTGCTGCTGGGCAAGGCTGATCAGGGCCGGGTCCGCCACGACGCGGCCGCGCCCGTTGTTCTCCCGGTACTGGGAAATCATCTGCTGGGCCGTTGCCTGATCGATAACGGCGTTCACACGTGCCAGATCCCGGTAATAGGGCGGGACGTCGGCCGGTGTCTTGCTCTGGCAGCCAGCCAGCAGCAGCGCGCCGCCCAGCATCACGGAACCTGTCAGGATCTCGCGCCTGGAAGCGATGGCTTCCTCATCAAAGTGCATGTTGTCGTCGCCTCTTGTCCGGTCGCCCCGCAACCCGCCGAATCGTATGTGCACATTAGGCCGGAAATCCGGCGCCGGGCGATAGACGGCGCGTGGAATTCCCACGGCAAATGTATCTTGGGTTGAGGTATTGTTATTTTTTCCTACCTCTCCGCGGAATTCATGAAATTTCTGCTGGATGGTTCTGGAAAATTAAGCAAATCATGCGTTCTAAATGCGATGAATACCGGCAGAAAAAAAGACCGGCAGGTAAAATTCGACATCGGGCAATCGCGGGGCAGCTTTTTGGGATCGTCAGCTGAAGAGCCAATCAGGGTGCTGGTTGCAGACGACAGTGCAACTGTGCGCAAGTTTATTGAGCGGGCACTGCAATATTCAGGTTATGACGTTGCCATCACCGCTGCGGCTGATGGAAAGGAAGCGGTCGAGCTTCTGAGCAAGAACGCATTTCAGATTGCCTTCCTCGACATCAACATGCCGCAGCTGAACGGCGTCGAGGTCATGGCGGCCATTCAGGTCATGGGTTCGAAGACTTTCGCCGTCTCCATGTCCGATGGTCTCGATGAGGCGGCAGAGTCCAAGCTCAAGAACTTCGGTGCCTACGACTTTCTGGCCAAGCCTTTCACGGCTGCACAGGTCAAGCATATCCTCGATGTCTTTCAGACCATCAGCACGCCCTTTGACGTTCTGATCGTGGATGACTCGACGACTGTCCGCAAGATCGTGCGCAAGGTGCTGGAGCGGTCGATCTTCAAATTGAACATCGTGGAAGCCGGGGACGGCGCGGCTGCCATCAAGCTGGTCAGCGAAAAACCCTACCGGGTGATCTTCACCGATTTCAACATGCCGAACATGACGGGTCTGGAACTGGCCGAGCGGCTGTCGACCGTGGCGCGCGGCTCGGATGTGATCCTGATGTCGACCGAATACAACGACACGCTGGACTCAGCTGCCGAGAAGGTGCGGGCCCGCGCTTTCCTGCGCAAGCCCTTCTATCCGGCGGACGTGGACAGCATCCTGCACCACCTCTTCGGCCTGCGCCATTCGCGCTTCTCCAAACAGGTGCGCATGTTCGCCATGACGTGATGCGGGCCGCCGGAGGGCCGCCCGCTCACTGATGACCACCTTCAGCGTTTGCCCGCCTCCAGCACGTCTTCAAAGGTCCGCAGGCCCGGCACCGGCGAGTTGACCAGAACGGCCATGTTGCCCGGCGCATGCTGGTTCTTCCACATCTTGGTGTGGGCCTTGGGGATCTGGTCCCAGCCGAACACTTCCGACATGCACGGATCGATGCGCCGGTCGATGACGAACTTGTTCGCCTCGGACGCCTGCTTCAGATGGGCGAAATGTGAGCCCTGAATGCGCTTCTGCCGCATCCAGACGTAACGGGCGTCAAAGGTGATGTTGAAGCCTGTCGTGCCCGCGCAGAAAACCACCATGCCGCCGCGCTTGACCACCAGAGCCGAGACCGGGAAGGTCTGCTCGCCCGGATGCTCGAACACCATGTCCACGTCATTGCCCTTGCCGGTGATGTCCCAGATGGCCTTGCCGAACTTGCGCGCTTCCTGCGTCCAGGTGTTGAACTCGGGGGAGTTGACCTTGGGCAGCTGGCCCCAGCAGTTGAAATCCTTGCGGTTGATCACGCCCTTGGCGCCCAGCGACATGACGTAGTCACGCTTGTCCTCATCCGAGATGACGCCGATGGCATTGGCCCCGGCGGCGGCTGCAAGCTGCACGCCGAAGACGCCAAGGCCGCCCGAGGCGCCCCAGACCAGCACGTTCTGGCCCGGCCGCAGCTGGTGCGGCGCATGGCCGAACAGCATGCGGTAGGCGGTCGCCAGCGTCAGCGTGTAGCAGGCGGCTTCTTCCCAGGTCAGGTGCTTGGGGCGCGGCATTAGCTGCTGCGACTGGACGCGGGCGAACTGGGCGAAGGAGCCATCCGGCGTCTCGTAGCCCCAGATCCGCTGGGTGGGCGAGAACATCGGGTCGCCGCCATTGCACTCCTCGTCGTCGCCGTCATCCTGATTGCAATGGATGACGACTTCATCGCCCACCTTCCAGCGCTTCACCTTGGAGCCGACGGCCCAGACAATGCCCGAGGCATCGGAACCGGCGATATGATAGGCGCTCTTGTGGCTGCCGAAGACGGAGATGGGCTCGCCAAGTGCGGCCCAAATGCCGTTGTAGTTGACGCCTGCGGCCATGACGAGAACCAGAACCTCGTGGCTGTCGAGCGTCCAGGTCGGCACCACTTCCAGCTTCATGGCCTCTTCCGGCGGGCCGTGGCGGTCTTGCCGGATGGCCCAGGCATACATCTTCTCCGGCACATGGCCGAGAGGCGGGATTTCGCCGATTTCGTAAAGATCCTTCAAGGGTGTGTCCCCCTTCGTCAGATTGTCATTCGCCTCGGATGCGGCCTGCGATGCTGCCTGTGCCACGGTCGCCATGGGTGTCCTCCTCCACTCCGGCATGAAACTGCCAGCCCGGCTCTTGCACGCCTCCCAGCAGCGCAGGACTATTGCAGCGCAGCAGCGGCAGGGTGCGAAAGACCCGCTATCGCGCAACTATCCGTCTAAAATGACGTTTGATCTATACGACTATTGCTTAACTTGCGTTACGGCAGTCTGCCCTGTTTTGCGGTGCACAGAAGGCCAGGGCGCCGGGTGCAGGGTAGGATCAGGTGAGCGGACGCGTTCCGGTCACCTTCTCCACGATGGCCCGGGCAATCTCATGCTCGCCCATGATGATGGTGCCGACACCAAGGCCGGCGAGATGGTCCACCTCCGCATCGAAATGGGCGCGGGCGATGATGTCGATCTCCGGATTGGCGGCCTTGGCCTGCATGACGATCTGCCCCGCCTCGAAGGCGTTGGGAATGGCAATGATCAGCCGCCGGGCCTCTGCGATGTTGGCGGCCTGCAGCACGTCCTGACGCGCGCCATTGCCAACGATTACCTCGATGCCGGCTTCTTTCAGCGCGGTCAGGGATTTGTCCGCATCCTCGATCACCAGCAGCGGTTCCCCTGCAGCCTGCAACTCCCGTCCGGTGAGGCTGCCGACCCGGCCGAAGCCGACGAGAATGGTATGCCCGGTCTGGCTGGTGGTCTGCACGACTGGCGTCTTCGCCTGCTTTTCAGCCGGTTGGGCCGCCGGTGCAGCGGCAGCACCTTCCTCCTGTGCTTCCGTCTTGGGCTTCAGCCAGTCGATGGCGGCAAAGAACAGCGGGTTGAGCAGGATGGAGAGAATGGCACCGGCAAGGATGAGATCGCGGCCCTGGTCCGGCAGGAGGTTCAGCTTGCCGCCAAGCTCGGCGAGAATGAAGGAGAACTCGCCGATCTGGGCAAGACTCGCGGCAATGGTCAGTGCGGTCTCCCGCGAATGCCCGAAGAGCCGGACAATGACAAAGGCCGCAACAGACTTGCCGGCGACGATGATGAAGACCGTTGCCATGACCGGCAGCGGGTCCTCGATGATGCTGGCCGGGTCGAACAGCATGCCGACCGAGACGAAGAACAGCACGGCGAAGGCATCGCGCAGGGGCAGGGATTCCTCGGCGGCCCGGTGGCTGAGCTGGGATTCGCTCAGGATCATGCCGGCGAAGAAGGCCCCCAGCGCCAGCGACACGCCGAAAAGCTTGGCCGCGCCAAAGGCGACACCCAGAGCGATGGACAGCACCGCGAGGCGGAACAGTTCGCGCGAGCCGGTGTGGGCGATGTAATGCAGGATCCAGGGGATCACCCGCCGCCCGATGATCAGCATCAGCGCCACAAAGGCCGCGACCTTGACCAGTGTCAGACCCAGGACGCCCCAGATGCCAAGGCCGAAACGGGCGGCCAGCGGATCGGGCGCGATGTTGCTTTCCCCGCCGATGACGCTGGCAATCGCGGGCAGGATGACAAGCGCCAGCACCATGGCCAGATCTTCGACGATCAGCCAGCCGACCGCGATGCGCCCTTGTTCTGTCGCAACGAGGCGGCGTTCCTGCAGGGCGCGCAGCAGCACCACGGTGCTGGCAACCGACAGGGCAAGGCCGAAGACGAGCCCGGAACGCAGCGGCCAGTCCATCATCCAGGCAAGGCCAGCCCCCATCAGCGTCGCGGCGAGGATCTGCACCAGTGCGCCCGGCACGGCAATCGCCCGAACCGACAAAAGATCCTTCAGCGAGAAATGCAGCCCGACGCCGAACATCAGCAGGATGACGCCGATCTCCGCAAGTTCGGGCGCCAGATTCTGGTCGGCCACGAAGCCCGGTGTGTGCGGCCCCACCAGCACGCCCGCGATCAGGTAGCCCGCCAGCGGCGGCAGCCTCAGGCGGTTCGCAATTGCCCCCAGAATGAATGCGATGCCAAGTCCGGCAACGATGGTGGCAATCAGCGGCGTGTCATGGGGCATATGGCTGTTATCCTTCTGGAACTTTCTTTTTGATTGAGTTCGTCCGTGCGGTGCAAGTGCCCCGCCGGCAAAAAGCGGCGGGGCAGGTTGTTTTTATAGGCTCAGGCTTGCGCCGCCGGTTCGGCGGGCAGTACCTGCGCCTTTTTCTGGCGGCGTTTGCGCCAGTCGCCGAGGAAGAGGAGGATCGGTGCGGCGATGAACACCGATGAACTGGCTGCCACCACGATGCCGAACACCATCGGCACGGCGAAGCTCTCCACCGCGCTGCCGCCCCAGATGGCCATGGGCAGCATGGCCAGGAAGGCGGTGATCGAGGTGTAGAGGCTGCGGCCGAGGGTTTCGTTGATCGACTTGTCGATCATCTCCCGCAGCGGCATCTGCTTGTAGAGGCGCATGTTCTCGCGCATGCGGTCATAGACCACCACCTTGTCGTTGACCGAGTAGCCGACGAGTGTCAGCAGCGCGGCAATGGCCGTGAGGTTGAAGTCGATGCCGGTGAGCGCGAAGAAGCCGGCCGTCTTGGTCACGTCCAGCACCAGTGTGGCGATGGCGCCGACCGCAAAGGGCCATTCGAAGCGGGCCCAGATGTAGAGCAGCATGGCAAGGCTCGCCAGAATGACGGCAAGGATGCCCGCCGCCGCCAGTTCGCCGCTGACCTTCGGCCCCACCACTTCCGTACGCTCCACCTGGGAGCCGGGTGCAATCTGCGCAAGGTTGCTGCGGATGGTGTTGACGGCTGCCGTCTGCGCCTCCTCGCCGCCCGGCTGGCGCTCGGCCCGCAGGAGGACGTGGGTGGGATCGCCGAATTGCTGCAGGGCGATCTCGCCAAGGCCCAGCCCGCCCAGTCCGCTGCGCAGGCCGGCAAGATCGGCGGGGCCTTGCGTTGTCACCTCCATCTGGATGCCGCCCCGGAAGTCGACGCCGAGGTTGAGGCCCGGCTTGATCAGCAGAGCCACCGAGGCAAGCGACAGGAAGATGGACATGCCGATGCCGATGAAGCGCCCGCGCATGAAGCGGATGCTGGTGCCGTCGGGGATCAGGCGGAAGCCGAAGGGCGGTTCGATGACCAGTTTCTTCAGCCGCCACCTGCGCACGATGGCCGTCATGATGACCCGGACGATCGACACGGCGGTGAACATGGAAATGGCGATGCCGAGGCCCATGGTGACGGCAAAGCCGCGCACCGGGCCGGTGCCGAACCAGAACAGCAGGACGGTTGCGATCAGTGCCGTGACGTTGGAATCCACAATCGTCGCATAGGCGCGCCTGAAGCCGGCATCGAGCGCCGCATGGGCACTGAGTCCTTTGCGTGTTTCCTCGCGGATGCGCTCGTTGATCAGCACGTTGGCATCCACCGCAAGGCCGATACCGAGCACGATACCGGCAATGCCGGGCAGCGTCAGCGTTGCGCCCATCAGGCTGAGGGCGCCCAGCGTCAGCAGCACGTTCAGCGCCAGCGCGAAATTGGCGACAAGGCCCCAGCGGCCGTAAAGCACCATCATGAAGGCAAACACCAGGCCGAAGCCGGCGATGCCGGTTTCAACGCCCCTTGCAATGGCATCGGCCCCCAGATCCGCGCCGACGGTCCGCTCCTCGATGACGGTGAGCGGGGCAGGCAGGGCGCCTGCACGCAGCAGGGCGGCAAGGTCTGCGGCTTCCGCAATGGTGAAGTTGCCGCTGATCTGGCCCGAGCCGCCGGTGATCGGCTGCTGGATGACCGGTGCGCTCAAGACCTTGCCATCCAGCACGATGGCGAAGGGCTTGCCGGTGTTGGCCTTCGTGATTTCGGCAAACTGCCTTGCGCCGCTGCTGTCAAAGCGGAACAGCACCAGCGGAGCGCGGGTCTGCGGGTCAAAGCCTGCCCTTGCATCGGCCAGCCGCTCGCCTGACAGGGCCACACGGTTTTCGACCGGATATTGCGTGCCGCCTTTGACGGCGGGGAGCAGACTGACGCCGGCCGGCAGGCGTGCGCCCGGTGCGGCATCGGCCAGCATATGGAAGGAGAGCTTGGCGGTGCTGCCGAGAAGCTCGCGGATGCGGGCCGGGTCCTGCACGCCGGGCAATTGCACCATGATGCGGTCCCCGCCCGCCCGCTGGATCACGGGCTCGGCGACACCGGCCTGATCGATGCGCATGCGGATGATCTCGAGGCTCTGGGCCACGGCCGCACTGATGCGGTCGCGGATGCCTTCTTCCGTCAGCTTCATCTCCAGCGTGCCGGGGCTGGTGCGGGTGATGGTCATGTCCGGCGCTCCGGCCATGCCAGGCATCAGTCCGCCTGCGGCGTTGATCAGCGGGCGCAGCGCTTCCACGGTGGCGTCCGTCTGCCCTTCATCCTTGAGGGCTATGGTGACGGTGCCCTCCCCGGCGCGCAGGGACGTGGTGGCAATGCCGGCGCTGGTCAGGCTCTGACGGGCCTGCCGCTGCAGATCGTCGATCCGGTCCTTCAGCAGGGCCTTCGTGTCCGTTTCCAGCACGAGATGCGATCCGCCGCGAAGATCGAGGCCCAGCGTGACGGGCTGTTTCGGCAGCCAGCCGGGCAGGCTGGCCAGTTGTGAGGGGGACAGGAAATTGGGCAATGCCGCCAGCAGCCCGAAGATGATGACAGCCAGATAGGCTGCAAGCACCCAGCGTGATTTGCGCATGGTGTGATGATCCATGGAACGGCACACCCGCGCGGAGCCAGTCCTGCGCAAGCGTCAGCCGTGGAGAAAAACAGGGAAAGTCAGGTCAGAAAGGGAGCAATGCTCCGTCAGGCCGCAGCCGGAGGGGCGCGGGCATCAAAATCGCGCGGCAGCGCCAGTGCGGGCAGGGCAGGCGAAACAGCTGCCTGTGCCAGCCGTCCGGCCTGCGGAAGGTGCTCTGTGCCTGAAGGGGCAAGGCCTGCCGGATCAGACCCTTGCGGCGGCGGGGAGAGGTGACGGTCCGGCCCGGACTTGCGCCATTCTGCCGTGGCATTGCGCCAGGCGTCTCTGGTGCGCTGGGCCGCTTGCGCGGCCTGTCCGGCGCTGGCAAGTCCGGCCTCGGCCTTTTGCAGATCCGGCCGGGAGATTTGCCCCGGCAGGGCCGTCCATTGCAGGGCGGTCAGAAAAGTCAGCAGCAGGAATTTGAACAGAACCGGCGCGAGGCGGGATGCGCCTGCGGTCCTGTCTTTTACATCCTGTCTGCTGTGTGCCGGTGTCATGCCATGTCCGGAGCGGGCCGCCATTCCGGGACATTCACCCGGCCTATGGGGCCAACATAGGGGCTTGCGCTGCCCTTTGCCAGCCATTGTGGAGGCAAAATGGGCATTTTGCCGGGGCCCTCACATGAAGACAGCCCCGCGCGGGGGCTGTCCTTGTCTTGCAGTGGTGGCGGTGGCTGTCAGCCGGCGCGGACGCGGCGGACGAAGCCTTCCACCTTGCCCTTCAGTTCCTCGGCCTGGCTGGAAATGCCGTTGGAGGCGCTGACCACATCGCGGGCGATGTGGCCGGTCAGTTCTGCGGCTTCGTTCACATCGGTGATGTTGCGGGACACTTCCACGGTGCCGGTCGCCGCTTCCTCGACATTGTGCAGGATTTCGGTGGTGGCCTTGTACTGCTCGTCGATGGAGCCGGAGATCATGCCGGCAATGTCGGAAATCTCGCCCACGACCGAGCGGATGCCCTGAATGGCGCCCACCACATTCGAGGTGCCCGACTGCACGTCGGAAACCAGCGAGGCGATTTCTTCCGTGGCCTTGGCGGTCTGGGCCGCAAGGTCCTTCACCTCCGTCGCCACCACGGCAAAGCCGCGCCCGGCTTCACCGGCACGGGCTGCCTCGATGGTGGCATTGAGGGCGAGGAGGTTGGTCTGGGAGGCGATCTGGTTGATGAGGTTCACGATCTCGCCGATCTTCTGGGCCGCCTGAGCCAGACCCTCGGCCATGGACCCGGCCCGCGCTGCTTCGGTGTTGGCCTTGACGGTGATCTCGGCCGATACCTGCACCTGACGGCTGATCTCGCGGGTCGAGTTCGACATTTCCTCGGTCGCTGCGGCCACTGTGCGCACGTTTGCAGAAGCCTGCTCGGACGCTGCGGCGACCGCTCCGGCGCGGCTGGAGGTACGCTCGGCCTGAGTGCCCATCTGCCCGGCATTGCGCTCCAGATTGAGGGCGGCTTCTGCCAGCGCCTGGGCCACGCCCATGACATCGGCTTCAAAGCCGGAGGCAAGCGCATCGAGCTCCTGGCGCCGCATCGCTTCTGCCCGGGCCTTCATCTCTTCCTTTTCCTGCTCCGCGCTGCGGATCTGGAGGGCATTGTCGCGGAAGACGGTCACGGCCTTGGCCATTTCGCCGATCTCGTCTTCACGCCCGGAACTGGGGATCGGAATGTCGAGGTTGCCATGGGCAATCTGGCTCATGGCGCCGGTCATGGCGCTCATCGGACGGATGACCTTGGCCGCAATGATCCAGAAGGCAGCAGCTGCGGTCAGCAGCACGAAAGCCATCAGGGCCAGCGTCGAATAAAGGCTGCTGGCAGCATCCGCCCGCAGGGTTTCGATGCGCTGCAGCGCCGCTTCGAAGGCGGCATCGCGGACAGCCAGAACGGCGGGCCACAGCGCGACACCGCGCTGGCGGTAGGCGTTGCCGTCAATCTTGAAGTCACCCGTGGCAAAGCCCGGCTGCACATCCGCCTTCAGGGCGGCGAAGGCATCCACATAGTTGGCCTTGGCGCCGGCAATGGCCGCCTTCACGGCTGGATTGGCGCCGGACTTGTCCGCTTCCTTGACAATCTCGCTCCAGATCTGGCGGACTTCGCCATCGAGGCGGGTAAAGGTCTCAAGCTGCTCGGGCGTGAGCGCCTGGCCGCTGACGACGAAGCCCTGCATCATGCCGGCCTGACGGCCACCGGTATCACGCAGCTGCCAGACGGTGCGGGCCAGCTTGCTGTAGTTGAGCGCAACGCCATCGACTTCGGCAAGGATCTCCATCTCGCGGTCGATGGTGTCCAGCACCGACTTGTTCATGTTCGCCGAGGCTGCGAAAGTCTCTTGCGAGGCCTTGCGGCGCTGCTCCAGCGGAGCGGAATAGACCAAACGGTCATTGGCTGCGCGCAACTGGAGCCAGTCTGCCTGGCTCTTCTTCACGATGTCAGCGGCGGCGGCACTGGCCGGCTCAAGCGCGGCAAGCTCTGCCGCTGCATCCAAGGCCTTGGTGAAGGCAACATCCGTCGGCTGGCGGCTCTTGGCAACGTCGGCCTCGCGCGAGCGTTCGGCCGCGTTTTCGGAATCCAGAAGAAGAGTGATCAGGCCCCGCTCCGCGTTCGCATTTGCGGGAATGTCAGACAGGGCCTGCATCGTCTTAACGCGCGCACTTGCAAGGCTATATTTCTGAAGCCTCGAGTTCGATTCAATACTTATCCATCCTGTGATCAGGCATGCCGTTGCGGCAAGTGTTCCGACAACGACTCTAAGGATAAATGACAATCTCATGTGACTGAGTTCCTGATTTCAACCTAACTATACTAGAGGTAAGTGCGTGTTAATTTTTTATTATTTGACGTTACGGCAAATTTGTACGGTGCGGTATTTTTCTTATGAAAATTATTTCGTTTGGTGAAATTATATTGCGCCGCAGCAGGGCGACTTTTGGCGAATTTATCCGGTGCCGCTGAGGCCTTATCGTGCTGGGATGGATGACGGCCGGCAGGCCGGGTGGAGGGTGTCCGCATGAGTGATGACAAGACGATGGGCGAGGGCGGCCGGAAGCGGGATGAGCCCTGGATCTTCCGCACCTATGCGGGGCATTCCACGGCGGCCGATTCCAACAGGCTCTACCGGGCCAATCTGGCCAAGGGCCAGACCGGTCTTTCCATCGCCTTCGATCTGCCGACCCAGACGGGCTATGATCCCGATGACCTGCTGTCGCGGGGCGAGGTCGGCAAGGTGGGCGTGCCGGTGGCGCATCTGGGCGACATGCGCACCCTGTTTCAGGACATTCCGCTGGAGCGGATGAATACGTCCATGACGATCAACGCCACCGCGCCCTGGCTGCTGGCGCTCTATGTGGCTGCGGCAGATGAGCAAGGGGCGGACCGCAAGCGGCTGGCCGGCACCACGCAGAACGACATCATCAAGGAATATCTCTCACGCGGCACCTATGTCTTTCCGCCCGCACCCTCGCTGCGGCTGACCACGGATGTGATCGCCTGGACCTACAGCGAGATGCCGAAGTGGAACCCGATGAATGTCTGCTCCTACCATCTGCAGGAGGCGGGGGCGACGCCGGTGCAGGAGCTGTCCTTCGCACTGGCGACGGCCATCGCCATTCTCGATGGCATGAAGGCGAGCGGGGCCATTCCGGAGGCGGAGTTTCCGCAGGCGGTGGGCCGCATTTCCTTCTTCGTCAATGCCGGCATGCGCTTCATCACCGAGATGTGCAAGATGCGCGCCTTCACCGAGCTCTGGGACGAGATCTGCCGCGACCGCTATGGCATCGCCGATCCGCGCTACCGCCGCTTCCGCTACGGGGTGCAGGTCAACTCGCTGGGTCTGACCGAGCCGCAGCCGGAGAACAACGTCTACCGCATTCTGATCGAGATGCTGGCCGTGGTTCTGTCGAAGAATGCCCGCGCCCGCGCCGTGCAGCTTCCGGCCTGGAACGAGGCGCTGGGCCTGCCCCGGCCTTTCGATCAGCAATGGTCCCTGCGCATGCAGCAGATCCTCGCCTATGAGACGGACCTGCTCGACTATGACGATATCTTTGACGGCTCCTCCGTCATCACCGCAAGGGTGGAAGAGCTGAAGGCCGAAGCGCGGGCAGAGCTGGCCCGGATCGATGCCATGGGCGGGGCCGTCGCTGCCGTCGAGACCAGCTACATGAAGCAGCAGCTGGTGGAGGCGAACAGCCGCCGCCTTGCGGGTATCGAAAGCGGTGATCAGATCGTCGTCGGCGTCAACCGCTGGACCGAGAGCGAGCCCTCGCCACTGGCCGCCGGTGAAGATGGCGGCATCCTGACCGTTTCTGCCCATGTGGAGGATGAAGCCATCGCGTGCATCAAGGCCTGGCGTTCCGCCCGTGACGGGGGCGCTGCGGAGGCGGCGATTGCGGAGCTGAAGGCGGCCGCAAGTGAAGGGCGCAACATCATGGAACCCTCGATTGCCGCAGCCAAGGCCGGGGTCACTACCGGTGAATGGGGCGCAGCGCTGCGCGAGGTCTTTGGCGAGTACCGCGCCCCCACCGGCGTTGGCCGCGCTGCGCGGGACGATGCGGGCGATGTGGCGGCGGTGCGCGAAAGCGTTGAAGCCGTCTCGCGCAAGCTGGGCCGCAGGCTGAAGTTCCTTGTCGGCAAGCCGGGGCTCGACGGCCATTCCAACGGCGCGGAGCAGATTGCCGTGCGTGCCCGCGACTGCGGCATGGAAGTGGTCTACGAGGGCATCCGCCTCACCCCGGCGCAGATCGTCAACGCGGCGCTGGAGGAGAGCGTGCATGTCATCGGCCTGTCGATCCTCTCCGGCTCCCATCTGGCGCTGGTGCGCGACGTGCTGGAGCGGCTCCGGGCGGCAGGCATTGCTGACGTTCCCGTCGTCGTCGGCGGCATCATTCCGGATGAGGACGCCCGGACGCTGAAGGCCATGGGCGTTGCTGCGGTCTACACCCCGAAGGACTTCCAGCTCACCGGCATCATGGCCGATGTGGTGCGCATTGCCGGCGAGCAGGGAGAGCGGGCGGCCTGAAGCAGCTACACCCCGAACATCAGCCCGCAGCCGAAGACGACCAGTGCGGCGCCGATCCAGGCGCCGGGGGCCGGCATTTCGCCGGTGCGCCACCACAGGAGCGGCAGCTGCAGAGCGGGCGTCGTGGCGGACAGGGTGGAGATGATGCCCACCTTGCCGCCGGACAGCGCAAACAGCACCAGCGTCATGCCCACGCCCATGCCGATGAAGCCGGACAGGGCCGTCCAGCCGGCAATCCTGAGCGTGAGCGGGTTCGCCGGTTTCAGATAGGCAAAGGGCAGGGCGCCGAGGCAGACAAGGCCGAGCGCGGCGATGCCGATGCGCACGGCCGAGGCCACGACCGGGTCAACGCCCGTTTCCATCACCGGACGGGCAATGAGCGAGCCGATGGACTGGGACAGTGCAGCGGCCAGCCCCAGCAGAAGGCCGATCCACACAGGCCCCTTGATGCTCTCCCATGTGTGCAGCTGCGACCGGCGCTTGCCGAAGGCGATGGACAGCATCACCCCGGCGAAGCAGATGACGACACCGGCCAGCACCTGTCCGCTCAGCGCTTCGCCCAGCACCAGCCAGCCGAGTACCGCAGACATGGGGGCGTTCAGCGAGAACAGCATGGCGGTGCGGCGCGGACCCATGCGGTTGAGCGTCAGGAACAGGGCCGTATCGCCGATGAAGATGCCGATGAGGCCGGAGAGCACCAGCGCGCCCATGTGCTCATAGCCGAGCGAGCTCCATCCGGGGCCAATAGTCACCGCAGCAGCCAGCATGGCAAAGACCATCAGCATGCGCAGCCGGTTGAAGGCAATTGCACCCAGATGGGAGGACGGGGTGGCGGAGATGATGCCGCCATAGGCCCAGAGGGCCGCCGCCGCGAGTGCGGCGATTTCATAGATGGGCATGATGGTGGGGGTCAGGCCGGTTGGGCCGCTCCTGCTGGGCCGTTCCAGGCCGCGTCGAAGAAGGATTTCTCCAGTGCGCACATGTGCACAAACCGCTCCATGGCCCGGTTTCTCTCAGTTTCCGTGAGGCGGGAAGCGGTCCGGTCCATCTCGTCGCGCAGGAACGAGACGAAGCCTTCGAAGCCGGGACCGGCGTGCAGATCGATCCATTCGGCCAGCCAGAAATCCGCCGGGCGCGGCTTGCGGGCCTCGCGTTCGCCCCAGGTCAGATAGACCCATTCGGCGCAGAGCAGGCACGCAAGCCCTTCCTCGTAGCTCGCCTCGGCGGCCTCCAGCAGCAGGCTGGCGAAGGCACGTGTGACGGGGCCCTGTGCGGCCTCAAGATAGATCTCCGGCGCCACATCGAGCGCAGCAAAGGAGCGGATGAAATAGTCGTTCTCGTTGGAGGTCAGCAGCGCCAGAAATGCCGCGAACGGGCGCTTCGCCGCCATGTCCGGGGCCTTGGCCACCAGATAGCCGATCACGGAGGCCAGATCCGTGATGAACGTATAGTCCTCGATGAGATAGCGCACATAGGCGTCCCGGGGCATGGTGCCGCTGCCGATGGCATGGGTGAAGGGATGTTCGGTGGCAGCGGTCCAGTTCGCTCCGGCGGCCTGCACCAGCTGGTCCGAAAAGCGCGTGGCGGCATGGCCTCTAGCGGCTGCGCCCAAGATGCCCGTCATCTGTTTCCTCCATGGCCGCAGGCTGCCTGTCCGGCGCGCGGCGTTCTGTTCTGGCGGGCATGTTAAAGCTGAAAAGCCCCGGAGGTTCAATCCGGGGCTTTTGCTGACGGGATCTGTTCAGTGCAGAAGGATCAGGCGGCCTGCTTCTTCGGCTTGATCAGGCCGCGGTTCACCAGAACCTCGGCGATCTGCACGGCGTTGAGGGCTGCACCCTTGCGCAGGTTGTCGGCCACGACCCAGATGTTGAGGCCGTTCTCCACCGTGGCATCCTCGCGGATGCGCGAGATGTAGGTGGCGTCTTCACCGGCGGTCTCGTAAGGCGTGATGTAGCCGCCGTCCTCGCGCTTGTCGATGACGAGGCAGCCCGGCGCCTCGCGCAGGATGTCGCGCGCTTCATCGGCCGAAATCGGCTTCTCGAACTCGATGTTGACGCTTTCCGAGTGGCTGATGAACACCGGTACGCGCACGGCGGTGCAGGTGACCTTGATCTTCGGATCGAGGATCTTCTTGGTCTCGGCCAGAACCTTCCACTCTTCCTTCGTGTAGCCGTCTTCCATGAACACGTCGATGTGCGGGATGACGTTGAAGGCGATGCGCTTGGTGAACTTCTGGTTCTCGACCGGATCATTCACGAAGATGGCGCGGGTCTGGTTGAACAGCTCTTCCATCGCCTCCTTGCCGGCGCCCGAAACGGACTGGTAGGTGGAGATGACGACGCGCTTGATGGTGGCCGCGTCATGCAGCGGCTTCAGCGCCACGACGAGCTGCGCGGTGGAGCAGTTCGGGTTGGCGATGATGTTCTTCTTGGAAAAGCCTGCAACTGCGTCGGCATTCACTTCCGGCACGATCAGCGGCACTTCCGCGTCGTAGCGCCAGGCGGACGAGTTGTCGATGACGACGCAGCCCTGCGCGCCGACCTTCGGAGCCCATTCCTTGGCAACGCTGCCACCGGCGGACATCAGGCAGATGTCGGTGTCGGAGAAATCATAGTTTTCCAGCGCCTGCACCTTCAGCGTCTTGTCGCCGAAGGAGACTTCGGTGCCCTGCGACCGGCGCGAGGCCAGCGGCACGACTTCAGCTGCCGGGAAGCCGCGCTCGGCCAGAATGTCCAGCATTTCGCGGCCCACATTGCCCGTGGCACCAACAATGGCGATCTTGTAGCCCATGAATTCCTCTCTCATCCGTCTCCCCGCTTGCCCGGCGGGCCCGCACACGCGGCACCTGCCCGGCTCTCCGGCGCCCGCCCATCCCGGGGGAGCGCGGGACGAGAGGCACCGTCAAACGGTGGTTTTAGCGGTGGTTTTAGTGAGTTTGGTCGCGGTGGTCATAAGACGAGCGGCAGCAGCGCTGGCCGGAGCCATCGCCTCAATGCCCATGTCTGCGGCAGCAAGCCGGAACATCATCGTCTCAATCCACACTCTCTAACGGCAGGACCGGCCACGCTTTTGGCGGGAATTGCGGCAGTTGTCAATGTTTGATTGGCCGAAGGCCGCTCCACCTCAGGGGTGGAGCGGTGCGGTCCGGTTCCGCCCCAGCGTGGGGACGGCGATGATGAAGGCGCAGGCCGCACAGGCGGCGATGGCGCCCACCATGGGCAGCACGCTTCCGTCGAAGAACGGACTGGCCAGCACCAGCATCAGGGCACCCGCCAGCATCTGCAGCGTGCCGCCGAGGGAGGAGGCAAGGCCTGCGTTCTCGCCATGATCGTCCAGCGCCATCACCATGGTGGGCGCAATGACGAGGCCAAGGCAGGCATTGCCGAGGAACAGCAGCACCATCACCACGGGAAGGGCATCAAAGCCGAAGGCCACCAGCGTCACCAGCACCCCGTTGCACAGGGCAAAGCCGGTGACGGCCAGAAAGGCGACGCGCGCCATGCCATGCTTGCGCCCGAGCCCGGCCGCGAGCTGCGACGTGCCGAAAAAGCCGATGGCATTCAGCGCGAAGGCAAGGCTGAAGCCCACCGGGCTCATGCCATAGTGGCCGGTGTAGACAAACGAGGCCGCGCCGATGAAGACGAAGAAGCTCGCCATGCCGAAACCGCCCGTCATCGTCAGCCCGAGGAAGCGGGCATCGCGCATCAGGTCAAGGCAGCCTCTGAGAATGGCTTTCGGCCGCAGCGGCACGCGCCGCTCCGGCGGCAGGGTTTCGGGCAGCTGCCAGGCGGTGAGGGCCATGGCCAGTGCTGCGGCAAGGCCCAGGGCCACGAACAGGAAGCGCCAGCTCCCCACCGCAATGATGGCCGAGCCGGTGAGCGGTGCCAGCATCGGCGAGATGCTGATCACCAGCATCACCAGCGCCATCAATCGAGTAGCTTCTGTGCCGGTGTGCATGTCGCGCACGATGGCGCGCGGAATGACCATGGCAGCCGCAGCACCCAGGGCCTGGACGAAGCGGCCAAAGACCAGCCAGTTGATATCAGGGGCCATTGCGCAGATGGCGGATCCGGCGATGAACACGGCAAGGCCTGCATAGATCGGCGGCTTGCGCCCCAGCCAGTCCGCCATCGGGCCGAAGATCAGCTGGGCAAGGCCAAAGGCGAGGAAATAGGCGGTGAAGGTCATCTGCGCAGCGCTGGCCGTCGTGCCAAGGCTTGCCGTGATCTGCGGCAGGGCAGGCAGATAGAGATCGACCGCAAAGGGGCCGACGCAGGAAAGCAGGCCAAGCACAAGGGCAAGGCGCGAGAAGGCGCTTGTCATCCTGGGTATCCGCGAAAGGAGAGCGTGAAAATGGCTGGCCGTACTCAAGTGGCCAGCCGGCGGACGTTGGGCCATCCGCATGTGAGCCTGAGTAAAGACCCGGCGGGGGCATCTGTCCAGAATTTATGTGATGTGCCGCCGCTCAAGCGCTTCAGGCTGTTGCGCAATTGCCGCAGTCCAAGGCCTTGCGTCACGAAAGCTTCACGCTTCTGTCACCGCGGCTTCGCCGGCGTTGCCTAGCGTGTCCCGTCTTTTCATCAAACGTCCCGTTTCGGGGAGGCATCATGATTTCTCTGCGCAGCCAGCTTCTGGCTGGTTTTTCCGTTCTGGCCGCTGTCTCACAGGCATCTGCTGCCGACACCTATTTCACCCGCATCGCCACCATGCCGGTCTACAAGACGCTTGGTGAAGGCGTTGATCCGGCGACGCAAACCTCGGCCGAGATCATCGCCGTGACGAAGGATGGCCAGACGCTGGTCTTTTCCGACAGCCCCGGTGAGGCCGTGGTCTTCGTTGACATCGCCAATCCGGCCGAGCCGAAACCGGCCGGCCGCATCGCCATGGGCGGTGAGCCCACGTCGGTAACGGCGGCGCAGAAGTTCATCCTCGCCGGTGTCAACACCAGCCCGAACTACACCGAGCCGTCGGGCCATCTGGCGGTGATCAGCCTTGCGGACCAGTCCATCGTTGCCACCTGCGACGTGAAGGGCCAGCCGGATTCGGTCGCCATTTCGCCGGATGGCAAGTTCCTGGCCGTTGCGGTCGAGAACGAGCGCGATGAAGAGCTGAATGAAGGCAAGCTGCCGCAGATGCCGGCCGGTCATGTCACCATCTTCGATCTGGATGCCGATGGCATGCCCGTCAACTGCGATGCAGCCCGCATCGTTGACGTGACCGGTCTTGCCGAAATCGCGCCGGAAGATCCGGAGCCGGAATTCGTCTCGATCAACGAAGACAACGTCGCGGTCCTGACGCTGCAGGAAAACAACCATCTGGCCCTCATCGATCTGGCCTCCGGCACGGTGACGGCACATTTCTCCGCCGGTACCGCCAGCGCGGAAGCTGTTCCGGTCGCCAAGGGCGCCAGCTCCGACGCCTCGGGCAACACCGAGAACGTCAAGCGCGAGCCCGACGCCGTGGCCTGGCTCGACAATGACCGCTTCATCACCGCCAACGAAGGCGACTATGAAGGCGGCTCGCGTGGCTTCACCATCTGGAACACCAAGGGTGACGTGCTCTACGACAGCGGCAACAAGCTCGAGCACATCGCCATGATGACCGGCCACTATCCGGCCAAGCGCGCGTCCAAGAAGGGCACTGAGCCGGAAGGCGTCGCCATTGGCGAGTTCGGCGGCCAGAAGCTGATCTTCGTGAACTCCGAGCGCGCCAACATGGTGTCGGTGTTCAAGGACACGGGCGGTGAGCCTCAGCTCCTGCAGATGCTGCCCACCCATGTGGCGCCGGAAGGCGTCCTGGCGATCCCGTCCCGCAATCTCTTCGTTGTCGCCAACGAGGCCGACAAGCCCAAGGACGGTCTGCGCTCGCAGGTCGGCATCTATGAATTTGGTGCAGACAAGCCGGCCTATCCGGTGCTGACCTCCGCCATCGATCCGGAGACCCGTGCTCCGATCGGCTGGGGCGCCCTTTCGGGCCTTGCGGCTGACAAGACCGACCCGAAAAAGCTCTATGCGGTTTCGGACAGCTTCTATGATCAGGCCCGGATCTACACGCTTGATCTGTCGATGAGCCCGGTGGAGATCACGTCCTATGTGAACATCACCGGCGGCTCGCCGAAGAAGTTCGACATGGAAGGTATTTCGCTGGCTAAGGATGGCGGTTTCTGGCTTGTCAGCGAAGGCAACCCGGAGAAGGAAGGCGTGCCGCATCTCCTGGTCAAGGCTGATGCCAACGGCAAGGTGACAGAGGAAATCAGCCTGCCGGAAGCTCTCGTTGCCCAGTCCAAGCGTTTCGGTTTTGAGGGCGTCGCCGAGTTCGAACGCGGCGGCAAGACGCTGGTCGTGACCGCGATCCAGCGCGAGTGGGGCGATGATGCCAAGGGCCTCGTCAAGCTCGGCATCTATAACCCGGCGGACAAGTCCTGGGGCTTCGTCCACTATCCGCTCGACGCTCCGAAGAGCTCTGCCGGCGGCTGGGTTGGCCTGTCCGAAATCACCCATCTGGGCGGCGAGCGCTTCGCCGTGCTGGAGCGTGACAATCAGGGCGGCGAACTTGCTGCCATCAAGCAGATCACCGTGATCGATCTTGCCGGCATCGAGCCGGTTGCCCTCGGTGGCACCCTGCCGGTGGTGGAAAAGACCGTGAAGCTGGATCTGATCCCGGCACTGGCCTCGTCCAAGGGCTGGCTGCTCGACAAGCCGGAAGGCTTTACCGTCACTGCCGATGGCCGGATGATCCTCGTCACCGACAATGACGGCGTCGACGATGCGCCGGGTGAAACCCAGATCTTCACCCTTGGTTCGGTGGACAAGCTGAACTGATCTCTTCCGCAGATGCCATGACCGGAGCCCGGGCCCCAAGCCCGGGCTCTTTTCGTTTCGAACGGCAGGCGGGCGAAGAGCCTTGGCAGCCCGGTCAGGGCGTCAGGATCACTTTGCCCATGACCTTGCGGTCTGCGATTTCCTGGATGGCCTTTGCGGCCTCCTCCAGCGGGTAGACCGCGTGGATCTGCGGCTTCAGCCGGCCCTGGCGCACCCAGTCGAGAATCTGACTCATGTTGGCCCAGTGGCCCTCGGGGTCGCGGATGATCGATTCGCCCCAGAAGACGCCGAGGACATCACAGCCCTTCAGCATCACCAGATTGAGCGGGATCTTCGGTATTTCGCCAGCCGCAAAGCCGATGACCAGATAGCGCCCTTCCCAGCCGGTGGCCCGCAGCGCCTGTTCGGCCAGATCGCCGCCCACAGGATCATAGACCACATCGGCCCCGGCGCCATCCGTCAGCTCCTTGATCCGCGCCTTCAGGTTCTCTTTCTCGTAATTGATGGTCAGCACCGCGCCGAGCTGGCGGGCGCGGTTGAGCTTTTCTTCCGAGGAGGCGCAGGCGATGACGCGTGCGCCCATCAGGGAAGCGATCTCCACCGCAGCCTGCCCAACGCCGCCGGAAGCCCCCAGCACCACCACGGTTTCGCCTTCCTGAAGCTTTGCCCGGTCGCGGAAGGCGTGCAGCGTGGTGCCATAGGTGACGGAAACCCCGGCAGCTTCCTCGAAGGAAATCCCCTCGGGCATGGGGATGAGGTCATCCTCGCTGGCCACCACCAGTTCCCGCGCCGCGCCGAAGCGGATGTAGCCGATCACCTTGTCGCCCGGCCGCAGGCGTTCCACGCCTTCGCCGGTGCGCTCCACGATGCCTGCAAATTCGGCGCTGGGGGAGAAGGGCATTTCCGGCCGCAGCTGGTATTTGCCCTGAATGATCAGCGTGTCGAAGAAGTTCAGCGCGCAGGCTTTGACGCGGACCAGCACTTCGCCCGGGCCAACGGAGGGTGCAGGCAGATTTTCAACGGTCAGCGACGAGGCCGGGCCGTAGGAGTGACAAAGGATGGCTTTCACGCAGGGGCCCCCGCTCCACACATGTTGTGAACCATGGTTAATCTGCGGTCCGCAGTGCTGCACTGCAAGAGAAATCTCGTCACGGAAAGCGCTGCGCGATGGGGCCCCATGAACGCCGAAGCGCGTTGACGGGTTGAGGCGGCCAGTCCCAGCGTCTATGAGCCTCTGCAGGAATGACGGAAGAAGGAAGTGGAAGATGCGCGGCTATTTCGGTGTGGGGGCTGAGGGCCTGTCCAAGCGGATGAACCTCGGCAACCTGATGCGCTCGGCGCATGCCTTCGGGGCGAGCTTCTTCTTCACCGTGGATGCCGGGCCTGCCATCCGCCGGGCGCCGCGCTCCGACACCTCCAAGAGCCCGGACCATCTGCCGCTGTTCGAATGGGACACGGTGGACACCATGGATCTGCCCGCGGGCTGTCAGCTGGTCGGCATCGAGCTGACGGACGAGGCCATCGATCTGCCGAGCTTCATGCATCCGCTGCGTGCTGCCTATGTGCTGGGGCCGGAGCGTGGCTCCCTGTCCTCCGCCATGCTGGCGCGCTGCGACCATGTGGTGAAGATCCCGGCCAAGTTCTGCATCAACGTCGCCACCGCCGGGGCCATCGTGCTCTATGACCGGCACCGCGCGCTGGGCCGCTACGCTGACCGGCCGGTCACAGCGGGCGGGCCGAAGCAGGACAAGACCCCGCACCGCCATGGCGGGCCCATCATGCGGCTGGGGCGGCAGATTCCGGGCTGGGAAGACTGATATCAACTTCCGGCGAAGCTGGTTCACCGGAAGTTGATGAAGCCCGTGCGGCGCTTGAGCAATTTCCAGGCGTGATGCGCCTGCATCATCAGCCGTGTTCAGTCGATGTCGACCGCCGCATCTGCCTCCAGAACCTGCCGCAGGCGGGCGAAGGCAAGGCGGATGCGGGATTTGACGGTGCCGAGCGGCAGGCCGGTGCTCTCGGCAATCTCGTTATGTGACAGCCCGAGGAAAAAGGCCTGGCGCACCACCTCCCGCTGAGCCTCGGGAAGCTCCTCGAGAGCTGCGCGGATGCGCTCCTCCCGCAATCCTGTGTCGAGAATGACATCTGGATCTTCCGGCGCGGAGGGCTGCAGGGCGGGATCTTCCGCATCCAGATCGCCGTTCTTCAGGCGGCGCAGGGAGTCGATGCGCCGGTTGCGGGCAATGCGGAACAGCCAGGTGCTGGCAGAGGCCTTGGTCTTGTCGAAAAGGGCGGCCTTGCGCCACAGGATGACCATCACCTCCTGCGCCAGTTCCTCGGCGCTGGCGCTGTCGGTGCCCTGCTGCATCAGGTAGCCTTTGATGCGCGGCGCGAAGTGATCGAATAATTCGATGAACGCAGCCTTATCCTGCGTTGCGGCGACCTTCTCGATCAGTTCTGAAAAATACTGCGCCTGACTCACCGCAGACTTCACTCCCAATGCGCCGGGTTTTAACCCGGTCATAATCCGGTAATCCCGGAACGTATGTCACACTCTCGCCCGATTTATCCAGCCAGCGTGCGCATGACGCGAGCCGATAATAGCGGGAATGGCGGCGAGCGCCACGCGATTGATTGGCTTTCAACCCTTTCGTAACCGGCTTTAAGGTAGCCTTAATCCAAGGTTTATATGCCGGACGACACTTGAGTAAAATCTGAAGCGTTTGACGCGCAAGCAAAACGGTGTGGAGATGATGCAAGCACGAACCCTGGTAACCGCCGGTCTGTTCCTCGCTCTGTCCGGAGCTGCCGCCGTCGCCCAGGCTCCGACGCTGCTGAAGCAGCAGAGGGATTGGGCGGCCTATACCCACGCGAGCGGTGGCGGCAAGGTCTGCTTCGCCCTGACCAAGCCCACGCAGATGCTGCCGACGGACCGTAATCACGGAGATGTGTTCTTCTTCGTGTCGACCCGTCCTTCGGAAGGCGTGAACAGCGAGCCGAGCCTGCAGGTCGGCTATCCGCTGCGGGAAGGATCGCAGGTGACTGTCGATATCGACGGCAAGCCCTTCACCATGTTCACCAAGAACGATGGGGCATGGGTGGAGAACGCGGCCGCCGAACAGCAGCTCGTTGCCGCCATGAAGGCGGGCAGCAAGATGAGTGTAAAGGCTGTTTCGGGCCGCGGCACGGAAACATCCTATGCCTTCTCGCTCTCGGGCGTGACGGCGGCCATCGACACGGCCAACCAGGCCTGCCGCTGAGCCTGAAGGCAGCCGGTTGTACCGGCCGCCTGGCACTCCGCGGACTAGCACCTTAAACAAGGCGCACAGGGGGCAGCCTCCGGGCTGCACCCCTTGCCGCACGGCATTTGCCGCCTCTCATCGCATCGGCAGTTGATTTTCCGGCGCTCCTGTGGTTTTTCAGGCGCCAATGGACGCGGCTCCTGCGGGAGGCTGCGCCTTTTCTGTTTTCAAAGCGCTGAAGCAGCGGACTGGTCCGTTCCGGCGCATGGCTTTTGCGGCCTCTCAACCTTCGGGTTTTGACCCTCGGATCTGGATACTGGACGCCATGGCGATCTCGCTTGACCTTGCGCATCGTTCCGCCGCGCAGACACCTGCAGCTGCACAGTCGGCCGCTCCGGCCCCGGCGCTTGTTGCTGCGGCGGAAAAGCCCACGCTGATCGGTCTCGACAGGGCCGGGCTCGCCGAAGCCATGGCCTCCATCGATATCCCCGAGCGCCAGCGCAAGATGCGCGCCCAGCAGCTGTGGCACTGGCTCTATGTGCGCGGCGTGTCTGACTTTGGCCAGATGAGCAACATCGCCAAGGATCTGCGCTACACGCTGCAGGACCATTTCTCCATTGCGCGGCCGGAAATCGTCTCGGAGCAGATCTCCGTCGACGGCACGCGCAAGTGGCTGTTCCGCTTTCCCCCGCGCGGGGCAGGGCGTCCGGTGGAGATCGAGACCGTCTATATTCCGGAAGAAGGGCGCGGCACGCTCTGCGTTTCCTCGCAGGTGGGCTGCACGCTGACCTGCACCTTCTGCCACACGGGCACCCAGAAGATGGTGCGCAATCTCACCTCGGAAGAGATCCTCTCGCAGATCCTGATCGCGCGCGACCGGCTGGGCGATTTTCCCGACGCCGCCACTCCGCAGGGTGCCATCGTGCCGTCCGAAGGCCGCCTCGTCACCAATGTGGTGATGATGGGCATGGGCGAACCGCTCTACAATTTCGACAATGTGAAGCAGGCGCTGCTGATCGCGTCCGATGGTGACGGCCTGTCGCTGTCCAAGCGCCGCATCACCCTGTCCACCTCCGGCGTGGTGCCGGAGATTGCCCGCACGGGCGACGAGATCGGCTGCATGCTGGCGATCTCCCTGCATGCGGTGCGCGATGATCTGCGCGACGTGCTGGTGCCGATCAACAAGAAGTGGCCGATCCAGGAGCTTCTGGACGCCTGCCGCCGCTATCCGGGCCTGTCCAATGCCAAGCGCATCACCTTCGAATATGTGATGCTGAAGGGCGTGAACGACAGCGATGCGGATGCGCGGGAACTGGTGCGCCTGCTCGCGGGCATTCCGGCGAAGATCAACCTCATCCCCTTCAACCCCTGGCCGGGCTCGGACTACGAGTGCTCCGACTGGGAACGGATCGAGGAATTCGCCGACATCGTCAACCGCGCCGGCTATGCCTCGCCCATCCGCACCCCGCGCGGCCGCGACATTTTCGCCGCCTGCGGCCAGCTCAAGTCCGCCTCCGAGCGCATGCGCAAGAAGGACCGGGACGCGCTGGAAGGCGCAGCCTGACACTTTAGAAAGAATGGTCCGCACAGGCGTGCTGCCTGCGCGGAGCTTTTCGTCTTCACACCGGATTTTCATTGCGGCGGTAAACGCGCAGCCGGTGCCCGTCCGGGTCTGCGGCGGTGAAGGTGTAGCCGAAGTCTCTCTGCTCGGGCTTCTGCAGGATGACGGCGCCGATCCCGGTCCAGGCGCGGTGGGTGGCCTCGAGCTCTTCATTGCTCGCGCATTCGAACATCACTTCGGTGCCGCCAATCTGGCCGTCCGAGGGCGGGATGACACTCTGCCCCTGCCACAGGCCGAGCTTGAACCCTTCAGGCGTTACGAACATGGCAAAGCCCGGCATTTGTTCCACCGGGCCCATGCCCAGCAGCCTGGCATAGAAAGCCGCGCTTGCGGCGGTATCCTGCACATAGAAAATCACGAAATTGGACGGCTTCATCTGTCTCTCTCCTTCCGGTGTTGGACAGGAAGAGACTAGACAGTGCTGCTGCCAGAAAATGGCAGTATCAATTCACCTCTGTGCGGGTTTTCAGCAGCTCCCACCAGTCCTTCATCATCACCTGTCTGCGGCGGGGGTAGCGCTTGCCTGTTTCCTCAAGACTGAGGATGCGGTCCGTCCGGAAATGGCGGTAGTCCTGGCGCAGCTCGCACCAGGCGGAAATGACGCGCACCTTGTCGAAAAACCCCAGTGCAAAGGGCCAGATATTGCGCGCCGTGGTGCGCCCGGCCGCGTCTTCATAGGCAATCTGCAGGATGTGCTCGCGGCGGATGGCGAGCCGGATGACGGTCAGATCCGCTTCCGGCCGCTGCGGCGGCTCGCCCGGCCCGGCCAGCAGGTTGGTGGCATCCAGCTGTTCGCGCAGATCTTTCGGAAGCACTGCGGCAATCTTGGCCAGCGCATTTTCAGCCGCCTGTCCCAGTGCTCCGCCCGCCCGCTTGGAGACCCAGCGTGAGCCCAGCACAAGGGCTTCCAGCTCGTCTTCGGTGAACATCAGGGGCGGCAGCATGAAGCCTGGCTGCAGCACATAGCCGACGCCCGGTTCTCCGGTGATGCCGGCCCCTTGCGCCTGAAGCGTGGCGATGTCCCGGTAAAGGGTGCGGATGGAAATGCCAAGCTCCCGCGCCAGGCTTTCGCCGCTGACGGGCCTGCGGTGGCGCCGCAGGATCTGGATGAGATCGAGCAATCGGGCAGAACGGGACATGCCTCATCCTGCCACAGTCTGCTGCCGGAATCTGTCATCATGTTGCAAGGCCGGATGGTTCTTTGTGCCTTTTCGGGCGCGGCTATCCCGCCGGATGACTGGCGGCAAAGAAAGGGCCCGGACGGGATGCCGTCCGGGCCCTTGATGCGGGTCTTTGCGATGCAGCTTCGCACCGAGTGCCGCCGTGCCGGCGGCTCCGGCGCCTTTGAGGGTCAGGCCAGTCCGTGCTTGCTGAAGGGCAGCACTGTCACATAGTCACCCCTTGCTGCTGCAATGGCATTGGCCACTGCCGGTCCGATCGGCGGTGTGCCGGGCTCACCGATGCCGGTCGGGGCTTCTTCGGATGGCACGATATGCACCTCGATGACAGGCATGTCGGACATGCGCAGGGGCAGGTAGGTGTCGAAGTTCGACTGGTCCACCTCGCCGTCCGTGAGCGTGATCTCGTTGCGCAGCACGGCGCCAAGCCCATAGCCAATGGCACCTTCGACCTGAGCCCGGATATTGTCCGGATTGACCGGGATGCCGCAGTCCACGGCGCAGACGACCTTTTCCACCTTCACCGTGCCGTCTTCGCGGAAGGAGATTTCCGCAACTTCGGCCACATAACTGCTGAAGGAGGTGTGAACCGCAACGCCGCGGTAACGGCCCTCGGGAAGCGGGGTGTCCCAGCCTGCCTTTTCTGCGGCCAGCCGCAGAACGTCCAGCTTGCGCGGATCATTCTTGATCAGGCTTTCGCGGAAGGCGACCGGATCGGCGCCGGTCTCCCGGGCGATGCGGTCGATCATGGTCTCCATCACATAGGCCGTGTGGGTGTGCCCGACCGACCGCCACCACAGCACCGGCACCGGCGTTGCGGTCATGTGCGCTTCCAGCTGGAAGCCGGGGATGTCGTAAGTCGTGCCATGCACGCCTTCCACCATGGTGTCATCGATGCCGTTCTTGATCATGAAGGCCTCGAACCCCGTGCCCTTCATGATGGACTTGCCCGCGATGCGATGCTGCCAGCCGGTGATCCGGCCTGCCTCGTCCAGTCCCACCTTCACCTTGTGGGCCGTCATCGGGCGGTAGTAGCCGCCGCGAATGTCGTCCTCACGGGTCCAGACAATCTTCAGCGGCTGGGGGGCATGGCCTGCCTCATGCCGTGCCTTGGCAATCAGTGCCGCTTCGGCGAAATAGTGGCTGTCCGGCTGGGCGCGCCGGCCGAAGGAGCCGCCGGCCCAGAGCGTGTTGATTGCCACCTTGTCCGGTGTCAGGCCAAGGATGGCGGCGCTGACGGCCTGATCCGTCGTCTGGAATTGCGAGCCGGTCCAGAAGGTGGCGCTGCTGCCGTCGTAAAGCACGGTGATGTCCAGCGGCTCCATCGGTGCATGCGCCAGGAAGGGGAACATGTAATCCGCTTCGATGACCCGCGCCGCCCCGGCCAGCAGGGGCTCTGCATCAGCATTGCCTTCCGCGGCTGCGCCCGGTGTGCCGGTCAGGTCTCTCAGCTCGGCTTCCATGTCCGCAGTCGAACGCATTTCGGCGGCGCTGTCGTCCCAGGTGACGGAGAGGGCATCGCGCCCCTGCATGGCCTGCCAGGTGCCGCTTGCCAGAACCGCAACACCACTGGGCACGGTGATCACATCCACCACGCCCGCAATGGCCCGGGCGGCGCTGTCATCGACGCTGGCAACCGTGCTGCCGAAGCGCGGAGGGCGGGCGAGAACGGCGGTCAGCATGTTGTCGAACCGCTGGTCCATGCCATAGACGCCGGCAGCCCCGGCGGATTTGCGCGCCGTGTCGACCCGCTTGAACGACTTGCCGATATAGACCCATTCCTCCGGGGTTTTCAGCCGTGGCTCGGCTGGAACGGCCTCGGCCGCCGCAAGCCCGGCCATCTCGCCGAAGCTCGCTGATTTGCCGGAAGGATGAGAGATCCGGCCCGCGCTGACGGTGACCTCAGCTGCGGGAACCGACCAGGCCTTCGCGGCTGCCTGAACCAGCATGCTGCGCGCGGCAGCACCGGCCGTGCGGTATTGCATGAAGGAATTGGCAATGGCGGTGGAGCCGCCCGTGCCCTGGAGGCCGAAGAGCAGGTTCTTGTAGAGCGCGGCGTCGGCCGGGGCGAAATCGGCCCGGACCTGGGCCCAGTCTGCGTCCATTTCGTCTGCAACCAGTGTCGCAAGACCCGTGGCCACACCCTGTCCCTTGTCGAGATGCTTGGACAGGACAACAACGGTGTTGTCAGGCAGCACATGCACGAAAGGCTGGAACATGCCTTCAGACGTTGCGGCAGCCGCTGTTCTTGCGCTGCCCGGCAGGTTGAGGCCGATCAGCAGCCCGCCGGCAGCGCCTGCGGAAAGCTTGAGGAAGCCGCGGCGGCTGGGCGCTGCAGCGGTGAGGGGAGAGAAAATCCTGTGCAGCATTCTATCAGCCCTCCAGCTTGTCTGCAGCCGCATGAATGGCTGTCTTGATCCGGGCATAGGTGGCACAGCGGCAGACGTTGCCATCCATGGCCGCCTCGATATCGGCGTCGGTGGGTTTCGGTGTTTCCATCAGCAGGGCCGTTGCGGCCATGATCTGCCCGGACTGGCAATAGCCGCACTGCGGCACGTCAAGTTCCGTCCAGGCCGCCTGAATGGCCTTGGCGGCCGGGCTTTCAAGCCCTTCGATCGTGGTGATGCTGGTTCCTTCCACATCGCCCAGATAGGTCTGGCAGGAGCGGACCGGGGTGCCGTCCAGATGCACCGTGCAGGCGCCGCACTGGGCAACGCCGCAACCAAACTTGGTGCCGGTGAGGCCGAGGGTGTCGCGAAGGACCCAGAGCAGGGGCGTGTCCGGGTCGGCGTCGATCACCTGTTCCTTACCGTTGAGTGTCAGGGTAACTGGCATGAAGGGCTCCCGTGGCTAGCTTGTGTTGGCTAGGGGTAAACTACACGGTGCAGTTTACATCAGGGAACGGCGTTATGTAAACTCCCGAGTTTACATGGGGGCCGGTTTCTGGAAAGAAAGGGGCATGACCGAGGAAAGAGAGCTTTCGCTCAGCGAGCAGAAGCGCAAACAGATCATTGAAGCCGCCGTGGCCGAGTTTCAGGAGCGCGGATTTGCCGGGGCCAGCATGGACCGCATCTCCGGCCGCGCAGGTGTTTCCAAACGCACGGTCTACAATCACTTCGACAGCAAGGAAGCGCTGTTCCGTGCCATCACGGATTGCCTCGCTTCCTGGATGACCGCTGCCCTCAATGTGACGTTCCGCCCGGACCTGCCGGTTGCCGGGCAGCTTGAAGCCCTTGGCTGGGCCGAGGGCGAACTTCTGGTCAATCCCTGCTTCCTGCGGATGGCGCGCATGATCTTTGGCGAGGCGTTCCGTGATCCGGTTCTGTCTGCCGAAGTTGCCGCGCGCATGGACAAGTTCCGTGTTTTCGAAAGCTTCATGCAGGATGCTTTCGCAGCCGGTGCCCTGCAAAGGGGAAAGCCGGAAGTGGCCGCCGCCCAGTTCCTGGGGCTGCTGAAGTCGCGCGGCTTCTATCCCTATTTCTTCTCGGGCAGCGCGGTCGGCCGGGAGGAGATGGGCGCGATCATCTCCGAGACCGTGGACATGATGCTGCGGGCCTATGGCCCGGCTTCCGGGGCCGGCGCCTGAAGGCTGCCTGACAGACGGCCTGGTCCTGCAAGAGCGAAAAAAAGGCCCGGACGGGGATGCCGTCCGGGCCCTTTCTGTTTGCGTTACTAGCCCTTACTGCGGGCGGGCGACCAGTTCGTGGCTGATCTGGCCAAGCCAGGTTTCGGTCACCACGTCATCGCCGTGCTTGAGGAAGGCCCGGGCTTCGATCGGGTCATGATCTTCCACCTTGGCGTCGAAGATCAGGCGCCAGCGGTCCGTGCCGACGACCGGCAGGACGTAGGGGTTGATCGGCTCGCCGCGCGACAGTTCCACCACCGCCGTCACACCATCCTGCTGGCCGAGACCCTTGAGGGCCGGGCCCTCGAAGTCGATGGACAGCTTGATCTGGTCTGCCGGGCGCGGCTGGCCGGGAACACCGCCCTGACCGGCACGGGTGGCTACGGTGCGGGCGCCGGAGCCGGGCAGCGGATGGGCGTCCTTCCAGTGCATCCGGTAGGAGAAGCTGCGCTCCTCACCGGCGGCCGGCAGGTTGCTGGGGATGAAATAGGCGACGATGTTGTCGTAGATCTCGTCATCGGTCGGGATCTCGATCAGCTGCACCGCGCCTTCGCCAAACGGCGTCAGCGGCTCCAGCCAGACGGACGGGCGCTTTTCATAAAACACGCCGTCATCTTCATAGTTGGTGTAGGCGCGGTCACGCTGGGCCAGGCCGAAGCCCTTCAGGTTGGAGGCCTGGAAGGTGGAGGTGCGCACGCTCTTCGGGTTGTTCAGCGGACGCCAGATCTGCTCGCCGTTTTCCATGACGATGGCAAGGCCGTCCGTGTCATGCACTTCCGGGCGCCAGTCGAGGCCCGTGGAGCGGTTCGTCTCCGAATACCAGTACATGCTGGTCAGCGGCGCGATGCCGAGACGCTCCACCGGCTTGCGGAAGAACAGGCGGCTTTCCACGTCGATGGTCTGGCCCGCACCGTCCTTGTTGCGCATGGTCATCTTGTAGGCCCCGGCAACGCTGGGGCTGTCCATCAGCGCGTAGAGCACCATGGTTTCTTCCGGAGCTTCGCCCGGCGCCAGCCAGAAGGACGTGAAGCGCGGGAATTCCTCCGGTTCGGACATGCCCGAGTTGATGGCAAGGCCGCGGGCCGACTGGCCATACTGATGCGACTGGCCGTCGGTGCGGAAATAGGAGGCGCCGAGGAAGGAGATCCAGTCCGTCTTCAGGTCCGGACGCATGATGCGGAAACCGGCGAAGCCGATATCGGCAGGCAGCTTGCGCGCCGGGCTGTCCTTGGGGCTGTCGAAATAGCCCGGATCATAGAGGATTTCGCGGCTGACACCGCTCTCCACCTGATAGATCTTCACCGGATCCTTGAAATACCGTCCGAGGTGAAAGAACTGGACCGGTGCGTCCGGACTGATCGAAACCGTTTCTTCCGGGTCAAACCGGATCTTCCAGTGCGCGTCGTAGTCGATCGCCTCAAGCGTGTCCGCAGCGCGGGTCTTGGGCGCAGCATAGGGCTTGGCCGCCAGCGCCTTGGCCTGGCCGGTCACGGTGTCGAAGCTGAAAGGCGCAGCCGGGCCGCGCCGGGCCGAAAGGTCACTGGCGAGAGCTGGCACGGCGTTGGCCGCAGTCAGTCCCAGAACAAGCAGGCAGGAAGCAAAGAAATTCATGTCTCATCCCTGATGGAAAAACCGCCAGCTGGGAACAGGCCCGGCAAATCTGCCCATTTCAGGGCGGCGGCGGAAAATACATCTGCAACGATATACCTGCAAGCGGCGTATTTGCTTGGCTGGCGGCCTTTTGGGCCGGCAGGTGCATGGCGCAGAAAAAGGCTTTGCAGTCAGCTTTGCCGCCACTAGAGTGCGCGCGGTTTTCCAAGGCATCCGGCGGCGCAGCCGGAATGCCTTAACACGCCAAATGTGACGTCAAAAAGAACAGCGAACGGACATATCTCCATGGCCCATGGCGACATCAAGAAGGTCGTGCTTGCCTATTCCGGCGGCCTCGACACCTCCATCATCCTGAAGTGGCTCCAGACCGAACTGGGCGCCGAAGTGGTGACCTTCACCGCTGACCTCGGCCAGGGCGAGGAGCTGGAGCCGGCCCGCAAGAAGGCCGAGATGCTGGGCATCAAGGAAATCTTCATCGAGGACGTGCGCGAGGAGTTCGTCCGCGATTTTGTCTTCCCGATGTTCCGCGCCAATGCCGTCTACGAAGGCGTCTATCTGCTGGGCACCTCCATCGCCCGTCCGCTGATCTCCAAGCACCTGATCGAAATCGCCCGCAAGACCGGGGCGGATGCCATCGCCCATGGCGCCACCGGCAAGGGCAATGATCAGGTCCGCTTCGAACTGTCCGCCTATGCGCTGAACCCGGACATCAAGATCATCGCCCCCTGGCGCGACTGGACCTTCAAGAGCCGCACCGACCTGCTGGACTTTGCCGAGAAGCATCAGATCCCGGTCGCCAAGGACAAGAAGGGCGAGGCCCCGTTCTCCGTGGACGCCAACCTGCTGCACTCCTCGTCCGAGGGCAAGGTGCTGGAAGACCCGGCGGTCGAGGCTCCCGAATATGTGCATATGCGCACCATTTCCCCGGAATCGGCGCCCGACACCCCGACGATCATCAAGATCGGCTTCGAGCGCGGTGACGCGGTCTCCATCAACGGCGAGCGCCTGTCCCCGGCAACCCTGCTGGCCAAGCTCAACGACTATGGCCGCGACAATGGCATCGGCCGTCTCGACCTCGTCGAGAACCGCTTCGTCGGCATGAAGAGCCGCGGCGTCTATGAAACGCCGGGCGGCACCATCCTGCTCACCGCGCACCGCGCGATGGAATCCATCACGCTGGACCGCGGCGCGGCGCACCTGAAGGACGAGATCATGCCGCGCTATGCGGAGCTGATCTATTACGGCTTCTGGTTCTCGCCGGAGCGCGAAATGCTGCAGGCCCTGATCGACAAGAGCCAGGAGCATGTGGAAGGCGAAGTGACGCTGAAGCTCTACAAGGGCAACGTCATGGTCACCGGCCGCGAAAGCCCGAAGTCGCTCTATTCCGACAAGCTGGTCACCTTCGAAGACGACCAGGGCGCCTACGATCAGAAGGACGCTGCCGGCTTCATCAAGCTCAACGCCCTGCGCCTGCGCACCCTCGCCAAACGCAACCAGAGCCGCTGAGCATTTCTCAGGGCGGCAAGTTCAGACCGGGGCGCCGCGCAATCGGTGCCCCGATTGTTTTTGGTGCAGACAGGCGGAGCCAAAACCCAGCAGCCAGCAGGCTCCGTCATCACTGGCCATGCCGCTGGCGGAGCACTTGCACAAGCTGGCAGGCCGCCTGCCCATAGCACATGCGTTCACGGCGAATTTCCAAAATGCCCGGCCGCCCGCCTTTCCGGCCCGAGGCGCTGGGCGGAAAGGCGGAGCAGAAGGCGAGCGTCAAGGCACCCGGGGCAGGATGCGGGCGCTGTTGCCTGCTGCGTCTGCGGGCAGGTGCGGCATGGCTTGCGGCACTCGTGCAGGCGGGGATCCTGCCAGCATGCCCGACTGTGCCCGGCTGTGTGCCGGGCGCAAACCACGTGCGGATAGGGAGCCTCTCTCCAGATTGGCGTTGAATGTGCCGGTTGGCGTTTCGGCCCGTCATCTGGATTTTGTTCTTCCTATGTTCCTATTGATTCCAGAAGAGTTTGACCCAGTCAAGCGGCGGCTTGGCTGTATTTTCACTTTTTGTTCTGAGCTGCGCCAGCTTTAATACCAAGGATTTCGATGCTGACGCATCACGCCTTGAAAATGCTCAAGCGCTGCACGGGCTTAACCAATGCTCGATGAGTCAAGCTCATCGAGCATTGGTATAACACCCCTCAATGAGTGAGCCTCATTAAGGGGTGGCTTTACTGCGAGCGGCGGTAGACGGAGATGTTGCGGCTGGTGACGGCGCCGGGCAGCAGGACAGTCTGGGTGACGGTCAGCGTGCGGCCATCTTCCGAGAGTTCGCGCTCCGCCTTCATCAGCGTGACGCCGTCGCGCTGGGCTTCGGAGACGAGATTGCGCTCGGTCGCAAAGCCGAGGCGCATGGAATCGGCCAGTCCGCTCTTGCCAAGGCGGATCGGAGGGCCGTCCGGCATGGCGGTGAAGCTGTCGTTGGTGACCACGCCATTGGCCGATACGGTGTTCATCGTGAAGGTCAGCACGCCGAAATCGTCTTCGATGCGCAAGGTGGCCGAGCGCGGCGGCTCGCCCTGCTCGAAGTCGCTTTCCTCCACATCGAGGATCCAGGTGCCGAGAAACGGTTTTTCCTTGGCCATGTTGCCGTGCCTTTCGACTGGAGTGTGCCTCTGGTTGGGGCGCAATGCATAAGGCCGCCGCCTGCGCATGGCAAGCGGCGGCCTCGTGAACGGGTCGTATTCAGATCAGGCGCTGAGCGCGTTCAGCTCGGCCACGATGGCATCGCCCATGGCGGACGTGCCGATGACGGTGGTGCCTTCCGAAGCGATGTCGCGGGTGCGCAGGCCCTTGTCCAGCGCGTTGGCGATGGCCTTGTCCAGCATGTCCGCTTCCGCCACCTTCTCGAAGGAGTAGCGCAGGGCCATGGCGAAGGAGGCGATCATGGCGATCGGGTTGGCAGCGCCCGTGCCGGCAATGTCCGGGGCAGAGCCATGCACCGGCTCATACAGCGCCTTGCGCTTGCCGGTGGCGGCATCGGGAGCGCCGAGCGAGGCGGACGGCAGCATGCCGAGCGAGCCGGTCAGCATGGCGGCAACGTCGGACAGCATGTCGCCGAACAGGTTGTCGGTGACGATGACGTCGAACTGCTTCGGCCAGCGGACGAGCTGCATGCCGCCAGCGTCTGCCAGCATGTGCTCCAGCTGAACGTCTTCATAGCCGTTCTTGTGGGTGGCGGTGACCACCTCGTTCCAGAGCACGCCCGACTTCATGACGTTGCGCTTTTCCATCGAAGTGACCTTGCCATTGCGGGTGCGGGCCAGCTCGAAGGCCGCCTTGGCGATGCGCTCGATCTCGTAGGTGTCATAGACCTGCGTGTCGATGGCGCGCTTCTGGCCGTTACCGAGGTCGGTGATGGTCTTCGGCTCGCCGAAATAGACGCCGCCCGTCAGCTCGCGCAGGATGAGGATGTCGAGGCCCTCGATCACTTCGCGCTTCAGCGAGGAGGCACCGGCCAGCGCCGGATAGCAGATGGCCGGGCGCAGGTTGGCGAAAAGCTGCATGTCCTTGCGCAGGCGCAGAAGGCCCGCTTCCGGACGCACCTCGTAAGGCACCTTGTCCCACTTCGGGCCGCCGACGGCGCCGAAGATCACGGCATCGGCGGCCATGGCCTTGGCCATGTCGCCTTCGGAAATGGACTGGCCATGCGCATCATAGGCGCAGCCGCCGACGAGACCTTCCTCGGTCTCGAACGTGTCCGTGCCGCGTGCGTTGAACCAGGCGATGATCTTCTTCACCTCGGGCATGATTTCCGGGCCGATGCCGTCGCCGGGCAGAAGAAGAAGCTTGTGAGTTGCCATGGGTGTCCATCCCGTTTTTGAAATTGCTCTGGCCCTTGGGTTAGCGGCTTGAGGCTGCCTTTTCAAGGCGAAGGCACGCGTCAAGAGTTCAAGCGAGGCTGGGCATTTGATCAAGTGAGAGAGGCGCGTACATCAGTGGGCGGTCAGTCCCGCAGGATCCATGTTGCCGCCGCACAGAAGGATGCCGGTGCGCTCACCGCGCTGGGGCACATAGGCACCGCACAGGAGCGCGGCGAAAGCTGCCGCGCCGCCAGGTTCTGCCACCAGCTGCAGCCCCTGCCAGAGCCGCTGCTGTGCGGCCATCACCTCTTCGTCACTGACGGTGACGATCCGCTCGACGCAGCGTGCGGAAATGGCATAGGTGAGGTCGGACGCCCGCCGCGCACCGAGGCTGTCGACGGCTATGCCGGAGACCGGCACATCGACCGGCTGTCCGGCTTCCAGTGCGCATTTCATGGTCTGGCAGCCTTCGGTCTCAACGCCGATGATGCGGGTTTTTCCGGCAAACCACGTGGCTATGCCGGAAATCAGGCCGCCACCGCCCACGGCGATGAGCAATGTATCCAGTCCCCGGGTCTGGCTTTCCCACTCCAGCGCCAGGGTCCCCTGTCCGACGATTGTTTCGGCTGCGGCATAGGCGTGAATGTCCATTGCGCCGGTCTGGGCCTGATAGGCGCCGCAAGCGTCACGCGCTTCGGCATAGGTTTCCCCGCCAATTTCAAGCTCCGCTCCGTAGCTGCGGATCTTGGCTGTCTTGAACGGGGTTGCCAGTTCAGGCACAAAAATTCTGGCCTGGATGCCAAGGCTGCGGGCAGCATAGGCGACGGCCGCCCCATGATTGCCACCCGAGGCGGCGGCGACGCCAGCGGCCGGAATATCCTTGCTCAACAGCATGTTGAAGGCCCCGCGGGCCTTGAAGGAGCCGCTGTGTTGCAGGGATTCCAGCTTCAGGGAAACGCCAGACGGAAGATTGAGATCTCCGGATCTGAGCTGCAGAGCTGGCGTGACGCGGATATGGGGCGTAATTCGGTCATAGGCAGCCTCAATGGCTGCAGCAGTCACGAGCATGATGGGCCCCGATGTTCTATTATCTCTCGCCACCATAAAAAACTCTTTGGCCGCCTGCCAGAAGAGAATGAAAGCATGATCCCTAAGGATGATGCAGGAAGCTTTTCCGAGGCTTTCTGAGAGGGTGGCATGAGCGGTCAGCACATGAAACCCTGCTTCGCACATGGCCGCTCACCGGCTCCGGTGGCGTTCCGGAGCCGGGGCAGGCGATGTCAGATGCGCGGCAGGATCAGGCGGCGAGCGCTTTTTCCACCAGCCGCACGAAATAGGAGCTTCCGGACGGGATCAGTCCGTCATTGAAGTTGTAGCGCGGGTGATGCAGGCTGGCGCTGTCGCCGTTTCCGGCGAAAATATAGGCGCCCGGGCGCTCCAGCAGCATGTAGGAGAAGTCCTCGCCGCCCATCATCGGCTCGGTCTCTTTCTGCACACGGTCAGGTCCGGCAATTTCCTCGGCGACGCTGACGGCAAAGTCCGTCTGGTCATCGTGGTTGGCGGTGACCGGATAGCCGCGGCGGAATTCGATCTCGGCCGTGGCGCCATAGGCGGTGCACAGGGCGTTGACGATCTCGTTCAGGCGTTTCTCCGCGAGATCGCGGGTGGCATCGGTCAGGCTGCGAATGGTGCCGCGCAGGGTTGCTGTTTCGGGAATGACGTTGAAGGCTGTGCCTGCCTCGAAGATCGTGACGGAGACGACCACCGAATCGAGCGGATTGACCGCGCGGCTGGCGATGGTCTGCAGGGCGCTGACGATCTGGGTGCCGACAATGATCGGATCGACCGTCTCATGCGGCTTGGCTGCATGGCCGCCGCGCCCGGTGATGGTGATGCGGAACTCATCGGTTGCAGCCATGATCGGCCCCTTGCGGATGGCGAATTCGCCCACCGGCAGGCCGGGCAGATTGTGCAGGCTGTAGACCTCGTCAATGGCCCAGCGGGTCATCAGCCCGTCGTCGATCATCGCCTTGGCACCTGCGCCGCCCTCTTCGGCCGGCTGGAAGATGACCACCGCCGTGCCGTTGAAGTTGCGGGTTTCGGCGAGGTATTTCGCAGCGCCCAGCAGCATGGAGGTGTGGCCGTCATGGCCGCAGGCATGCATCTTGCCCGGCGTCTTCGACGCATAGGGCAGGCCGGTCATCTCCGCGATGGGCAGGGCGTCCATGTCGGCGCGCAGGCCAATGACCCTGCCCGCGCCACCGTTCTTGCCCCGGATCACGCCGACGACGCCGGTCCTGCCAATGCCGGTCACCACCTCGTCCAGCCCGAAGCTGCGCAGCAGGTCAGCCACCTTGGCGGCCGTGCGGACAGTCTCATACATGATTTCCGGGTTCTCATGGAAATCACGGCGCCAGCTGGCGATTTCATCGGCAAGATCGGCAATACGGTTGACGACCGGCATGGAAGGCTCCTTGGGGGACTTGATGCTGCCGGATCTGGCCGGCAAAGCAGGTTTTCATGCCAGAAGGGTCTGGCGGAAAGGGATCTCTATAGGAGGGGTTGCCTGCAAAAAGCGCAAGCTGCTTTATGCGGCGTTGCAGCAGAAGACCGTCAACGGCCCTGGTGAATCAACCACCCGGAACTGGCCGGAAGCGGTAAACGCTGGTTTTCTTCACTTCCGAATCTTCAAGGCTGCGGATCACCGGCACCGTATAGGTGGCCAGATGCTCCAGCCTGTCCTTCGGCAGATAGGAGCGGCCCGGATCGCCGACGAGAATCAGGGTGCGGCTCTCGTCCAGCTGGTCGAGCCAGGCAATCAGCTTGCGCGACATGGGCAGCTCGTAGAACACATCGCCGCAGATCATCAGGTCCGTCTGCGGCGGCGGGGTGCTGGTGATGTCGCCCAGCTCCGTGGCCAGCGTGACGCCGTTGAGCGCCGCATTGAGGCGGATGGCCTCGATGGCAAAGCGGTCGATTTCCACGGCCGTCACCGATGCGGCCCCTGCCATCATCGCGGCGATGCCGACAATGCCGGAACCGGCGGCAAAATCCGTCACCGTCTTGCCCCGCACCAGATCCGGATTGTCGAGAAGATAGCGCGCCAGCGCCTGCCCGCCTGCCCAGGCAAAGGCCCAGAAGGGAGGTGGCAGGCCGATTTCGCCCAGCTCATCCTCGGTTTTCTGCCACAGGTCCATGGCTTCGCTGGCGAGGTGGAGCCGGACTTCGCTGGCATGCGGGACGGCGAGCACTTCCGTGTTCGTCTCGATGAAGTGCTTCGGATCTGCAATGCCGGTCAATCCGGTCTCCTGAACTGCGGGAAAAGGGAATCAGACGTTCGGATCGAGCCCGCCCATCTCGCACACCACTTTCCATTCCTCTTCCGTCACCGGCTGCACCGACAGGCGCATGGAGGTGACGAGGGCCATCTGGGCAAGACGCGGCTCGGCCTTGACGGCGGCCAGGGTGACGGGCTTCGGCACATCGCAGACGGCGCGGAAATGCACGCAGTCCCAGCGAGGATCATCCGTCGTGCTGTCCTGCGCGGTGCCGCTGCACACTTCCGCCACGCCGACAATCTCCTTGCCGATGTTGGAGTGGTAGAAGAAGGCCCGGTCGCCCAGCGACATGGCGCGCATGTTGTTGCGGGCCAGATAATTGCGCACGCCCGTCCATTCCTCGCCGGCAGCGCCCTTGGCCTTCTGCTGCTCCCAGGACCAGACGTCCGGCTCGGACTTGATCAGCCAGTATTTCACGGTCACTGCGCCTCCGGGTTCTTGATCACCCAGTTCCACGGGCGGATCTCGACGGAGGCAAAAAGTCCGGCGCGGGCATAGGGGTCTTCCTGCGAAACGGCGAGGGCTTCGTCCCGGTTCTCTGCCTCGATGATGACAAGGCTGCCGGTCATGTTGCCGGCGTCATCCAGAAAGGGACCGGCCGCCTTCAAGCGGCTGCCCATGGCCTTGAGAAATTCCACATGCGCCGGGCGGTTGTCGAGGCGCGTCTGCAGGGCGCCGGGCTTGTCGGTGCAGATCAGGGCATAAAGCATGGAAGAACCTCCTGTTTGGGCCGCAGGTTAGAACATTTGACGGTGGAATGAAGCGGCAAAATCGCCGGGGCTCACGCAAATCTTGCGGCAGCCTGCGTCAGGCTCCGGCCTCGCGCCGCAGCGGGCGGCTCATCAGCCGGTTCAGCGCCTCGTCAATGGTCAGCCGGGCGGCGATCACATCGGCCACCACCTTGCAGACCGGCAGGTCGACCCCGTGCCGCTCGCCCAGTTCCACGGCGATCTCAGCCGAGAACACGCCTTCGGCCAGTTTCTCGCCCGCATTCAGCAGCTCTTCTGCCGTGCGGCCCTCGCCCAGCTTGTAGCCGAAGCTGAAGTTGCGGGACTGGGTGGAGGAGCAGCTGAGCACCAGATCGCCAAGGCCGGAAAGGCCCGTCAGCGTCTCCGGCCTTGCGCCAAGGGCAAGGCCCAGCCGCGTCAGTTCGGCAAAGCCGCGGGCGGTGAGGGCGGCCTGCGCCGAGGCGCCGAGCTTGCGCCCCGCCACCGCGCCGCAGGCGATGGCCAGCACGTTCTTCAGCGCCCCGCCCACCTGCGTGCCGATGAGGTCACTCGAGGCATAGGGCCGGAAGCTGGCGGAGGCGAGCGCCAGCGCCAGCGCATCGGCCATTACGCCGTCACGGGCGGCAACCGTTACGGCCGTCGGCAGGCCGCGCGCCACATCGGCGGCAAAGCTCGGGCCGGACAGCACAGCCGGATGGGCCTGCGGCAGCACTTCGGCCAGCGTGTCTGTGAGAAGATTGCCGGTGCCCTTTTCGATGCCCTTGGAGCAGAGCACCACCGGCGTGCCGGGGCGCAAAAGCCCTGCCAGCGGTGTCAGCACGGCGCGGGTGGTCTGGGCCGGTGTCACCAGCAGGATGGCATCGGCCTTTGCCGCTTCGGTGATATCGCCGGTGGCGGTCAGCGGCTCGTCGAAGGTGACGCCCGGCAGATAGGCGCTGTTGGTCTGGCGGGCGCGAATTTCTGAAACAAGGGCGGGATCGCGGGCCCACAGCAGGACGGACCGGCCCGCACGGGCTGCGGAAAGTGCCAGCGCCGTGCCCCAGGCACCGCCGCCCAGAACGGCAATGGTCTCGATCCCGGCCATGTCTATCTCCCTTGCAGGCGCTGCCGCAGCAGGCCGATCTGTGCGCCGAAGCCCTCGTAGAACACGGCAGGGTCCACCTCGGTGAACAGATCCTGCCAGAACAGGCGGAAGCGGATCGGATCGCCGCCATCGCACGGCGTCATTTCGTAGTGTTCCCACTCGTCCTTGAGAATCACCGGCACCGTGGCGTGAAAATGGCGGCGCTTGTGCAGATCGCGCCCCCGGCCATTGTCGAACACGTGGTCCTGATCAGCGAGGTGATCAAGGACGCCATCCAGCGTCAGCCCCGTTTCCTCGAAGAACTCGCGCTTTGCGCCGATGAGGTGGCTCTCGCCCGGATCCAGCGTGCCGCCAGGCACTTGCAGGCCGACCTCCGGCTGATCCGGCTGGGCAAATACCAGCAGCTTGTGCCCGCAGGTGAGGTAGACATAGGCCTTGTGGCGCACTTGCATGGCAGCATCCATCCTTCGAAACCGCCCCTGCCTAGCAACTCCCGCCCGTGAAGGGAACCGGGTTTTGAAGGCGCACTTCATCTTCGATGGGTGCTGGTGACCTGCGTTGGTGAGGCCAGGGTGCCCTTAAACCTTCGCGCCCTTTTTTCCCGCGCCGAGCAGACCGGCGGAGGTCTCGTCGAGGGGCCAGCGGGGGCGGGGGGAAAAGGACATGCCGTCGAGGGAGGCGCCCGTGCGGCGGGCTTCCACCATGTGCTCGATCCCGGCCCAGGCGATCATGGCGGCATTGTCCGTGCACAGCCGGGCCGGAGGGGCGATGAAGCGGGCCCCGGCCGCATCGGCTGCGGATGTCAGCGCACGGCGGATTTCGCCATTGGCGGCAACGCCGCCCGCGACGACGATCACGGGTTCAACCCCGGCAAACCGCTCGCGGAACAGGGCAAAGGCGGCGCGGGTGCGGATGGCCAGCACGTCGGCAACCGCCTTCTGGAACCCGGCGCAAAGGTCGCAGACGGTCTGCTCGTCCACCGGCTGCAGTTTTTGCGCGGTGGTGCGCAGCGCCGTCTTCAGCCCGGCAAAGGACATGTCGAGGCCGGGCCGGTCCATCAGCGGGCGGGGCAGGGCAAAGCGGCCGGCATCGCCGCGCGCGGCCATGCGCTCCACCGCCGGGCCGCCCGGATAGGGCAGGCCGAGCAGCTTGGCGGTCTTGTCGAAGGCCTCGCCGATGGCATCGTCAATGGTGCTGCCCAGCCGCTCATAGGCACCAATGCCGGTGACCAGCAGGAACTGGGTGTGCCCGCCTGAAACAAGCAGCAGCAGATAGGGGAAGTCCAGCTGGTCGGTGAGGCGCGCCGTCAGCGCATGCCCCTCCAGATGGTTGACGGCGATCAGCGGCTTTCCCGCAGCCATGGCGATGGACTTGGCCGTCATCAGCCCGACGATGACCCCGCCGATGAGGCCGGGGCCTGCGGTGGCGGCCACTGCGTCGATGTCATCGAAGCTGACGCGGGCTTCCGCCATGGCTTCGGCCACGATCCGGTCCAGCACGGCGATATGGGCGCGGGCGGCGATTTCCGGCACCACGCCGCCGAATTCGGTGTGCTCGTCAATCTGCGAGCGGATGACGTTGGAGAGGATTTCCGGCCTCTGCGGCCCGCGCACCACGGAGGCGGCGGTTTCGTCGCAGCTGGTTTCGATGCCAAGAACTGTCAGCATGGGGTCCTGCCCGCCGTCGCGGCTGCCGTGGTTTCACGGGCTTTGCCGGTGTCTCAAAAGGTGCTCCGGTGCCCCAATCCGGCCCGCCCAGTATAATCCGGGATTGTGCCGCCTTGGACAATGGCGCTAGAGAACCTATTGTCATCATGAATTCAATGGTCAGCCCCTAGCACCCGGATCCTTCGTCTTGCAATCGAAACCTTTGCGCATCGGAACGCGTGGCAGTGCCCTCGCACTCGCCCAGGCCCATGAAACCCGTGACCGGCTCGCCGCCGCCCATGGCCTCAAGGAGGACGACTTCGAGATTGTCGTGATCAAGACCTCCGGCGACCAGATCCAGGACCGGCCTCTTTCGGAAGCGGGCGGCAAGGGCCTGTTCACCAAGGAAATCGAAGAGGCCCTGATCGAGCGGCGCATCGATCTGGCCGTGCATTCCTCCAAGGACATGCCGACCGTGCTGCCGCAGGGGCTGGCGCTGACGGCCTTTCTGCCGCGCGAGGACGTGCGCGATGCCTTCATCTCGCCCAAGGCCAAGCACCTCATGGATCTGCCGCAGGGCGCGGTGGTGGGCTCGTCCTCCCTGCGCCGTCAGGCGATGATCAAGCGCCTGCGCCCGGACATCGAGGTGGTGATGTACCGGGGCAACGTGCAGACGCGGCTGAAGCGCCTGGAGGAGGGGCAGGTGGATGCCACGCTTCTGGCCCATGCCGGCCTGCGCCGCCTTGGCCTTGCGCATATCATCACCAGCCTGCTCGATACGGAAGACTTCCTCCCCGCAGTGGGGCAGGGCGCCATCGGCATCGAAAGCCGCATCGATGACGAGGCGACGCTGAAGCTGCTCGCCCCCATTCATGACCGTGACACGGAAATCCGGCTCACTGCCGAGCGCGCTTTCCTGGCGGTGCTGGATGGCTCCTGCCGCACGCCGATCGGCGGGCTGGCGGAAGTGGACGGGAACCGCCTGCGCTTCCGCGGCATTATCCTGCGCCCGGATGGAAGCGAGCACCATGCCGTCACCCGCGAGGGCGGACTTGACGATGCCTTCGAGCTTGGCTGCGAGGCAGGTCAGATCCTGCAGTCTCTCGGTGGTCCTGCCTTCTTCCGGTACTGAGGTTCCTCATGCGCATTCTCGTCACCCGGCCCTATCCCCATTGTGCCCGAACCGCCGCGCGTCTGCGCGACATGGGGCATGAGGTGATCGAGGCGCCCGCGCTGGATATCGTGCGCCGTGCGCCGGACGAGATTGATCTCGGCGGTGTCGATGCGCTGGCGATCACCAGTTCGCAGGCCATCGGCGCGCTGGTGGGTCACCGCCAGCTGCCGGAACTGGCGCGCCTTGCCGTCTATACGGTGGGCGCACGCACGGCGGCAGCGGCGCGGGAGCTCGGCTTCACCTCGGTGCTGAGCGCCGACGGCGATGCCAGGGATCTGTCGCGCCTGATCGAGGCCTGCCACGGCAGCGGCGATATTCTCTATTTCGGCGCAAGGGACCGCTCGGGCGATCTGGAAAAGCACCTGGCCGCCGCCGGGATCGGCTGCCGTTTGATCGAGGTCTATCAGGCCGATCCCGTCGCCAGCTGGCCGCATGAGGTCAACGAGGCGCTGGTGAAGGGCGAGATCGACATTCTGCTCGCCTATTCCACCCGTTCTGCCGAGGTTTGCGCGAATCTGCTGCGCGGCCTTGCGCCTGCCATGCTGCCGCGCATGGTGGCGCTGTCGGCCAAGGCCGGGGCGCCGCTGACGGCGCTGGGGCCTGTGGAATGGGCGGAGACGCCGGACGAGGAGGCTCTGTTCCTGCGCGCCTTAAATCGCTGTTAACCGGCTGGGTGGCCTGCTCGCGCCGGTTAGACATCATGTCACGCCGGGTCAGCGGTTCCTGCCCTGCCGGTATTGTGTATAGTTGATGGCCCTGAAGCCGGTCATGCCACAGGAGGAAGAGGTCATGGTTTCCGAAAAGGACAAGCCCGGTCAGGGCGCCAAAGGCTCCGAATCTGCAACCGGCGCATCTTCATCCGGCGCGGCAGGCGGCTCCCGCCGCCCGGTGACCATCGATCTGGTGCCGGAGAAGGTGGAGGCCAAGGGCGAGGCGAAGGCGGAAGCAGCCAAGGCCGAATCTGCCAGGACCGGGGCAAAATCCGGAACCACACCCGAAACGCCCAAGACAGATGCACCGGAAACGCCCAAGGTGCCTGCAAAGGCGGCCGGGCCCACACCGGAAATCCGGTCTTCCACGGCTGCCGCAGAGAAGCCTGCCGCTGAAGCTGCTGCCGGTTCTGCCAATGAGCCCGCAGGCACAGGCAAATCCGGGGCGGGCAAGGACACCTCTCCGGCCAAGCCAGCCGCTGCATCCGCAGCCTCTGCCGCACAGGCGGGCCCGGCTGCTGCCAGCCAGAGCGCGGCCGGTGCCGCCAAGCCGTCGACCGCTTCCGCAGCTTCGCAGAGCCAGGCAGGCCAGAGCCCGGCAGGCCAGAAGCCTGCTGGCCCCAGCGCTTCCGGGCAAGGCGCTGAGCCGGCCGCTGCATCCGCCTCGTCTTCTGCCACGGCTCAGGCCGAGCGGGCGCCGTCCTCATCGCAGCCGCGCCGCCCGGCGGCTGCCTCCATCGGCTTCGGTGGTGCGCTGGCGGCTTCGCTGCTTGTCAGCGCCGCCGTATTCGGCGCCGGCTACGGGCTCAATCTGGCAGGCTACCTGCCGCTGCGCGCCGGGCTCAGTGCAGAGGTTGCCGAACAGGCGGCGCTGGACGCCACCCGTCTCGACACGCTGGAGCGCCGCCTTGCCGAATTACAGGCTGCGGCTCCGGCTGAAGGTCAGGCACAGGGCGATGCCCAGCCTCCCGTCCCGGAGGAACTGGCGGGCCTCGATACACGCCTGACCCAGACCATTGACGCCCTGCGCGGTGATACGTCCTCGCGCCTTGCCGATCTGACCGGCCAGCTGGATGCCCTGCGCGGCAGGGTGGATGGCATGGCCAGTGCCGCACCTGCGGAAGGGGATGGCGCTGCCCCGGCTGCAGCCGCTCCGGCAGGCAATGCGGAGCTGACCGCACGGCTCGACAGCATGCAGCAGGCGATCGACGCCCTGTCTGCCTCTCTGGCCGCGCTGCAATCGGCGGCCACCAGCACGGAAGCGGCCATCCGCATGGTCTCCGACGCGCAGGGGCGCAATGCCGGCACGCTGACCAGCCTGTCGGCCGATCTGACTGCTGCTACGGAAGACAGCCGTAAATCCCTGGACGCGCTGAAGGCTGAGGCCGGGGAGCTGACCCAGCGCCTTGCTGCCGTGGAAAGCACCATGGGCGATGCCACCGCCCGCGAAATGGCGGCGCGCGCCGTTGCCGTCTCCGCGCTCAAGACGGCGGTGGATGCGGGCAAGCCCTTCGAGACGGAACTGGCCGCCCTGCGCGCCAGCCTGCCTGAGGACGCGGACATTGCCCTGCTGGAAAGCCATGCGGCACAGGGCATTGCCCCGCAGCAGAAGCTGATGGCGGAATTTGCTCCCGTGGCCCGCGCCATCCACGCCACCTTCGCCAAGCCTGCGGAAGACGGGTCGATCCTGGGCAGCCTGACTTCAAGCGCCGCGTCCATCTTCACAGTGCGCGGACCGGGCGATGCCAGCGGGCAGGGGCCTGAGGCTGCTCTGCGGCGCATGGAAAATGCCGTTGCTGCCGGGGACTTACCTGCCGCGCTGGCCGCTTATGACGAACTGCCGGAAGCGGCCAAGGCTGCGGGTGCGGACTGGGCCGCTTCGGCCCGCGCCCGTGTGGCCGTTGATGAGCTTACGGAAAAGACTTCGAAGGACGTTCTCTCCAGCCTCGCCCGCAAGGGCAGCTGACCCGACCCGCAGCCCGGAGGACTGGCATGATCCGCGTTTTCGTCTTCTTCGCCGCCCTGTTCGCCGCCGCGCTCGGGTTCGCCTGGCTCGCCGATCTGCCGGGCATGGTTGCCGTCACCTGGAATGGCTACATCTGGGAACAGCCGCCCGCCACCGTGGCGCTGGTCGTCATTGTGGGCCTTGCACTGTTTCTCGGTGCCGTCTGGCTCGTGCTCACCGTGCTGCGCTCGCCGAAGATCGCCAGCCGCTTCTTCCGCCGCCGCCGCCGCGACAGGGGCTATCAGGCCCTGTCCTCCGGCCTGCTGGCGCTGGGCACGGGCAATGCCAAGCTTGCCCGCAAACATGGGCTGGAGGCAAGCAAGCTGCTGCCGTCCGAGCCCGCTGCCCAGCTGCTGATCGCGCAGGCCGCGCAGATGTCCGGGGACCGGGACGAGGCACGCCGCCGCTTCGAGACCATGCTGGAAGATCCGCGCACCCGCGTTCTCGGCCTGCATGGCCTGTTCATCGAGGCCGAGCGTGAAGGGGCTCCTGCCGCTGCCCGCCATTATGCCGAGGAGGCGCTGCGGGCGCAGCCCGGCCTCGACTGGGCCGGCAAGGCCGTGCTGGGCTATCAGGCGGTTGCCTCCGACTGGGAAGCGGCCATCGCCACGCTGGAAAAGAACTACACCGCCCGCCTCATTGACAAGCCGGCCTACCGGCGCCAGCGCGCCGTGCTGCTGACGGCAAGGGCGCTGGAGCTGGAGGACAGCGATCCCGATCAGGCCATGCAGCTCGCCCGCGAGGCGCATGGGCTGGCCGGAGATCTGGTGCCTGCGGCGGCCGTCACCGCCCGTCTTGCCACCCGCAAGGGCGATGTGCGCAAGGCGGCCAAGGTGCTGGAAGCCACCTGGCGCCTGTCACCGCATCCCGATCTGGCCGAGGCCTATGCCCATGCCCGCATTGGCGATGCCGCTGCCGACCGGCTGAAGCGGGTGAAGACGCTGGCAGCCCTGCGCCCCAACACGGCGGAAGGCGCACTCGCCATTGCCCGTGTGGCGCTGGATGCCCGCGAATTCGCCGAAGCCCGCGCCCAGCTGAAAAAGGTGCTGCGCTCCGAGCCCACCCGCAACGCCTTCTTGCTGATGGCGGATCTGGAAGAAGCCGAAAGCGGCGACAAGGGCCGCATGCGCGAGTGGCTGGCCCGCGCCGTGCGCGCGCCGCTCGACAAGGCATGGATTGCCGATGGCGTGGTGTCCTCCGTCTGGTCGCCGGTCTCGCCCGTCACGGGCCGTCTTGATGCCTTCGTCTGGGAGACGCCGCCTGCGCCGTCCGGTGCACTGGCGCTGGATCTGCCCGATGAGGCCCTGTTCGACCGCCCCGGCCTTGCCGCGCCGCAGGAGGCAGCCGCAGAGGCTACCCGCCCGGCTGGCCCCTTCGATATGCCCGTGCGTTCGCCCAAGCCGGAGGCCGGCGGCGAGCCGGTGATGGACCTGACGCCAGAGCCTGCCGCCACGCCTGCTGTAACGCCTGCCACAACACCTGCCATAACACCGGCGGAAGCGCCCGGCGAAAAGCCTGCCGTCAAGCCGGTCGGGGCTGCTGCGGCAACCGTGAATGGCGCTGCTGCCCCCCAGCCGGGCAAGCCTGCCGCCGCCCCGGCTTCCGCTGCAGCCGTGGCGCCGGTTGACGTGATCAACCCGGCGGCAAGCCAGCCTGTGGATGCACCGGCGCCGGACAATGCGGGCAGCCCCGTCCGCCACGCCGCCGCCTATCCCTTCCCCCGCCTGCCGGACGATCCGGGCCCGGACGCCGCCGACGACGTGCCTCTGCCCAAGCCGAAGTTCGTGAACTGAGGCAGGGGGCATTCTTGGGGCAGCCGCGCTGCCCCAAGAATGCCGGAAGACGCGCAACGCCTCCCCACCGCGCTGTCCCGGCCCCCGTGCTGCCCCCCGTGCCGGGACCTGTGAGGGACGCTCTGCTGCACCGTTTCATGGCTGTTGCCCGGCCCGCGCTGCGTTTGCCGGGGCAGTGCCAGAGGCGCTGCCGTGCTCCCGGCCTTTGCGGCAGCAACCCGCCGGGTCTTCTTTGGTGCTTGTCCTGCCGCAGGTCGTCAAACGCCGCCCGCAGCCGCGCGGATGCTGCACCATCCACAGGCGGGAAGGGCGGTGACAATCTTGCAAGAAAGGCTCTTGCATCCCCGCCCCGCCTCCGCTATCAAGCGCGCACCACCGCACCAAGCGGTGCCGGTCTCCGCGCCTTGCGCCGGACACCATCCGCAAGAGCTTCAACCGCTCCCGTCGGATAAGCCGCTTTAGCTCAGTTGGTAGAGCACATCATTCGTAATGATGGGGTCGCAGGTTCGAGTCCTGCAAGCGGCACCACTTCTTTCCAGTTTGATCGTATTGTGAATGTGAGTTCGTTCTTGTTTTGCGGTTTGCAGGCAGGCGGTCACACAGCAGATTCGCGGCTTCTTTGAAGCGGGTGATCTGGAGAAAGCGGCAACTTGTAAGGAGCTCTCACAAGTTCGAACGAAGTCCCGCTCTTCTTAAAGTCCGGCCCTCTCGCCGAGGTAAGCGCTGCAGGCAAATACGCGGCCGCGTTTACGGCCGGTGACGCCAGTTCTTCAAAAAAGCCAAAGGCAAGCCGGATTGTAGCCTTCTTCGTGTTGCACAAACTTCCTTCCGTCTTGCCATGACTTGATCATGGCATCCATTCCGTGACCGCGCTGCACGCTCAGTCTCTGTGAAGACACGCCCCCCCCCCCCGCTACCGCTCCGGCATGGGGATATGCAAGGGCATGGATGCCATGGTCGAGCCATGGCATGACGGAAGCAATGGGGTGCCGTCAAGGAAGGGATCACCGATGCGGGAGAAGGCGGAGCTGACGCTTCCTCCTGCTCCGGGCCGGGATATCTGATTGACCTTTGGGGGAAGCGTCATCCTCTATCCCGCCAAACACCACCGCCCATTTGCGCCGCAATCTTGACCTTGCTGCCTTGACAAGGCCATGGTTAACGCCTGTGTGCGGGGTGTGATTCGGCAGGGCTTTCGGGGCTGCCGGGCGGAGGGGTGTTTGGGCGAGACGGGAACCATTGAGCTTGCGCGGCGTGCGGGGGCCATGGGGCTGGCGGTTCTGGGGCTTGCCGGGGGGCTGACCGTGTTCAGTGCCTTCACGGTGCTTGTCTGCCTTGGCGGGGCGGTCGGGCTCTACACGTCGCTGCCGCGCCGCAAGCCGCCCACGGGGGCGGTGCAGCCGCGCTGGCGCCCTTCGATCTTCACCTCTGATCTCATTGGATTTTCCGTCGGAGTTCCTCTGTTCACGGCGGCTTTTGCCGGTACGGGGCTGATGCCCGGCAGCGCGGGGTTGTGGTTTCTGCTGCTGCTTCTTCCCGCCGGTCTGTCGATCCCGGTCTTCATGATCGCAGTGCGGCAGGAAACTTCCTGGATCCGCTTCTTCGGCAATGGCTTCGAGGTGACGGAGCTCGGCCGTGTCATCCGGGTGCGTTACACGGATCTTGCCCGTGTCGAGCTGAAGCTGCGCAACGTGCGCGGCACGCTGGACTGGGCGGCGGCCATGCTGGGGGCCGAAAAGGCCGTGGTGCTGCTGGGCGGCTCCGGCGCATCCACGGCGCTGACCTTCCGCCGCAAGGACGGTTCCACCTTCATCATCTCCACCGAGGCAATCCCGGATCTGGAGCGCATTTTCATCGACATGGACCGTGCCGGCATTGACCTGCCTGCAGGCCTGTCCGAGCGCGGCAAGCGGCGCATCCGGCGGGTGCGCGAAAAGCTGTATGGCAAGGTTGCCCCGAAGGAAAGCTTCATGCCGCTGCCGCCGGAGATGCCGCGCACCGTGCGCGAGGGGCTGGAGCTTCTGGCCCGTCAGCGTTCTGGGCAACGTTCCGGGCAGCAGGCCTTGCAGCAGGCTGGTGCCTCCGGGGCGCAGGGGCAGACCCGTTCGCGGGCGGGCCTTTGAAGAGGGCGGCGTTTTCCTTGCGCCAGCGGAGAACCGCATTCTCCGGGAACCGCCCGCCGTGGCATGGCATTGCTATTCCTGTGAAACAGTTGTCCGGCGGTTGCTTCATCGCAAGCGCTGCCGGTGCTAGGCTCCGCCGTCGAACCTGCGGCTCTGAAAGGCGCGTTGTCCGAACATGACACTTGACCAGTTTATCGTCTTCGCCCTTCTTGGCCTCGTTTTCTTCAGTTTTTTCAAGGAAATATATCCGCCGGAGGTGACCGCCCTGGCAGGCACGGCCGTGCTTCTGGCGGTCGGCATCATCGACACCAAGGAGTTTCTGTCGGTCTTCAGTTCCGGCGCACCGATCACCATCGCCATGATGTTCATCCTCAGTGCAGCTCTGGAGCGAACCGGCGTTCTGCAGGTGATGGGCGACTGGCTCGGCGCATCGGCCAAGGGCTCCTATCTCAGGGCTGTCTTCATCATGATGGTGATGGCCATCATCGCCTCGGCCTTCATGAACAACACGCCCGTGGTCATTCTGCTGGCGCCGGTGATGATCGCGGTTTCGGCGCAGCTGGGCTCTGCCCCGTCGAAGTTTCTCATTCCGCTGTCCTATGCGGCCATTCTGGGCGGCACGCTGACGCTGGTGGGCACGTCGACCAACATTCTGATGAGCGGCATCACGACAAAGGCCGGACTGCCGGCCATAGGCATGTTCGAGATGACGGGCATCGGCCTTGTCTTCGCCGCTGTCGGCCTGCTCTACATGCTCTTTGCCGTGCGCTACCTGCTGCCCGAGCGCCAGTCCATGGCTGGCGTCCTGGGGCAGGGCGGCTCGCGCCGCTTCATGGCGCGGCTGCTGGTGCCGGCGGGCTCACGCTATGTGGGCAAGACACTGAGTGAACTGCCTTTCACCAACAGCCAGAGCCGGGTGGTAGACGTTCTGCGCGGCGAACAGTCGCTGCGCAACAGGCTGGACGGCATCACCCTGCAGGCCGGTGACCGCATCGTGGTGAAGACCGGCACGGGCGAGATTCTGGCGCTGAAGGAAGACGGGCAGATCGAATTCCGCGATGTGTCCGACCAGGGCTTCGAGCCGGTCGCCGCCGATCAGAGCATCACGCTGGAGGCCAGTGTCGGCCCCAATTCACGCCTGATCGGGCGGCTGCTCAATTCGCTGGACCTGCGCCGCACCTATGGCGTCTATGTGATGGCCGTGCACCGGCAGGACCGCAATATCTCCAAGGAGATCAACACGCTCCGCCTGCATTTCGCCGATACTCTGCTGCTGGAAGGCCCGGCCGAAGGCCTGCAGCGGCTGGCCCAGAGCGAAGGGCTGATCAATCTCTCTGCCCCGCAGGAAAGCCCGATCCGGCGTCAGAAGGCCCCTATCGCCATTGCGTCCATTCTGGGTGTCATGGTTCTGGCCGCGCTCAATGTGATGCCCATCGAGGGGCTGGCGCTGATCGGGGCGGTCCTCGTGATGATGACACGCTGCATCGAGCCGCAGGATGCCTTTGATTCCATCGACTGGAACATCCTTTTCCTCATCTACGGCATGCTCGGCTTCAGCATCGGCATGGAAAAGACCGGCGCAGTGCAGCTGGTGGTGGATGGGGTGATGCATGTGCTGGGCCATGCCAATCCGATCGTCATTCTGGCCATGGTCTATGTGCTGACTTCGGCGCTGACGGAGATGGTCAGCAACAATGCGGTGGCGGTGCTGGTCGGGCCGCTGGCCATCTCCCTGGCGCAGCAGCTGGGGCTTGACCCCCGGCCCTTCATCATGGCCGTCATGTTTGCCGCCAGCGCCAGCTTCGCCGCACCCATCGGCTATCAGACGAACACCTTCGTCTACAGCGCCGGCGGCTACAAGTTCCGCGACTTCATCACCGTCGGCCTGCCGCTGAACATCATCTTTGTCTTTGTGGCCATGGTGGCCATCCCCCTGTTCTTCCCGTTCTGAGGCGTTATACCAAGGCTTTCGATGCTGACGCATCACGCCTTGAAAATGCTCAAGCGCCGCAAGGGCTTAACCAATGCTCGATGAGACAAGCTCATCGAGCATTGGTATTAGCGGCCCGGGCGGGTGCTTTCGTCCTGTCCTCCGACAAGGCGCGAGATCTGCGCCTTGTCGTGCACGCCGAGCTTCTTGTAGGCGGAGCGCAGATGGTGGCGGACCGTGGCGGGGGAAATGTTTAGCTGCCGTGCCACCTCCTTGTAGGAGGCCCCGCTGGCGAAATGCCGGATCGTCTCCAGCTCCCGGGCGCCCAACCGGTCAATCAGGGTCCGGGGCCGCAGCTCAAGAACGAAGAGCCCGGCAACACTGCTTATGCCGATCCGGCATGTGGTGCCGGTGAGCGCCGCATCCGGGGTTGTCTGCAGGTGACGGCAAAGCGCTGCGGGCAGAGCAGGCCCCTCCCAATCGGGCCACTCGGCCTTGATGCTTTCGGGAAATCCGGTATCCGCCCGGTGGATGACACCATAGGCATCACAGATGGCGCGGGTGACGGGCCCGGTTCCGTCCCTGCCCAGATGGAAGAGCTGAACCGTGCGGTTGATCCGCATGGCAGCGGCTAGATGCGGGATCACGGTCTCGATGATCTCCGCTTCTGCAGCAGTGAAGGGCTGCGCAGGGTCAAAGCGGTAGACTGACAGGAAGCCGAACAGGCCGAATTGCCCATCGACGGCGCAGATATGCATCAGTTGTGCGAGGCCGAATCGGCTGGCCCAGGCGCTGAAAACCGGATCCACCGTGGAGGTGGTCATGTTGATGACATTGGCGCGTCCGATGATCAGCCGTGAGAGGTCGGCCAGTGGATCACTGTGCATCACCGCCAGCCATTCGCGGAAGAATGTCTCCGGCAGGCGATGGGTGAAGCTGTTGTGTATGACCGGACGGTTGCCGCCTGCGCCCGCAACGCCTGTCCAGCCTGCGTCCAGAGGGATCAGTTCCTCCAGCAGCAGAAAGACGGAGCGCTCGAAACGGCCGACGGGCTCGCGGACCGCGGCGGCATAAAGGTCCAGCAGGAAAATGCTCAGCTTGCGCCCCTGCGCCTCCGCATGGGCTAGGGTCTCGGCAAAGTCAAGACGGCGGGGCGGCCGCAGAAGACCGGAGACGAGGTCAAGCCTGACCGGCTCCTGCAGCTTTTCCGGCTGACCAGGGGCTTTTATCCTGCTGTGCCCTTTCACAGGTGGGCCCGCGTCAGAGCTGTCACTTGTGCCTTCTGCCACTTCGATCCCCATCCTCTCGAAGCCCGGCCGTCCGAAACTTTGCCTTCCGAAACTGGCCTGATACCGGCACCCGGTGAGCTTGCGTCGCCGGACAGCCCGGCCGAGTTTGTCCGAGCTTACCTTGCCGCACAAGCCGGAGGTGCATTGTGATGTGCGCCCCGGCTTGTGGTCTGTCCGCCGCTAAAGTCCGAGGCTTTGCGCAAGCTCGTCGAGAAGCTGGAACTGCAGCGCGTCAAAGCGGCTGGAGGGCTGCCAGAGCAGGGCCATCTCCAGCAGTGGATCGGTGACGCTGGTGGTCTCGCCGGACAGAGCCTCAATCAGGGCGTGACCGCAGAAGGGGACATAGGTTTCCGAATAGCCGCCTTCGTGCACGATCACCAGCCGCCCGCCGCAGAGCCGGTCCGCAGCCTCGCGGATGGCGGCTGTCATGCTGCGGTAGCTGCCGCTGTGCAGCTGCATGCGTGCCAGAGGATCGACTGCGGAGGCGTCAAGACCGCTGGCGACCACGATCAGATCCGGCTTGAAGGCCTCCAGCGCCGGAATGACGATCTGCTCGAAGGCGCGCATGTAAACCGCATGGCCGCCGCCCGGCAGCAGGGGGATGTTGATGTTGGCGCCCAGGCCTGCCCCCGCACCGCGATCTTCCGAGCCGTTGTAGCCGGGCGGGAAACAGCCATCCTGATGCAGCGAGATCGTCAGTGTGTCCGGGTCTTCGTAATAGATCGCCTGCGTGCCGTTGCCGTGATGCACGTCCCAGTCCACCACGGCAACGCGTTCAAGCCCGTAGCGCGCACGGGCTGCTTCAACGGCAATTGGAATATTAGCCAGCAAACAAAATCCCATCGGCGTGCCGGGAAGGCAGTGATGACCTGGCGGACGGGACAGGGCGAAGGCGTTCTTCAGGCTGCCGGAGACCACCGCTTGCACGGCTTCTTTTGCCAGACCGGCCGACAAAGCCGCGATCTCGTAGCTGCCCGCACCAAAGGGAGCGCTGACGCCCAGATCGCCGCCCCCGGCGTTGCTGACCTGCTGGAAGGTGTCGAGATACTGGGCGGGGTGGATGCGCAGCAGGTCTTCCCGGCTCGCCGGTTCGGCGTTGCGCAGGTCAAGCTTTGCCGCAAGACCCGAGACCTGCAGCAGCGACAGGAAACGGCGCTTGGATTCAGGAGATTCGGCAAAGCCTGCAGCTGATGGCGGCTGCACCCAGCCGCCCACCGGCAGCACCAGCGACTGGATGCCGCCCGTGTGCCAGAAGGTTCTTTCGTCAGTGAAGAAGCCGGTTGTTTTCATGGATGTCACTCATTTCAGGCTGGAAGCGGCGCGGGGCGAAAATGCCAGACAGGCGAAGGACAGCGCCCCGCAGGCTGCTGCGGCGAGGAAGACGGCGCTGAGGCTCCAGCCTGCGCCGAGCAGTTCCCCTGCAAACAGCGGACCGAGAGACAGCCCGGTGCCGATGATCATGGTCGTGGAGGCGACGAGACGGCCCGATGGGTCGCGTTGGGCCACTTCGGCAATGATGAAGGGCAGGGCGAAGGTCCATGCAAACTTGAAGGCGAAGATGGCTGCCGCGAAACCTGCCGCTCCCTTCAGGATCGCCAGCCCCGCCAGTGAAGCCACAAGGATGGCGTAACCTGCGAGCAGCATGGAGCGGCGGTAAAGGCGGCCGCCGGTGACGGCGGTGATCAATGCACCTGCGATGCCGAACAGCGATGCAATGGCAAGCAGCGTTCCCGTCTGCGGTTCCACGATACCGGCCTCTCCGGCGGCATGGCTGGCAAAGGTCCAGGCGCCACCGATGGCAATGTAGAAAATCAGCACCGCTGCGAGCGTGAAAGCTGCAAGGACGAGGAATGGCTTGTCCATGGCCGCGCCAGTCTTCTTTGACCCCGGTGCTGCGGCGGGCGCGAGAAAGCCCTTGTGAAGGGGCACCAGAGCAAGGGTAAGCAGGCCGAGGAGGATGTAGAAGGACTGCAGGCCAAAGCTTGCAAACACATGCGGCAGCGCGGCCAGTCCCATGGCTCCGGCTATGAGCTGGCCTGCGACCCAGTATCCGTAGATCCGGTCAGGGTTCTGCGCATCCTGGGCGCTGATCATGGACAGGACCATCAAGGTGCCGCCGCCAAAGCCGGTGACGGCGCGGATCAGCAGCAGGCTGGCGTAGTCCGGCAGCACAAGTGGCGTCAGGAGATTGCCTGCGATGAAGACGGCAAGGGCGGCAAGCGCGGCATGGCGCACCTTGATGCGGCCAAGCCAGATCAGCGACAGGAGCGATGCTGCACTGAAGGCGCCGTTTTCGACAAAGAAATAGGTGCCGATCTGTGAGGGGCTGGCGTTGAGCTCTCTGGCAAGCTGAGCTGCAAGGGCCGGTGCCACCAGCAGCGCCAGCGGCGTGATGGCGGCAAAGGCCACAAGGGCAAAGAGCGTGATCCTTGGAAAGCTGCTTTCGGCGTGGGTGGAGGCGCTTGTCATGGACACACCTCTGCCGCCGCAGGGACACCGCCCCGGTTCTTGTCTGCCATCTTGTTCCCCAATCTGACTGCTTGCCTCTTTTGGCGAGGCTTGCCGTCAGTCTTTGGCGGAAATGGCTGTCTGCATAGCCGTTCATATGAACGGCTATGCAGTTGCGGTGCGGACTGTGGAGCGGCCTATGGAGCTTCCGGGAAGGTCAGGCCCACGCCGGCTTGCGCTTTTCGAAGAAGGCGGAGATGCCCTCGTGGGCTTCGGGGTCTTCCCAGCAGTCGGCCAGCTGGCGGATCGTGTCTTCGATCACCGCACCGGTGATGGGCGTGCCGAGCGAGCGGGCAAGGCGCTTGGCGCGGGCAACGGCGCCGGGCGCGGCGGAGAGGTAGGGCTTCACCTCGCGCTCGATGGCTGCGTCCAGATCCTCCGGCGCGACGGCCCGGGCGGCAAGGTCCAGCGCCACGGCCTCCTGCGCATCGAACAGCCGGGCGGACATGAACACGCGGCGCGCCTTGCGCTCGCCCATGCGGGCCAGAACATAGGGGCTGATGGTGGCCGGGATCAGGCCGAGGCGTGTCTCGGTCAGGCCGAATTTCGCGCCTTCCGCTGCAATGGCCACGTCGCAGACGCTCATCATGCCGATGCCGCCGCCGAAGGCCTGGCCCTGCACACGGCCAATGAGGGGCTTGGGCAATTCGTTCAGCGCCTTCAGCATCAGCGCCAGCTTGCGTGCCTCGGCCATGCGGGTGGCGCGGTCAGCGGTAAACTGCTCGCGCATCCAGTCGAGATCACCGCCCGCGCAAAAGCTCGCGCCCTCGCCGGTGAGGATCACCACGCGCACGGCGCTGTCTGCGGCAAGCCGGGCGGCGGCTGCGGTCAGTTCGGCAATCATCTGCGCCGACAGGGCGTTGTGCTTGTCCGGGCGGGCGAGCGTCAGCGTGGCAACGCCGCGGGCGTCCGTATCGAGGCGGATGGTCTCGTAAGTGCCGCTCATTCTATGCGTCCTTTCTGAGCGTGCGGGCAAAGGCGGCGGCTTCTGCCAGCTTCTCCCTGTCGAGGCCGGTCTCGAAGCCCTTGTCTGCCAGCAGAGCAACAACTGCTTCCGTCGCCACATTGCCCTTCGCGCCGGGGGCATAGGGGCAGCCGCCGAGCCCGCCGGCGGCGGCGTCAAAGACACGCAGGCCCTTTTCAAGGCTCACCTCGATATTGGCGAGGGCCAGCCCCCTGGTGTCGTGGTAATGCCCGGCGAGTTTCTGCGCGGGCACCTGTGCCAGCACTGCATCCAGCATCCGGCCGATGGTGTCCGGCGTGCCTGCGCCGATGGTGTCGCCGAGGGAAATCTCGTAGCAGCCCATGGCCAGCAGCTTGGCTGCGACGTCAGCCACGTTTTCCGGCGGGGTGGGGCCGTCATAGGGGCAGTCTGTGACGCAGGAGACATAGCCGCGCACCGGGATGCCGTCCTCCAGCGCCTTGTCCACCAGCGGGCGGAAGCGCTCCAGGCTTTCGGCGATGGAGCAATTGATGTTCTTGCGCGAAAAGCCCTCCGAGGCCGAGCCGAACACGGCCACCTCATCCGCCCCGGCCGCGCGGGCGGCCTCGTAGCCCTTCACGTTGGGGGTGAGGGCCGTATAGGCGGTCTGCGGCCGGCGGTGGATGCCCGCCAGCACATCGGCGGCATCGGCCATTTGTGGCACCCATTTGGGGCTGACGAAGCTGGTGACCTCGATCTTGGCAAAGCCGCAGGCGCTCAGCATGTCGACAAGGCGGATCTTGTCTGCGGTGGCAATCAGCGTCTTCTCATTCTGCAGCCCGTCGCGGGGGCCCATTTCGAACAGTGTGACGAAACCGGTCATGACGCTTCTCCGGAGTGTTCGTTGCTCGCTCGCTGGCGCAGTTCCCGGCGGATCACCTTGCCGGTGGTGGTCATCGGCAGGGCGTCCACAAATTCCACCTCACGGGGGTATTCGTGGGCGGCAAGGCGGGTCTTGACGAATTGGGCAATGTCATCGGCGAGGTTGTCCGAAGGCTCCACCCCGGCCTTCAGCACCACATAGGCCTTGACGATTTCCGTGCGCTGGGCGTCCGGCTTGCCGACAACGCCGGCCATGGCGACGGCGGGATGGCGCAGCAGGCAATCCTCGATCTCGCCCGGCCCGATGCGGTAGCCGGAGGAGGTGATCACGTCATCATCGCGGCCGACGAAGCGCAGCCAGCCGTCTGCTTCGCGCACGCCCGTGTCGCCGGTCAGCATCCAGCCGTTGATGAACTTGGCGCGGGTGGCAGCTTCGTTGTTCCAGTAGCCGAGGAACATCACCGGATCGGGCCCGCGCACGGCGATCAGCCCCTGTTCGCCATCGGCGGCAAGTTCGCCTTTCTCCGTCACCACGTCCACGTCATGGCCGGGCACGGCGCGGCCCATGATGCCGGGGCGGGCCTCCATGACGGCGGCGCAGCTCGACACGATCATGTTGCACTCGGTCTGGCCGTAGAACTCGTTGATGGTGAGGCCGAAGACCTTGCGGCCCCAGGCGATCAGCTCGGCCCCCAGCGTCTCGCCGCCCGAGGCGACGGAGCGCAGAGCCAGTTTGTAGCGGGTCTGCGGGCTTTCCACCTGCCGCATCATCTTCAGCGCGGTGGGCGGCAGGAAGGCGTTGCGGATGTTCTGCCTTTCCATCAGCTCGAAGGCCGCTTCCCCGGTGAACTTGCGGAAGCGGCAGGCAACCACGGGGATGCCGTGATAGAGCGCGGGCATCAGCACATCGAGCAGGCCGCCGATCCAGGCCCAGTCCGCCGGGGTCCAGAACCGGTCGCCGGGGCGGGGCAGGAAGTCGTGGCTCATTTCCACGCCGGGCAGATGGCCCAGCAGCACCCGGTGCCCGTGCAGCGCGCCCTTGGGCTGGCCAGTGGTGCCGGAGGTGTAGATGATGATGGCCGGATCTTCGGCGGCGGTGTCCACGGGGGTGAAAGCCGTCTCGTGGCCGGTCAGGGAATGTGCGAGATCTTCCGCACCGTGATGGGCGCCGTCGATGCAGAACACGGTGGTGAGGGCGGGAAGCCTGTCCCGCAGGTGCTCCAGTTTGGCCGCGCCGCCTGCATCGGTGACGAGGATCTTCACCCCCGCATTGCCCAGCCGGTATTCCAGCGCCTCTTCGCCGAAGAGGGTGAAAAGCGGAATGGTGACCGCCCCGCATTTCAGCGCGGCGATATGGGCAGCGGCGGTTTCAACGCTCTGCGGCAGCAGCACGCCCACCCGGTCACCGCGCTCTAGGCCCCGGGCGCGGAACAGGTTGGCCATGCGGTTCGACAGGGCCTTCAGCTCGCCGTAGCTGACGCGGGTGGCGGTGCCGTCTTCAGCCACATAGGTAATGGCCTCGCGGTCTGGTTCTGCGTCCGCCCAGCGGTCGCAGATGGCGGTGCCGATGTTGAAGCGCCCGGGGATCTGCCAGCGGAAGGCAGCCCGCATCGCCTCATAACTGTCAGCTTCAGGCAGCATCGGCGCTCTCCTGTGCAAGGGCCAGCAGCAGCGTGCCGTCGGTCACCTGCTCGCCCTCGCTGACGAAGACATCGCCGATCACCCCGTCACGGGGGGCGGTGAGCGTGTGCTCCATCTTCATGGCTTCCAGGATCAGCAGCGGCTCGCCGCGTGTCACGGCCTGCCCCTTGGCGGCGGTCAGCACCTTCACCAGCCCCGGCATCGGGGCAATCAGCCGGTCACCGGCGGCATCGCCCTCATCCTCGCCGGACAGCATGTCGGCTCGGGTGAATTCGAAGGCCTCGCCGCCGTGGAAGACGGAGATGGCCGTGCCCATGTCGGCAATGCGCGCCTTGTCCCGGTGGCCGCCCATGTCGAAGCGGATGGTGCCGTCTTCCACATGGGTGATTTCGACCTCCAGAACGCTTCCCGCCACATGGGCGGCAAAGCGGCTGCGGCCAAGGCTGTGCACCTCGACTTCAAGCCGCGTGCCCTTGTGGTCGAGCACGGCAAACTGGCGCGCTGCGCTCCAGGCCCGCCAGCCGCTCAGCCGCTCCCACGGGTCCTGCCCGGTGGCTGGGCGCGTCAGGCCAAGGCTGGTGAGAGCGGCAAGCGCCAGCACCACCGGCGGCGTGCCGGGCCTTGCGGTCAGCGCCTCCTGATCGCGGCCAATGAGGCCGGTGTCCACGTCTCCGGCGGCAAAGCCCTCGTGGCGGCACAGGGCGGCGAGGAAGGCGGCATTGGTGACAGAGCCCGCCACTTCCGTTGCCTCCAGCGCTGCCAGCAGCCGGGCCAGCGCCGTCTTGCGGTCCGGGCCGTGGACGATGATCTTGGCGATCATCGGATCATACCAGGGGGTGATCGTGTCACCCTGCCGCACGCCGGAATCAACGCGGGCCATGTCTTCCGGCAGACGCAGATGGGTCAGCGTGCCGGTTGCCGGCAGGAAGCCGCGTTCCGCATCCTCCGCATAAAGCCGCGCCTCGAAGGCCCAGCCGTGGATGGTCAGCTGGTCCTGCGTCAGGGGCAGGGGCTCGCCATTCGCCACCTTCAGCTGCCATTCCACCAGATCCTGCCCGGTAATCAGTTCCGTCACCGGATGCTCCACCTGCAGGCGGGTGTTCATCTCCATGAAGTAGAACCGGTCCTGCGACAGGCCCTCCGACACATCGGCGATGAACTCGATCGTGCCCGCCCCGCAATAGCCGATGGCCTGCGCGGCCTTGACGGCGGCAGCGCCCATGGCGGCGCGCATTTCCTGCGGCATGCCGGGGGCAGGGGCTTCCTCGATCACCTTCTGGTGGCGGCGCTGCAGCGAGCAGTCGCGCTCGAACAGATGCACCACATTGCCCTGGCTGTCGCCGAAGACCTGAATTTCGATGTGGCGCGGCTTGGTCAGATATTTCTCGATCAGCACGCGCGGATCGCCGAAGCTCGCCGCGCCTTCGCGCTGCGCGCCCTCCAGAGCGGCGCGGAAATCCTCGCGCCGGTCCACCCGGCGCATACCCTTGCCGCCGCCGCCCGCACGGGCCTTGATCAGCACCGGATAGCCGATTTCATCGGCGCGCTCCTGAAGGAAACCGGCATCCTGATTGTCGCCGTGATAGCCCGGCACCACCGGCACCCCGGCCTTTTCCATCAGCGCCTTGGCGGCATCCTTCAGCCCCATGGCGCGAATGGCACTGGCGCTGGGGCCGATGAAGGCAATGCCGGCTGCCTCCAGCGCTTCGACGAAATCCGGGTTCTCCGACAGGAAGCCATAGCCCGGATGCACTGCCTCTGCGCCCGACTGGCGGCAGATCTCGATGATGCGCTCGGCCTTGAGATAGCTTTCGGCCACCGGTGCCGGACCCAGCCGCCAGGCCTCGTCCGCCATGGCCACATGCTGCGCGCTCGCATCCGCATCCGAATAGACCGCGACAGTGCGGACACCAAGCCTGCGCGCCGTCTTGATCACCCGGCAGGCAATTTCACCACGGTTGGCGATGAGGATTTTTCTGAACATGATTTCCTCCCTCACATCCGGAACAGGCCGAAGCGGGTGTCTTCGATCGGGGCGTTGAGGGCGGCGGAGAGGGAGAGGGCGAGGATCTCGCGGGTCTTGCGCGGATCGATGATGCCGTCGTCCCACAGCCGCGCCGAGGCATAGAGCGGGTGGCCCTGCGCCTCGAACTGGTCGATGACCGGCTGCTTGAAGGCCTTTTCCTCGTCGGCTGACCAGCTGCCGCCCTTGCGCTCGATGCCATCGCGCCGCACGGTGGCCAGCACGCCTGCGGCCTGTTCGCCGCCCATCACCGAAATGCGGGAGTTGGGCCAGGTCCACAGGAAGCGGGGCGAATAGGCGCGCCCGCACATGCCGTAATTGCCCGCCCCGAAGGAGCCGCCGACCAGCATGGTGATCTTCGGCACGGAGGTGGTGGCCACAGCCGTCACCAGTTTGGCGCCGTCCTTGGCGATGCCGCCGCTTTCATACTTCCGGCCGACCATGAAGCCGGTGATGTTCTGCAGGAACACGAGCGGGATCTTGCGCTGGGAGCAAAGCTCGACGAAATGCGCGCCCTTGACCGCGCTTTCGGAGAAGAGCACGCCGTTGTTGGCGATGATGCCGACGGGCATGCCGTAGATATGGGCAAAGCCGCAGACCAGCGTGGTGCCGTAGCGGACCTTGAATTCATCGAAGCGCGAGCCGTCGGTGATGCGGGCGATCACCTCGCGGATGTCATAGGGCGTCTTCAGATCTGCCGGAACCACGCCGAAGATTTCCTCCGGATCATAAAGCGGGTCTTCCGGGCTCTGCAGGTCGAGATGCACCTGTTTGGTGCGGTTGAGATTGGCCACCGCCCGGCGGGCCAGTGCCAGCGCATGGGCATCGTCCCGGGCGAGGTGATCGGCCACGCCGGAGAGGCGCGTGTGCACGTCGCCGCCGCCAAGATCCTCCGCGCTCACCTCCTCACCCGTCGCTGCCTTCACCAGCGGAGGGCCCGCAAGGAAGATGGTGCCCTGATTGCGCACGATGATGGTCTCATCGCTCATGGCCGGCACATAGGCCCCGCCTGCGGTGCAGGAGCCCATCACCACGGCGATCTGGGCAATGCCGCGTGCGGACATGTTGGCCTGATTGAAGAAGATGCGGCCGAAATGGTCGCGGTCGGGGAACACCTCGTCCTGGTTCGGCAGGTTGGCGCCGCCCGAGTCCACCAGATAGACGCAAGGCAGGTTGTTCTCGGCGGCAATCTCCTGCGCCCTCAGGTGCTTCTTCACCGTCATGGGATAGTAGGTGCCGCCCTTCACCGTCGCGTCATTGGCGACGATCATCACTTCCCGGCCCTCGACACGGCCAATGCCGGCGATGACGCCCGCCGAAGGGGAGGCGTTGTCATAGAGCCCATGGGCGGCGAAGAGGCCGACTTCCAGAAAGGGCGAGCCGGGATCGAGCAGGCGCGAGACGCGCTCACGCGGCAGGATCTTGCCGCGTGAGGCATGGCGGGCGCGGGCTTCCGCGCCACCGCCTTCAAAGGCCGCTTCCGCCGCCCGGCGCACCTCTTCAAGGGCCGCTTCATGCGCCTTGCGGTTCTTCTCGAAAACCTCGCCGCGCGTGGCCGCGTTCGATTTCAGGATGCCCATTGTCTCCCGGCTCCTCTCCCTCCGGTGACGCTTGCGGTCACCATGTCCAGATAAATGGTTTCGATGTCGGCCTTGGAGAGCCTGCCGCCCTCCCGGTACCAGGTGCCAAGGCCGGTCAGCATGGCGATGATGGCGCGGGTGGCCACCTGCGGCTCGCTGACGGCAAAGCTGCCCGCCTGCGCGCCGCGCTTCAGGATGTCCGTCAGGATTGCCTCATAGCGCTGGCGCAGATGCTCGACGGCCTGAAAATTCTCCGGCTCGAGATTGCGCAGCTCCATGTAGGAGACAAACACCGCATCGGTGCGCGCCAGATGATAGCGGATGTGAAACCGGGTGAAGCGCTCCAGCGCCGCGTCCGGGCCTTCGCCGGGGTCTGCGGCGGCGCAGTTCGCGCCCCAGGCATCCAGCAGCGCCTGCATGTGGCTGACCATCAGGTCGCGCAGGATGTCCTGCTTGGTGGGGAAATGATTGTAGAGCGCACCGGGCTGGACGCCGACGGCAGCCGCGATCTGGCGCATGGAAACGGCGGCATAGCCCTCGCGCGCAAACAGCCGCAGCGCAGCCTCGCGCACGCGCTCTGCCGTTTCCTCGCCCCTGGCTCCCACCGTGCGTGCCATGCCTGTTTCCTCCTGTCTTTCAAAATAAATGAACGATCATTCATTTGCAAGGGCGGCGGATGGAGGGTACGGCCATGGCGTCTGCAGGAAATGATGGCGGCGTGAAACTTGGTATAGGACAGGGTTTTTCGTAGTTTTCCGCAGGTGTTGCAATTTTTCCGCGCGCGCTTAATGCATTGAAGTTCAACTAAAAATCCGGACACGCAACCGCGTGTATAATCTCAGGTTGCTGCGGGAAGACTTGTTTTGGTCCGGTTGCCCTTGTCCGTTTTGCCGATTGCCGCTAGGCCGTGGCCGTTTTCACAAGCCATGCGTGCAGACTTGCCGCGATAACGGAGGCGAACCTTGAAGAAGATACTGACTGCGCTTGTTGTAGGCCTGACCCTTGCCGGCTGCGCATCTTCCGGCAATCAAAGTCTCAGGAACGAGACGGAGGCGAGCGTCTCCGCCAAGCTGACCGAAGGCAAGACGACGCGCAGCGAGGTGCAGCAGATGTTCGGCTCGCCTTATCAGACGAGCTTCACCTCGGAGGGCGAAGAGATCTGGACCTACCAGCTCGACAACCTGCAGGCTGATGCGGTGAACTTCATCCCCGTGGTCGGTGCGCTCGGCACGTCCCACTCGGGCAAGCGCAAGCAGCTTGTCGTCCTGTTCAACAGCAAGAACATCGTCCGCCGCTATTCGATGACCGATTCCGACGTCTCGGTGAAGACGGGCGTCTTCCGGTAAGACTATGCCCTGAAGTCAAAAGTCACGGCAGGAGTGAACTGAACCCATGAATTTGGATGGTTCATAGACTGGGCCGATTTAAGGACTGGGTCCTGTACTGCAAAGGGCTCAGTCCTTCGAGTTTCGTCTTGCCATGGCCCGGCCATGGCATCCATTCCGTGACCGTGCAGCCGCTCTGAATGCTCGCGTCCTTTCACTGCTCCGGTATCTGGAGATGCAAGGGTATGGATGCCATGATCAAGTCATGGCATGACGGAATAGGGCTTGTGAAACACAAAGGGCGCGCCCATCCGGCACGCCCTCAGACTGCTGACAAACCTCCGGCCTCTCCATCGTCATCCTCGGCCTTGTGCTGAGGATCTATACAAATCAATGGCTTGTAGATGGCCGGGACAAGCCCGGCCATGACGAAAGAGGAGAACACTTGCTTTGTCATCGACCTCAGGGTGCCCGCCATCCGGCGCGCCCTTTGGCTTTTTATTCGACGAGCTGTTCAGCCATCACGCCGATGGTCTGGACATAGACCTCGGCCTTGTTCCACTCTTTCAGAACCTCGTGGTTCGGTGTGCCGGGAGCCCAGCTTTCACCGGCGCGCCAGCCCTTCTGCTTCAGGTAGTTGGCGGTGGAGGCCAGCACGTCCGGGATGGAGCGGATCAGGTCGCGCTTGCCGTCCCGGTCATAGTCGACGGCGTAGTTGAGATAGGAACTGGCCAGGAACTGGGTCTGGCCGAGTTCTCCCGCCCAGGCGCCGCGCATGTCCTCGCGCACCTTGTCGCCGTTTTCGATGATCTTGAGGGCCGAGACCAGCTCGCGGGTGAAGAATTCCGAACGGCGGCAGTCATAGGATAGGGTCGCCAGCGAGCGCACCACATCCATCTTGCCCGAGTTGGCACCATAGCCCGTTTCGAGGCCCCAGATGGCGATGATGATCTGCGGCGGCACGCCGAAATCCTGCTGGATGCGCTCGAACAGCCCGGCATATTGGGCATGCAGCTGCCGGCCCCGGTTGATCAGCGCCTTGTTGACGCGGCGCTGGTAGAATTCCTCGAAGCTGAGCTTGAAGGACCGCTGCCCCCGGTCGAGCTTGATCACCTGCGGATCATAGGTCACGCCCTCAAGGGCGTTTGCCACCGTGTAGGCCTTCAGCCCATGACGGGCCGGGGCTTCCTGCTTGAAGGCTGCAATCCAGGCATTGAAACCGGAGGCATCATTGCCGCAGGCGGCCGCCCGGGCGGGCGTCGCCGTCAGGGCAGGGGCGAAGGATGCAGTCAGGGAAAGGGCAAGAGCGCAAAGCAGCTTGCGCATGGCGGGCACTCCCGGATGACCCGGCGGCACAGAAGCCGGGCATGTGTGATGGGTAAAACCGAAGGGTGGATGATTCGTGATGACTCCTGCCCTTCGAGTTAGCTGGCTTGCCTTCGTTTCCCCCGGTTCGTCAAGGGAAAGCGGGCGTTAAATGCCGTTTCAGCCGGCGGTCCCACGCGGTTGTGACCGGACGTGAACCTCCAGCGGCTTCAGGCGGCAGGATGTGATAGCGCAAGCCAATCGGCCGGAATGTGATGCAGACCACGGTTTTGGTCCCGCAACAGGCGCATGCCATCTCCATGGGGGCGGGCTGCAGGGCCGTGAAGGCGCTGGAGCGGCTTTGGATCAAGGAACAGACCCATGCGAGGCATTTCCTTCTGGTTCTTCATTTCCGCCATGTTCTATGGCGTGGGCAGCATCATCTTCGGCATTCAGATGTCCGCAGGTCAGGGGGCAGGCTTTGCCACCGCCAATGTGCAGCTGACCCTGCTCGGCTTTCTGACGATGACGCTCTTCGGGCTCTACTACAACGCCGTGCCGCAGGCGGCCCATTCCCGGCTGGCGCGGCTGCATTTTGTCGCAGCAACCATCGGCATGTGGCTGATGATCCCCGGCGTTGCGATTGCCATCGAGGATGGCAACCTCTTGCTGGCGATGACAGGCTCGGCCGTCATGGCCCTCTCCATGGTGCCTTTCGTCATGATCCTGCGCCGCCTGCGCCGGATTGCGGCTCATGCGGCCGGTTGAGGCGCCGCGCCGTCAGCCTCAAGCAAGGCAGAAATCTTAACTCAAGGCCGGGGTCCGGCTGTCCCCGGCCTTCCGCATCGGCGCTCCGGAGCAGAGAGTCAGGCAGGCAGAATGTCTCCCCCGCTGCCAATGATTTGACCTTGCAGCCTATTTGGGCTTTTCATCGCAGCGCAGGCTGTGTAGCCATGAAGGCCGTTGACCGTGGAGCGTGACAGATGTCCCTGGATGCCGAAGCCATAACCGACCGCCGGAGGCTCCGCCGCAAGCTCGTGTTCTGGCGCGTTGCAGCCTTTCTCATCCTGGCGGCCGCCCTCATCTCAGGCCTCATTGCTCTTGGCGGCGGTTTCAATGCAGAGCGCAGCAAGCCGCATATTGCGCGCATTCCCATCGAAGGCGTGATCATGGAGGACCGGGACCAGCTCAAGCTGATCCGGGAAATCGGCGAGAACAAGAGAGTCGCCGGTGTGATCATCTCCATCAATTCGCCCGGCGGCAGCACCACGGGCGGCGAGGCGCTTTATCAGGCGCTCCATGAGCTGTCCAAGAAGAAACCGGTGGTCGCGGAGATCCGCACGGTTGGCGCCTCGGCCGGATACATGGTGGCTCTGGCCAGCGATCACATCGTCGCGCGGCACAATTCCATTACCGGTTCCATCGGCGTGCTGTTCCAGTTCGGCAATGCAGAGAAACTGCTGGATATGGTCGGGGTGAAGATGGATGCGGTGAAAAGCGCGCCGATGAAGGCCGAGCCCGATTTCTATTCCGATCCCTCGCCCGAAACCCGTGACATGCTGGCGCTTCTGGTGGGCGACAGCTACGACTGGTTCGTCAAGCTGGTGGCTGAGCGGCGCAAGCTGAGCCCGGAAGCGGCCCGTGCCGTGGCCGATGGCAGCATCGTCACAGGCTTCCGGGCGCAGGAGCGCAAGCTGGTGGATGCGATCGGCGGCGAGGCGGCAGCCATCGCCTGGCTGGAGAAGGAAAAGGGTGTCGCCAGGGATCTTCCGGTCGTCACCTGGAAGGTGCCCGATGAGCGCAGCCGCCTGCCGTTTGCGGCACGGATGTCGCAAGGTATCGGTGAAGGGGCCGCCAAGGCGCTGATTGAGGGCGTTTCAGAGGCTAAGGGATTGATTTCTCCAAGCCTTACGCTTGACGGGCTCGTGTCTGTTTGGCACGCTCCCGGGGGTGTGCCGGGTGGTCAGGAACAAGGGAGCGGGGAATGATCAAGTCCGAGCTTGTGCAGCGCATCGCGGAACAGAACCCGCATCTCTATCAGCGCGACGTCGAGAACATCGTCAACGCGATCCTTGACGAGATCACCGAGGCGCTGATGCGCGGTGACCGTGTGGAATTGCGCGGCTTTGGCGCCTTTTCTGTCAAGAACCGCCCGGCCCGTGTCGGCCGCAATCCGCGCACGGGGCAGAAGGTCGAGGTGGACGAGAAATACGTTCCCTTCTTCAAGACCGGCAAGGAAATGCGTGAACGCCTGAATGATGGCGTCGATCACGGCGAAGATAGCGACGACGAAGACTGACCGCCGCGCAGCCAAGGCAGTTCCAGCAAAGGCGGAGACCGGTTTTGTGTCCGCACTTGCGTGAAGACAAAGACCCAAGAGCATTGCAGGCGGAGCCGTTTGCGCCGGACATGCTCTAGAAAAAGGCAGGGCCCGTGACCCGGTTTCTCAAGAACCTGATCCTTGTTGCCATCGCCCTTGTGGTGGTGCCGCTGTCTGTGGCCAACCGGCACGGGGTCGATCTTTCGCTGAACCCCTTTGATCCGCAGGATCCGCGCCTGACGCTGACCGGCGTGCCGCTGTTCTGGGTGATTTTTGCCGCCATTCTGGTGGGCATCGTCATCGGCGGGCTCGGGGCCTGGGCAAAGCAGGGCCGCTGGCGCCGCGAGGCGCGCGTCAAGCGCTCCGAGGCCGACAAGTGGCACAAGGAAGCCGACAAGCTGCGGGCCGAGGCCGGGCAGTCCTCTCCGTCCCGCGCCCTTCCCGGTCCGGGCAGCCGCGCTGCCTGAGACCGGCGCAAAAATCAGGATTTCGGTGCGGAATAGCCCGGCAGCGTCCAGCCCCTGAGAATGGCGCCGCCCCGGATGATGAAGGCTGCGAGCGCACCGATGATGGCCGCGGGCCAGAGCGAGAAACCGACCAGCGTCAGCACCACGAAGACGGCCGCGCCGGTAAAGGCGGCGGTGACATAGATCTCCGGCTTGGCAATGGCGGTCGGGTCGCCGGCGACAACGTCACGCAGGATACCGCCGAACGTGGCGGTGGAGGCCCCCAGCAGGATGGCGACGAGCGGCATGTGATCGACCGCCATGGATTTGGCCGCCCCCATCACGCAATAGGCGGCAAGGCCGATGGCATCGGCCCAGCGCAGCGGCTTGCCCCAGCTTTCGACGATATGCGCGCCGAACCACATCAGCACGCTGACGCCAAAGCAGACCAGCAGGTAGCCTTCCGATTTGGTCCAGAACACGGGCACGCCGAGGATCAGGTCACGCAAGGTGCCGCCGCCGACACCGGTCATGGTGGCGAAGAACAGGAAGGCGATGAAATCCATGCCCTTGCGCGAGGCGACGATGGCACCGGTCACGGCAAAGACGGCAACGCCCACATAATCGAGCACCATCAGCACGTTGAGCAGCGTTTCGGGGGCCTTGTCGAACATCATGAGCCGGTCACCTTCTTCTTGCCGGGGCGAAAAGCCGCCTGCAATCGAAGCTTCTCTAGTCCAGATCGGTGCTTGCGTGCAATCGCGCTGCTACAGCTCGCTCATGGCTTCGGCGGCCTTCACGGCGGCGGAGGCGCGGTTTTCGACGCCGAGCTTCACGTAGATCTGCTCCAGATGCTTGTTCACCGTGCGCGGTGACAGGCCGAGGATTTCGCCGATGTCCTTGTTGGCCTTGCCACGGGCGATCCACAGCAGCACCTCGGCCTCGCGGGCGGTGAGGCCGAAGCGGGTGCGCAGGCCATCGGTCTGGCCTGCCTCGTCGCCGCCCGTCAGGCGGAAGAGATATTCATCCGGACCGACGGCGCCCAGATAGGTGAAATCCAGCTTCTGCCCCGGCGCCCCCATGAAGGAGGTGGAGCGGCTGCCGCCCATCTGGCCTGCCATCTGACTGGGGCTTCCAAGCCAGGCGCCCAGATGCTGGCTGATGAGGGGGAGCACATCGCTGCCCACACGGCCGGCGAAATGGCTCAGCGCGGTGCGGGCCTGCGGGGTGGCCCATTTCACGCTGCCGGTGGAGGTGACAGCCATCAGGTGCCGCCCGGCGGCATCCAGCGCGATGCGGGCGCTCTGCACCTGCCGGGCGTTGGCCAGATGCACACGGATGCGGGCCTGCAGCTCATCAAGGTTGATCGGCTTTGTGAGAAAATCCACGCCGCCGCTTTCCAGCGCATGCACCACATGCTCGGTCTCGCTGAGGCCGGTCATGAAGATCACCGGCACATGCGCCAGCTCCGGCATGGCCTTCAGCTGCCGGCAGGTTTCGAAGCCGTCCGGTTGCGGCATCACCGCGTCCATCAGCACCATGTCGGGTGTGATGCGCCCGGCAATGGTGAGGGCTGCCGTGCCCGAGGTCGCAACCAGAACAGTCACGCCCGAGGCCTCCAGCGCCTTCGTCAGGAAGCCGAGGGTTTCGGGGGAATCATCCACCACAAGAACGATGTCGCGCTGGGCAGGGGCTTCAGTCATACGGCCTCACGCAGCTTGTTTCAGTCATGGGGCTGGACCTCTTCCAGAATTGTTCTGTAGCCGGCAAAATCGAACTGCTCCAGCCGCTCGCGCAGGGCGGCGACGAGGGGCGCATTGCCCGCCTCCCGGCCCAGCTCGCTCAGTTTCGCCTCGATGCCATGCACATAGCCGATATCGCCAAGATCCATCAGGTCGCGCAAGTGGCCAGGGCCGGGACTGGTGTAAATTGCGGGCGCCGTCTCCCGCTGCGGGTCTGCCTGCGGCAGGATGATGGGCAGGGAAAGGGCGGCCTGCGGCTCCGGTGCAGGTGCGGCCGGTGCGCCATAACGCCAGACGAGGCCAGGCAGGCGGCCGAGGCGGTCGAGAAGCTGGGCCATGTCCACGGGCTTGGCCAGCGTATCGTCATGGGCAGGCTCGCCGGTGGGGCGCAGGGCCGTGTCGCCGATATTGGCCGAAAGCATGACGATGCGCCCCTTGTAGCCGCGATGGCGCAGGGTGGCTGCCACTTCCCAGCCGTTGAGGCCGGGCATGGAAATATCGGCCAGCACCAGATCCGGTTGAAGCTCCAGTGTGAGGTCTATGCCCTCCTGCCCGTTTTCAGCCGTCAGCACGATGAAGCCGAGTGGCGCCAGCATCTCGCGCATGAGGGCACGGTGGTCGCCATTGTCGTCGATGACGAGGATGGACCGGCGCGGCCCCTCATAGCCGCGCACCAGCCGGTCCGCGGCAAGGGCGGGTGCCGGGCCGTTGAGCGCCGCCAGCATCAGCCGCACGGTGAAGGTGCTGCCCTTGCCCTGTTCACTCGTGACGTCAATGGAGCCGCCCAGCGTCTGCGCCAGAAGCTTGGTGATGGTCAGCCCGAGGCCGAGCCCCGGCGTGCGGTGTACGGCTTCATTGCTGCCGCGGCCAAAGGGCTCGAAGATGCGCTCCAGATCTTCCGGTGCAATCCCCCGGCCTGTATCCGTGATGCGGAAGGTGGCGACCTGTGAGCGGTAGGCAACGTCCAGCCGGATCTGGCCCTTGTCCGTGAACTTGATGGCATTGGACAGGAGATTGACGAGGATCTGGCGCAGGCGCTTTTCGTCGGTGCGGACCAGCGCGGGCAGGTTCGGCGCGCGGGAGAACTCGAAGCCGAGCCCGGCGGCTTGCGCCTGCAGCCGCACCATGGCGACAATCTGGTCCAGAAACTCGTGGATGTTGACCGTATCCGTGCTGACCTGCAGGCGCCCGGCTTCGATGCGGGAAATGTCAAGCAGGCCGTCGATCAGGCCGGACAGATGCTCGGCGCTGCGGCGGATGACCTGAATGCTGGCCTTGCGTTCGCGCGGGATGGCCTCGTCCCGCTCCAGCACCTGCGCATAGCCGAGCACCGCATTGAGCGGGGTGCGCAATTCGTGGCTGAGGCCGATGACATAGCGGCTCTTGGCGTGGTTCGCCGCTTCCGCCGCCTCCTTGGCGCGCTGCAGGGCGGCGTCCGTCTTTCGGTGCGCCTCGATTTCCTGCAGCAGCAGGGTGTTCTGGCGGGCGGATTCTTCTTCCGCCACCCGGCGTGTGTCATGGGCGAGCACCAGAAACCAGACGCCGATGCCGGCGGCGATGGCGAAGACGACGAAGATCAGCGCGATGATCTGCCCCGGCGCCAGGTTTTCCTGCGGGCTGTGCACCATGGACTGATTGTAGATGATGGTGAGGATGAGGCCGATGCCTGCGATCACCAGCACCGATGTGGTGAGATAGCGGCCAAGGCGGGTGCCGAGCTTTTCCATCACCCAGGCGGGCAGGGCGGCGGCTGCGACCGTTTTCGTCTGATAGGCCAGCCGCGCCTTCGGCTTGCAGCTGTCGCCGCAGCGGGCATCCAGCGTGCAGCAGAGCGAGCAGATCGGCACCTGATAGGCCGGGCAATAGGCCATGTCCTCCGGCTCGAACGGGTTCTCGCAGACCGAGCAGGTGATGGCGGTGCGGGACTGCCAGTGGCGGCGCGGCTTGCGGGCCAGATAATATTTGCCCTTCGTGCCCCAGGCGATGAGCGGGGCGAAGACGAAAGGCAGGACAAAGGCGATGAAGGTGGCCAGCGCCGCCGCCGTGACGCCGAAAATGCCGTAATGGGCGAGAAGCGCAATCAGCGCCGCCCCGCCCATGGCCCCGGTGCCGACCGGATTGATGTCATAGAGATGGGCGCGCTTGAACTCGATGCCCGGCGGGGCAAGGCCCAGCGGCTTGTTGATGAAGAGATCGGCGGAAATCGCCGACAGCCAGGCCATGGCGATGATGGAGAAGACGCCCAGCGTCTCCTCCAGCAGGGCATAGATGCCCAGTTCCATCAGCAGGAGCGCGATGCCGACGTTGAACACCAGCCACACCACCCGGCCCGGATGGCTGTGGGTGAGGCGGGAGAAGAAATTCGACCAGGCCAGCGACCCGGCATAGGCATTCATCACGTTGATCTTGAGCTGCGCCACCACCACGAAGGCGGCCATCAGCAGAATGGCGGCCTGTTCGGACGGGAGCATGTAGCCGAAGGCAACCGCATACATGCGTGACGGCTGGTCGGCTTCGCTTGCCGGAATGCCGGAGGAGAGCACCAGAACGGCAAGGAAAGAACCGGCCAGCAGCTTCGGCAGTCCGATGACCACCCAGCCGGGACCAGCCAGAAACAGGGCAAAGCGGCGCAACGGCGACAGGTTTTCCTTCGCCGGCAGGAAGCGCAGGAAGTCCACCTGCTCGCCGATCTGCGCCATCAGCGCCAGCACCACGGCAGCGGCGGCACCGAATTGCAAGAGGTCCACCGGATTGGAATAGGCCTCGCGCGGGGCGCCGGAGGCCGGATCAATGCCGGCAAAGCCGAGCCAGACGCCCACCGCCTGCCAGTCGGTGAAAGCGATGAAAATGAAAGGCAGGATGTTGAGGATGATCCAGAAGGGCTGGGTCAGAAGCTGGAAGCGGCTGATCAGGGTGATGCCATGGGTGACCAGCGGGATCACCGCCACGGCGCTGAGGATGTAGCCGATCCACAGCGGTATGCCGAAGGCATATTCGAGGGCGCTCGACATGATCGAGGCCTCAATGGCGAAGAGGATGAAGGTGAAGCTGGCGTAGATCAGCGATGTCAGGGTGGAGCCGATGTAACCGAAACCGGCGCCGCGCGTCAGCAGGTCGATATCCACCCCGTGACGCGTGGCATAGCGGGCGATGGGCAGGCCGACGAAAAGCAGCACGGCGCAGCCCGCCAGAATCGCGGCGAAGGCATTGGCGGTGCCGTAGGACAGGGTGATGGCCCCGCCGATCGCCTCCAGCGCCAGAAAGGAAATCGCACCGCTGGCCGTGTGCGAGATGGCGCGGCTGGAAAAGCGCCGGGCGCTCTTGGCCGTGAAGCGCAGCGCATAGTCTTCCAGGGTCTGGTTATTGACCCATTGATTGTAATGCCGGCGCACCGGCAGGATGCGCTGACGCGCTGTCATTCAGGCGCCCCCTATTTAGGCGTCTGCCCATTCATTGGGCACTTTGCCAGCCCCGCATCTTCGGAAACGCTCCGGATGCCGCCCATGTCTTTCAAGTTCCTCCATCCCTAGCAGGGATCATGCCGGTTTGGCCGGGTGCAATTGCCTGTGTTGCAGGCAGGCTGCAGGGCCTGCGCCGGGGGCTACGTCAATCGACGTATGTTGCGCTGCCGCATGTGGCCGCACGATCCCCTTCAGACGGCAGCCAGCGGCAGCCGCGGGCGGCAAGCCGGATGAGCGGAGACAATCCGGACGGCGCACCGCTTCCAGATGGGGTGATCCCGGCAACGGACCGGGACGGGCAAAAATCAAGGGGAACAGCAGATGATGACCAAGATGACTTCCCGCATGGCAGGGTTCATGGTGGCGGGCCTGATGACTTCGACCATGATCGGCGGCGCGCTGGCCGAGGAGACGATCAAGATCGGCATCCTGCATTCGCTGTCGGGCACGATGGCGATTTCCGAAACGACGCTGAAGGACACCATGCTGTTCCTCATCGAGGAGCAGAACAAGAAGGGCGGGGTGCTGGGCAAGAAACTGGAAGCCGTCGTCGTTGACCCTGCATCCGACTGGCCGCTCTTTGCCGAAAAGGCCCGCGAGCTGGTCGCGGTCAACAAGGTTTCGGCCGTCTTCGGCTGCTGGACCTCCGTGTCGCGCAAGTCCGTGCTGCCGGTGTTCGAGGAGCTGAACTCGATCCTGTTCTACCCCGTCCAGTACGAGGGTGAGGAAAGCCAGCGCAACGTGTTCTACACCGGGGCTGCCCCCAACCAGCAGGCCATTCCGGCGGTTGACTACCTCATGAACGAGGAAGGCGTGGAGCGCTGGGTGCTGGCGGGCACCGACTATGTCTATCCGCGCACGACGAACAAGATCCTTGAAGCCTACCTGAAGTCCAAGGGCGTCAAGGAAGAGGACATCATGATCAACTACACGCCGTTCGGTCATTCCGACTGGCAGACGATCGTGTCCGACATCAAGGCCTTCGGCTCCACCGGTAAGAAGACCGCCGTGGTCTCTACCATCAACGGCGATGCCAACGTGCCCTTCTACAAGGAACTCGGCAACGCCGGCATCAAGGCCGAAGACATTCCGGTCGTCGCCTTCTCCGTGGGTGAGGAAGAGCTTGCCGGTCTCGACACCGCCCCGCTCGTCGGCCATCTCGCTGCCTGGAACTATTTCCAGTCCGTCGATACCCCGGCCAATGCCGAGTTCATCGAAAGCTGGCGCGCCTTCATCGGCAACGACAAGCGCGTGACCAACGATCCGATGGAAGCCCATTACATCGGCTTCAACATGTGGGTGAAGGCCGTCGAGAAGGCCGGCACCACCGACACGGATGCAGTCATCGACGCGCTGATCGGCGTCTCCGTGCCGAACCTCTCCGGCGGCTACTCGGCCATGATGCCGAACCACCACATCACCAAGCCGGTGCTCATCGGCGAAATCCAGGCCGATGGCCAGTTCGAGACCGTCTGGGAAACCCCCGGTCTCGTGGTGGGTGACGAGTGGTCCGATTATCTGGAAGGCTCCATGGACCTGATCGCCGACTGGCGCGCCCCGCTCTCCTGCGGAAACTTCAACGTGAAGACCGGCAAGTGCGGCGGCTCCGGCAGCTGATGTGAGACGGCTTCTAGTGGGGGGCGGTGCCGCCCCTCACCCCTCCCTATGAGGGGCAGTATTTCCAACGGAACGCCAGTCAGGTTCCAACTCCTCTCCCCCTTGTGGGGAGGGGTCGCGGCGGGGGCTACAGCCTACCGCTGCCATGATTCCTTCCAGCCAGGTGACGCCCATGTCTCTGAAACGCCTCATGATCTGTCTGCTGATGCTGGTGATGTCCGTTGCCGTGCAGCAGCATGCCCTTGCGCAGGACACGGATGCGCTGCGCCCCTTGGTGAACAAGCTGGGCGAGGGCGGGTTCAAGGAAACCGAGGCGCAGGTGGGGGCGCTGGCGGCAACCGGGGATCCCGCCGTGGCCCCGGCGCTGGAGGCTCTGTCGTCCGGCGATCTTTATGTGCGCAAGAGCGACGCCATGGCCGTCATCGGGGTGAAGGCGGGCTCCGGCCTTGCGCTGACCGATCCGCTCACCGGTGAGGCGCTGGGCACGGTCACGACGGGCGAAGTGACCAAGATCAAGGTCAACAACGGGTTGCGCCGGTCGATCCGTGCGGCCGTCGGCAGCCTGACGCTGGGCTCGTCCGATGCCGCCGTGCGTCTGGCTGCGGCCAATTCCATGTTCCGCTCCCGAGATGTGGAAACGCTGCCCCAGCTGGAGGACGCGATTGCGGCGGAAACCGATGCCAGGGTGAAGACTGCGATGGAGCGCGCCCGGGCGGCCACTCTGCTGGCCGGTGATGCGCCGGAAGCGGACAAGCTGGCGGCGGTGGATCTGATCGCCTCGGCGGGCGGGCGTGATGCCCTGTCCGTGCTGACGTCGATTGCCAGCGATGCCAAGGCGCCTCAGGCCCTGCGCGATGCGGCGCAGACCGGCCTCACCCGCATCGAAAAATCTCTAGTCCTCTGGGATGGCGCGCAGAACATCTGGTACGGCCTGTCGCTGGGCTCGGTCCTGCTGCTGGCCGCCATCGGCCTTGCCATCACCTTCGGCGTCATGGGCGTCATCAACATGGCCCATGGCGAAATGGTGATGATCGGCGCCTATGTCACCTTCATGGTGCAGGAGGTGATCCGCACCAGTTTCCCCGGCCTGTTCGGCGCATCGCTCTTCATCGCGCTGCCGCTCGCCTTTCTGGTGACGGGGCTGATCGGCATGGCCATCGAGCGCGGCATCATCCGCTTCCTCTACGGGCGGCCGCTGGAAACGCTGCTGGCCACCTGGGGCCTGTCGCTGATGCTGCAGCAGGCGGTGCGCTCGATCTTCGGGCCGACCAACCGGGAAGTGGGCAATCCGGACTGGATGTCCGGCGCCTTCCAGCTGGGTGAGATGACCATCACTTATAACCGGCTCTGGATCGTCGTCTTCGCCATGCTGGTCTTTGCCGGGCTGATGCTGGTGCTGAAGAAGACGCCTTTCGGCCTCTACACCCGCGCCGTAACCCAGAACCGCCGCATGGCCGCCTCCATGGGCATCCGCACGCCCTGGATCGACGCACTCACCTTCGGCCTTGGCTCCGGCATTGCCGGGATCGCCGGTGTCGCCCTGTCGCAGATCGACAATGTGTCGCCCAACCTCGGGCAGGGCTACATCATCGACAGCTTCATGGTCGTCGTCTTCGGCGGGGTGGGCAACCTGTGGGGCACGCTGGTGGGCGCGCTGACGCTCGGTGTCGTCAACAAGTTCCTGGAGCCCTATGCCGGGGCCGTGCTCGGCAAGATCCTCGTGCTCGTCTTCATCATTCTCTTCATCCAGAAGCGTCCACGGGGGCTGTTCGCCCTCAAGGGCCGGGCAGTTGACGCATGATCACCCATTTCCTTCTCCGTGCCTTCGACCGGCAGGCCACGCTTTTCCTCCTCATTGCAGGCGGCATCATTCTGGCGGTGCCTGCGCTCAACCTGCTGCTGCCGCCGGATCATCCGCTGCATGTGCCCACCTATGCGGTGAGCCTGATGGGCAAGTATCTGACCTATGCGCTGCTGGCGCTGTCGGTGGATCTGGTCTGGGGTTACTGCGGTATTCTCTCGCTGGGTCATGGCGCCTTCTTCGCCCTCGGCGGCTATGCCATGGGCATGTATCTGATGCGCCAGATCGGTCCGCGCGGCGTCTATGGCGATCCGGTGCTGCCGGACTTCATGGTGTTCCTCAACTGGAAGGAACTGCCCTGGTACTGGTACGGCTTCGACAGCTTTCCCTTTGCCATGCTGATGGTGCTGCTGGTGCCGGGTGTGCTCGCCTTCGTCTTCGGCTGGTTCGCCTTCCGCTCGCGGGTGTCGGGGGTCTATCTGTCGATCATCACGCAGGCGCTGACCTATGCGCTGCTGCTCGCCTTCTTCCGCAATGACATGGGCTTTGGCGGTAACAATGGCCTGACCGACTTCAAGGATATCCTGGGCTTCTCCGTGCAGGCCGATGCCACCCGTGCCGGGCTGTTCCTGGCTTCCGGTCTGGCGCTGCTCGTCTCTTTCCTGCTCGCCCGCTCCATCACCCGCTCCAAGCTGGGCAAGGTGCTGGTGGCCGTGCGCGATGCGGAAAGCCGCACCCGCTTTCTCGGTTACAAGGTGGAGCGCTACAAGCTCTTCGTCTGGACCGTTTCGGCCATGATGGCGGGCCTTGCCGGGGCGCTCTACGTGCCGCAGGTGGGCATCATCAATCCGGGCGAATTTGCCCCGGCCAATTCCATCGAGGTGGTGATCTGGGTGGCGGTCGGCGGGCGCGGCACGCTCTATGGGCCGATCATTGGGGCGGTGCTCGTCAACTACGGCAAGACCTGGTTCACCGCCGTTCTGCCGGAAATCTGGCTCTTTGCGCTGGGTGCGCTGTTCGTGGTGGTGACGCTGTTCCTGCCCAAGGGCATCACCGGCCTTGCTGCCCAGATCCGGGAGAAGATCCGGACGAAGACCGCGGGCCGCAGCAAGCCGCAGGACACGTCTTCATTGGCCCCCCAATCCGGTCCCCAATCTTCTGGCGCCAAAGCGCCGCAACCGGCGGAGTGAAGCCATGACCCTTCAGTCGAGCCTTCTCTATCTGGATGGCGTCAGCGTCTCCTTCGATGGCTTCCGCGCCCTCAATTCCCTGTCCTTCGTCATCGCACCGGGCGAGATGCGCGCCATCATCGGCCCCAATGGTGCGGGCAAGACCACGATGATGGACGTGATCACCGGCAAGACCCGGCCCGATACGGGCGAGGTGTTCTTTGGCGGCGAGACCGACCTCACCCAGCTGGACGAGGCCGATATCGCCGAGCTTGGCATCGGCCGGAAATTCCAGAAGCCGACGGTTTTCGAGAGCCATACGGTGCAGGACAACCTGGAACTGGCGCTGAAAGCCCCGCGCGGGCCGTTCTCCACGCTGTTTCATGTGCTGTCGCGCAAGGAAAAGGCCCGGATCGAAGAACTGCTGGAGCTGATCCGGCTGGGCGCACGGCGCAACGAGCTGGCGGCCAATCTCAGCCACGGCCAGAAGCAGTGGCTGGAAATCGGCATGCTGCTGGCACAGGAGCCGCAGCTTCTCCTGGTCGATGAGCCCGCCGCCGGCATGACCGATGCCGAAACGGCGGAAACGGCGGAGCTGCTGAAGGACATCAACAAGACCCGTTCCGTGGTGGTGGTGGAGCACGACATGAGCTTCATCCGTGCGCTGGGCGTCAAGGTCACGGTGCTGCACGAAGGCTCCGTTCTGGCCGAAGGCTCGATCGACCACGTGTCCTCGAATGAGCGGGTGGTGGAGGTTTATCTGGGGCGGTGAGGGGGGGCGTGTTTCCTCCGGCCTGACCAAGGGTTCAATTCTGCTCGCCCTTGAGCTGCCGGATTCACACCTCTGGTTCGGCTACTGCCCGCAGTGATGCATCTGTTCTGTGGCAGGGCCTCTCCGCCCCCCTCCCCCTGGTGGGGAGGGGTAAGGGGTGGGGGGCTCTGAGCCGAAAACGACATGGAAGACAGTCAGATACCTGAAGAGGCATCGGAGGAGCAGCTGTATGAGATCAATGAATACTCTGCCAGACGGAAAGGCCTTTCCCCCCACCCCTACCCCCTCCCCACCAGGGGGAGGGGGGCTGAAAGACCGTGCGAGAGTGACCAGACTTCAGGCTTTCCCAAAGCCGTCACCGGCTTCAAACATGATGTGTGCATGCGGTAGTCACTCATGGAAGAGGAATTTGAGCCCGATGAAGGCCCCGCCTCTTGGCCGGATGAAATGGAGCAGATCATGCTGAGCGTTGAAAAGATCGATCTTCACTACGGCGCGGCTCAGGCGCTCAAGGGCGTGTCCATTGAGGCGGAGGCGGGAAAGGTGACGTGCCTGATGGGCCGCAACGGTGTGGGCAAGACCTCGACCTTGCGTGCCATCGCGGGCCAGCAGCCGGTCAGCGGTGGGCGCATCCTGTGGCAGGGACAGGATATCTCGCGCCTTGCGCCCCATGCCCGGGCCCGGCTTGGCATTGCCGTCGTGCCCCAGGGCCGCGAGATCTTTCCGCTCCTGAGCGTGAAGGAAAATCTGGAGACCGGCTATGCCCCGCTCGCCCGCCGTGACCGGACCATTCCGGACACGATCTTCGAGCTGTTCCCGGTGCTGAAGGACATGCTGTCACGTCGGGGCGGTGATCTGTCCGGCGGCCAGCAGCAGCAGCTGGCGATTGCCCGCGCCCTCGTCATGCGGCCGAAGCTTCTGGTGCTGGACGAGCCGACGGAAGGCATTCAGCCGTCCATCATCAAGGACATTGGCCGGGCCATCGAATGGCTGCGCGATCAGGGCACCATGGCGATCATTCTGGTGGAGCAGTATTTCGAATTCGCCCGCGATCTCGCCGACCGTTTTGCCGTGATGGACCGGGGCGAGGTGGTGATGGCGGGGCTTCGGACGGAGCTGGATGAGACGGAAGTCCGCCGCCATCTGACGGTCTGAGCCCGGGTGCCCGGGAGCCGGGGACGGCTTGCGGACGCTCGAATGCGCAAGAGGCCGCATAAGAATTACGCAGTTCTGCGTTTCAAGGTCACGCTGTTGACACGCTTTGTCCTAAACTCGGTCCGATTCGGTATTCGGGGAGACTGGGATGAAGCGGCTTGTGATCGGGGCGGGCATTGTGGCTGTGCTCGTGGCCTCTGCTGTGGTCATCGTGCCCATGGTGCTGCCGAAGGACGCCATCAAGGCGCGCGTCGTGCAGGAAGTGGAAGCGGCCACCGGCTGGCGGCTGCGGATCGACGGGCCCGTCGCCATCTCTCTTCTCCCCCAGTTTCAGCTCAGCGCCACGGATGTGGGCCTGTCGGGCGAGGCCGGGGCGCGGGGTGTCGAGTTTGCCCGCGCCGGCACCATTTCTTTTGAGCTGGCCTGGGGCGCCCTTTTCGGTGGGGCCATTCAGGTGACGGGGATCGGCCTCGACAAGCCGGAGTTCGATCTGCTCATCGACGCGGAAGGCCGCACCTCCTGGGCGCCGCGCAAGCCGATGAAGCGGATTGAGGGCGTTTTCACCCAGTTTGACGGTAAGGGCAGCCCGCAGCCCGCATCTGCCGGATCACCGGCGCCGGCGCTCCCGGCCGAGGCGCCGCAGGAAGCGCGTGATCTGACCGCTCTGACGCGGATCGGCTTTGATGATGTGCAGATTCGCGGCGGCCGCATCGCCTTTGCGGATGCGCGCAGCGGTTCCCGGCAGGAGTTGAGCGATATCAACGGCCGCTTCACCGTCCCTGCTCTGGACCGCACGGCCGATCTTGACGCCAGTGCCGTGTGGAACGGCCAGTCTGTCGTGCTGGATGTGGAGGTGACGAGCCTTCTGAAGCTTGCCGCCGGAGAGACGGCAGCCATTGATCTGATGGTCAAGGCGGGCGGGGTGACCGTCAATGTGGAAGGCGGGCTTGGCCTGTCGCCGCTGGCTGTGGATCTGGCCGTGGATGGCAAGGCCGCTTCTCTGGCCGCCATCATGGCGCTTGCCGGAGCTGATGGCGCGCAGGACAGTGGTGAAGTGTCCCTCGCGGGCCGTGTTGCCGGCGATACGCGCCAGATTGTCCTGCAGGATGGAACAGCGGCCCTTGGCGCGCTCAAGCTGGCGCTGTCTCTCGATGCGGACCTCACTGGCAAGGCGCCGCGGGTTGAAGGCCGTGTCCAGTCGTCGGGTGGCAGCTTGCAGGATGCGCTGAGGCTGGCAAACCTGTCCTTCCCGGCCACGGGTGAGTTCGGTACGGATCTGCGCTTTGCGGCCGCAGGAGCGGATACGCCCTCGCTGCTGGGCTCGCTGGAGCTCTCCGGCCTTGTCTCGGTCTCGGGCGGCACGGTGACAGGCCTTGATCTGGCCGCTGCCACCGGCGGCGATGAAAGCGCCAACCAGATCAGCGGCATCAATGCCAAGATGAGTTTCGACGGGCTGGACAAGCCGGTCACCGTCTCCGGCGGGCTGAGCTGGCGCGGCGAAGCCTTCGCCCTGAAGGGAACGGCCACTCCGGCCATTCTGCTGGCCGGTCTTCCGGCTCCCGTCGATATCCGCCTTGAAGGTGCCAAGGGGGCCGCCGGGTTTGAGGGCTCTGCCTCCTTGTCCGGCGGCGTCGATGGTTCGGTCTTCGTGGAAACGAAGAGCCTGCGCAATCTGCTGTCCTGGCTGGGCCGCCCGCTTGCGCCTGGCGCCGGTCTTGGCCCGTTCCGGGTGGCGGGTGTGTTTGCCGCCGGGGACAATGCGGTCTCCTTCCGTAACACGGCCTTCACGCTGGATGGCATCAGCGGCAGCGGCGAGGGCCGGCTGGCTTTCGGACGGGTGCCGAAGCTGACGGCTTCGCTCGTGCTCGAAAGCCTGCCGCTTGATCCCTATCTGGGTACCGGCCCGGCGCAGGCGCCTTCCGGTGCCAAGCCCGCCGCAGGTGCTGCGGCCCCCTCCGGCGGCGCCAGAGCTGCGAAGGGCTGGAGCAATGCCCCGGTCGATTTCGGCGGCCTTGCAGCTTTTGATGCGGACCTGACCCTCACGGCCAAGTCGGTCAACTGGGACAGGATCAAGCTCGGCAACAGCGCGCTCAAGGTGGCGATTGCCGATGGGGTTCTGACCGCAGATCTGCAGCAGGTCTCGCTTTATGGCGGCGAGGGCAAGGGCACGCTGACGGTGGAAGGCGGCAACCGCCAGCCGCAGATCCGCTCGGCCTTCACCCTGTCCAAAGTCGGAGCCCGGGATCTCTTGCGCGATGCCACGGGCATTTCCTGGCTCGATGGCGTGGGCTCGCTCTCCTATGACGTCAATACGCGTGGCAGCAGTGAAGCGGAGCTGATCGGTAATCTCGGTGGTGAAGCGAAGCTTGAGGTCCTCAACGGCGCCATTCTCGGGGTCAACCTGCCGGATATGGTGCGCAATGTTGCGGCCCGCACACTGCTGGGCTGGCAGCAGTCCAGCGAGGCGCGGACGGATTTCACCACCTTGAGTGCATCCTTCCAGATCAGCAATGGTGTTGCCCTCAACCAGGATCTGGCGCTGGCCGGTCCGCTGATCCGCATGACGGGCAGCGGCACCACCGACATGCCGGGCCGGATGCTGGACTGGCGGGTGGAGCCGCAGATCGTACCCAGCCTGCAGGGCATTGCTCCGACGCCGCGGGCCAAGGGCGAATCCAAGACGATGGCGGCCCTCGGCGTGCCGGTCGTCATCCGGGGCTCCTGGGACCGGCCGCAGATCTATCCCGATATTCAGGGCATTCTGGAAAACCCGCAGGCAGCTTATGAACAGCTGCAGCAGGTGGGCGGCGAGCTGGTGCAACTTCTCAAGGTCAAGCCGGAGGAGGCGCTCGGGACCGTGGCCAATGACCTGATCAGCCAGACCACCGGCGGCAAGGTGCAGATCGATGTGCAGAAGGTTCTGAGCGGCGAGGTCAGCGACCAGAGCGTTCTGAAGGCGCTGGAGCAGGGCTTTGGCCTGCCGTCCGGCTTCCTCGGTTCTTCAGGTCCCGGCGTGCCGGAGGGGCGGGAGGTTCTGCCCGAGGAGCCGGGTTCGGAATCCCAGCCCCAGCCTTGAGGTGAAACCGGCGTCAGCTTGCAGCGTCAGGCAGGCCAAGGGCCTTGCGCATGCAGGCAAGGCTGTCATCCAGCTTGCCGGAATTGTCGATGCGGATGACGCCGGGCACGTCGGGCATATCGATATCGGCCCGGCTGAGGCGGCGGCTGATTTCTTCCCGGCTTTCGCGTCCGCGCGCCGCCAGCCGTCCGGCCAGCACATCAATGGGTGCGGTCACCAGCAGGATGATCAGGGAGGCATATTTCTGCCGGGCCTGATTGAGGATCTGGCGTGAGCCATTGGCGATCACCGTGTGACCGGCGCGGATGCCGTCATCGATGCTCTCCGGCAGGATGTAGCCAAGGCCATGCGCCTCCCAGGCAAGCGCCACGCGGCCCTCCCGGCAAAGCCCGTCAAATTCGGCCCGGCCGATGGCATCATGGTCCTCCGTCGCCCCGTCCGTTGTCCGGGTGATGAGGCGGCGGGCGAAGATATAGGCCGGATCGCCCGCAAGGCTGTCACGCAGGGCATTCATCAGCGTGTCCTTGCCCGCCCCGCTGGGGCCAACCACCAGCACCAGCCTGCCCGGCCCGAGCAGGGCCGCGCCGCCGCTTGTCTGGCGTTCCTCTATCCCGCCGTTCATTGCACTCTCCGTGACAAGCCGTTTCAAACGGCTGTTTCTGTGGGCAGTGTTCCTTGCGGACTGTCTGTCAGGCTCAAACCCCTCTCCCCCCTTGAGGGGGTGATGCCCCCGGAAGGGGGCAGAGGGAGGTAAGTGACTGTCAGATCATTCGGAAGATGTGCCGTGCTGAGGCGCTGCCACCCCCCTCTGTCTGCTGACGCAGACATCTCCCCCTCAAGGGGGAAGAGGGACGCTGCGGCTCTGTTCTGGTCACGTCATCCGGTTCGGTCCTGTCAATCTCACGCGACGCGCCGTCCCTCGCGCCAGACACCGCGCACGACCGGCACATTGCCCACCAGCCGCACCTGCACCAGATCGGCCCTGAGGCCCGTTTCCAGGCGGCCGCGGTCGGCAAGGCCTGCCATCTTCGCCGGGGTGGCCGTCACCATCGCCATGGCCTGCGGCAGGGAAACGCCCTCGACGTCACCGGCGAGATGGAACGCGGCCTGCAGCATGGACACCGGCACATAGTCGGAGGAGATGATGTCGAGGCAGCCGTCTTCCGCCAGTGCCTTTGCGGAAATGTTGCCGGAGTGGGAGCCGCCGCGCACCACATTCGGCCCACCCATCAGCACGCCCATGCCGGCCGCATGCGAGGCGCGGGCTGCTTCCAGCGTGGTCGGGAATTCGGCAATGCCGGTGCCGAGGCTGATCGCCTCGTCCACATGGGCCACGGTTGCATCGTCATGGCTGGCCAGAAGAATGCCGCGCTCACGGGCCGAATCTGCCAACAGCTTGCGGTGCTGCGGGGCGTTCTTGTCCGCAACAGCCTGCCGCATGGCGATATAGGCTTCCATCTGTTCGCCGGTGAAGTTCTTCTTGGTCTGGTAATAGACGCGGTACATCTCGATGGAGACGAACTGCCGCTGGCCGGGGGTGTGGTCCATCAGCGACATCAGGCGCACATGGGCATCGTTCTTGAAATGCTCGTAGGCGCTCATCACGTCCGGGGCGGAAACCTCGCAGCGCAGATGGATGAAATGCTCGGCGCGCAGCCGCTTTTCGGCCTGTGCGCTTTCGATGGCGCCGGCGAGTGCGCGCATGTCGTCCACATTCAGTTCCGCTTCCGCATCCATGCCGACGCGCAGGGCGTCAAACACGGTGGTGATGCCGGCACAGGCGATCTGAGCATCATGGGCCTGCACGGCGGAAACCGGGTTCCAGCGCACCTTCGGGCGCGGGGAATAGTGGATTTCCAGATGGTCGGTATGCAGTTCGACCAGTCCCGGAATCAGGAAGTCGCCCTCGCAATCATGGCCATGGGCCGGGATGCCGCCTTCATCGATGGCGCTGATCGTGCCGCCCTTCACCTCCAGGCTGCCGGTGATGACATTCTCCGGCAGGACGAGGCGGGCGTTGGTGAAACTGTGCGTCATGTGGGTCATTGGCTCTGGCTTTCGGCAGAAACGGGGATCAGGCGCAGGGCAGGGTCCTGCGGGCCGGTGGATCCCGTGAGGGGCAGGATGTCGACGGCGCGGAACGGTGCGCCGCGTTCCGGCTCGGCAAAAAGGCCGAGGCTGGCAATCTGATGCGGGCGGTCTGTCACCGTAGCAAAATGATCCATGGCGGCCGCTTCAAGGGCAGACATGGTGCTGTCCTCCTCAAGCTTTACCGAAAGGGTCATGTGGAAGCGGAATTCCTCGAAAACATAAGGATAGCCCCAGGCCCGCAAGAGGTCCTGCTGGCGGGGCGAGAGGTTCGCAGCCAGACGGCGCGCCATGTCGGCTTCGCTCAAAGGCGCGCGGAAGGGCTCGAAAGCCTCGACGCAGGCAGCGGCAAAGCCATTCAGATCCCCGCTCACCGGCTGCGGGGTCAGCGCCAGAAAGCGGCCAAGCCGGGTGACGGACAGGCCAGGAATGGTGAAGGGGGCCGCATGGCTGCAAAAGACACGGAAGGCATCGCGCAGCGCCCGTTCATCACGTCCGCCTGCGAGGGAAAACGGCGCCTTCAATGTGCCGTGAAAGCCATAGCGGCGCGGGTCCGTGGTCAGGGTGGCAAGGTCTTCGGCTGTGAGGCCCGGTACATGCGGCTGGGGCAGGGCCGTGCCGTCCACCGCGTCGCGTCCAAGCCACGTGGCACCGAGCCGGGTCAGGGAACTGTCTGCGGGAGCGGTGTAATAAATAGCGTAGCGCATCGGAAGGGGAGCCGTCTTGTCTCAAGAATCGTAAGGCTGGATATAAGAAGCAATGGCCAGAACTAAGGCTGGCGCATGTAGGCTATGTGACAGAGACGCCGCTGTCCTCAGCTCCGGTGTGGCGCGCGTAGGCGGCGAGCCGCTCCTCCAATGTGCCGGAGTGAAGCTCGAACAGGTGGTTGTCTTCGTCGTAGAAGTACACCGACCGGCCCTCACCGGCAATGCGGGGTCGGGGCGGCCTTACCTCAAGGCCAAGGCTGCGGATACGCTCCATCGCAGGCTCGATCTCCGCATCATCCACCTTGAAGGCGATGTGGTTGTAGCTGCGCTCAGGCAGGCTTTCGCCCTGCATGACGGCGATCCAAATATCCCCAGATACAAAGAATTTCTCCGCAGATAACGAAAATCCGGCCCCGCGGCTGCAGTAAACCTCGCGGAGGCCAAGGACCTCCGTGAGAATTCTGGCCATTCGCGTGATGTCACGGCAGATGAAAGTCATGTGGGAAAGGCCGTGAATCGGCATGAATCATATCCCTGTTTGCAATTGCAGCCAATGCGCGTAGATATTCGCGGAATTGTGCCGGTGGTTGTCTTAGATCAACTTGCTTTTCGCGGCGGCATAGGTAATTACTGCAATGCCCTGCCGCGCAGGTGAGGGGTGATGAGTGTTCGTTAAATTTGTCTACTTGTATATATTGAAGTGAGTGGCAAAGCAACGCCGTGGCAAGGGGGCGCTGAATGACCGGGTTTGGACCGCTGGACCGGGGAACCGGGATTGCCGTCTGGCGCCAGATAGCCGAGTGGATCCGCACCGAAGCAGCCACCGGCCGGTTTGTGCCCGGAATGCAGCTGCCGCCGGAAATGGAGCTTGCGGCCCGCTTCGGCGTGAACCGGCACACGGTCCGGCGGGCCATCTCCGTGCTGACACACGAGGGCCTGCTGCGGGCGGACCAGGGGCGGGGAACCTTTTTTGCCGACCGTTCTGTCAGCTATCCGATCTCGCGGCAGACACGGTTCTCCGAAATTCTGGCCGGACAAGGCCACGCGCCGGGCGGGCGTCTGACGGGAGCCGGGGTCGAGGGGGCGAGCGAGTTCCTTGCCGGCAAGCTCGAGCTGCCGGCGGGAACGCCGCTGCAGCGGATAGAGACCTTGCGGGTTTCCGGAGAAACACCGGTTCTGGCTGGAACAAGCTGGTGTGAGTTGATCCGCTTTCCGGGTCTTGCGGCGGATTTCGCCGAGACGGGTTCCTTCACACAGTGCTTCACGCGTGCCGGCCTTGGCGGCTATTACCGCCGGGAGACGCGGATCTATGCCGAACGGGCGACGCAGGCCGATGCCCGGTTGCTGGATATCGAGCTGGGGTCGCCGGTGATGGTCATGGAAATAGTCAACGAGGACCCGGATGGCCGTCCGGTGCAATATGCCCGCAGCCGCGTTGCGGCAGACCGGATGGAACTGGTGGTGCGCAGCTGATCAGCTCTTCTTGCGGGTCCAGCAGGGCTTTGCCTTGCTGGCTTCCTTCCAGCCGCTGCGGGCTTCCGGCCAGGCTGTCCGGGCCTGTGCCTCATGCCATCCCAGGACGAAGCCGGACGCGGCGGCCAGAGAGGTGGCCCGAACCGTCTTGCCCGCCGTCTTTACGGGGCCAGGCGTCAGCGTGGCCAGCCTTTCCGCCATGGCCACGTCATTGAGGTAGCCAAAGACGTCCTGCAGATTTTTGAGGTGCTTCAGAAACGTCTTGCGGCTTTCGCCGGGGAACAAGCAGGCGAAGAACTCCAGCCCGTAACGGAACTTCTTCAGGGCTTTGCGCATGTCATGGCGCTCGGTCCGCGACAGGGTGTCGAGCCGCCGGCCATAGCTCTGCACCTTGCGCCAGCGTTTGCCAATGGCCTCGCTGGCAAAGGCGGTGACGGCTTCGGCGAGCCGGTCCGCCTGACGTGCATCCTCTTCCTTGCGCCAGCCCGCTGTCTCGCAGTAGCTGGCAAGATCCAGCAGGAAGCCGTTGAAGGCTGCGCTGGCGAGTTCTGCCGTCAGCTCCAGCCGCGTTGCCTGCCGGTCCTTGCCAAGCTGCTCCAGCAGCAGCGGAATATTGATGCCTTGCGGCGCGTGAGATGCAAGAGGGGCGGTGATTTCATCGCTCAGCACATCGAGATCCCGCAGCGCTCCGGCGGCGGCGGCATAGCGGCTGGCCTGCTGGTCCAGCGTGCCGGTGCGGCGCGGGTCCAGAACCGGGCGGAACAGCTTGAATGCGGTGCGCAGCCGCCGGAAGCCGATGCGCAGCTGATGCGGGCCTTCATTGTCCGCACTGGTCAGGCAGACCATGCGGGCGGCCGAAATCTGGTCGATGCAGGAGCGCAGGATGTGCTGATAGGCGTCTTCCACACTCATCGTCGCGTCGAGGTCGATGCTGCCGGCGTTGCACGGGGCTTCGTCCTGCCCGAGAAACAGCCGGTAGCCGCGCTCGGCTTTGCTCATCGGCGAAAAGCGGAAGGCGTTGTTGCCCGCCAGCGCCAGTGCGGCTTCATAAAGCGGCGCGATGCTGCCGGATTTCAGCTCCAGCTCCAGTTCGCACAGGGGCAGGCGCTTGTCTCCCGCAACAATCTCGCCGATATCCAGCGCGGCTTCGATGACGGTGCCATCTTCCCGGGTGAGGTCGCGCTGGGTGCGCTGCATCACGGTCTCGAAACAGGGAACGAGTTCGGCACCGCCGGTACAGTCTGCGATCTGGCGGCGGATGTTCTCATCGGAGACCTGATCCAGCTGGAACTGCGGGCCGCTGACATCCGTCTCGATCTCGATGGGAGAGGACAGGCCGCCGGAAAGCGGCTTGCCGAGCTTGACCGTCTGGATCCAGCGCCGCCCGGACTTGCGCACCCGTGCGGCGATCCTGGCCTTGTGCAGCCTGAGATCTGCCGTGTCGAAATAGATCGACGTGAGTTGCTTCGTTGAGGCTTTGCCGGAGGAAAATCCTGTGACGGCCCCGGAGATCTTGAGGCTCTCCGCTGCGCCAGGTTCAAGCTCCAGCTTGAGTTCGACTTCCTTGTCCGGCGTGCTCATGGCAGAAGTACTAGCCTGCCGCCGGTGCGGTGTCGAATGATTTCGGGAGACCTGCGCGGTCAGCCGCGCCCGAACAGGCGGCCGAGGCGGGCGCTCACCTTCATCAGGAAGGAAACGGTCCAGGGCATGGGGCGGCGGTTGAAGGCGATCTTGCGCACATAGACCGGCACATGCCAGACCGCGCGGGTGCCTGCGGGAAACAGCATGCTGACGCCGGGGCGGCCTTCATAGGTGTTGCCAGCCTCGTCGGTGATATGCACCTCGCCTTCAAGGAAGAGCACCGTTTCGTCCCAGAAGAAGTGCCAGTGGAACGTGCCGGCGGTGCACTCCCAATGGTCGGTCGAAGACCAGCCGTTGGTGCCGGTCGACAGGCTGGCGAGCCGGGCCTGCGGCGTGCCCTCGATGATCCACTCCGGGCGGATCGGCGCGCTGCGCATGGCGGCGGTGTTGAGGGTCGCATAACGGAAGGCCGGGGTTGCGCTGCCGGACCGGTTTTCCTGCGTTGCAGAGCCCCCGTCCTGCGGTTTGCCGATGCTGCCATTCTCGATCAGTGCCATGATGCCCAACCTTCTCCTGTCCGGCGGCGCCTCTTTGTCTGCGGGCGCCTGCGGTTGTTGAGCTTATGCCATAGCGCCCGTTGCTGCGTGGTTTAACCGCAGCGCTGCAAGATCCCGAAGTTGCAAATGCAGTTAACCGTCGGTCACCGGATTGATTAGCTTTCGCGCGAATAGCGTGCCGCTTCGGCGGGCCAGCTCTCGATGTCATGCGGGCGGCCTTCCTGATCGGCAAAGGCCACCATGTCACGGGCGAGGATCGCGTCAAACAGAAGCACTGACGTTACGGCCATCCGCCGGCCCCGGTCAAGGATCAGCAGCTCGAAGCCTTCCTGCAGGCGGGCGCGCAGATAGGGCACGAGATCGCTTGTCTTCCAGGCGAGCGGGCGGGCCGGATCGACGAACATCACATAGATGCGCTCGATCGGATCGCGGTGGAAATAGGCGCCGGCATCCAGCGGATGGGGGATGCGGTTGCGGTCCGGGCTGTTCGCCAGCCGGGCGGAGAGATAGGCGCATTGATAGGCAAGGCAGGCAGAAGGGCGTTCCGGCTGGCCGAAGATGGCACAGCCATGGTCCTTGATGCTGGCGCAGGGCCGGTACATCGGCTTGTCCAGCGGGCCGATCTCGGGGAGCTCGCAGCAATAGGTGCAGGTGCGGCACCAGGATATGCGGGCGCCAGCGTCCTTCTTGCGTTTTGCCTGCCCCACGCGGCGTCTCCCTCTCGCTTCAGACTGTAAATCGAGCGGCAGATTAAAGACTTATCCCTGAAGCTCAAGGCCGGTGATGCAAATGAAGGGGAGGGGCGCAGGGCAACGCGCTGAAGGGGGCGCTGAAGCGGGGGCGCTGAACTGATGCAGCGTGCCTGGAAATGGCGCTGGAAAGTATGGTGCCCCTGGCCCGAATCGAACGGGCACTCCCTCACGGGAAACGGATTTTGAATCCGTCGCGTCTACCAGTTCCGCCACAGGGGCAGCGTCCTTGGAGCCGCGACTATAGCCAGACTGGCTTTGCCGTCAATCCACTGCCCGGGGCTTTCCCCGCTCCAATTGGCAATTGTCTGCTGCACTGCGAAAATATCCGGCAGCTGCCACCGTTCTCCCGATGACAAAAGCTCCGGCGGCGGCTATGCAGAATGCCATTATGCTGAGAAAACTTTACGACTGGACCTTGTCCCTCGCCTCTGGCCCGCGCGCACCGCACGCGCTGGGGGCGGTCTCATTCATTGAAAGCTCGTTCTTTCCGATTCCACCGGATCTGCTGCTGATCCCCATGGTGGTCGCGAACCGGCGCAAGGCCTGGTTCTACGCGGCCATCGCCACGGTCATGTCGGTGCTGGGCGGCATTTTCGGCTATCTGATCGGCGCTTTCCTGTTCCATCAGATCGCAGAGCCGATCCTGACCTTCTATGGCTACATGGACAAGTTCGACCGCTTCAGCGAGATCTTCAATGCCTGGGGCTGGTGGTTTGTGTTCATCGCCGGGCTGACGCCGTTTCCCTACAAGGTGATCACCATCGCCGCTGGCGTCACGGGCCTTTCCATGCCGGTCTTTGTCATCGCCAGCATCGTGTCACGCGGGCTGCGCTTCTTTGCGGTCGCCGGGCTGCTGTATCTCTTCGGTGAGCCGATCCGCAACTTCATCGAAAAGCGCCTTGGCCTCGTCTTCACGGTATTTGTGATTCTGCTTGTTGGCGGCTTCGCTGCTATCAAGCTGCTGTGATATCGCGTGAGGATCTGAAATGACGTCGCTTCAGCGGGCCAGAGCGGCCAATCTGCTTCTGCTTCTGGGGGGCACGGCTTCCATTGCGGCGGCCTGGGGCTTCCAGCTCATTGGCGGGTATCTGCCCTGCAAGCTGTGTCTTGAGCAGCGCGTCCCCTATTATGTGGGGCTGCCGCTGGGTGTGCTGGCGCTGCTTGCTCTCCTGACCCGCCGCACCGGCATTGCCACGGTGCTGCTGCTTCTCGTGGCGGCGGTCTTTGCCTATGGGGCCGGACTTGGCGCCTATCAGGCCGGGGCCGAGTGGGGTTTCTGGATGGGGCCATCCGACTGCGGCGGCGGCGGTGCCACGCCCAGGTCTGCGGCCAACATGCTGCAGGCGCTGCAGAACACCCGCGTCGTCTCCTGCACGGAAGCCAGTTGGCGCATGTTCGGCCTGTCCTTTGCGGGCTGGAACATGGTGGCCTCCGCCGCAGTGGCCGTTCTGGCGCTGTTTGCAGGCTATCAGGCCCGCAAGGGCTGAGAGGGGACACGGCCATGGGTGAGCGGGAACGGCGGGCTAAAGCCAAGGAAGACGAAGCCAGACGGGCCCTGTCGCGGGTCCAGGCCGAGAGCGAAACCATCCTGGGCTCCGCCACCAGCCGCATGGCCAGCCATGCCCAGCGTCATTTCGGTGCCGCCGACAAGAACCAGAACGACCGGATCGAGGTCTGGGGCACGCGCATCGGCCGCATGGCGGGGCTGCTGTTCGCGGCCGGGCTGGTCATCTATCTGGTCAGCGCCTATCTGATGTGAACCGCAGGTTCACAAGGGGCGATTTGATGAGTGACCGGACAGAGGCGCCAGACCCGCAGATTGCAGCCATCGCGGCCATGGTGGCCCCGGGGCTGGATGCTTTCGAGATCATTGCCCGTCAGGCCTATGCGCAGCTTCCCGAAGAGTTTCAGGCGCTTTGCGAAGGCGTGGTGATCACGGTCGCCGATTTCGCCGATGAGGAGATGCTGGAAAGCGTCGGCCTTGAGGACCCGTTTGAACTGTTGGGCCTGTTTCAGGGCATTGGCCTCGCACAGGGCGGCGACTTCTTTCACACCGGGCAGCATCCGAACCGGGTCTGGCTGTTCCGCCGTCCCATTCTCGATTACTGGGCCGAGCACGAGGAACAGCTGGGTGATGTGGTGACCCATGTTCTGGTGCATGAGATCGGCCATCACTTCGGCCTGTCGGATGAGGACATGGAAGCAATCGAGGCCGCAGCGGGCTGACCCGCGCGGCCTCGTTGTTGACTGTCTGCGCGGGGCGTTGCTCCCGGCAGCAGTGTCTTACTTCTCTTCGGCCTTGGCGCGCTCGATCGACTCGATGATCAGCTGACGCGCCCTTTCCGGGCCTTCGATGCCGGTGATCTTCACCCACTTGCCGGGCTCCAGATCCTTGTAGTGCTCGAAGAAGTGCTTCACCTGCTCCATGGTGATCGCCGGCAGATCGTCGACCGACTTCACGTTCTCGTAGCGGCGGGTCAGCTTGGTGCTGGGAACGGCGATGATCTTCTCATCCTGGCCGCTCTCGTCTTCCATCAGCAGCACGCCGATGGGACGGCAGCTCATGATGGCGCCGGGCACGATCGGGCGCTGGTTGATCACCATCACGTCGATGGGGTCGCCATCGCCGCACAGGGTGTGGGGCACGAAGCCATAGTTCCCCGGATAGCGCATCGGGGTGTAGAGGAAGCGGTCCACGTACATGGCACCTGCTGCCTTGTCCATCTCGTACTTGATCGGCTCGCCGCCGACCGGAACTTCGATGATGACGTTGATGTCTTCCGGCGGGTTCTTGCCGATCGGCACCGCATCAATACGCATGAGCTTGCTCCTTGAGTTGCTGCGCAGGTCTATTGCAGGGACCGCGCCGCGAAGCAAGGGGCAAGTGTGGTAAAGCGTTGAAATCCGGGCTTTCCGGTGCCGCTGGGTGACAGATCCGGCAGGCGCGGTTCAGCGCTCCGCCTCGTGCCAGCAATAGATGGACAGCTCCAGCCGCTTGCCGCCCGTCTGGTGCCAGGAGCGGCCGGTCAGTACGCCGCCAAGTGCGGCATAGAAGCCGCAGGCCGGTTCATTGTCCGTCAGCACGCGCACCGCAAGGCCCTTGAGGCCGCGCCGCTCAAGGCAGGTTCTGACGCTGGCAAACAATCTGCGGCCAAAGCCGAGGCCCTGATATTCCGGCTTGAGATAAAGCTCGTACAGCTCCCCGGCGCAGCCGGTGCCCCGCATGCGGCAGGGCCCATAGCTGGCATAGCCGGCCACCTCGCCTGCCACTTCCAGGACTTCGATCTCGACACCCTTGTCGATGGCATCATGCCACCAGCCGCCGCTGCGGCGGGCGACAAAGCGCTCCAGGTCCAGCCCGTCGAGCATGCCCCGGTAGGCTAGGCGCCACGCCTGCGCATGCACGGCCGCAAGGCTGGCCGCGTCATCATGTCGTGCGGGGCGCAGTTCCACGAGGCTCGTCGTCATGGGCAGATGATAGCCGGGCGGGAGGCAAACAGGAAGCGGGCAATGAAGAGGGAAGTGCGCCGTCTTCCGTAACGGCAAATGAAAAGGGCCAGCACGAGTGCTGGCCCTTCAGGTGCCCGTTCGAATGTACTTCAGCACTCAACCTGATCAGCTCCGTTCCGGGGGGCTGGGGGGCTAATGCGTACCGGAACCAGAACCGTTCAGGCCGAACGGGTATGATCATAAGATGGTGGGCCAACGTGGCGTGTGAAGGGCTCAATTGAGGCAAAAGCAAGGTATCTTTTCAGCATTCCTGCGGCCTCAAAACCCTGCCACACGCAGGCTTGCCAGTGCGGTCCGCAAGGGGCATCATGACAAGTCAATGACATATCCTCGCCGGCAGGCATCAGCAGGTCTGATTCCGCAGCAAGGTTGACGGGAGGTGGCATGAGCGAGAGCGAAGGAGATGCAGCCGGACAGCCGCAAGGCTTTCCCTCTGAGATGCCCGTCCGGCCGGACAGTCCGCCCGGTTCCAGTTCCCAGATCAATGCTCCCCAGCACGGTGCTGCCCAGCCCACCGTCCCGCAGATCCCGGCGAAACCCGTCGTTGCCTTTGACCGGCGCGAGCTCGACCAGATCCTGCGCATCTATGGCCGCATGGTCGCGGATGGAGAGTGGCGGGACTATGCCATCGACCTGATGAAGGACCGGGCCGTGTTCTCCGTCTTCCGCCGCAGCAGTGAAATGCCGCTTTACCGGATCGAGAAGGACCCGAAGCTTGCCCGCCGCCAGGGCGCCTACAGCGTGGTGGCCACGGGCGGCATGGTGCTCAAGCGCGGGCACGAGCTGGCATCTGTTCTCAAGGTCTTCGAAAAGAAACGCCATCTGCGGCTGGTGGATGCCTGAGCGCAGGCAGATTGCCCGTGACGGATACGAAGCCCCCGGACCGTCTGATCCGGGGGCTTTTCTTCCAGCTTTTTCTTTAAGTCTCAGAAGCGCAGGCTCAACTCGGCATTGACCGAATGGGACTGGGCGTTGCGGCGCAGTTCGCCGCCGTAAGAGAGCTTGCCGGTCAGCTTCTGGCTGGCATTGGTGGCGGCAACGCCAAGGTTGAGCCGTCCGATATCGCGGCCAAGATCCGGGCCTGCGCTGTTGACGGAACTGCCGAGCAGCTGAACCTTGCGGCCCGCGGCAACCGGACCCAGGGCGCGGGCATAGGCGAGATCCATCATCGGCGTCACGCTGTAGCTGCCGAAGGCGATCGGCATGGCCGACAGGCGCAGGCCAACACCGGTTTCCGAACCGGTGGAGGTGGAGCTGCGCAGGCTGACGTTGAACACGTCGGCGCCCGTTTCGCTGCCGGACCCGAGCCACTGGTGGCGCACACGGCCATGGACATAGGGCCGGGCCAGCAGGCCTTCAGTCTCGAAGGTCATGCCGATACGGGCGGAGGCGGAGAGGCCGAGGTCGGTGGTCTTGGTCTGGCCGTTGACGGTGACGCTGGTGCCCGAGCCGGTGATGTTCTTGCGGTCGAGGGTGTTCTCGAAGCGCGAGAAGCTGGAAGCGGCTTCCAGGAAATACCGGTCGTAGGTGTAGCCGCCATAGATCAGGGCATGCAGGCCGTTGATCCGGGCGCGGTCACCGGCGCTGCGCATCGAGGAGGTGCTGAAGCCGCCGGCGGCGCCAAGGCGCAGATTCTCTGTTGCGATGAATTCACCGCCCACCAGCAGGCCTGCGCTGCGGCTGGTGGAGGAGGCGGAGGTGGAGGTACCGTCCATCAGGCTGATGCCGGCCAGCGACTGCGCCCAGAAGCGGCGGTTCGCCTCACTGGGTGCTGCGCCATTGGTGGAGACGGCGACGGCCGGACCGGTGGGATCCAGCAGCGAACTGGCGCGCTGTTCGGTGATGCCCATCACCGTGTTGACCGCCTGCGTCTGCACCTGTGCGGTCTGGGAGAAGGCAGCAACCTTTTTCACGTCATTGGTGCTGGTCAGCCTGTCGAGGCTCAGCAGGCCCCAGCCATACTGGCTGTCGATGCCGGCTGCACCAATGTCCGTGGCAGTCATCAGGACGAGGCGTGCCAATTCCTGCGGCGTGGCGTTGGGATACATCTGCTGGGCGATCGCCAGCGCACCCGTGACATGCGGCGTGGCCATCGAGGTGCCCGACATGCGCACGTAACCACCGGTGTTGGCGGTGGAGTAGATGCCGCCCGTTGTCTCGTCGTCATCGCCGCCCGGTGCGGCCATGCACCACATCATGGTCACACCACAGTGGTTGGAATAGGCGGGGGTGATGCCGTTCTGGCCGACGGCGGTTACCGAGATCCAGCTGGCCTTCAGTTCCGGATAGAGATAGGGCAGGGCCGATTCAATGCCTGCATCCGTCGCGCCGTCGTTGCCTGTCGCCCAGACCATCACCGCGCCGCGGCTGGCAGCATCCCGCACAGCGGCCAGCAGCACCGCGTTGTCGGCTTCGAAGGTTGTCCGGTCCATCGCCAGATCGCCGGTCGGGGTGTAGACATAGCTGCCCCAGGAATTGTTGAAAATGCGGATGCCATTGTCCAGGGCATAGTCAAGCACACGGGCGACATATTCGTTTTCGATGTCACCGGCGCTGTCCATGATGGCAAGATTGGCGAGCCTCACACCCGGCGCAACGCCCATCATGCCGGTGCCATTGGCCGATGCGCCGATGATGCCGGCCACATGGGTGCCGTGGCCATTGGCGTCGGTGAAGGTCGCCATCTCCTCGGCGCCGTTATAGTTGAGGGCGCTGAGGTTGGCGATGAGATCCGGATGGCTGGCCAGGATGCCGCTGTCGAGGACGCCGATTGTGACACCGGCTCCGGTGTAGCCACGGGAATGGGCAATCGGGGCGCCGGTCATCAGCAGACCCCACTGGGCATCATATTCGTTGACAGGCAGCAGCGGGGCTGCATGCGATGCCGCGATGGACAGCGAGAAAGTGGTAACCGCCGTGGCGCCGAGAAGCGCGGAGCGCAGAAAATGGGTGTGTTTACGCATGTCAGCCCTGGAAAAAAACAGAAACAGGCTTTCCGTATCGTCCAAAACTGATTTGTGTTCAATCAATGGCCGGTGATGGCGATTTCCGGGTGCTTTAGAAAATGGAAAGGGCGCGGAGGTAATCCGCGCCCTTGAACTTTTCTGCTGTGTGCCGCGGTTATTCGCGGTTGCCGAAGAGCTGCAGCAGCATGAGGAAGAGGTTGATAAAGTCGAGGTAGAGGCGCAGGGCACCCATGATCGACTTCTTCGTGGCCACTTCGCCGGTGTCACCCTCGTAGTACATTTCCTTGATCTGCTGGGTGTCATAGGCGGTGAGGCCTGCGAACACCAGCACGCCAATCACCGAGACAGCGAACTGCAGGGCGGAAGACGCCAGGAAGATGTTGACCACCGAGGCGATGATGATGCCGATCAGGCCCATCAGCAGGAACGAGCCCCAGCCCGACAGGTCCTTCTTGGTGGTGTAGCCATAGAGGCTCAGCGCACCGAAGGAAGCTGCGGTGATGAAGAACACGCGTGCGATCGATCCACCCGTGTAGACGAGGAAGATCGAGGACAGGGACGCACCCATGAGGGCGGCATAGACCCAGAAGCTGACCTGCGCAGTCGAGGCACTCATGGACTGGATGCGCATGGAGAGGAAGAACACCATCCCCAGCGGAGCCAGCATGATCAGCCACTTCAGCGGTGAGGCATAGAGCGCATAGCCAAGCTGCGAGAGCATCGTGCCATTGCCGAGAACGGCAGCGGCGGCTACCGGATCAGTGGTCGTCGCAAACTGGGCAAGGCCCAGGGCGATGAAACCCGTGATGGCAAGACCGATGGTCATGTAGTTGTAGACGCCCAGCATGTAAGAGCGCAGGCCCTGGTCAATGCCGGCATCGGCGTAGCGGCCGGCGACCGCGTACGGTGCTTCATTTTTCCGGTCGAACGTCGACATATAGTGTTTCCCCTTCATTAGGTTACGCGGGAGGGACACTCCCAAACCGCCTCGACGGAGCAAGTCCGTTTGCAGAAGAATATGGGCGGGGTTCCGCCATCGCACAAGGGCAAATGGCCAAAAAACGCTTCCGGGAAGATTACAAAATCTCCATCTGAGGCGCCCGGCGCCGGTGAAAAGGCGCCGGAAGACCGTCTGTTCGGGTCACAGATTGCGCAGCACCGGCGCAGGTTTCTTGCCCAGCACGCGCCATGTGCCGATGAGGCCGAAGCCGACGGTCAGCACCAGCGCAGCAAGGGCCGCCGTGACTGCGGTGCCCGGCAGCAGCGTGAAGGACCCGTTCATCACCTGCGTGATCACGAACCACGCGGCAATGGACCCGGCCAGCACTGCAAAAACCGCCGTGCCGAGGCCGAGCATCGCATATTCCATCGCATAGGCGCCGGTCAGCCGGGCGCGGGTGGCGCCCAGCGTCTTCAGGATCACCGCGTCATAGATGCGGCTGCGGTTTCCGGCCGCCAGCGCTCCGGCCAGCACCAGAATGCTGGAGATGAGCGTGATGGCGGAGGCCGCCCTGATGGCGACGGCAAGCTGGGCGACGAGATCATTCACCTGCGCCAGCGCATCCTTGACGCGGATGGCCGTCACGGTGGGGAAGGCGGAGGAGACGGTCTTCAAAAGGCCCAGCTCACGCTCGGCCGGCGCATCCGGGTCCCAGGTCACGGTCATCAGGAAGGCGTGTGGGGCACCGGCGAAGGTGTTGGAGGAGAAGACCATCACGAAATTGATGGCGAGCGATTCCCATTCCACCTTGCGGGTGTTGGCGATCTTCGCGGTGATTTCCCGGCCCAGGACGTTGACGGTGATCCGGTCGCCGACCGCAAGGCCAAGTTCGGTGGCCAGTTCATCATCGAAGGAGACCAGCGGCTCGCCGCTGTAGCCCTCCGGCCACCATTCCCCCTTCATCAGGGTGGAATTGGCCGGCAGGCTGTCCTGATAGGTGATACCCCGGTCGCCGCGCAGCACCCAGGCGGCGCTGGCCGGCGGGGTGATCTGGTTCACCGGCACATCCTTGAGACTGACGAGGCGGCCGCGCAGCATGGGCACGCTCTGGATCTTCGCATCCCCGGCATCCTGCTGCAGCAAGGTGGCAAAGGCGTCACGTTCGGTGCTCTGGATGTCGATGAAGAAGAAGCTCGGGGCCTTTTCGGCAATCGTCGCCGTCAGCTCCCGGCGCAGGTTGCCGTCGATGAGGGCCAGCGACACCAGCAGGGTGAGGCCAAGGCCGAGCGACAGCACCACAGAAGAGGTGAGCGCGCCCGGCCGGTGGATGTTGGCAATGGCGAGCCTGAGGCCGGTGGAGCGCACCTGCGGCGCCTTGCGCGCGGCAAGCATCATCAGCCGCGCCACCCCGCCCAGCAGCAGGAAGGAAGCGGTGGAGGCCACCACATAGATCGAGGCAATGCGCCGGTCTTCGGCCAGGAAGATGGCGATGCCTGCCAGCGACACGGCGGCGATCAGCGTTGCGGCCAGATAGCGCTTGCGCGGCCAGACCTTGGCGCCCGTCACCTGATCGCGGAAGAGGGCTGTCGGCGGCACGTCATGGGCGCGGCCCAGCGGCCAGATGGCGAAGGCAAGCGCCGTCAGCAGGCCGTAGAGAAGCCCGAGGCCAAGTTCCGAGGGATAGATGGACACCGCCAGCTTGACCGGCAGCAGGCCGGAGATGGCGCCCGCCGCGGCGAAGGGTATGGCCGCTCCGGCGACAAGACCGATGGCGATGCCGATGGCGGCGATGATCATCATCTGGATCAGATAGATGCGGAAGACGAGATCATTGCTGGCGCCGAGGCACTTGAAGCTGGCGATCACCTCGCGCTTGCTTTCAAGGAATGCCCGCACCGCATTGGCAACACCGACGCCGCCGACGACCAGTGCGGTAAGGCCCACCAGCGTCAGGAACTGGGTGAAGCGCTGGATGTTGTTCTCCAGCCCCGGCGAGGCGCTGGCGCGGGACTGGATGCGCCAGCCGGCTTGCGGAAACTGTTCACGCGATTGCTCGATGAGGCGGATGATGCCTTCGTCCGTGGTGCCGGGGGGCAGCTTCACCATGTAGGACCAGGTGACGAGGCTGCCGGGCTGGACGAGCGCCGTTTCCGGCAGTGCCGCTTCGCTCAACATCAGGCGCGGGCCGAATTCCAGCCCGCCGGAGAGCTTGTCCGGTTCGGTGGCGATCACGCCGGTGAGGGTGACGGTGGTGCGGCCGATGGAGAGCTTGTCTCCGGGTTCAAGCCCGAGGCGGGCGAGCAGCGAAGCATCGGCGACGGCACCGAAGCTGCCGTCCGGCTGGCGGCTCATGGCCTCGGCAGGATTGATGCCGCCTGCAAGTGAAAGAGTACCGTAGAGCGGATAGGCGCCATCAACGGACTTCAGCTCGACAAGCGCCTGATCGCTGCCGTCGGTCTTGCGGGCCATGGCGCGCAGGGTCGCGGTGCGGGTGATTTCGCCAAGGCTCTGCACATAGGCATATTCGGCGGCATCGGCCTCGCGGTGGACGAGGCGGAAGGACATGTCGCCGCCGAGGATCGCCTGTCCCTCGTTGGAAATGCCTTCCGTCAGCGCCCGCGATACCGAGGCAACGCCCGCGATGGCGGCAACGCCAAGGGCGATGCAGGCGATGAAGATGTAAAAGCCCTTCAAGCCGCCGCGCAGCTCGCGCAGGGCAAAACGGAAGGCGAGGGCGAGCGAACTGTTGCCGCCTGACGGGGCCGGGGCAAAGGCCGTCATGCGCGGGCCTCCGCCGGGGAGGCGTGATGCTCCTCCTCCACTTGGCCGGAGCGCATGCGCACCACCCGGTCGCAGCGTTCGGCCAGCGCCGGGTCATGGGTCACCAGCACCAGCGTGGTGCGGCGGCGGGCAATGGCCGAAAACATCAGCTCGACGATCTGCTCACCGGTTGCAGCGTCGAGGTTGCCGGTCGGCTCGTCGGCGATGAGGATTTCCGGCTCCACCACCAGCGCCCGTGCGACGGCCACGCGCTGCTGCTCGCCGCCGGACATCTGCGCCGGATAGTGGGTGAGGCGGTGGCCGAGGCCCACGGCTTCAAGCTCCGCGCGGGCCTTGTCGAAGGCCTTGGGGTCGCCGGCAAGCTCCAGCGGCACGGCGACATTTTCCAGCGCCGTCATGTTGGGCACCAGATGGAAGGACTGGAAGATGATGCCGACATTGCGGCCGCGGAAGCGCGCCAGCTGATCTTCGTTCAGCGGCGTCAGCTCGGAGCCTGCAACGATGACCGAGCCCTTGTCGGCCCGCTCCAGCCCGGCCATCACCATCAGCAGGGTGGACTTGCCGGAACCCGATGGGCCAACCAGACCGGTCGAACTGCCGGCCTCGATTTCCAGATCGACACCTTTGAGAATGTGAACCCGGCCTGCGCCGTCTCCGAGGCTGAGGTGAACTCCCTTGAGCGCAATGGCTGGTCCAGTCGTCATGTGTGACCCTATATAGGTTGGGTGCCCGGTTTGGGATCTGAGCGGTGCCGCGGCCGTTTCACTGCGGTGCCAGCCCATCGGGCAACAAAAAATATGGTCCCGCAGCCTGCGGGTTTCGGGTGCATATGGGGCCCTGTCACGGAGTGATCCAGACCGCCATGTTCAAGTTTGTGTATCTGTTTGTCGCAATTGCGGTGTCTGCAAGCCTTTCTTCCGGCCATGCGCTTGCCAATGACGCAGCTGTGAAGATTGTTGTCCTCGGGGACAGCCTGTCGGCCGGCTATCAGCTCGCCCCCGATGAGGCCTTTCCGGTGCAGCTGGAAAAGGCGCTGAAGGAGAAGGGTGAGAACGTCACCGTGATCAACGCGGGTGTCTCCGGTGATACTTCTTCCGGTGGCCTGTCGCGGCTTGACTGGTCGGTGCCGCCGGATGCGGATGCGGTGATCGTGGAACTGGGCGCAAACGACGCCCTGCGCGGCATTGATCCGGCCGCCACCCGCAAGAACATCGAGGCCATCGTCTCCCGCCTGCGGGAGCGGGGTGTCGAGGTGCTGGTGGCCGGCATGATGGCGCCGCGCAATCTGGGTGAGGACTATGCCGCCGCCTTCGACCCGATCTTCGCGGATGTGGCCGGGGCGCATGATGCGCTGCTCTATCCGTTTTTCCTCGAAGGTGTGGCGATGAGGCCGGAACTCAATCTGGCTGACGGCATGCACCCTACGGGGGAAGGGGTTTCGGTCATCGTTGCCAATGTGCTACCTCTCGTGCAGGATCTCGTTGCCCGCGCCCGGCAGAAATAATCTTCTGCCCCGCCGGGTCCTGCCTTTCGCGGCTTGCCGCACCTGCCACATTGTCTTGAACAACGTCTTGAACAAAGACCTTTCGAAACACGAGGGATGTTCCGATGGATCAACGCCGTCTTGGCCGCACGGATATCATGGTCAGCACGATCTGCCTTGGCACCATGACCTTTGGCGAGCAGAACACGGAAGCTGAGGGCCATGCCCAGCTCGACTATGCGCTGGACCATGGCGTCAACTTCTTCGACACCGCCGAGATGTATCCGATCCCGCCCAGCGGCGAGACGCAGGGGCGGACCGAGCGCATCATCGGCACCTGGCTGAAGGCGCGCGGCAACCGGGACAAGATCGTTCTGGCCACCAAGGTGGCGGGCCGTTCGGACAGCACCTATTACCGCAAGTCCGGTGAAGAGGTGCGCCTCACCCGCCCGCAGATCCGCGAGGCGATCGAGCGCAGCCTGAACAACCTGCAGACCGATTACGTCGATCTCTATCAGGTGCACTGGCCGGACCGCACGGTCCCCGGCTTCGGCTCCAACCCCACCCGCTGGAACGATCCGGCGCCCGCTGCGGACGAGACGCCGATTGCCGAAACGCTGGCGGCCCTGAGTGAACTCGTCAAGGAAGGCAAGGTGCGCCACATCGGCCTGTCGAACGAAAGCGCCTGGGGCACGATGACCTATCTGAAGCTGGCCGAGACCGAAGGTCTTGCCCGGCCGGTGTCGATCCAGAACGCCTACAACATGCTGAACCGCACCTTCGAGACGGGACTGGCGGAAGTCTCCTTGCGCGAGGATGTCGGCCTGCTCGGCTATTCGCCGCTGGCGCAAGGCGCGCTGACGGGCAAGTATCTGGATGGTGCGCTGCCGGCCGGATCGCGCAAGCAGCTCTACAACCGCCTGCAGCGCTATGAGAAGCCGGGCGCCGAAGAAGCCATCCGCGCCTATGTGGAGCTGGCCCGGTCGGCCGGCATGGATCCGGCCCAGCTCGCCATCGCCTTCCCGCTGACCCGCAGCTTCATGACCTCGGTGATCATCGGCGCCACCTCCATGGCGCAGCTGCAGGTGGCCATCGGCGCGGCGGATGTGAAGCTTTCACCGGAGCTGATCGGCAAGATCGACCTGCTGCACCAGATGCATGGCAACACCTCGCCCTGATCTGTGTGGTGGCCTGTGACATGGCTGCCGCAAGGGCAGGGAGAGCCTGCGAATCAACAGCTTGTGCGGCGCGTTTTGCGCCGCGCTTCATTTCGGGAGCGCAAAGCCCCGTCTTTTCAAGGCCTTTGCGAATTTCCTTGCGCAGTGCGGCAAGATGTCCCCTGATGGAGGGACCAGCGACAGCGGAGGGTTGCCCGATGCCGCGATTGTTTACAGGTCTCGAAATTCCGGCCCAAACCGGCCTGCACCTGTCCATGCTCCGCGGAGGCCTGCGGGGCGCCCGCTGGATTGATCCCGAAAACTACCACATCACCCTGCGCTTCATCGGCGATATCGATGACCGCACGGCTGACGAGGTGGCCGATGCCCTGTCGCGCATCCGGCGGGACCCGATCGAGATCCGGCTCAACGGCCTTGGCTCCTTCGGCAATGGCAAGCCGCATTCCATCTGGGCGCGGGTGGAACCTTCCGCCCAGCTGGCCGAGCTTCAGGCCGAGCAGGAGCGTATCCTGCAGCGGCTGGGGCTGCCGCCGGAGCGGCGCAAATACATGCCGCATGTCACGATTGCCCGCTGCAAGACGGCCAGCAACGCTGACGTTGCCCGCTGGCTGACGGAGCGCGGCAGTTTTCAGGCGCCAACTTTCCTTGCCGGGCGCTTTGTCCTGTTCTCCTCCCGTGCCAGCATCGGCGGCGGACCCTATCTTGTCGAAGAAGCCTTTCCGCTGGCCGCGTAAAGGGGTGTGCAACTGGCCTGCCTTGAAACGGGCCAGTTGGCGCGGCAGGCTGGGACCGGTTTCAGGCAGGGACAGAAGGCATGATTGACGGCGGTTTGCTGGTGCTGCAGGTGGTCAAGGCAGTGACCGGTTTCATTCTGGGGTTGCTGGGGGCGGCGGGCTTTCTGGCCTTCGGCTTTTTCCGGGATGTGTTTGCGCAGCAGGATCCGGTGATGGCCGGTGCGGTCACCGGCACGGCGCTCGTCTCTGCGGCCTTTCTGGGGGCGCTTGCCTTCGCGCCTTCTTTCATCGCCATCGCTCTTGCCGAAGTGCTGCGGCTGCGCAGCATCGTCTATCACGTGGGGCTGGCGGGGCTGATCGCGGCCGGGCTCTGGATCATGGGGGACAGCAGCCTCGTCGCCAATGGCCGCAGCGGGTGGCTGCCGGGCACCACGGTGGCGCTGGCCTCCGGCTTTGTCGGCGGGATCATCTACTGGGTGATTGCCGGGCGCACATCCGGCTGCTGGAGAAGCACGGCCGACAGGCCGGGCTGAGGCTTTCTTCCCCTCGGGATCTTTCTACACGCACATATCGTGCCTGAAGCCGAAGGCAGCTTGGGTGGAGCCTGAAGTCTCGTCATTTTGGCGCGGTCTTTCAGCCCCCCTCCCCCTCGTGGGGAGGGGGTAGGGGTGGGGGGAAGGCCTTTCCGTCTGGTAGAGTATCCATTGATTTCAGACAGCTGCTCCTCTGATGGCTCTTCAGGAAAAGTTCCTTTTTCAGACCCTTGCAGGCTCAGAGCCCCCCACCCCTTACCCCTCCCCACGAGGGGGAGGGGGGCGGAGAGCCCTTGCCACAGATCAGATGCATCACTGCGGGCGGTGCCCGAACCTGTTGTGTAAATCCGGTAGCTCCGGATCAGAGCGGCCTGTTGCCGGCGAGAACGTCTTTCGCAGCCTCGGTATGTTCTGGCCGCATGTGGGCGCGTACCATGGCGATGGCGCCCATCAGCACGGTGGCATCGTCGCCAAAGCCGATGCCGAGGATGAAATCCGGCACCAGGTCCAGCGGCAGGACGAAATAGGCGAGTGCCGCCAGCAGCGTGGCGCGCACCTTGCGCGGGGTTGCCGGATCAAGCGCACAGAAATAGGCGGCCACCACATCTTCCATGAAGGGCACTTGCCGGGCCGCCTTGCGCAGCGTCTCCAGCAGCTTTTCGCGGACACGGCGGGATTTCTGCTCGTCCGTGCCCAGCTCCGGCCCAAGGATTTCCGGATCAAAGCCGGGTGCTTCGGTATGATGCGTCATGGCCATCCTCTCCGCAGCCGGTGCTTCTTGTGCTTGCCGGCTACGGACAGAATATGGTGGCGCCGCGCTGCAGCCTCAAGGGATGGCGGCCGGACGCCCGTCAGAGCGCCCGGGTTTCCAGCACGCGCCGGGCGATGACCTGGGCCTGGATTTCCGCCGCACCCTCGAAGATGTTGAGAATACGGGCGTCACAGAGCACGCGGGAAATCTGATACTCCAGTGCAAAGCCATTGCCGCCGTGGATCTGCAGGGCATTGTCCGCCGCTGCCCAGGCCACGCGCGCGCCCAGCAGCTTGGCCATGCCCGCTTCCAGATCGCAGCGGCGGCCGGAGTCCTTCTCGGCAGCGGAGAAATAGGTCAGCTGGCGGGCCAGCATCAGCTCGGCCGCCATCAGCGCCAGCTTGTCGGAAACGCGTGGAAAGCTGATCAGGGGCTTGCCGAACTGGATGCGCTCCTGCGCATAGCGAAGCCCGAGGTCGAGTGCGGCCTGTGCAACCCCCAGCGCGCGGGCGGCGGTCTGGATGCGGGCGCCCTCGAAGGTCTGCATCAGCTGCTTGAAGCCCTGACCGGTCTCGCCGCCGAGCAGGTTCTCCGCCTTCACCTCGAAGCCGTCAAAGGCGATCTCGTATTCCTTCATGCCCCGGTAGCCGAGCACCTCGATCTCGCCGCCGGACATGCCGGGCGCAGGGAAGGGGTCCTCATCCGTGCCGCGCGGCTTTTCGGCGATGAACATGGACAGGCCCTTGTAGCCCGGCTCGTCCGGGTTGGTGCGGGCCAGCAGCGTCATGATGTCGGCACGCACCGGATGGGTGATCCAGGTCTTGTTGCCGGAGACCTTCCACACGTCCCCCTCCTTCACGGCGCGAGTGCGCAGCGAGGCAAGGTCGGAGCCGGTGTTGGGTTCGGTGAAGACGGCGGTGGGCAGGATCTCGCCCGAGGCGATCTTCGGCAGCCAGTGCGCCTTCTGCTCTTCGGTGCCGCCGCACAGGATCAGCTCTGCCGCAATTTCCGAGCGGGTGCCGAGCGAGCCGACGCCGATATAGGCGCGGGACAGCTCTTCCGAGACGACAACCATGCTCTGCTTGCCGAGGCCCATCCCGCCGTATTCCTCCGGAATGGTCAGGCCGAAGACCCCGAGTTCCGCCATCTGATTGATGACGTCGAGCGGGATATAGTCATTGTCGAGGTGCCACTGATGCGCATGGGGGCTCACCTTGTCCTCGGCGAAGCGGCGCATTTCGCTGCGGATCTGCTCCAGCGTTTCATCAAGGCCGCTGTCGCCGAAGATCGAATGGCCTTCCTGATGACGGATGAGCTCTGCAAGTTCAGCCCGCAGCTCCGGACTGGAGCCCTGTGCAATCAGGTCAGCAGAACAGGACCGCAGGGCGGCGGTGTCCGCCTCTCCAAGGCCGAGGCTGGCAAGGCGGATGAACTCGCCCTGGTTCATGGGAATGCCGCCCAGGACCTGCGCCAGATATTCGCTGAAGCCGAGGCGGAGGGTCAGTTCCTCAAGGCGTCCCAGGCGGCCTTGCGCCAGCAGGCGCTGGCCATAGGCATCCATCTGCCGCAGGGCTTCCACATAGGTCGCAAGCCAGGCGAGCCCGTGGGTGGCATGCTGGTGCCGGTCCATGGCCTCGGCAGACAGGCCCTTGCCGTCCGTCACCTTCGCCCGCACGGCACGGGTGGCGGCATCCAGCAGGGTGTCCAGCGCGGCTACGGCCTCTCCCGTTTGCGCAAACAGATGTTCCACTGCACTGTCCTCACCGGCTGCCCCACTGGCTGTTTTTTGTCCCAGAGCCATGCCCATCCGTCCGTCCCTTTGCATTTGTTGTTTGTTGCGTTGCATTCTGGAAAGCATGTTGCGCTGCACCTGCGGCTTTGTCGAGGCCACAGCTCTACGCCTTTCGGCCAAGCAGACAGTGCCGCAAAGGCAACATGGGCTTGACGCCTGCACGCCAAACGGGCCACATCGGGGATATGAAACTGATAAAGTCTCTGCCCGCCAGCTTCCGCGTCCTGTGGGATGCGGTCAGCCACTTCAATACGGATGATGGCTGGGCCATGGCCAGCCATGTGGCGCTGTCGACGCTGCTGGCGCTGTTCCCGTTTCTGATCTTCATCGCTGCCCTCGCCGGTTTTCTGGGGCTCTCGGGCGTGGCCGATCAGGTCTCGGCGCTGATTTTTGATGCCTGGCCGGAGAGTGTGGCGGCTCCTGTCGCCGATGAGATCAACAAGGTGCTGACGGTGCGCCGTGGTGATCTCCTGACCTTTGGCGCCGTGGCGGCCCTGTGGTTTGCCTCCAACGGGGTCAGCGCGGTGCGGCTGGCACTCAACCGGGCCTACCGGGTGCGGGAGACACGGTCCTTCATCTGGCTGCGGCTGCAGGCGATCCTGATCGTGATCCTTGGCTCGGTGGCGCTGATTGCCTTCACCTTTCTCGTGGTGCTGGCGCCGCTGGTTCTGTCGGCGGCCCTCAAGTGGTTTCCGGGGCTGGCGGAAGTCTTCCAGGAACTGCACCTGACCCGCTATGTCATCGCCGGTTTCCTCGGCTTTGCCGGCCTTTATGCCATTCACTGGCTGCTCCCGGCCGGGCACCGCAGCATGATGGATGCGCTGCCGGGGGTGGTGCTGACGCTGGTGCTCTGGGTGGCGTCCGGCACGGTCTTCGGCTGGTATCTGGCGGGCTACGCGGATTACGTCTCCACCTATGCCGGTCTGGCCGGCGTCATGTCGGCGCTGGTCTTTCTCTACATTCTTGCCGTGCTGCTGCTGATCGGCGGTGAGCTGAATGCCGCCATCCTGCGCCAGAGGACGCTGGCGCAGCGCAGGGCGGCGCGCCGGGTCACGCCGGACGGGGCTTCCGGCGGATGAACAGGATCGCCGCCATGATCAGCACCATGCCTGCGATCTGGACAAGGGTAAGCGTTTCGCCAAACAGGAAATAGCTTTCCAGCGTCGTGGCGGCGGGCACCAGATAGAACAAGGATCCGACCTCTGCGGCTGATCCGGTGCGGATCATGTACATCAGCAACAGAATGGCGCCGATGGACAGCACCAGCACAAGCCAGGCCATTGCGAAAATGAGCTGGGGCGACCAGGTGATCTCCCAGGTTTCGGTGAAGGTCAGCGGCACCGTGAAGAGCAATGCGCCGGCATATTGCCAGGTGGTGCCGGTCACGTGGTCTGCGCCCTGCACGAAGCGCTTCTGGTAGACCGTGCCCAGGCTGATGGCGATGACGGACACCAGCATGACGGAGACGGTCACGGAGGTGATGCCGGAGGCCGCTTCGCCAAGCTTGGGCAGCAGCACCAGGAGAAGGCCGGCAGAGCCACCGGCAAAGCCCAGCCAGTGGCGCCAGGTGATCTGCTCTTTCAAAAGCCAGCCGGCCGCGAGTGCGGTCACAACCGGCTGCACGCCGACCATCAGCGCGGCTGCACCTGCGGGCAACCCCTGCCGGATGGCCCAGAACACACCGCCCAGATAGATGCCATGCACAAGAATGCCGGTGACCATGCAGTGAATCGCGGTTTTCACCGGCAGGCGCCGGCCGGAGCCCAGCAAAACGCCGAGGCCAATCAGCAACGGAACGGCGAAAGCGTATCTCAGAGCCAGAAAAACAAAAGGTTCAATGAACGGTGCTCCAAGTTTGGAGCCGATAAACCCGGTCGACCAAAGTGAAATGAACGCAATTGGGGCGAGTTTCTGTGTTTGTATAGACATATGTCTGCCGGGTTGCGGTTTGTGGTGTCAAGAAGTGCATGCGTGGTGAAAATTTAATCAGCAAAGGCGCCTATTCCTAGAGGTGTATTCAGCCCGCATTAACGGCTCTTGCTGTTAAGAATACCGAGCCAGCGTGTAGTGGCTGTCACCTGATGGGAAACGTCTGAATGATCCGGAACACACACACCATTCCAGAACAGGCCCTTTCTGCACAAACCGGTGGCGGAGGCCGGTCCGCGAACGGGCTTACAGTACGTGCGCGGATCTTGTCCATCAGTCTTATCACGGCCGTGGGCCTGCTGGTGGTGGGGGCTGCCTTCTGGTGGAGCCAGTCCAAGGTGGAGGATGCTTTCCGGGCCTCCGAGGCGAACACCAACCTGGCGCGCGCGGCCTATGATTTTGGCGGTATCGCCAAACAGATGCAGATCGAGGAAAAGCTCTATCTCTCGGCCCCCTCTGCTGCCGTCTTTGACAGTTTCAAGGCCGAGGCAGCGAAGGCCGAAGCCGGCATTGCCGCGATTGCCGCCATGCCCGCCGCCAAGCCTTTGGCGAACGAAACGGCGGATGTGCAGGATACGGTCTCGGCCATTGGCGGTGCTTTCGCGGAGCTGCATGCCATTCAGGAGAAGATCGGCTTTGACGGCAGCTCGGGCCTCAGGGCGGATCTGACCGTCCTTGCTGACAAGGCGAAGAACCGGATCAATGACGAGCTCAAGTTCGGTGGTGCTTCCGATTTTGAAAAGCTCGTGCGTACGGTCATGGAAGTGCAGCTCGCCGAGCGCAAGTTCACCCTTTCGGGAGGCGGGCCGCGCGAGGAGTTCGATGAGGCCTTTGCCATGTACACCAAGATGCTGGGCCGGGCCTATATTCCCAATGAGGTGAAAGCCGAGATCGAGACCAGCATGACGGGTTACAAGTCCGCCTTCGATGCCTATGCGGATGCGCTGGTGGTGCGCTCGGACAAGATCACCCTGGTTGAAGACCTGTTCATGCTGCTGCCGCCGCATATCGAGGCGCTGATCAGTGCGGCACGGGCAGGCGATGCTGAAGCGGCTGCGCAGTTGGCTGATGTGCGTCAGCTGTCCTCGCTTGTGGTCTACGGCATCATTCTGGCCATGCTGGTTGGCCTGCCGGCGCTTGCCTTTGCCATCGGGCGCTCCGTATCCGGCCCCCTGACGCGGCTGCAGACATCCATGGAGCGTCTTGCCAGCGGCCAGACGGATGTGGAGCTGCCGCAGAGCAATTCCCGCGATGAGATTGCAGCCATGGTGCGCACTGTCCGTGTGTTCCGTGACAATGCGGCCGAGCGTATCCGCCTCGAAGCTGCGCAGGCCGAGGAGAATGCGGCACGTGATGAGCGTGTGCGCCGGCTGGAAGCCATCATCGGCACCTTCGAGCAGACCGTTCAGCGCGCGCTCGACAGTCTCGATGCCGCATCAAAGGATCTCGGCCAGGCTTCGTCCGCCGTGGAACATGCCTCCGATGAGGTGGCGGCACAGGCCGGCAATGCCGGCCAGAGCGTGCGCGTCGCGGCCCAGAATGTGACGTCTGCGGCCGGGGCGACGGAAGAGCTGGCAGCCTCCATCAAGGAAATTGCCAATCAGGCAGACCGGTCGACGAAGGTCGCCAAGCAGGCTGTGGCCGGGGCAGAATCCACCTTCTCCACCATGCAGGCGCTTTCGAGCGCGGCGGACCGGATCGGCGCCGTGATGAGCCTGATCCGCGACATTGCCAACCAGACCAACCTCCTCGCCCTCAATGCCACCATCGAAGCGGCCCGCGCCGGAGAGGCGGGCAAGGGCTTTGCGGTGGTCGCCGCAGAAGTGAAACAGCTTGCCAACCAGACATCCAAGGCAACCGAGGATATCGCCGCGCAGGTGGAGGCGATCCAGAATGCGTCTGCCGGCGCCGTGACGGCCATCTCGGAAGTGCGGGACATCATTTCCGACATGGACAATCTGGCTGTTGCCGTCGCTGCTGCCGTCGAGCAGCAGGAAGCGGCCGTCAGCGGTATTGCGGCGAATGTTGCCGATGCGTCCAGCCGGTCGGAAGAAGGGGCCGAGCGTATGTCTGCCGTTGTCAATGCCACGCAGCACGCACGTTCCAGCGGAGACGAGGTTGACCGCCTGTCGCAGCTTCTGTCCGAGCAGGCCGGTGTTCTGCGCAAGGAAATCCGCAGCTTCCTTGAAGGCGTGCGCGCGGCCTGAACGAGACGGCCCTAACAATGCGTCCGGATTGATTGAACCAGGGCGATGGGGCCTGAACCGGTCTTTCAACATGGGTGGGATCTCCCGCCCATGTTTTTCTTTTTGCGGACAAATCCTTCCACGTGAACCTTGTGTGAAGCTTGTCCGGCAAGGGCCTTTGCCTTGCCCGGCTTTTCCCGCTATCGATAGGCCCCAAAGAATATATCGGGCCGCGGGCCGGGAGTTGTCATGCAGGAGAGTATCGTCATCATCGGTGCGGGCCAGGCTGGCGCGCAGGTGGCGCAGTCCCTTCGCCAGGGCGGATTTGCAGGTGCCATCCATCTTCTGGGTGACGAGCCGCATCCCCCGTATCAGCGGCCGCCGCTGTCCAAGAAATTTCTCTCCGGCGAGACCGATGCAGAAGGCCTGTGGCTGCGCCCGGCGGCCTTCTATGAAACGCAGGGCATCGGCCTGAGGACCGGCGTCCAGGCGACCGCCATCGACCGCACAGGCAAGACCGTGGTTCTGTCGAGCGGTGAGGAGCTGGCCTACAGCAAGCTGATCATTGCCACCGGCACCCGCGCCCGCGCTGTGCCGCTGCCGGGCAGCAATCTGCCGGGTGTCCTGAGCCTGCGTTCGATTGCCGATGTGGACCATATCCGCAAGGCGCTCTCCGCCCATTCCCGTCTGGCTGTCATCGGTGCCGGTTACATCGGCCTTGAAGTGGCTGCCGTTGCCCGCGCCATGGGCAAGGCGGTGACCGTGATCGAGGCGCAGGACCGGGTGCTGAAGCGCGTCGTGTCGCCGGTCATCTCAGCCTTTTACGAGGGGCTTCACCGGGAGCAGGGCGTTGATCTGCGCCTGAATGCAGGCGTTGCCGGGATTGAGGGTGAAGCGGCAGTAACCGGCGTACGGCTGGCCGATGGCAGCCTCGTCGAGGCGGATCTGGTGCTGATCGCCGTTGGCGCCCTGCCGAATACGGAGCTTGCGGCAGATGCCGGGCTGGATGTGGATGGCGGCATTCTCGTGGATGCTTCCGGCCGCACCAGCGATCCGGACGTCTATGCCTGCGGCGACTGCACCCGCTTCCGCTCCGCCCGCTATGGCCGCGATGTGCGGCTGGAAAGCGTGCAGAACGCCATCGATCAGGCCAAGGCGGTGGCGCAGGCCATTCTGGGCCAGCCGGTGGACTATGATCCGCTGCCCTGGTTCTGGTCGGATCAGTATCACGTCAAGCTGCAGATCGCGGGCCTGTCCGAAGGCTATGACCAGACCATTACGGTGGGCGAGCCTGCGGAAGCAAAGTTCTACGTTGCCTATCTGAAGGACGGCCGCCTGATTGCCGTGGACAGCGTCAACGCGCCCCGCTCGCACATGATGGCCCGCCGGACTATCGGCGAGACCTGGCGCGAAGATCTTCTGCCTCCTGCTTGAGGCGCCTTCTGTGTGGCCCGCCAGCGGGCGTCAGCGCCCGCCGGTGATCTCCGCGATGAGGCGGATGACGTCGCGCGGTTGTTCCAGATGCGGCATGTGGCCTGTGTCTGCGAGGTGGTGCACGGCGATGCCGTCCGGCAGGCCCGCGCTCTGGCTCACGGGCAGCACGCCGTCCTCAAGGCCCCAGATCACCTGAACCGGCAGGGGCAGTGCGGCGACATCTCCAAGCGGCAGGGTCTTCTGCCCGTCACCGTCAAGGATCTCTTCCACGATCTCCTGCAGCGCTTCGACAGCACCCGGCCGTGACCTTGCGTCCGAGGCGTGGCGGGCGAGTTGGTGGGGCATGCGGAAGGAGGGGGCGAAGAATTCCGGCAACAGGGCGGCAAGCTCCTCTTCCTCCGACGCCGAGGCGTAGCGGCGCAGCAGGTCCGCATTGATCTGCGGCCCGAAACCGCCGGGGCCGACCAGCGTCAGGCTGGCGATGCGCTCCGGCATGCGCAGCGCGATGAGCGCGGCAACGGCGCCGCCCATGGAGTGGCCCGCCAGATGCACCTTTTCCAGTTCCAGCGCGTCGAGCGACTGGCTGACAGCCTTGGCCGAGATGCCGGCATTGCCGATGCGCGGCCAACCCACGGCCGTGCCGTGACCCGGCAGATCAAAGGCGATGCTGCGCAGGCGGGTGGAAAGACCCGTCTGGATGTTCAGCCAGCCCTGCCGGTCGCCGCCAAAGCCGTGCAGCAGCACCAGGGGTGCACCGGTCTGGTCCGTGCCCTGCTCGGCATAAGGCAAATGGGCGGGGACATCGGGCTTCAGGCTGATGGACATGGCGGCTTTCCGGATTTCGAGGCGTTTGCCTCTAGATAACGTCCCGGTTCCGCTCTGCCTAGCCGCCCGAATGGCGGGCGGAGGTGGGCCGCTCAAGGGGGTGGACTTCACGGCTGCTGCCGGATTAAATCGATTGAAAGATGCTTCTCATTGCTCTCCGGCTGGTCTAGAAGCGGCAAACCTCTTTGTTTCAGGGTGATTTTCAGATGACGAGCGCGGTGGATATCGTTTGCCTTGGCGAACCCATGGTTGAGCTGAACCAGCATGAGGCGGGTGGTGCCTATCATCCCGGTTTTGGCGGCGATGTGTCCAACGCCGCCGTGGCAGCGGCCCGTCAGGGTGCCTGTGTGGCGCTGGCGACGGCTCTGGGTACCGATGTCTTCGGCGACAGCCTGCGCGCCATGTGGAAGGCGGAGGGCGTGGACGACAGCGAGGTCAAGGCCAACCCGGATGCGCCGACCGGCATCTATTTCGTCACCCATGGCGCCGATGGCCACCGCTTTTCCTACCGCCGGGCAGGCTCTGCCGCCAGCCTCTACCAGCCGCGCGACCTGCCGAAGGACATGCTGGCCAAGGCCCGTGTGCTGCATTTCTCCGCCATCAGCCAGGCAATTTCCGCTTCTGCCTGCGATGCCTGCTTTGCGGCGGTTGATGCGGTGCGTGCTGCGGGTGGTCTGATCTCCTATGACACCAACCTTCGCCTTGCGCTGTGGCCGCTGGCCCGAGCCCGTGCCGTCATCCGCTCGACCATCGGCATGACGGATATCATTCTGCCGGGCCTCGATGACGCCCGCCAGATCTGTGACGCCCAGGATGCCGGTGGCATCGCCGATGAACTGCTTGGCCTCGGTGCCAAGGTGGTGGCGCTGACCATGGGCGGCGATGGCGTGCTGGTTGCTACGGCAGAGCGCCGCGAGACGCTGGCGGCCCACAAGGTGAAGGCTGTGGATGCGACGGGTGCAGGCGATGCCTTCGACGGCGCATTCCTGGCCGAGTATCTGCGCAGCGGCGACGCGTTTGCGGCTGCGGCCCATGCCAATGCGGCGGCAGCGCTCTCCGTCACCGGCTATGGCGCGGTCGCGCCGCTGCCGCGCCGGGCGGATGTGGAAGCATTTCTGGCAGAGAAGGCAGGCTGAGGCTTTCCGCCTGGACATGTAACGGTTTCTTCACCACGAAAACGCTAGAAATACTGGAGTTTCAGCCCGTCACCGTGCGGGCACTCCCGTTGCGTTCCTGTGTCTGATCCAACCGAAACCTTCCAGCGAGCCTTTCCATGCACCGTCTGTCCCGTCTGACCTTCATGGCTGCTGCTGCCGGCATCGCCTTGAGCGCATTTTCTGCCGTGCCCGCATCGGCCTATGACAACACCTATTATGATCCGGTCACGCGCCAGTGGCTGGAAATGAAGCTGACCCCGGAAGTGGCGGCCAAGATCGCCCGCCGGGAATACAAGCGCAAGACGGTGGATTACCGCGGCCCGGAGGCGCCCGGCACGATCATCGTCGACACCACGGAGCGCCGCCTTTACCACGTGCTGGGCAACGGCAAGGCCATGCGCTACGGCATCGGCGTCGGCCGGGACGGCTTCACCTGGAAGGGCGAGGAAAAGGTCACCCGCAAGGCCGAGTGGCCGGGCTGGACGCCGCCGCCGGAAATGATCGCCCGCGAGCGCAAGAAGGGCCGCAAGCTGCCTGCCTTCATGGCTGGCGGCCCGCAGAACCCGATGGGCGCCCGCGCGCTCTATCTCGGCAACACGGTCTACCGCATCCACGGCACCAACGAGGACTGGAGCATCGGCCAGGCCGTCTCCTCCGGCTGCTTCCGCATGTGGAACGATGACGTGGAACACCTCTACAGCGAGGTTTCCGTGGGCGCCAAGGTGGTGATCCGCTGAGGCTCTCCAGAGGAGACTACGGGAAAACTCAATGAGTTTCGTCATGCCATGGCTTGACCATGGCATCCACCCCGTGTCGTCTCCGGGTGTGGGGCATCTCCCTGCACCCATGTCTGGCTTCTCCGCTTGCCGGGGCGAAACGGCATGGATGCCATGATCAAGTCATGGCATGACGGAGAGAAGGGCGATGGCCGGAGCGAACAACAGGCGGTCTTACCCGCCGGCGACCTCGCCGGGCCGGACGATCAGCCAGTTGAGGCGCAGCGGCGGCCACTTGGCCGGGGCGGCGTAGGGGATATCGGCAAAGCCGCCGCGCAGGCGGCCCGGATAGAGCGCGGCCAGCGAGCCTGTGGGCGTTTCGCTGTCTCCGGTCCAGATCACCAGAACGCCGGTCTTCTTCACGTCCTCCAGGCTGATCCATGGGGCAATGGCGGGGATGTGATCGGTGAAGAGATGCGGCCTGTCCGCAGAGAACAGGGTGACATGGGCCGCCGGCCACATGTCGCCCGCCACATAGGTGAGCGGCGTGCCGGTTGCCTCGCGCCAGGCCGCTTCAGCTTGTGCCGCCACTTCCGCTCCGGGAAAGTGAATGCGCGTCGGCTTTTTCTTGATCAGCGGCTCCACCAGCGCCTGCCCGGCAGCAACGCTCAGGAAAATCACCTGCACTGCAGCGGCTGCTGTCAGCGCGCGGCGGATGGACCAGTTGCCGTTGCGGGCTGAGGCGAAGCGCACCAGCAAGAGCCCCGCCAGCGTGAACATGGACGCGCCCCACATCTGCTTGAAGGCATTGCCGGTCATACCGGAGACCAGCATCACGACAAGAGCAGGCAGCAGGGTGAACCACAGCAGGAAACGCAGATCCGCCGAACTGCCCCGGGGCGGCTCACCTTCTGGCGCCGTGCCGCGCAGGCCCGCCAGACCGAGCCCGGCAAAAATGGGGATCAGCACCGGCGCCATGCTGCCAAACTGGCCGAGCAGGAAATTGACCGGGTTGAGAATGTGGTCTGCGATGCCTTCTGCCGGAACACTGCGGCTTGCGGCATAGGTGAAGGTCAGAAAGTCTGTTTCCTTCAGCCACCAGACATGCGGGACAAAAAGCGCCAGCGCCAGCACCATGGCCAGATAGGGGCCGGGCGTTGCAAGGCAGCGGCGCGCATCGCGGAACGTCAGTGCATAGAGGCCGATGCAGCCGATGAGCAGGCCGGTGAAATATTTGGCATAGAGCCCGAGCGCCGCAGTAAGGCCGAGCAGCAGCCAGTCCGCCAGCCGGCCATGGGCAAGGCCCCGGTGGAAGAACAGCAGCATTCCGGCCCAGACGGGGATCTGCAGGATGTTCGGGTTGAACTCCGGCGCGGGCAGGGTGAAGTAGAAGGCGCAGCTGGTGGCCGCAATGGCCCAGAACCGCTGCCCGGGCGCAAGGCCCATGTCCCGCCCCAGCAGCCAGATCGCCAGATAGGTGAGGGCGTAGCAGATCTGGCTCAGCCAGTAGGCGCCGAAGGCATGGCCGCCGGTCAGATGATAGCTCCCCTCCAGCAGCCAAGCCTGCAGCGGCGGGTGCTTGGTGTAGCCGAGCGCCAGATCCCGGCCCCAGGCAAAGCCCTCCACCACATCCAGCGGCGGATTGGGAAACAGCACACTCGGCACCAGGGCCCAGAGCAGGCAGATGGCAAGGCAGTAGAGAAGGGTTGCGCGGGCGGCTGACATCATCGGTCGTCCGGTCATCGGGAGGCAGGATTTGACGGTTCGGCAAAGGCCCAGAGCCGGGCGCCGAGGAAGGTGAGCGGCGGAACCACGAAGATCGCAATGATGATGCCCACCGCGCCGGGCAGCTGGGTGAACTTCAGCAGGGCCGCCAGGGCACCGTTGTTCAGCACGAAGCCGGCGGCAGCCAGCACGAAGAAGCGGCGCATGCGCTGGCCGGTCTGTACCTCATCGTCAGAGCGGAAGCTCCAGGCGTGATGGCCGGTGAACGAGACGATGAAGGCCACCAGAAATCCGCCGATGTTGGAGAGCATCGGCGGCACATGGGCGAGTTCCAGCAGGCCGACGGCCACACAGGCGTGCACAACGGCGGCCGATACGCCGACGATGCCGAAACGGGCGATGGTGGCGAACTCCCGCAGAAGCCGCTGCTGCCGTTCCCGGGTCATCATGCGCTCTCCCCGCCGGAGGGATTTGCACCCGCTGGTGTTGCGGACGATTCAATGATGTCCTGCACCAGATAGACCGGCCGCTGCTTCGTTTCGATGAAGAGCCGTCCGATGTATTCGCCAATGATGCCGATGGACAGCAATTGCAACCCGGAGAAGAACAGGACACTCACCATCAGCGAGGCATAACCCGGCACATCGATGCCATAGAGGATCACCCGCGCTACCAGAACCATGGCATAGGCAAATGCCACTGTTGCGATGAGGCCGCCGCAATAGAGCCAGACCCGCAGGGGCACGCTGGTGAAGCTGGCAAGGCCGTCAAGGGCGAAGTTCCAGAGCTTCCAGTAGTTCCACTTGCCTTCCCCGGCCCGCCGTGGCGGGCGCTCGTAGGGCAGGAAGGTGGTGGGATGGCCAACCCAGGCAAAAAGGCCTTTCATGAAGCGGCTGCGCTCCGGCAGGCGCCCGAGGGACTCTGCCACGCTGCGGTCGATCAGGCGGAAGTCTCCCGCATTGGCCGGCATGTGGATATTCGTCAGCCGGTCGAAGAGCCGGTAGAACATGCTGGCCGTGCTGCGCTTCATCAGGGTGTCCTGCGACCGGTCCACCCTGAGGCCATAGATCACGTCATAGCCTTGCTTCCAGAGTTCCAGCATTTCGGGGATGAGGCCGGGCGGATCCTGCAAGTCAGCGTCGAGGATGACGAGAATGTCACCCTTGGCGTGGTCAAGACCTGCGGTGAGGGCGGCTTCCTTGCCAAAATTGCGCGACAGGCCGATCAGCTTCCCGGGAAGGCCCTCCGACAGATAGCGGCAGATGATGCGAGCCGTATCGTCGCTGCTGCCATCATCAATGAAGATGAATTCGCTCACCACGGGAAGGCCGGCAAGGGCTGCCTGAGTTTCGGTGAGGAAGATATCCAGCACTTCGGCTTCGTTGTAGACGGGTACAACGATGGACAAGAGCGGGCGGGAGGGGCGCCGGGCGGCGCGCCGCTCCAGATAGACGGACTGGCTGGCCGCTGAGGGCGGGAAGTCCATGGTGAAGGCATCCCACATTCGGATTCTGGACGGGTCACGCCGCTGGCCGGCCCGTCAGGAAAAATGCCCCCGGCCGGGCCGGAGGCATCTGCTTCTTGTCAGCTCAGCACGCCGTGGCAGTGCTTGTACTTCTTGCCCGAGCCGCAGGGGCAGACCTCGTTGCGGCCGACCTTGCCCCAGGTCGCGGGATCATTCGGGTCGCGGGCAATGCCGGTGACCGCAAAACCGCCCGATGGCCGCTCATCGGCCATCTCGTCCTCGCCTGTCACCGGGTCGAGGTGATGGGGATGCATCTCGCGCGGCTCTTCCGGCATCTGCGGCGCCTGCTGGGTCACCAGTTCCACCCGCATCAGCTGGGAGGTGGTGATCTGGCGCAGCTGGGTCAGCATGGTCTCGAACAGGTTGAAGGCTTCGGTCTTGTATTCCTGCAGCGGGTCACGCTGGGCATAGCCGCGGAAGCCGATGACCGAACGCAGATGATCGAGGTTCGCCAGATGCTCGCGCCAGAGATTGTCCAGCGTCTGCAGCAGGATGGCCTTTTCCACCTGGCTCATGATCTGCTGGCCGAAACGGCCGAGCTTGTCTTCCATGACGGCGTCGGCGGCCTTCATGAGGCGCTCGCGCACTTCCTCATCGGCAATGCCCTCTTCCTTGGCCCAGTCGACGATCGGCAGGTCAAGGTTGAGGAGGGTCTGCACTTCCTTAGTCAGGCCTTCCGTATCCCACTGTTCGGGATAGGCGCGTTCGGGGATATGCCGTGAGACGAGATTGTCGATCATCTCGTGACGCATGTCGGTCACGGTCTGGCCGAGGTCCTCGCCATCCATCAGGTCGATGCGCTGTTCGAACACCACCTTGCGCTGGTCGTTCATCACGTCATCGAACTTCAGCAGGTTCTTGCGGATGTCGAAGTTGCGCGCTTCCACCTTCTGCTGGGCCTTGGCCAGCGCCCGGTTGATCCAGGGGTGGATGATGGCCTCGCCGTCCTTCAGGCCCAGCTTCTGCAGCATGGAATCCATCCGGTCGGAACCGAAGATGCGCATCAGGTCGTCCTGCAGCGACAGGAAGAACTTGGAATGGCCGGGGTCGCCCTGACGGCCCGAACGGCCGCGCAGCTGGTTGTCGATGCGCCGGCTTTCGTGGCGCTCGGTGCCGATGACGTAAAGACCGCCGGCCGTCAGTGCCTTCTGCTTCAGGACTTCGATTTCGGCGCGGATCGCGGCCACGCGCGCATCACGCTCGGGGCCGGCTTCCATGTCCGCCAGTTCGCGCTCGATGCGCATGTCCGGATTGCCGCCAAGCTGGATGTCCGTGCCGCGGCCGGCCATGTTGGTGGCGATGGTCACGGCACCGGGCAGACCGGCCTGGGAGATGATGAAGGCTTCCTGCTCGTGGTAGCGGGCGTTCAGCACCGCGAAGACCTTGTCTTCCTTGCCGCCCTGATCGCCGTTCTGCAGCGGCGCAAAGGCGTTGGGATCGGTCACATCCACCTGCCGGTAGCCGTGCTGGCGCAGGCGCTCGGCCAGCATTTCCGACTTTTCGATCGAGGTGGTGCCGACCAGAACCGGCTGCTGGCGGGACTTGCAGTCGTCGATCAGTGCCACGATGGCGTTGAACTTTTCGTCCGCGGTCCGGTACACCTCGTCGTCGTCATCGACGCGCTTGACCGGCATGTTGGTCGGGATCTCGACCACTTCCAGCCCGTAGATGTCCTGGAACTCGTCCGCCTCGGTCGCAGCCGTACCGGTCATGCCGGCCAGCTTGTCATACATGCGGAAATAGTTCTGGAAGGTGATCGAGGCGAGGGTCTGGTTCTCCGGCTGGATGCGGACCTTTTCCTTTGCTTCCAGTGCCTGATGCAGGCCTTCCGAATAGCGGCGGCCCGGCATCATGCGGCCGGTGAACTCGTCGATGATCACGACTTCGCCGTTGCGGACGATGTAGTCCTTGTCGCGCTGGAACAGCTTGTGGGCCTTCAGCGCCTGCTGCAGGTGATGCACGGCGCTGACGTTTTCCACGTCATAAAGCGACTCGCTGCGCAACAGATTGGCTGCACCCAGCAGGCTCTCCAGTTTCTCGTTGCCGCTTTCGGTGAACGTGGCCGAGCGCTGCTTCTCGTCGATCTCGTAATCTTCCGGCGTCAGGGCCGGAATGAAGGCATCGACCGTGTTGTAGAAGTCCGAGCGGTCTTCCAGCGGGCCGGAGATGATCAGCGGCGTGCGCGCCTCGTCGATGAGGATCGAGTCCACTTCATCGACGATGGCGAAGTTGTGGCCGCGCTGAACCATCGAAGCGCGCTCATACTTCATGTTGTCGCGCAGATAGTCGAAGCCGAATTCGTTGTTGGTGCCGTAGGTCACGTCGGCGGCATAGGCGGCGCGGCGCTCCTCATCGGACAGGCCATGCACGATGACGCCTGTGCTGAGGCCCAGGAAGCCGTAGACCTTGCCCATCATCTGGGCGTCGCGCTGGGCCAGATAGTCGTTCACGGTGACCACGTGAACGCCCTTGCCAGCAAGAGCGTTGAGGTAGACCGGCGCGGTGGCGACAAGCGTCTTGCCTTCACCGGTGCGCATCTCGGAGATCTGTCCGGAGTTGAGGACAAGGCCGCCGATCAGCTGGACGTCATAGTGCCGCTGCCCGAGGGCGCGGCGGGCCGCCTCGCGCACGGTGGCGAAGGCAGGGGCCAGAATGTCGTCCAGCGTGGCGCCTTTGGCCAGCTGCTCGCGGAAGGTCTGGGTGCGCGCGCGCAGCGCGTCATCCGACAATGCCTGTACTTCGGCTTCGAGAGCATTAATGGCCGCAACCTTCGCCTTCATGGCCTTGATCTTGCGGTCGCTCGGGGAGCCAAAAATCTTACGTGCTAATGCGCCAAGGCCGGCCATGTGGCGGTCCTTCCAAGTGACGGGCGGCATCAGGTGCAAGGCCCCTGTCGCCGGCCCTCAAAAAAATCTCATTTCCGGTACACGGTCCGCCTGCCTGCCCGCGTGCGGGCTGCGAAGCTGCCGTTCCATGGATGCCCCGCCCTTGAAGGTGGCGCGGGACGTTCGACAGATAAGAGGGGGTAGGATGCTTGTCAACGCCGCCGCTTTCAGCAAGGTTGCGGCAGCTCGCGCTCATGCGGTGCAGAGCTGTTCAAATTCTGACCCTAAGGACTCCACATGTTCCGTTCTTTCATGAGCCGCCCCCTGCGCCCGGTCCTGATCGCCGCAACGGCGCTCAGCCTCGGTGCCACGGCCCTGTCTGCGGCCGAACCGGGTGACGTTGTTGCCAAGGTCGGCAGCACGGAAATCACCGAAGCCGATATCGCCTTTGCCGCCCGTGACCTTGGCCCGCAGCTGCAGCGCTTCCCGCCGGCCCAGTGGCGCCAGATTCTCACGGACGTGATGATCGACATGACGCTTCTGTCCGATGCGGCGAAGAAGGAAGGCCTTGAGAAGGACGAGGACTTCCAGCGCCAGGTCCGCTTCATGACCACGCAGGCCCTGCGCAATGCCTATGTGGCGCAGAAGCTGGATGCCGCCATCACCGAGGACGACCTCAAGGCGGCCTATGACAAGGAATTCAAGGATTTCCAGGGCGAAGAAGAAGTCCGTGCCCGCCATATCCTCGTTTCCTCCAAGGAAGAAGCTGAGAAGCTGATCAAGGAGCTGGACGGCGGCGCCGACTTTGCCGAGCTGGCCAAGGCCAATTCCAGCGACGGTTCGGCTGCCAATGGCGGTGACCTCGACTATTTCACCAAGGGCCGCATGGTGCCGGAGTTCGAGGCGGCTGCCTTTGCCCTGCAGCCGGGCGAATACACCAAGGAGCCGGTTGAGAGCCAGTTCGGCTGGCACATCATCAAATCCGAAGACAAGCGCATCCAGAGCGCCCCGTCGCTGGAAGAGGTTTCCGATGGCCTGCGCCAGATGCTGATGCGTGAGCGTTATGCAACGCTGATCGAAGAGCTGAAGGCCGCAAATCCGGTGGAAATCATCAAGCAGGATGCTGCCGCCGATGCCCCGGCTGGCGAGGCTGCAAAGCCCGCCGCGCAGTAAGATAGAAGGTTCGGAAGTCAAAGCGCTTCCAGTCTGACAGGGATCCCCCGGCACCCCGCCGGGGGATTTCCTGTTTCAGGGGGTGTCATGGGTCTTGCGCACCCCCCTTCCATCGGGCAAGGCTGCGGCTCATTGCATTTGAGTGCCAGAGGCCGTCATGTCGACAGAAGTTTCCCCGCTTGCCCCCAAGTCCTACCCTGAGATGCCCGTCATCGAAGGCGTGCGTTTTGCCACGGCGGCTGCCGGCATCAAGTACAAGGGCCGCACGGATGTGCTTCTTGTGCTGATGGATGAGGGCACGGAAGTGGCCGGTGTCTTCACCCGCTCGCTCTGCCCCTCCGCCCCGGTGGACTGGTGCCGCGCCAATCTGCCTTCCGGCAAGGCCCGGGCGCTGCTGGTCAACTCCGGCAATGCCAATGCCTTCACCGGCAAGAAGGGCAAGGCAGCGGTCGAGCTTTCGGCGGACATCGTCAGCAAGGCGGTCGGCTGTGCCCAGGGCGAGATCTATCTCGCCTCCACCGGCGTGATCGGCGAACCGCTGCCTGCGGACAAGTTCTCCGGTGTCGTTGACGGGCTGGTGTCTGATGCCGTTGCCGGTTCCTGGCTCGATACGGCCAAGGCGATCATGACCACCGACACCTATCCGAAGGTGTCTACCCGCACGGTGGATCTGGGCGGTGTGCCGGTAACGCTGAACGGCATTGCCAAGGGTGCGGGCATGATCGCCCCGGATATGGCGACCATGCTGTCCTTCCTCTTCACCGATGCTCCGGTTGCAGCTCCCGTGCTGCAGGAGCTGATTTCCGGCGCCGTCGGCGGCAGCTTCAATGCCATCACCGTGGACAGCGACACCTCCACCTCCGACACGGCCCTGCTGTTTGCCACCGGCAAGGCGGCCGAACGCGGTGCTGTGCGCGTCACCGAAGCCTCCGATCCGCGTCTGGAGCCTTTCCGTCAGGCGCTGGGCGAGGTGATGCAGGATCTGGCACACCAGATCGTCCGGGATGGGGAAGGCGCCCGCAAGTTCGTGGAAGTGCGCGTCGAGGGTGCCTCGTCCGATGCGTCGGCCAAGCGCATTGCCCTGTCCATCGCCAACTCGCCGCTGGTGAAGACCGCCATTGCCGGTGAGGATGCCAACTGGGGCCGTGTCGTCATGGCTGTAGGCAAGGCCGGAGAGCCGGCGGACCGTGACCGTCTGGCCATCTGGTTCGGCGATGTGCGTGTGGCCGTCAATGGCGAACGGGATCCGGATTACTCGGAGGCGGCCGCTTCCGCCGTGATGGAGCGCGAGCATATCGTCATCCGCACAGAGATTGGTCTGGGCGAGGGCTCCGCCACCGTGTGGACTTGCGATCTGACCAAGGCCTATGTCGAGATCAACGGCGATTACCGCAGCTGAACCGTCAAACTTTCTTCGGGGCGGGCCCTGAGATTTTTTAAGAGCCCGCTCAAAACTGTCTAAAATTGGAACATGCCATGCGGATGGTTCTTGTCGTTGCCTGTGCTCTCATTGACGCGGACGGGCGTATCCTGATCGCGCAGCGGCCCGAGGGGAAGTCCATGGCAGGGCTCTGGGAATTCCCCGGAGGCAAGGTGGAAGCTGGAGAAAGGCCGGAAGCCTGCCTGATCCGCGAGCTTTCCGAGGAACTTGGAATCAGCGTTAAGGAAGAGTGCCTAGCCCCTCTGACCTTCGCCAGCCACGCTTATGAAGATTTTCACCTCCTCATGCCATTGTATGTCTGTCGGCGATGGCAAGGAACTCCCGCAGCCCAGGAAGGGCAGACCCTGAAATGGGTGCGGGCAGGCAAGCTCAGGGAATTCCCCATGCCACCGGCCGATGAGCCGCTGATCCCCCATCTGATCGGGTTGGTCGGCGCCTGATGTAGACCGACAGGCAAACAGCCGCGTATCTGGCTGGTTAGGAGTTGCAATGCGACTGGACGAAAATCCGGCAGGCATGTTTGGTGCCCCCGCCAGGAAGCGCGTTCAGATCGGCCTTGATCTGGCGGCCCGCTTCCGGGACGACGTGAAAGGTGCAACGGCCGTGGAATACGGCCTGATGGTGGCCTTCATCTCCGCAGCGATCATGGCGACACTCCTGTCCATTGGCCAGGATATCGGTACCGCCTTCTCCATCATCAGCACGGCCCTGCGCGGCGGCTGATCAGGCCCCGCTTTTATCTTCCGGCACTTTCAGTGCATCGACCAGCCGTGCCTTCGCGGAACCGGGCTTCAGCGGCTTCTGCTGGCTTTCATGCGGCGCCCAGCCGGACAGATACATCACCTGAAATGTTGCGCGGATACGCCCGTCCGGGTCGCTGTAATCTGCTGCATAGAGTTCTGCCGCCTTCAGGAACACGGCCCGTGACAGGGGCTTGCGGCTGCGCTCGTTCAGCGCCGATGTGGCGCCCATCATCTTCAGATCCCGCATCAGCGCGAAGATATTGTCGTAGCGCACCGTCAGCTTGTCCGTGTCTGTCACAGGCAGGGCAAAGCCTGCGCGCTGCAGCAGGGCGCCAAGATCCCGCGTATCGGCAAAGGGCACGACGCGGGGGGCGGCGCCGCCGGTCACATCCAGCTCCGCCCGCATCAGGCAGTCGCGCAACTCGCTCAAGGTATCCCCGCCCAGCAGCGCCCCCAGAAACAGCCCGTCCGGGCGCAAGGCCCGGCGGATCTGGATCAGCGCACCCGGCAGGTCGTTGACGAGTTGCAGGCTGAGCGCCGAGACCATCAGCCCCACGGACGCATCCCTCAAGGGCAACAGCGCGTCATCGCAGACAAAATCCGGGGCGGGCAGGGCAGGGTCGGGCAGGAACAGGTCACCGCGCAGCACCGTCTCCGCCTTGCCGCTTTGGCGCAGGATCTCAGCAATCCGCCCGGTGTGGCCGCCCAGATCCACCGCCGTGCCGAATTCGCGCGTCACCGCCGCAATCCTGTCCGCCAGATCTTCGGCGACAGCGGCCAGCAGGAAATCGGCACCTTCCGTGCGGCACTCAAGGGCACGGCTGCGCCGCTGGGCGAAGAGGGGACGGTCGATGAGATCGATGCGGGTCATGTGGGTGCCTTCCGGGTGCCGGGCATGCTGCCTTATAGGCCCAGCCTTTCGCTTCCGTCAAAAGCTGCTAGGGTGACGTGAACCACGGGTTGCAAGAGGCGGCAGATGCTTCATGAACCGGATGCAGGCCTACACCGCCTTGACTGGCGCCGCCGCTCCCTCGGCGGATTGCGCCGGATCTGGCGTGCCGGGCTCGATTTTCTGCTGCCGCCGCGCTGCCTCACCTGCGATGCCCCTTCTGCCGAGCCCGATGCAGTCTGCCCCTCCTGCTGGGGGCAGATGCCCTTCATCGAGGCGCCCTGGTGCGCCCGTTATGGTACGCCGCTCTCGTTTGATCTCGGGCCTGAAGGGCTGAGTGCCCGCGCCATCGCCTCGCCGCCCCTCTTCAACCGGGCCCGTGCAGCCACCCTCTATGGCGGTCCGGCGCGGGACTTGGTGCTGGCGCTCAAATTCGGCGGGCGGCGCGAGGTGGCAGCCCCCATGGGGCGGCTGATGGCGGCAGCCGGGCGTGAGTTGTTCCAGCCTGACACGCTGGTTCTGCCGGTGCCTCTCCACCGCACGCGCCTTTGGCAGCGGCGGTTCAATCAGGCGGCCTTGCTGGGGCAGCAGGTGGCGCGCATCAAGGGTGTGGGCTTTGAACCGCTGATGCTGGAGCGCCGCCGCCGTACCCGCCAGCAGGTGGGCCTGCATGCGGATGAGCGCAGCCGCAATGTGCGCGGTGCCTTTGCGCTCCGGCCGGAAGCGGCGATGAAGATCAGCGGGCGGCCGGTGGTGCTGGTGGATGATGTTCTGACAACGGGATCAACCGTGGAGGCCTGCACGCGGGTGCTGCTGCGGGCCGGTGCGCGGCAGGTGGACGTGCTCACCTTCGCCATCGCCGATCCCTCGCTCACTGCAGACTGACTGGTTTCCCTTCGGCCGCGGCCATTTTCGGGGCTTGTCCGGCGCAAGTTCCGGCAGATATAAGCCGGTAAGCGCAGTTTGACTGTCTGTGAGCATTCTTGACAGGCTGATGCCCCTCCATCGTCATCCCGGCCTTGAGCCGGGACCGGTGAGCCGGGGCATATGCTGTTTCAGGGAGCTGCAGCCGGAAGGCCTTGGCTCTCCGGTCCCGGATCTCCGCTTCGCTGCGTCCGGGATGACGATTGTGAGGGCTGTCAGTGGCCTGAGGGGCGGTGAGCTGCCCATAAGGAGTTGAAACGTGGTTGAAGTCATCATCTACACCCGGCAGATGTGCGGCTACTGTTCTGCGGCCAAGCGCCTTCTGGACAGCAAGGGCGTTGCCTATACCGAGCATGACGCCAGTTTTGATCCGGGTCTCAGGGCCGAGATGATTGCCAAGGCCAATGGCCGCAGCACCTTCCCGCAGATTTTCATCGGCGGGGTGCATGTGGGCGGCTGTGACGACCTGCATGATCTGGACCGGGCGGGCAAGCTCGATCCCATGCTCGCCGCCTGATTCGGAGCTTGTGACACATGGCCATCTTCACCGCCGCCTGCGTGCAGCTTCGCTCCAGCCGGGACGTTGCTGCCAATAGTGCCGCTGCCGAAGCGCTGATCCGCGAGGCGGCCGCGGCGGGGGCGGACTATGTGCAAACGCCGGAGATGACCAATCTGCTGGAGCGCAGCCGCGAGGAACTGATGGCCAAGATCCGGGTGGAGGCGGAAGACCCTTCGCTGGCCCGGTTCCGGGCGCTGGCCGCAGAGCTTGGCATCTGGCTGCATATTGGTTCACTTGCCATTCTGCTGGAGCCGGGCAAGGCGGCAAACCGTGGCTTTCTCATTGGTCCCGATGGCAGCCTGAAGGCGAAATACGACAAGATCCACATGTTCGACGTGGATCTGCCCAACGGCGAAAGCTGGCGGGAGTCTGCCACCTACCGGCCTGGCTGCGAGAGCCTTGTGGCGGATCTGCCCTTTGCATGGCTCGGCATGGCCGTGTGCTATGACGTGCGCTTTCCGGCCCTGTTCCGGGCGCAGGCGCGTGCCGGGGCGGAGGTGCTAACCATGCCGGCCGCCTTCACCCGCCAGACCGGCGAAGCGCATTGGCATGTGCTGCAGCGGGCGCGGGCGATCGAGAATGGCGCCTTCGTCATCTCCAGCGCTCAGGGCGGCAAGCATGAGGATGGGCGCGAGACCTATGGCCACAGCCTGATCGTCAATCCCTGGGGTGCGGTGATCGCGGAACTTGACCATGATGAACCGGGCTTCGTGACCGCCCGTATCGACACAGAAGAAACGCAGAAGGCGCGTCAGCGCATTCCCGCCATCGCCAATGAGCGGGATTTCACCCTGACGCAGACCGGCAAGGAGATTGAGGCGTGATCCGTTACACGCTCCGCTGCGACAATGCCCATGAGTTCGAGGGCTGGTTCCGCAATTCCGGAGATTTCGAGCGCCAGACGGCGCAAGGACTGATGAGCTGTCCGGCCTGCGGATCCGATGCGGTGACCAAGGCGCTGATGGCGCCTGCCGTCAGCACCTCGGAGCGGCGGGAGAGCCTTGCTCCTGTCAGCGGCGGCGCGGAAGCGGCGGCAGCCGTTGACGCGCCTGCAGCGCCCGCCGGGGCCGGGGCAACTTCGGCCATGATCGCCTCGGATTCGCGCCACGCCGAGCTTCTTGAGAAGATCCGGGAACTGCGCCAGCAGATCGTCTCGAATGCCGATTATGTGGGCCAGTCCTTTGCCGATGAGGCGCGCAAGATGCACTATGGCGAGGCGGATCATCGCAGCATCTATGGCGAGACCAGCCCGGATGATGCCCAGGCCCTGCTGGAAGAGGGCATCAGCATCCTGCCGCTGCCGGTGCTGCCGGAAGACCGCAACTGATTGCTGCCTTCGCTCAGTCCAGACTAGAAACCGGGCCAGCAGCCGGGCCAGCTTGAACGGGTGGCCCGGCTGTTGTTGGATGGAGCCTGATCAGGCGCTGGCAGCCGGCTTTGCGCGCGGGGCGGCCTTGCGGGTTGCCGTTTCGCCACTGCCGTTGCTGTTGGCCGGTTCCATGGCCTTGGAGGCCGCTTCCATGGTCTGCTGGGCCATGTCTTCGACCACCTCGGCCGCCGTATCGACGACCAGATCCCCGGCCTTCGAGGTTTCGGCGAGGCTGGTCTGCAACAGCTCCAGCGTCTTCTGCGCCTGTGCTTCGTAGTCGTGCCACATGTCACGGAAGAAGCCCTGCAGGGTCTTGGCGGTTTCTGCCGGTTCCTTGCAGGCCACGAGCGAGCGGAAGCAGGCGAGATCTGCCTTGAGCCGCTGGTTCACGAAGTCCATGTGGCCGGTGAAAGCCTTCTCGCTGCCTTCCAGCATCTGACGGCTGGCGGTTTCCAGGGCGCTGAGCGTGTGTTCGCCCAGCTTGTCAGAGCGTTCGGCCCATGACCAGTTATTGGCCCAATTGCTGGATGCCACATTCATCCACGGCGCGGTGAGCCCCATGGTGCCGTTTCCGGCGGTGTCATGTTCAATCCGGTTCTTTGTCATGTCGACCTCCCACAGATGTCGATTGCGCGTCTTCAGAAGGAGAGACGCCTGCCTTGCCGCTGCTTGCGGTCTGTCAGGCCGTAGCCTGCATGCTGCTGGCAATTACCGCGGGTGAGACCTCAGCATGCACACGTGCCGCTAGGTTAGCAAGGGAATGTGACAACCGTTTTGATCTGCCTCATAAGAAAATGCCCGGTCTGCGGCGGGATTGCGGCATTGGCCCTCAAATCCTGCGGCAGTGTGACGCGGCCGGCCTGACCTCTCAGGCGCGCATCCAGGCCTGCAGCTCTGCGGTGACGGCGCTGGGGGCCTCCAGCGTGGAGAGGTGCCCGGCCCCGGCAATCAGGCTGAGGCGGCTGCCGGGGATGGCCTCGTGGATCTCACGGGCGATTGCGGGCGGCGTCAGCGTGTCGCCTTCCCCTGCCAGAACCAGCGTGGGGCAGGCGATCTGGCCGAGGAAGGGGCGGGAGTCGATCCGGGCCATGATGGCGGTCTGCTGGCGCACGAAAGCTTCAGGCCCCGTGTCTTCCGCCATTTCCACCACCACGGCCTTCAGCGTTTCATCTTCGGCGCGTGAGGCATCCACCAGCCCCGGATAGAGCAGATGCGGCACCTTGGCGAATTTGCCCGTCTGCGCCATCTGCATCAGCACGCGGCGGCGCTCGCCCTGCTCGGGCATGTCGGGCCGGGCGCTGGTGTCCAGCAGGGCCAGGCGCGTCACCTTCTCCGGCGCCTTGCGCATGATCTCCATGGCGATGTAGCCGCCCATGGAAAGCCCGGCGAGGGCAAAGCGCTCAGGTGCTGCTGCCAGAATGCCCTCCGCGATGGCGCTGATGCTGTCCGCTTCCCGGTGATCGCCGATGAGGATCGGCCGGTCCGAGAAGGCGGCGATCTGTGCGGCAAACAGCAGCTCGGTGCAGAGCAGGCCTGGAATGAAGACGACAGCCTCGGTCATGCGTGGGGATCTCCCGCTGGTGTTGACGTGTCCAGTCAGAAGTCTTTCTCTGCGAGGTGTGTCAGGCTGTCAATGTGCGGGCAATCAGCGAGAGCGAGATGAACATGAGCCAGAGCGCTGCCGCCCGCTGAAAAACCTGCAGCCGCTTTTGTCCGGAAGCGGCCCCTGTCTGCGTCAGCCGTCCGGCAAAGCCCCAAAGCAGGGCAATCGATATGACGAGGCTGCAGAAGACCGTCAGGTAGGGAAGAAACCGTGCATCCGGCGGTCCGGGAATCAGGACAAGGCCGAAGATCAGGGCTTTGGGGTTCAACAGGGTGGTGATGAACACCTGCCCCTGCGTGACACGCCCCTTCGCTGATTCCGGGTCCGGCAGACGCCAGAGGCGCAGGGCGAGTATCATGATCCAGAGGCCGGCCAGAAACTTCACGGCTGTTGCCGCTTGTGGCCAGGCGGCAAACAGGCTTGAACCGAGCAGGGTGAGCGGAACGATGGTGAGGAGGTAGCCCAGTATCTCCGCCGGAAGCAGAGACACGACCCTTCGCATGCCCGCGCTTGCTCCGGCAATGCTCATGAGCGTGTTGGTCGGGCCGGGGGTCAACAGCAGTACACAGACGGCACCGATGAAGCCTGCAAGGGTCATGTCACTGGTCATGCCGCCAATCTTGAGCATCCGCTGTCTCAAGCATTGACCAGGATCATATGGTTGCTGTTTCCACAGTCAATGGACGGCAGAAGCAGGATGTCAGTGCAGCATCAGGCCAATGCCCTGCGCGGCATCGATCATGACCGGATAAAGCGATGCCAGAAGCAGCAGCGCCATGGCGATGTTGAAGACCTGCAGCCGCTTCGGGTTCGCCAGGAAACCGCGCAGCAGCGTGCCCGCCGCCGCCCAAGCGAGAGAACTGGGGCCGCCAGTGAGGCTGTAGAGCAGGGTGATGATCAGCACGTTGGTGAAGAAGCCGTCTGCGGGTGTGTAGGCAGCGATGGCGCCGATGGCCATGATCCAGGCCTTCGGATTGACCCACTGGAAGGCCGCCGCCTGCAGGAATGTGAAAGGCTTCGGCTTGGCGCCCGCAGTCTGCGGCGCGCCGGAGCGGGCGATTTTCCAGGCGAGCCAGGCCATGTAAAGCGCACCGGCATATTTCAGCACATCATGGAGAGCCGGCCACAGTTCGAAGAGTGCGCCTATGCCCAGCCCGCAGGACAGCACCAGAATCGAGAAGCCGATATTGATGCCCAGAATATGCGGCAGGGAGGCCCTGAGGCCGAAGTTAACCCCCGAGGCCAGCAGCATGGTGTTGTTCGGCCCCGGCGTGATGGAGGAGACGAAGGCGTAAAGAACAAAGGCGGCGATCAGGTCCGGCGTCATAACAGGCTGTGCTCGGGTAAATGTCTGAATGACCTGCAGAATAGAGGTGTGACGCTTTTGGTGAAAACGGAATAGCGTCACGTGACACTATTCCGTTTTCCTGACCTGACCGTTTATCTGTCCCGGGTGGCTGCTTCAGCGGCTGGCGAGCAGCATGTAGTTCACGTCCATGTCGCGCGAGCGGTTCCAGCTGTCGGTGAGCGGATTGAAGGTGACGCCGCAGCGGTCGGTCACCGTGAGGCCTGCGGCCGTCACCGGGCGCTCGATTTCCTCCGGGCGGACCAGCTTTTCGTAGGAGTGGGTGCCTTTCGGCAGCCAGCGCAGCACATATTCGGCGCCGACGATGGCCAGCGCATAGGCCTTGAGGGTGCGGTTGATGGTGGCCACGAACATCAGTCCGCCGGGGCGGACCATGCGCGACACTTCGGTGAGGAACAGCGGCACATCGGCGACGTGCTCCACCACTTCCATGTTCAGCACCACGTCAAAGGTTTCGCCCGCTGCCGCCAGTTCCTCGGCGGTCGAGGCGCGGTAGTCGATGGCAAGGCCGGACTGGGCTGCGTGGAGCTTCGCGATCTCGATATTGACCGTCGAGGGGTCGGCGCCCACCACTTCGGCGCCAAGACGGGCCATGGGCTCGCTCAAGAGCCCGCCGCCGCAGCCGATGTCGAGGAAGCGCAGGCCCTTGAAGGCGTCACTGGCCTTGGGGTCGCGGCCGAAGCGGGCGCAGACCTGTTCCTTGATATAGGCAAGGCGCACCGGATTGAACTTGTGCAGCGGCTTGAACTTGCCGGCCGGGTCCCACCATTCGGCGGCCATGGCGGAAAAACGGGCCACTTCCCGCTCATCGACGGTGCTGCCGGTTGCGGCCTGGTCCCTCGTGGTCTCGGTGCTCATGACTGTCCTTCCCGGATGAGGTCTTGCGCGGGGCTTGCGCTCTGAGGTGTGACCTTTCGCGTCAGGGCCGCTTTGTCAAGGCTCCCTGTTGCAGATGCGGCGTTGTGGCTGTATGGATTGCGGCCGATCCGCCGGGCGCGCTCGCGCCCATATGGCTCTCGACGGGAAGACAAAAACCACGATGGCCCGACTGGTTATGAAGTTCGGCGGCACGTCCGTCGCGAATATCGAACGCATTCGCAATGTTGCCCGCCATGTGAAACGGGAAGTTGACGCCGGCCATGAAGTTGCCGTCGTCGTGTCGGCCATGGCCGGGCAGACCAATCAGCTGGTCGCCTGGTGCCGTGAAGCCGCTCCCATGCATGACGCGCGCGAATATGATGCCGTTGTCGCCTCCGGCGAGCAGGTTACCTCGGGGCTTCTGGCCATCGTGCTGCAGGAAATGGGCGTCAATGCCCGCTCCTGGCAGGGCTGGCAGATCCCGATCCGGACCGATGGCTCGCATGGCGCGGCCCGCATTGCGGGCATTGACGGCGCCTTCATGGTGGAGCGGCTGAAACAGGGCCAGGTGGCCGTGGTTGCCGGTTTCCAGGGCATTGCCCCGGACAACCGCATCTCCACGCTCGGCCGTGGCGGCTCCGACACTTCGGCCGTGGCCATTGCCGCAGCCATTCAGGCCGACCGCTGCGACATCTACACGGACGTGGACGGGGTCTACACCACCGATCCGCGCATCGTGCCGAAAGCCCGCCGCCTTGACCGCGTCGCCTTCGAGGAAATGCTCGAAATGGCTTCGCTCGGCGCCAAGGTGCTGCAGGTGCGCTCGGTCGAAATGGCCATGGTGCATGGCGTGCGTACCTTCGTGCGTTCAAGCTTTGACGATCCCGATGCCCCGCAGGAGGGCAAGGACGGTCTTCCCCCCGGAACTCTCATCTGCGACGAGGACGAACTCGTGGAACAGCAAGTCGTGACCGGCATCGCCTTTGCCAAGGACGAAGCCCAGATCTCCATCCGCAACGTGCCCGACAAGCCGGGTGTTGCCGGTGCCGTGTTCGGCCCGCTGGCCGACGCCAACATCAACGTGGACATGATCGTCCAGAACATCTCGCCGGACGGCAAGACGACGGACATCACCTTCACCGTGCCCGAATCAGAATACGACCGGGCCATGAGCACGCTGGAAGCCAGGCGCGCCGAACTCGGTTTCGGTGCTCTGGAAGGCGCCCGCGATGTGGTGAAGGTGTCGGTGATCGGCATCGGCATGCGCTCGCACGCGGGCGTTGCAGCCGAGTGTTTCCGCGGCCTTGCGGAGAAGGGCATCAACATCCGTGCGATCACCACTTCCGAAATCAAGATCTCGGTGCTGATCGATTCCGCCTACACGGAACTTGCGGTCCGGACTCTCCATTCGCTATACGGTTTGGACGGGTAATAACCAGCCTGGGCCGGGCAGATGCGATGACCGTGTCTGCCTGCCCGCGCCGACAGGAACGGAGCTGACCCATGCGCAGCAACCTGGCCGGTCCGCGCCTGTTGCTCCGCAGGCTTCGCGAAGTCATGGCGGAGCCGATCAACGCGCAGGAGCGGCTCGACAAGATCGTGGTCCTGATCGCGGCGAATGTGGTCGCCGAGGTCTGCTCCGTCTATATTCTGCGTGCTGACGGCGTTCTGGAGCTTTATGCCACCGAAGGCCTCAACCGCGAGGCCGTGCACCAGGCGTCGCTGCGCGTCGGGCAGGGCCTCGTCGGCCTGATCGCTGCCGAAGCGCGGCCGCTCAATCTTCCCAATGCGCGGGCGCATCCCGCCTTCGCCTATCTGCCGGAAACCGGTGAAGAGGCCTATAACTCCTTCCTGGGTGTGCCGGTCCTGCGCGCCGGGCGCACGCTCGGCGTTCTGGTGGTGCAGAACAAGTCGCACCGCACCTATTACGAGGACGAGGTCGAGGCACTGCAGACCACCGCGATGGTCATCGCGGAAATGGTCGCCGCCGGCGAGCTGGAAGCCATCGCCAAACCGGGTACGGGGCTGGATCTCTCCCGTCCCTTCCGCTTTTCGGCCGTCGGGCTGGCCGAGGGGGTGGGTCTGGGCCACGTGGTGCTGCATGAGCCGCGCGTCGTCGTCACCAATCTCATTGCCGAGGATACCGATCACGAGACGGGCCGCCTTGAAGGCGCGATCGACCGGTTGCGCCTGTCCATCGACAGCCTGCTGGCCTCCGGTGACTTTGCGCAGACGGGTGAGCACAGGGATGTGCTCGAAGCCTATCGCATGTTCGCCTATGACCGGGGCTGGATCCGCAAGATCGAAGAGGCGATCCGCAACGGCCTGACGGCGGAAGCCGCCGTGGAAAAGGTGCAGAGCGACATGCGCGCCCGCATGCTGCGCCAGACCGATCCTTATCTGCGCGAGCGCCTGCATGATCTCGACGATCTTGCGCACCGGCTGATCCGCGAACTCATGGGCCGCCAGCATGGCGGCGGCACCGGCAGCCTGCCGCAGGATGCCATCATCGTTGCCCGCAACATGGGCGCCGCCGAACTTCTCGACTATGACCGCGACCGGATTCGCGGCGTGGTGCTGGAGGAGGGCGGTCCGACCAGTCACGTCACCATCGTGGCGAGGGCCCTCGGCATTCCCGCTGTCGGCCAGGTGCAGGATATCGTCAGCCTTGCGGATGCGGGCGATGCCATCATCGTTGATGGCGGCACGGGTGAGGTGCATCTGCGCCCCGCTTCGGACGTGCAGGATGCCTATGCGGAAAAGGTGCGCTTCCGCGCCCGCCGTCAGGCCCAGTTCCGCCGGTTGCGCAACAAGCCCTCCGTCACCAAGGACGGAGTGGAAATCGCGCTGCAGATGAATGCGGGCCTTCTGGTCGATCTGCCGCATCTGACCGAATCGGGGGCGGTCGGCGTTGGCCTGTTCCGCACCGAACTGCAGTTCATGGTGGCTTCGTCCTTCCCGCGCCTGTCCGATCAGCAGGCCCAGTACACGCAGGTGCTGGATGCGGCGGATGGCAAGCCTGTTACTTTCCGCTCGCTCGATATCGGCGGCGACAAGGTGCTGCCCTATCTGCGCTCGATCCAGGAAGAGAACCCGGCCATGGGCTGGCGCGCCCTGCGCCTCGGCCTTGACAGGCCGGGCCTGCTGCGCACCCAGGTGCGTGCGCTGCTGCGCGCAGCCGCAGGCCGCGAGCTGAAGCTCATGTTCCCGATGGTTTCGGAAGTCTCCGAGTTCCACCGGGCGAAGGAACTGGTGGAGCGCGAGCTGAAACACGCCCGCCGCCATGGCCATGACGTGCCCGATTCCATCCGCCTCGGCGTGATGATCGAGGTGCCCTCGCTGCTGTTCCAGCTGGAAGAACTGTTCCAGGCGGTGGACTTTGCCTCCATTGGCTCCAACGACCTGTTCCAGTTCTTCTGTGCCGTGGACCGGGGCAACACGCGCGTTGCCGACCGCTATGACACGCTCGGCCCCGGCTTCCTGCGGGCGCTGAAGCAGATCGTGGATGTGGCCGGGCGGCACCATGTGCCGGTGACGCTCTGCGGGGAAATCGCCGGCAAGCCACTGGAGGCCATGGCGCTGATCGGGATCGGTTACCGCTCCCTGTCCATGTCGCCGGCCTCGCTGGGCCCGGTGAAGGCGATGCTGCGCAGCCTTGATGCGGGCCGCCTCTCGGCACGCCTGCTGCCGCGCCTTGATCATGGCCATCCGGATCACGAAATCCGTGCCTTCCTGCGGCGCTTTGCCGAAGAGCAGGACGTGGCGCTCTAGCGCCGCGCCTGCCGTTCATCTCGTTTACTGCCGGGAGGCGCCTTTCTCCCGTGGCTCTGGAGACATGCGCTCATGCTGGCGCAAGCAAAACTCGACACACTGCTGAACCGCTTTGCCGAACTCGAACACCGCATGTCCTGCGGTCCGGATGCCGGGGAATATGTGCGTTTGTCGCGCGAATATGCCGAGCTGGAGCCGCTGGTGCGCGCCGTGCAGGCCCTGCGCAAGGCGGAAGAAGATCTGGCCGGGGCCGAGGTGCTGATCGCCGAGGCGGGCAGCGACCGCGAGATGCGGGACCTCGCCGAGCTGGAGCGCGATGAGCTGACGCAGAAGGTGGAGGAGCTGACGCAGGCCGTGCGCATCGGCCTTCTGCCCAAGGACAGCGCCGACAAGAATGACGCCATTCTGGAAGTGCGGGCCGGAACGGGCGGGGATGAGGCAGCGCTTTTTGCCGGTGACCTGTTCCGCATGTATCAGCGCTATGCCGCGCTGCAGGGCTGGAAGGTGGAGGTGCTGTCGGCCAGCGAAGGCGAGGCGGGCGGCTTCAAGGAAGTGATCGCGTCCGTCACGGGCGAGAATGTGTTTGCCCGGCTCAAGTTCGAATCAGGCGTGCACCGGGTGCAGCGCGTTCCGGAAACCGAATCGGGCGGGCGCATTCATACTTCTGCGGCGACGGTTGCCGTGCTGCCGCAGGCCGAAGAGGTGGATGTGGATGTGCAGGAATCGGACCTGAAGATCGACACCTACCGGGCCTCGGGTGCGGGCGGCCAGCATGTCAACACCACCGATTCGGCCGTGCGCATCACCCATCTTCCCACCGGGATTGTGGTGGCGGTGCAGGACGAACGCTCCCAGCACAAGAACCGGGCGAGAGCCCTGCAGCTGCTGCGCGCCCGCATTTATGATGCGCAGCGCGACAAGGCAGCGAACGAGCGCTCCGAGGCGCGGCGCCTGCAGGTGGGCTCCGGCGACCGGTCGGAGCGCATCCGCACCTATAATTTCCCGCAAGGCCGGGTCACCGATCACCGCATCGGCCTGACGCTCTACAAGCTGGAGCAGGTGCTGGCGGGCGAAGCGCTGAACGAGCTGGTGGAAGCGCTGACCGTCGATCATCAGGCAACGCTGATGGCGGCCGAGGAGGACTGATCCCATGTCCGGGGCAGGGGAAGGACCAACTTTCGGGGCGCTTTACCGCGAGCTGCGCGACAGGTTCCGCAAGGCGGGCCTTGCCTCGCCGGAGCTGGATGCCCGTTTGCTGGTAGCCGCTGCTGCCGGCATGTCTCCCGGTGATGTGGTGCTGCGCGGTGATGATCCGGTGAAAGATACCGTGGCTGCGCTGGTCCGCCACTATGCGCAGCGTCGCGAGGCGCGGGAGCCTGTGGGCCGCATTCTGGGCGAGCGGCAGTTCTTCGGCCTGGATCTCGCCCTCTCCCCGGATACGCTGGAGCCGCGTCCCGACACGGAAGTTCTGGTGGAGGCGATGCTGGCGCGGGCGGGCGGCCTCACCAGTCCGCTGATTGCCGATATCGGCACGGGCACAGGCGCCATCATTCTGGCCCTGCTCAACGAGTTGCCGCAGGCGTGCGGTCTTGCCATTGATCTGTCACGCGGTGCGCTGGAGACGGCGCGTGCCAATGCAAGGCGCCACGGGCTGGACGACAGGCTTTGCTTCGCTCAGGCAAGTTATGCGGAAAGTCTTGCGCCTTTCTTCGACTGGATCGTCAGCAATCCGCCCTATATCGCCTCGGATGTGATCGCCGGGCTCGATGAAGATGTGCGCAAGCATGACCCGGTTCTGGCGCTTGATGGCGGGCCTGACGGGCTTGTTGCTTACCGTGCAATCGTGCCGCAAGCGCTGGCTGCGCTGCGTCCCGGCGGGCGGCTCGGCTTCGAGATTGGCTTTGACCAGGGCGGGGCCGTTCGCGGCCTGATGGCTGAGGCCGGATTTCAGGATCTTGAAATCATTCAGGATCTCGGCGGAAATGACCGTGTGGTGACGGGCATTAAGCCGGCATCGGGTTGACTGCGGACATCCTTGAAAAAAGGCTTGGAAATCTGACGCGAACCGGCTAGTTTCACTTTGCCGAAGCCGGGATAACGCGGTCGGGGCGAGTTTCTCGCCATATCGGCGATCCAGCCCACGCAGGGATTATGGGCCGAACGATCGCAACGCGTTTTGGAAACCGAACATTTTCTGATTAATCGGACTGTCGGTCTGTCGCAGAATATGACGATTGCGTTGCCCTTCGCCGGGTGAGGCTGTCGTGGCGGTTCATTGTTCACAGCCGGTCATGCTCCCTTCACTGGAGCCGGGTAAAGCCGGAACCCCAGCGCAGGGAATACAGACGCGCTTTTGATTGGCCGGCCTTGCCGGCCGCCGTTCCTTAAGAGTTAACGGCAGGATGAGACCAGGAAATCAAAACAAGCAGCGTATGCGGAACAACCGGGGCCGTAAGGGACCGAATCCGCTGACCCGGACGTTTGAATCGAACGGCCCGGACGTGAAGATCAGGGGTACGGCTCTGCACATCGCCGAGAAGTACCAGCAGCTGGCCCGCGACGCACAGGCAGCCGGTGACCGGATCATGTCGGAAAACTATTTCCAGCATGCCGAGCACTATTACCGCATCGTTGCGGCGGCTCAGCCGAACATGGCGGCAAGCGGCGGCCTGCGGTTCGACAACGGCTATGACGAGGAGGATGGCGAGGATCAGGGTGCCGACGGCGCCGAGATCAACGAGCGTTCCGACCGTCAAGACCAGCCGGAGCGGCCCGAGCGTTCTGAACGTCCTGAGCGCATGGAGCGGCAAGACCGTCCCGGGCGTCAGGACCGTGGCGAACGCCAGGACAGGGACCGTCAGGACCGGGGTGACCGTCAGGAGCGTGCTGAGCGCCCCGAACGCGGTGACCGCCCGATGCGTCAGGAGCGTTCCGAACGCAACAACCGGCAGGACCGGTATGAGCGCCGCGACCGCGACGACCGCCAGGAACGCGCACCGCACCCGGTTGAATATGTTGCGGCCGACGAGCCGCAGCCCTTCATCGAGCACATGCCGGTTCCGGGCCTGAACGGGGGCCATATCAGCCGTCCGGTTCATGACGAGCCGGTTCAGACGGAAGCTGCGGTTTATCCCGGAGCCGAAGGTGAAGACGGTGAGGATGGCCGCCCGCGCCGCCGCCTGCGCGGTACCCGTGGCCGTGGCCAGCGCCGTGAGGGCGAGGAAGCTCCGGCTGAAGAAGCCGCCGCCGCGCCTGCCCCGGCTCCGGCCGAGGCTGCTGCTCCGGCCGAGGCTGCCGCTCCGGTGGAAGCCGGTGAGGAGCCCAAGCCCCGCGCCCGGCGCACGCCGCGTCCGCGCCGCACCAAGGATGTGGAAGAAACCACTTCCAGCGACGCCTGATCAGGCCGCAGGGTACAGAAAGATACGAAAGGGCGCTCCGGTCTCCGGGGCGCCCTTTCTCTTTGCGCTTGCCGCTGCCCATCTTCTTTTTGCGCCTGGCAGCGCAGGGTGAGCCCCGCGAAAGCTCCGGGGATCAGGATCCTTCCGGAGTTGCCGGACACCCCCTTTTGTTGTCAATTTGCAACACTATATGAGCCTTGCCATCCGAGTGATGGCGCGGGTGCCCGCTGGGGCAGCTTGCGGCCGCAAGGCCGGGGCTGCCTGCCGAATGGGGCCCGCAGTCCAGCACGCCGGCCATGCTACGGGTGGTCAGGCGGAAAGGAGTTTTGCGAATGAATATGGAAAAATACACCGAACGGGCGCGCGGCTTCATCCAGTCTGCGCAGACCTTTGCGCTGGGGCAGGGGCATCAGCAGTTCCTCCCCGAACATCTGCTCAAGGTGCTGATCGACGATCCGGAAGGCATGGCCGCCGGTCTGATCGACCGCGCGGGCGGCTCGTCCCAGGATGTCCGCATCGCCGTCGAGCAGGCGATTTCCCGTCTGCCGAAAGTCTCCGGCGGTTCAGGGCAGCTTTATCTGTCTCCCGCCATGGCGCGTTTCTTCGAGCAGGCCGAGAAGGTGGCCGACAAGGCGGGCGACAGCTTCGTCACCGTCGAGCGCATGCTGCTGGCTCTGGCCATGGACAATGACAGCGAGGCCGGCAAGCTGCTGGCCAAGGCGGGCGTGTCCCCGGCCAATCTCAACCAGGCGATCAATGCCCTGCGCAAGGGCCGCACGGCCACCTCTGCCAGTGCCGAAAGCCAGTATGATGCGCTGAAGAAATATGCCCGTGATCTGACGCAGGTGGCCCGGGACGGCAAGCTTGATCCGGTGATCGGCCGCGACGAGGAAATCCGCCGCACCATTCAGGTTCTCTCCCGCCGCACAAAGAACAATCCGGTTCTGATCGGTGAGCCGGGCGTCGGCAAGACGGCTATTGCCGAGGGCCTTGCCCTGCGCATCGTCAACGGCGATGTGCCGGAAAGCCTGAAGGACAAGCAGCTTCTCGCCCTCGACATGGGATCGCTGATTGCCGGTGCCAAATACCGCGGCGAGTTCGAGGAGCGCCTGAAGGCAGTTCTCTCCGAAGTCGAAACGGCGGCGGGCGGCATCATTCTGTTCATCGACGAAATGCACACGCTGGTCGGTGCAGGCAAGGCGGACGGGGCGATGGACGCCTCCAACCTGCTGAAGCCGGCCCTTGCCCGCGGTGAGCTGCATTGCGTTGGCGCAACCACGCTCGACGAATACCGCAAGCACGTGGAAAAGGATGCGGCACTGGCCCGCCGGTTCCAGCCTGTGTTTGTCAGCGAGCCGACGGTGGAGGACACCATCTCCATCCTGCGCGGCATCAAGGAGAAATACGAGCTGCATCACGGTGTGCGCATCACCGATTCGGCCATCGTCTCCGCCGCGACCCTGTCGAACCGCTACATCACCGACCGGTTCCTGCCGGACAAGGCCATCGACCTGATGGACGAGGCGGCCAGCCGCCTCAGGATGCAGGTGGATTCCAAGCCCGAGGAGCTTGACGAGCTCGACCGGCGCATCATCCAGCTCAAGATCGAGCGTGAGGCGCTGAAGAAGGAGAGCGATCCGGCCGCGCAGGACCGTCTGGTCCGGCTCGAGAAGGAACTGACGTCGCTTGAGGAAGAATCCGATGCGCTGACCCAGCGCTGGCAGGGCGAAAAGGACAAGCTGAACCTTGAGCAGAAGCTGAAGGAACAGCTGGACGGCGCCCGCAGCGAGCTGGAAAAGGCACAGCGGCAGGGCAATCTTGCCCGGGCCGGCGAGCTGGCCTATGGCGTCATTCCGGAACTGGAGCGCAAGCTCGCCGATATGGCCGGTGCCAGTGCCAAGGGGGCGATGCTGGATGAGGCGGTGACCTCCAGCCACATCGCGCAGGTCGTCTCCAAGTGGACGGGCATTCCGGTCGACAAGATGCTGGAAGGCGAGCGTGACAAGCTCTTGCGCATGGAAGACGTGCTGGCGGGCCGGGTGATCGGCCAGGCCGAGGCGATCCATGCGGTTTCCACCGCCGTCCGCCGCGCCCGCGCCGGGCTGCAGGATCCGAACCGGCCGATCGGCTCCTTCATGTTCCTCGGACCCACGGGCGTGGGCAAGACGGAGCTGACCAAGGCGCTGGCTTCCTTCCTCTTCGATGACGACACGGCGATGGTCCGCCTCGACATGTCGGAATACATGGAGAAGCATTCGGTCTCCCGCCTCATCGGCGCGCCTCCGGGTTATGTCGGCTATGAGGAGGGCGGGGCCCTGACGGAGGCGGTGCGCCGCCGGCCCTATCAGGTCGTGCTCTTCGACGAGATCGAGAAGGCCCATACGGATGTGTTCAACGTGCTTCTGCAGGTGCTCGATGACGGCCGCCTGACCGATGGTCAGGGCCGCACCGTGGACTTCCGCAACACGCTGATCATCATGACCTCGAATCTGGGCGCCGAATATCTGGTCAACCAGCCGGAGGGCGAGGATACGGACAAGGTACGCGATGAGGTGATGGGTGTGGTGCGCAGCCATTTCCGGCCCGAATTCCTCAACCGCCTGGACGAGATCGTGCTCTTCCACCGGCTGCAGCGCAACCAGATGGCTTCCATCGTTTCGATCCAGCTGGAGCGGCTGCGGGCCTTGCTTGCCGACCGCAAGATCACGCTGGATCTGGACGACAGCGCCATCGGTTGGCTGTCGCAGAAGGGCTATGACGCCGCCTATGGCGCCCGGCCGCTGAAGCGGGTGATCCAGAAGGATGTGCAGGACCCGCTGGCCGAAAAAATCCTCTCCGGCACGGTCAAGGACGGCGACCACGTGGCGGTCAGCGCCGGAACGGACCGGCTGATCTTCGCCACGGGTCCGGCGTCCGGCGAATCTGCGGCGGCCTGATGCGCCGCCAGTCTTGAAAACGCCAGGTCATGAAAAAAGGACCCGCCGGAGCGATCCGGCGGGTCTTTGTATCTTGCTGTCCGGCTGTGCGAGACTGTTGTGTCAGCGTGCCGCCGGTGATGCGGCAGCCGAAGCAAAGCGCGAAGGCTTCTGTCCGCGATCCAGCAGGGCGTCGATACGGGTGCGCTCCTGCTCGAAATTCGCCAGCATGTCGCCATCCAGCACCCGGCCGCGCGGCAGGCGGATGCGCATCGGATCGACGAAGTTGTTGTTCACCAGCACCTCATAGTGAAGGTGCGGTCCGGTGGAGAGGCCGGTGGAGCCCACATAGCCGATGATCTGGCCCTGGGTGACGCGGCCGCCTTCCTTGATGCCGGGGCCGAAGTCGTTCATGTGATTGTAGGTGGTGACGTAACCATTGGCATGGCGCAGTTCCACCCGCTTGCCATAGCCGGATTCCCAGCCGGCCTTGATGATGGTGCCGTTGCCGGAGGCCATGATCGGCGTGCCGCGCGGGGCGGACCAGTCAACGCCCGTGTGCATCTTGCCAAAGCCGTAAACCGGATGCTGGCGCATGCCGAAGCCCGAGCGGAAGGTGCCGCCGGAGAGCGGCTTGCGCATCAGGAATTTCTTCGCACTGCGGCCTTCCTCGTCATAGTAGTCAACCGAACCGTCGTCCGGGGCGCGGAAGCGGTACAGCCGCCGCTCGGCAGAGCCGGTGTGCAGCGAGGCATAAAGGATCTCGCCGTTCCCGCCAGTCTCGTCATCACCGCCGCCATAGAACACTTCCAGCGAGTCGCCCGGCTGGACGCGGCCGTTGAAATCCACATCGTAGGAGAAGGCGCCGATCAGTTCCTTGATCAGGTCTTCCGGGATCTGCTGCTCAAGCGCGGTCTGATAGACACTTTCATAGAGCGACACCGAAGGGCCGCCGGTGCTGCCGCTGAAGGCGCTGCGGTCAGCCTCGGCAAAGGCGTCCAGCAGGTCTCCGGCCGGCTCATTGGCGGTCACATAGATGCCGTTGTCGGAGCGGGCGACGGTCGCCTTGTGCCGGTTCTCGCTATAGATGCTGACCCGCTCCACGCGCGGGATTGTTGGATCCGCGGGATCGGCGCCAAGCGCCAGACGCAGCCTGTCGCCCGGTTCGAGGTCCACAATGCCTGCGCCAAAGCGGAAGGCGGCCAGAATGGCCTCGGCCTCCGGATCAGATGCCTGATTGTCGAGGAGAATGTCCTTGAAGGCCATGTCCTGCTCGACCGGAATGATCCGCTCGTCAAAGCCGGCCACCGGGGCTGTGCCCGCCTGCTTGGAAACGAAGGAGACGTTTTCCTGGGTGATCCGGACGGACAGCCGGGCAAAGTCGGGCTGGCGGGCGAGGTTGAAGTCGAAACGGTCCGGGTCAACGATGGTCCGCGAGGCGATCTGGATGCCGCTTTCGCTCAGAAACTGGGCTGAAACCCGGACCTGCCGCTCCACTTCCGTCTCCGAAGGCGTGAGGGCCGTGTCGATCAGCGGGCTGTTGACCGGAAAGTCACTCTGGGCCAGCGTGAATTCACCTTCCGATTTGGCGGAATAGACCGCATCGCTGACCGTCCGCTCATCCAGCGGCTTCTGATCAGCGAACATCTGCAGCGGATTGAAGGCCGGGATGCGGCCCTCCACATCGGTGAGGCGCCGGGTGGTCAGGGTGGTGTTCACAAAGGTATATGGTCTGGCCTTGATGTGTTCCTGATCACCGCTGCGCGTCACGACATTCAACGGAATGATGCGCTTGCTGGTGAACTGGGCTGCGGCCTTGCTGATCCGGTCCCCTTTCGTCCCGGCGCCAGCGGTGTTCAGAATTTCAGGGCTGGGCGTGTGGGCGGTCGCGGCGGCAACGCGGTATTGCCCATCGAGGGCTGCTACCAATGCGCCGCCCATCAACACGATCGACGTCACGCCCGTCAGAACAGTCCCGGTCAGCCAGCGCAGGCTCACCTTGCGGCGGTCCGGCAAGGCGTTCCGCTCGTCATAGACAACGAGCGGCGGCATGGTGCCAAGTTCAACCGCTGGAAGAGCGTGAGACTGAAAGGGGCCCAGATGCATCAGTTGCCTTGTCTGTTCATGTCGTCCTGCCCCGCATTGTCCTTGCAAGGCCACGCACTGCACGGAAACCTCCGCCGGCCGGAACCATCCGGAACCTGACGGAAAATGCAGCCTGCCGCCGCAAAGGTCAACGGCGCAGGCGCTTTGCCATATCACTGTTGTTCCCGTACCTGAGGGTGAAGCGGTCGATAAGCGCGGTTTCAGGCATGAATATGGCTGGCCCATATATAGATGGGGGACAGAGCCAGTGTGAAGGCGCCTTTCCCGCGTCTCCTGTGGCCGGATGGCGGGGCTGGCAGGCGGACGGGAATATCTTTTTCAGGCGGCCCGCATTTTTTTAAGCCGGCTTGTGGGGAAAAGGGGCGCAAATCACAGGGGCAGCCCGCGTGAACCTGAGCGTTTCTGCGGGGTTCCTGCCTTGTGAATCTTTTTTGACAATCTGTGTTGACTCCTCTGAGGGGTCTGGCTATAAACCGCTCCATCGACGGCGGCGCCACGGAAACACGGCGCCAAGCGCTGTCGGGTCAGCCGAAAACGACTGAGCCGCGAGGAGCTCGCAAGAGCGAACGGTTTAGTTGTCTGCGGTTCCCGGAAACGGGGTGAACGCTTCTGTGTTCAGTTCTTTGACAATTAGATATTTGAAGGAAGGGAAACGCGGCCGGCGTTGACTTTGCGCTTCGGCGGATCTGGAAACGGGTTTGCTAAGAAGCAAGGGTTACGGACAGGTACGTTTCTTTTTCGGAAAAGAAGCAAGGAAGACACATTTTGGTCGTGAG